>Ga0153947_1000146_pt1 | contig 33003 bp, 31 predicted proteins | sample TSNJ031MetaG_FD_104697 | JGI IMG/M metagenome (GOLD analysis project Ga0153947, IMG submission 104697) | Attine ant fungus gardens microbial communities from New Jersey, USA - TSNJ031 MetaG | ecosystem: Host-associated > Fungi > Mycelium > Unclassified | place: USA: New Jersey, Wharton State... | reverse complement strand
TATATGAAAAAGGATAATTTTGCTCAATTGCTCTTTACTACTCATAATACAAATCTATTAAGTATGGATTTGTTTAGAAGGGATCAAGTGTGGTTTACTCAGTTAGATGCTGGTCGCTCTACACAACTCTATCCTTTGACAGAAATAAGAAATGTTAGGAGAGCTGAGAATTTAGAAAGAGGATATATATCCGGAAAATATGGAGCCATACCTATGTTAAATAAAGACATATTTGAATTCTGGCACTAAAGTATTTGTGCCAACTATTTATAATGATTATGGCAAGTCCATTCTCATAAAAAATGAAGCAAACAAGGGTGCAACCTTGAAGCTTCATTGAGGTTGAAAATAGCAAGAAATAAAAATCACTCACTACTTACGCAAAGTTAGTATAACAAATCATCTTGCAAAATTCAACCCTGTTTATTAAAAAAAACTAAAAGAAAGGGTGTATGCTTGATGAGTAAAAAGCAGGAAGAAAAAAAATATATTTTTAGACCATATATTACTAAAAATGGTGTGAAAATATATCCTAAAAAGGGAAAAGTCTTTAAGATTTCAGTGGAATAAACATTAATTACTTAATGGTAAGAATGTTTTGAGTGGTTCATTTTTACCTCTAAATTTATGAATGGAGGTGAAAATCATGGGAAAAGACCAATTCGTTGTAAAACGTGGTGATAGCTGGGCTGTTGTTGGTGCAAATAATTCACGTGCTACAAGGGTTACTGAAACGCAGAGTGAAGCAATTTCAATTGCTAGAAGTATAGCACAGAACCAGCAATCTGAAATGCGTGTTCAGAATCGAGAAGGTAAGTTTCGTAAGTGCAATAGTTATGGAAACGATACTTGTCCGCCAAAAGATAAGAATTATTAAAAGTAATAGAATTATCTTCAATGAATCTTATTAATGAAAATATATAGTCGTCGAAATGGGGGCGGCTATATATTTTTTAGATTGGATATTAGGGGATGCGGACGTTTACGATCAATGAACGGCTTTTAATCCGTAAGCGATTGGATCCGCTTTATGTGAAAAAGAGTGCTTTGGAGCAATTTATTTTAGATGATAAGCGAAGCAATGAAGTTGTGCGCCTTGTAGAAGAATATGGATGTGGAAAGACAATATTGTTATTTCAGATCTTATTAGACTATTGTTGTGCAATCGCTCCAGCGGTGTTGGACGAGCAGCAGCTAAAGAGCTTTGGATTAGAATGTTAAGGAAGAGAGTTGATATAGAAATTATTGTGCAGTAGTATCATACGTTATCATAGAATTTTGAAAAAATTCTTAGGTAAATTCTTAGGTAAAGAGATTTTAAGTGATTCTAAAACTTTTCGAAAATCAAAAGAACCCTTGTGTTTACAAGGGTTCTTTTAGTCGGAGTGACAAGATTTGAACTTGCGACCTCTACGTCCCGAACGTAGCGCTCTACCAAGCTGAGCCACACTCCGATATATAAGCTACGGATAAAGGACTCGAACCTTTACAAACAGAGTCAGAGTCTGTTGTGCTACCATTACACCAATCCGCAACATGTCCGCTTTTCCTTAGCGAACAATTAACATTATACCAGAATAGGAAAAAAATGCAACTACTTTTTCGCACTTTTTTTGTGAAATATTCATCTTTTTACCATCCCAAGTAGCAAAGCGGATTACGAGTATCCGTTTTGACGATTCAACGGTTGCCTTATTAGATTAAACCTTGTTATAATAGAGCGTAGATAATTATAGCGATTAGCCGTAGTGGAAAAGGGAGAGCGGAAATGGCGAGAAACAGGTGTCACCTATGCGGCGGCAGAATAGCCGGTGGGAAATGTGTTGACTGTGGTATGAAGCGGTCTTATTTAGATCCAAAGGACAAATTGAATGAAAGACAGTTGTCGGAGTGGAGGCAGCCGGGGGAGAATGCATCGCAGGATTCAAGCCGGCAGATTAGAACTGAAGATCGGACAGTACATAAACAGGCCGGAGCAGATCAGCAAAAGGCCGGACAGATTCCGGCATGGCAGAAGCCGGTTAGATCTCACAAGACGGCATCAGAGAACCATAATGCTCCCAGACCGATATATACGCCGAGAACAGCGGGAAGGAAGAAGATCGGTATTACTAAGTGGATCGCAATATTAACTGTGATCGCAAGCATTGCTTCGTTCGCATTTGAGGCGATGGAGAAGCAACAAGAGGAGCAAAGAGCGCAACGACAGGAAGCTCTGGGTTATGTCTGGGAAAATGTTTACCCGGAGTATTCATATGATCTTGACGATGATGCGGAACTATTTGACAGATACAGCTATTGCGAAACGGAAATACCGGAAACCGATATATTTTATGAAGTGATACTGGAAGAAGGTTTCTATGAAGTTGGGGTTGATATTCCGGAGGGGATATACCGGGTTACTGGGATTGTGGGAGATGGTTATTTAATCTGGAATGATTCGAATAATACTATATATGAATGGTTCATCTTGTCGGAAGCGCGTTGGGATAATGATGATATGCCTGCTGACGAAACCGAAGACCTTCGTTTTTACAATGGGGCGGAAATTGAAATTGAAGAAGATGTGCAGATAGAGATAGCTACCGATAATGCACAAATGGGGGTCGGTAACTATATTAAAAATGTGGAGTAGTGAAATGTGATATAATAACCAGAATAATTCTACCGGCAACAAAGGAAAGAATGCTTGAAGAAAGTATTCTTTCCTTTTCTGGCTGTAAATTATAAAGTTTTCATAAAGTTGCATTAAGAAAGACAAAATCGCTTTGACAACCGAAAATTCAGTGATATGATAGTATACAGTAAAAGTAAATGTATAGCAGCGGAGGCACTGCATGAGAGATTTTGTGAAGTTAAATGATGTAAAGAAGATATATAAAATGGGAGAAGTAGAAATCGCAGCGGCTAACGGTATCGATTTCGAAATTTCTGAAGGTGAATTTGCGGTAGTCATAGGCCCCAGCGGTGCGGGAAAGACGACGGTTCTGAATATTCTCGGCGGCATGGATACGGCGACCAGCGGTACGATAATGGTAGATGGTCAGGATATCACCCATTACAACCCACGGCAGCTGACCGCATACCGGCGGGATGATATTGGATTTGTGTTTCAGTTTTATAATCTGATCCCGAATCTTACAGCACTGGAAAATGTTGAAATGGCGCTGCAGATCTGTAAAGATCCGTTGGATGCGAGAACCATATTGGAAGAGGTTGGATTGGGTGAAAGACTGGATAATTTCCCGGCCCAGCTGTCCGGTGGTGAACAGCAGCGAGTTTCGATCGCCAGAGCATTAGCAAAGAATCCTAAATTGCTTTTATGTGATGAACCAACCGGGGCGTTGGATTATAATACCGGTAAGGCGATTTTGAAATTGCTTCAGGATACCTGCCGGAATCGAAGCATGACAGTTGTGCTGATCACGCATAATTCGGCAATCGCGCCGATGGCAGACCGAATCATCAAGATTAAAAATGGGAGAGTGTCCCGGATAACAGAGAACGAAATACCGGTGTCCGTAGAAGCTATAGAATGGTAATCAGGTAATTATTATGAAGAAGAATATACTGATCAAAGATTTTTACAAAGAAATATGGAACAGCAGGGGACGCTTTCTATCTATTTTTTTTATTGTTGCTCTAGGCGTCTCTTTCTTTTCCGGCTTACGGGCATCTGAACCGGACATGCGGCTTTCGGCAGATGCTTATTATGATGCCGATCATCTGATGGATATTCAGGTGATCGGGACAATGGGACTGACCGATGATGACATATCTGCGCTTGCGGGAGTTGACGGTGTCGAAATAGTAGAGCCTGGATACAGTAAAGATGTATTATGTGAATCGGAAGGAAAGCAGAAAGTCCTTCACGTGATGTCGGCTCTGGAATCGCTGAACCAGCTTAGCATTGCTGAGGGGAGGATGGCTGAAAAGGCCGGTGAGTGTGTCGTGGATGTGGATTTTCTGATCGAGAATGCCTATGAGATTGGCGATGAAATCACCTTTATCTCGGGTACTGATGATGTCATTACAGACACATTTGCGCAGGAAACTTTTACAATCGTGGGTACTGCGACTACTTCTTATTATATAACCTTTACCCGCGGCAGTACGACGATTGGCAATGGGACGGTCAATGGATTTGCAGTGGTCCTACCGCAGGCCTTTGATATGGATGTTTATACGGAGATCTATGCAACCGTCAGCGGTGCCAAAACGGAAACAGTATTTACTGCTGCTTACGATGATAAGATTGAAGCGGTGATTGACAATGTTGAAGAAATTGTCGATGAGCGGTGTGAGATCAGGCGGGCGGAGGTGGTTGCCGAAGCGCAGGAAGAGCTTGATAAAGGCCGCCGGGAATACGAAGAGGAGAAAGAAAAAGCCGAAAAAGAGCTGGCCGATGCACAAAAACAGTTGGATGATGGTGCGGCTCAGATTGCAGATGGTAAAAAAGAACTCAGTAACGGCTGGCAGCAGCTGAATGATGGACGGGCCGAACTGACCAGGCAGGAAAATGAATTGAAAAATTCAGAAAAGCAGCTGCAGGAAGGCGAGACCCAGTACCAAAATGCTGAGGCGCAGTTAAGAGCGGCGGAAAAAGAATATACCGGGCAGAGTGCGGCGGCAGAAGCACAATTTGCCGAAGCGGATCAGGCGATACAGGCAGCTCAGGCTGAACTGGATCAATTGAAGACTATGTATGATGCAATGATTGCCGACCCGGATGCCGATGAGGCTGCTTTACAACAGGCGCAGCTGCTGTATGCGCAATGGGAGGCGGGCATATCTGAATTGGCTGGAAAGAAGAGTGAACTGGAGGCCGGCCGGGCTGAACTGGCAGCAGCTAAAAGTGAGTTGGAGACGGGCCGGGTCCAGCTTGAAGCGCAGGGGAAGACCATCAGTAATGCAAAAAGCCGGATTACCGATGGCAAACAGCAGATTGCGGCAGCGTGGACTGAAATTGCAAAAAATGAAAAGCTGCTGAAGGAAAATGAAGCACTTCTGGCGGAGAAAGAAGCTGAGCTTCAAGACGGCCGGACAGAATATAATGAAAAGCGGAAGGAAGCGCAGGAGCTGTTGGATGAAGCGAAACAGGAGCTGGAGGATGCCCAGGCAGAAATTGATGATATCAAACTGCCCAAATGGTATGTCCGGGACCGCAGTGCTTTGCCCGATTATGCCGGTTATGGAGAGAACGCCGACCGGATGCGGGCGATAGCTCAGGTATTTCCGGTGCTGTTCTTTTTGGTAGCAGCGCTGATCAGTCTGACGACTATGACCAGAATGGTAGAAGAACAAAGAACCCAGATCGGAACCATGAAGGCGCTGGGCTATGGGAAGACGGCGATCGCCGGAAAGTATATGGGGTACGCATTATGTGCAACGCTGGGCGGCAGTGTTCTGGGCGTGCTGATCGGTGAAAAGATATTCCCTTTTGTCATTGTTACCGCTTATAAAATAATGTATGTTCATTTACCATATGTGCTGGTGCCATATCACCTGAGTTATGCTCTGATGGCGACGATTGCAGCATTAGCCTGTACGCTGGGGGCAACCTGGTTTGCCTGTTATAAGGAACTGCAGGCACAGCCGGCCGTATTGATGCGGCCGCCGTCACCGCTGTCAGGAAAGAGGGTATTGATTGAGCAGATCACATTTCTATGGCGCCGGCTGACCTTCATCTGGAAGTCAACCATCCGTAATCTGTTTCGCTATAAGAAACGATTCCTGATGACCGTGTTTGGTATCGGCGGATGTATGGCGTTGATGATTGTCGGTTTTGGTATTAAAGATTCTATCTTCCAGATTGCAGAAGTTCAATATGGGGAACTGGAACACGCTGATGCGACTGTTTATATGAGTGACGATCTGTCTGATGAGACAAAAGATAAACTATATAGCTTTATTTCCGGTCAGGGTGATGTAGCTGAGACTGCCAGTATGGCGGTCAGTACGGTCACTTTGAAAAACGGCAGTGATGAGGGCGAGGTCTATCTGTATGTACCTGCAGATATTGAGGGTGCCGGTGAATTTCTGACCTTCCGCGACCGCCGCTCCGGGGAGCAGTGGCCATTGACAGAGCAGGGTGTGATTTTAAGTGAAAAGATGGCTGGGGAGCTGGATGTATCGGTTGGAGATACGGTTACCATCCATGATGATAATGGTGATAAGGAAATAGAGATCGTACGTATTTGTGAAAATTACATGGGACACCGGTTATACATGTCGCCCCGTCAATATCAGGAACTTTACGGTGAAGACGCTTATCAGAACAGCATTTTGTTTAAATTAAAAGAAAGTGATGAACAAAAAGTTGAAGATATTGGTGAAAAAGCGCTAGCCTATGAAGGAGCGGTAAATGTACAGTACGTAAACAGCATTACCAGCCAGTTGGATGATATGCTGTCCAGCCTGAATCTGGTGGTGTTAGTGCTGATCATATCAGCCGGGATGCTGGCCTTTGTGGTATTATATAACCTCAATAATATCAATATCACGGAGCGGAAACGGGAACTGGCGACCATCAAAGTCCTGGGATTCTATGATGGTGAAGTAGGGGCTTATGTATTCCGGGAGAATATCCTGCTGACCGTGATCGGCGTGATCGTCGGATTGGTGCTTGGAAAGATCCTGCATCAGTTTGTGATTGTTACGGTTGAGATAGATTCCTTTATGTTCGGAAGGATTATCCAGGTATCCAGTTATATATATAGTACCCTGTGGACGATCGGCTTCTCGGTGTGTGTGAATTTCATCATGTATTTCAAGTTAAAGAAAATTGATATGATCGAATCACTAAAAAGTATAGAATAAAAGTTTCACTTTATAAGAATTTAATAATATTCATACTTTTATTAGCACTCATTTAAAAAGAGTGCTAATTTTTGGTTGACAATTTGTTCTCTGGATATTAATATATATTTATTGAGCAATTAATGGTCAATAAAATATGCTTTATATGACCAAAAGAAAAAAGAAGATTAAGGAGTGATAATACATGGCGGCAAAAAAAGGAAGCCTTTCCATCAGCAGTGAAAACATATTTCCGATTATTAAGAAATGGGTGTATTCAGACCATGATATTTTTTTCCGGGAGATGATATCTAACGGATGTGATGCCATTACCAAGCTGAAAAAGCTGGATATGATGGGAGAATATCAGTTACCGGACGATTATAAGCCGAAGATTCAGGTGATTGTAAATCCGGAAGAAAAAACATTGAAGTTTATCGACAACGGGGTTGGGATGACCGCCGATGAAGTGGAAGAGTATATTACCCAGATCGCCTTTTCCGGTGCAACTGAGTTTTTGGAGAAGTATAAGGACAAGACGACGGAAGACGATATGATCGGACATTTTGGTCTGGGCTTTTATTCGGCGTTTATGGTAGCCGACGAGGTGCATATCGACACCCTGTCTTATCAGGAGGGAGCTAAAGCGGTACACTGGGTCTGTGACGGCGGAACCGAATATGAGATGCAGGAAGGCAGCTGCGATGTAATCGGTACTGAGATCACATTATATCTCAACGAAGACAGCCTCGAATTTGCCAATGAGTACCGGGCTAAAGAAGTGCTGGAGAAGTACTGTTCCTTTATGCCGGTGGAAATCTTCGTATCCAAAGCCAATGCGGAGCAGGAGTACGAAACCATTCCGGAAGAAGATTTGAAGGATACCGATGTGGTAGTAGAACGGATTCACGAAGAAGCCAAGATGGAAGAACAGGAAAATGAAGATGGTGAAAAGGAGATGGTCGAAGTTTCACCGGCGGCTGAAAAGGTGAAGATTAATAAGCGCCCGGTCTCCATCAGTGATATCCAGCCGCTCTGGACCAGACATCCCAATGAATGCTCCAAAGAAGACTATCTGGCATTCTACCGCAAGGTATTTATGGATTATAAAGAACCGCTATTCTGGATCCATCTGAATATGGACTATCCGTTTAACCTAAAGGGAATCCTGTATTTCCCGAAGATCAACAGTGAGTATGAAACGGTAGAAGGAACCATTAAGTTATATAATAATCAGGTCTTTATCGCTGACAATATCAAGGAAGTGATTCCGGAATTCCTGATGGTCTTGAAAGGGGTCATCGATTGTCCGGATCTGCCGCTGAATGTATCCAGAAGTGCGCTGCAGAATGACGGTTTCGTGCATAAGATTGCTGATTATATCAGCAAGAAGGTGGCGGATAAACTTTCCGGTATGTGCAAGACCGATAAAGAAGGCTATGAAAAGTATTGGGATGATATCAGTCCATTTATCAAATTTGGCTGCTTAAAGGATGAGAAATTCTGTGACAAGATGATGGATTATGTTCTGTTTAAGAATATTGATCAGCAATATCTGAGCCTGAAAGAATGCATTGAAAAGAACGGCGGGACGCTGGAAGAAGAGAAGGCTGAAGAAAAGGCTGCCGATGAGAATGCTGAGAATGAAGAAGCCGAGGCAAAAGAGCCGGATAAGACAATCATCTATTATGTAACCGATGAAAAACAGCAGAGCCAGTATATTAACATGTTTAAGGCAGAGGGTATGGATGCGGTTATTCTGACCCACAATATCGACTCACCGTTTATCCAGCAGCTGGAACAGCGTAATGAAAATATCCGCTTTGAGCGCATTGACGGTGATCTGACTGAGACTTTCAAAGAGGAGGTTGCTGAGGACGAGCAGGAAACATTTAAAGAAACCACCGATGCATTGGTAGAAACCTTCCGCAAAGTTATGAGTAATGAGCAGCTGGATGTCAAAGTTGAGAAGCTAAAGAACGATAATGTTGCATCCATGATGACTGTATCCGAGCAATCACGGCGGATGCAGGATATGATGAAGATGTATGGAATGTCAGGAGCCGATGCGTCGATGTTCGATGCTCCCCAGACGCTGATTCTGAACGCTAACCATGAGCTGGTGAAATATGTGGTAGACCATAAAGAAGGTGAACTGACCGATTTGATCTGCAGACAGTTATTTGACCTGGCTATGCTGGGTAATAAACAGCTGAACGCAGAAGAGATGACCATGTTTATCGGCCGCAGCAACGAAATTATGATGAAGCTGACGAAATAAGACAATGACGAAACGGGCATATCTTGAGTGATATGTCCGTTTTTTACTGTGAAGCGGCGGTATTGTAACGGATGTGATGCTGGTCGAAAAAAGTACTGGCGTATTTGTCCCAGCTGTGTTCCAGGGACTTATCCGGGATAAAGGTATTCAGTGAAGTTCCAGTGATACATTGAAGGGCTTCGCCGTTATAGCGGAAGTTTAGATACAAGCCCTGCACATCGGTTATGGAAAAGGCAATCTCATGTTTAGTAAGAAACTCCTGAATCGCCGGCTTAGGCAGCGACAGGACAAATTTGAAATCCAGCGGAGTGTGCTTGCCCTTGATGATGCCAAAGCAGAAGCTGCGGACATCTTTCCAGTAAGAATAGTCACTGTCAGGAGCATCCGATTCCGGATCGGCGGCAAAGAACTTTTTCTGCAGGTAGCCGTCGATGTGGAATTTATTAAATGTAGTGATATCTCCTTCCATAAATAAAAAAGAATCAAAAGTATCTTTCAGCAAAAGTGCGGCCATGCAATTTTTGGTATCCGGCTTTAATACAAGCATAATAAAATCTCCTTTGTGATAAGCTATATCCAGCTTCTTTATTATAACAGATAAAATACTAAATAGCACGCGTTGACATTTTATACCCGAAACATTAAAATGAGGGTACCTTGAATTGTAAATTCGAGGTAATTATACTGGAAAAGGATTCAAAAATGGGAAATAATAAGATCGAGCAGGAATTTCAGAACCGCAGTCAGCGGGAAGCGGTTCGAATCAATAAATTTTTGGGTGAAGCAGGAATTTGCTCCAGGCGTGAAGCCGACCGGCTGATTGCTGCCGGACAGATTAAAGTGGATGGCATACGCGCGGAATTGGGCACCAAAGTGGGTCCTGATCAGGAAGTCAGGATGGGTAAACGGATCATCCGGGAAAAGCCGCGGCTGATCGTTCTGGCGGTCAATAAACCGGCCGGAATCGTGTGTACCGAAGAGCGGCGGGAGCGAAAAAGCATTATCCGGTTCCTCAATTATCCCGCCCGGATTACCTATGTAGGGCGGCTGGATAAGGATTCTGAAGGCTTGCTTTTAATGACCAACAATGGCGACATCATCAATAAGATGATGCGGGCCGGAAATTATCATGAGAAAGAGTATAAGGTGACGGTGGATAAGGAGATTACTGAAGAGTTTCTCACGGCCATGCGAACCGGCGTTGCCATTCTGGATACAGTGACCCGCCCGTGTGAAGTTGAACAGATCGGTAAATATAAGTTCCGGATTGTTCTGACCCAGGGGCTGAACCGGCAGATCCGCAGAATGTGTGAAGTACTGGGCTGTCAGGTCCGGTCGCTGCGGCGGATAAGGATCATGAACATCCGGCTTGGTGATTTGAAAGAAGGCCAATACCGGGAATTGACCGATCAGGAATTAAATGAATTATATGAATTGATTAAATTATCGTCCAACAAGACGGTTATTGATGGGGAGACAGACTAGACATGGAAGCAAAAAGAAAACGGATGCATGAACTTGTAAACCGGCTGAATCAGGCTGCATGGGTGTATTATCAGGGTGAAGATGAGATCATGAGCAATTTTGAATATGATCAGATATATGATGAACTGGAAGCGCTGGAGCAGGAGATGGGAATTGTGCTGGCCGCCAGCCCGACAGTCAATGTAGGGTATGAAGTGCTCAGTGAATTGCCGAAAGAGCGGCATGAAAGCAGTATGCTGTCTTTAGATAAGACGAAGGAGGTAGATCGGCTGAAGGAATTTCTGGGCGGGCAGACAGCGCTGCTGTCATGGAAACTGGATGGTCTGACCATTGTGCTGACCTATCGAAGCGGCCGGCTCTTTAAGGCGGTTACACGGGGGAACGGGGAAATCGGTGAGGTAATTACCAATAATGCCAGAGTCTTTAAGAACCTGCCTTTAAAGATCGGCTATGAAGGTGAGCTGATCCTTCGCGGCGAAGCAGTCATCGGATATGCTGACTTTGAGAAGATCAACGCCGGCATCACTGACGATGAGGCTAAATATAAGAATCCCCGTAATCTGTGCAGCGGATCGGTCCGTCAGCTGAATAATGAGATCACGGCCAAAAGAAATGTTAACTTCTTTGCTTTCTCGTTAGTGAAGGCTGATGGTGTTGAATTTAAGAATTCCCGGAAAGTCCAGATGGATTGGCTGACCAGACAGGGCTTTCAGGTGGTGGAAAATCATAGTGTGACCGCAGCGACCATTGCTGAGGAAGTAGAGTGGTTTGCGGCCAGGATTGCAGACAATGAGTATCCGTCCGACGGTCTGGTGCTGATCTATGACGACATAGCTTATGGTACATCACTGGGATCAACGGCAAAATTCCCCCGCGATTCGATAGCTTTTAAATGGGCCGATGAAAAGAAAGTATCCACTCTGCTGGAAATCGAATGGAGTCCTTCCCGCACCGGACTGATTAATCCGATCGCGGTGTTTGAGCCGGTAGAGCTGGAAGGTACAACGGTCAGCCGGGCCAGCGTCCACAATATCAGTATCATGGAAGAACTGGAATTGGGAATCGGCGATAAGATTGAAATATATAAAGCCAATATGATTATTCCCCAGATTGCTGAAAACCTGACCCGAAGCGGCGACGCGGAGATTCCCGGAGTCTGTCCCGTATGCGGCGGGGCTGCCGCTGTCCGGCAGATCAATAATGCTAAGTCATTATATTGTACCAATAAAGGCTGTGAAGCTAAGAAGATTAAGTCATTTGTGCTGTTTGCCAGCCGCAATGCACTGAATATAGAGGGGCTGTCGGAAGCCACACTGGAGAAATTTATCGGCAGAGGATTTATCAGGTCTTATAGTGATATGTTCCATCTTGACCGTTTTGAAGAAGAAATATGTGAGATGGAGGGACTGGGTAAGAAGTCTTATGATAATCTGATCAGCAGTGTCAAAAAAGCACGGCAGACCACCCTGCCAAAGGTAATATACGGGCTGGGGATAGCAGGGATCGGGCTGGCGAATGCGAAAATGATCTGTAAAGCGTTTGATTATGATGTGGAGCGCATGCTTGCAGCAGAAGCGGAAGAACTAAATTCCGTCGATGGTGTGGGAGAAGTAATCGCCGGTGCTTTTGTCGATTATTTCGCGAATGAAGAACACCGCCGGGAGTTTATGGAGCTGCTGGAAGAGCTGGAGATTCCGCAGGAAACGGCGGAGGCCGCCGAGCAGATATTTGCCGGGATAAATTTTGTCATTACCGGCAGTGTCAGCTACTTTGCCAACCGCAATGAGGTAAAAGAGCAAATAGAAGCAAAGGGCGGAAAGGTAACCGGTTCGGTCACATCGAAGACCAATTATCTGATCAATAATGATACGGCGTCGGCATCTTCGAAGAATAAGAAGGCCAGAGAACTGGGCATACCTATCATATCTGAAGAGGAATTTCTGAAGATGCTTCAGGGCAACTAACAATACGATATTATTTAAGGAGGTACTTATTATGGGTATAGTACACGTAACAACAGACAATTTTGATCAGGAGGTATTACAGGCAGCAGAACCGGTGGTTATTGATTTCTGGGCGACATGGTGCATGCCGTGCAAGCAGTTTGCGCCGGTCTTTGAGAGCGTTTCGGAAGAATATGCCGGGAAAGCGAAATTTGTGAAGATTGATGTAGATGAGAGCAGGGATATTGCAATGAAGTATAAAGTGCTGAGTATTCCTACGATTGCCGTGATTAAAGACGGTGAACCGGTCCGGCGCCATTCCGGTGTGATGATGGCCGATGAACTGAAGACATGGGTCGACGGTGCACTTTAGAAAAACTTTATTTGTCTTCGGTTACGTACTGGGATATAATGTAGCCATACGTAAGAAAGAAGGGATTATAATGTCAGATAAAGATAATAACAATGAGATCATCGACGAACATGTAAATGATAATATAGAGACTTCAGAAGACACCAAGGACGAATACGAACGCTACTGCATGGTTTGCCACCGCCCGGAAAGCACGGCAGGAAAGCTGATCGAAATGCCAAATAACCTTTTAATCTGCCAAAACTGCATGCAGAAGAGTTTTGATGCTTTGAATAATGGCCAGTTTGATTATAATCAATTATTGAACATGCCGGGAGTATCGGTGCTGAACCTCTCTGAACTGCAGCAGAATGTGCCGAAGAAGCAGGCGGTAAAAAAGAAAAAGCCGAAAGAGGAAAAAGAACCCGAGCTTAATATCAGGGATATCCCGGCACCGCATAAGATCAAAGCCAGCCTGGACGAATATGTGATTGGTCAGAATCAGGCCAAGAAAGCGATGTCGGTAGCGGTTTATAATCACTATAAACGGGTTGCGACCGATACCATCGATGACATTGAAATTGAAAAGTCTAATATGCTGATGATCGGGCCCACCGGATCGGGGAAGACCTATTTGGTAAAGACCCTGGCCAGGCTTCTGGATGTGCCGCTGGCGATAACCGATGCCACATCCCTGACCGAAGCCGGTTATATCGGCGATGATATTGAAAGCGTCATATCAAAATTGCTGGCTGCGGCTGAAAATGATGTAGAGAAAGCAGAGCGTGGAATCGTATTTATCGATGAGATTGATAAGATCGCCAAAAAGCATAATTCTAATCAGCGTGACGTCAGCGGTGAATCGGTCCAGCAGGGGATGCTGAAGCTGCTGGAAGGCAGTGAGATTGAAGTGCCGGTTGGAGCAAACAGTAAAAATGCCATGGTACCGCTGACAACAGTGAATACGAAGAATATCCTGTTTATCTGCGGCGGTGCCTTTCCGGATCTTGATGTAATCATCAAAGAGCGCTTGAACAAACAGTCCTCGATGGGATTCGGAGCTGATCTGAAAGATAAATATGATCACGATAAAGCCATTCTTGAGAAGGTAATCATTGCTGATTTGCGGGCTTTTGGCATGATTCCGGAGTTTATCGGGAGACTGCCGATCATTTTCACCCTGCAGGGGCTAAACAAGGATGCTTTGGTGCGGATTCTCAAAGAACCAAGGAATGCCATTCTGAAACAGTATCAGAAGCTGCTGGCGCTTGATGAAGTGAGGCTGGAATTTGAAGAGGAAGCCCTGGGCGCCATTGCCGAAAAGGCGATCGAACGGGATACCGGTGCCAGGGCACTACGGGCGATCATCGAAGATTTTATGCTGGAGATCATGTATGAAGTACCCAAAGATGACAGTATCGGTCAGGTAATTATTACCCGGGAATATATTGAAGGGACCGGCGGACCGAAAATTATCCTAAGGGGACAGGAAGTTCCCCGATTAGCGGTTGAATAAAAGGAGGAGCGATGAATAATGCAGAATGCACCGACTAATTTTTTTGATGTATTAAATACGATGGCAAAGAAAATATGGGTATTGATCCCTATTGCGGTAATGATAACAGGGGTGAAAAGCCTGAAAATCATCATGGACAGCAGTGTTAAAAAGAGTGAACAACGGAACAGATGAATATAAGGATAAAGGAACTGCGGATTATCCGCAGTTCCTTTATCCTTATATTGTTGACAAAAGCGGCAGTACTTTGTAAACTAAAAATAATAACGGATTACTGTCTGCAGAATGAGAAGAATAGCTATGGGAGCGGTCAGGTATAGAATAAGAAGACCAGAAAGGAGAAGAATAATGCAGGAATTTTTTGAAGATTTGGGAAAGAAGATTTCCGAAACTGCCGATGAGGTGGTGAAAAGAACTGGTGATGCCGTGGAGGTACAGAGAATTAAAGCGGAGATACGAACCTTAAAAAGAAGCAACGAAAGAGATTTCATTGACATGGGGAAGATGATATGGGAAAAATTTAAGGATGGCGAAGTGGTGGGTGATTCATTCATCGGATTCTGCGAAGAAATTGAGAAGAGAGATCAGAAAATAGACGAATATAACGAAGAAATCAACAAGATAAAGGAAATGGAATTATGATTCTTATTTGTACAGGAATAGCGGTGTTGCTGTTTGCTGTTGACATTGTCATCAAACAGCATGTCGAAGATAATCTGGATAAGAGTGATAAACAGGAAATTTTTGAAGGAAAAGCCGAACTGCGCAAAGTTCATAATTATGGATTTGCGATGAATCTGCTCGATAAAAAACCAAATATCGTTAAGCTAAGTTCAATATTTGCCGGTCTGGTACTGGTGATTTATGAAATCAGACTATTCTTTCAAAAGGGCCGGCTGCTTGAAAAATTGGGGTGCGCTATCGCGCTGGGCGGAGCTTTCAGCAATATGTATGACCGGGTCGTGCGCGGTTATGTAGTGGATTATATGGGATTTAAGACGAAATGGAAGAAATTGAACAAGCTTACTTTTAATCTGGGCGATTTCTGTATTTTCATTGGTGCATTCATAGTTTTCCTGTTTGGTAAGAAAAAGTAAAGAGGGGGCAGTTCAACCAGAACTGCCCCTTTAGATTTTGCTAGGAGAGAAATTCCTTAATCTGCCCTAAGATAGTATTCATCAGCCGGGTCCGGGCCTCAATGCTGGCCCAGGCTATATGCGGTGTAATGAATAGCTTACAACTGTCTTTAATCCGCAGCAGCGGATTGTCCCCGCTCATCGGTTCAGCACATAAGACATCCAGTCCTGCAGCAGCGATGACGCCTTCTTCGAGAGCATCAGCCAGATCAGCTTCCGCTACGATCGGTCCCCTGCCGGCATTGAGCAGAATACAGGATGATTTCATTTTCCGCAGGGTATTTTTGTTGATTAGATTTTCCGTATTTTCATTCAGCGGAGCGTGAATGGAGATGATATCTGATTTGGTCAGCAAAGTACGAAGATCAACCTGTTGATAGCCCTCCTGGGGAGCGCTGCCCGACGGTGAATAGTAGATTACCCTGGTTCCGAATGCAGCAGCAATATCAGCCACCTTCCGGCCGATTGCGCCGAGTCCGATTATCCCCCATGTCATTCCGCAGAGTTCGTGAAAGCGTTCTTCAAAATGAGTAAAGATGGTATCATTTACATAATGCCCGCCTTTCACGTAATCATCATAATAACGCGATTTTTCCAGCAGGTAAAAAAGCATCGAAAAGGTGTGTTGGGCAACACTGCCGGTAGAGTATCCGGCGACATTGCGCCAGATGATGCCGCGTCTGGCCAGATATTCTTTATCCAGATTATTGGTTCCGGTAGCCGCTACGCACACCAGCTTCAGATTAGCCGCAGTGCCGATTGTCTGTTCATTGATCTCCACTTTATTCAGAATCAGAATATCAGCATCTTTCACACGATCCGGAACCTGCTCAGATGAGGTGAAATCATATTTAATAACTTCGCCCAGCTGGTCATATCCGGACAGATCAATGTCATCACCAATGGTTTTTGCATCTAAGAATACGATTTTCATGAATGTTCCTCCTGGTTTTTTATAGTCTGCAGTGTGCTCGATTACGCACTGCTCATTGCTTTGTGTATATTATCGTTGATGATAAAGATGAAGTCAAGTCATTTGATTATGGATGAAAAGATGGTATAATAATTAATTGGAAAAGGAGTTAAATTATGATTCAGGAAATTACACCGCATATATATGATAATCAGTACAAACCGGCTGCGCCGGATCCGGACAGTATTCTGCTCTGCTATAAAGGCCGGGAGGTATTGGCAGGAAGGCAGGAACAAACTATCATACTCCCTCGTTTTCAAGATTTGGAGGAACAGAATCCGGAAATTTATGATGAATATACATATTTGTTTACCATTGATGATGAACGTTATTATCTTGGCAATGGTGTCGTGCTTGGAGAAGAGGCGGCGTTTGACTGGGAGAGCATTAATATCTTTCGGACAGTGGAACCGCAGCATCTGGCATTTGCTGAGATAACCGGTTATCAACTATATAACTGGTACCGGAATCATCAATTCTGCGGCAGATGCGGCCAGCCGATGAAGCCGGATACCAGAGAGCGGATGATGTACTGCGAGACCTGTAAGATTACCGAATATCCGAGAATTTCTCCAGCCGTAATCGTAGGTGTTACCAAGGGAGATTATATTCTGATGTCCAAATATGCCGGCCGGGAATATACCAACTTTGCATTGCTGGCGGGATTTGCTGAAATTGGCGAAGCAATTGAAGAGACCGTGCGCAGAGAAGTCATGGAAGAAGTCGGGTTGAAGGTGAAAAATATCACCTATTATAAAAGTCAGCCGTGGCCGCTTTCAGAGAGCCTCCTGCTGGGATTCTTTGCCGAGTTGGATGGAGATGATACGATTACTCTGGATGAAGAAGAACTGGCCATGGCGGCTTGGTTCAAACGGGATGAAATCTCTGTGAAACCGGATAATGTAAGCCTCACTAATGAAATGATGATGGCCTTTAAAAATGGATTTCGGTGTTGACAGTTAAAAATTATAAAGTTATACTAAGAATGGAAAGAGCGGTCGCGAATTATACTATGATTATAATTGGCGGTTGTTTTTTTTGTTTATAAATAAAAGTGAAACAACATTTACGGAAAAGAGGGTGATTCTATGAATCAAGTCAAAATGAAAGAAATAGGAATAGATATTCTCGTAGATATTGTCGGTGGTATATTAATGGCAGTCGGAGTTTATAATTTTGCCGTGGCGGCTGAATTCCCGCTGACCGGTTTTTCCGGGCTGGCACTTATTATCTATCATCTGTCAGGATTTCCGATCGGTATGTCGACGCTGCTATTAAATATTCCGGTTGCGATTATTTGTTATAGATTGCTGGGGCGGGACTTTTTCCTGCGGTCATTGAAGAGTATCGTGATCACCTCACTGATTATTGACGTTATTGCGCCGATGTTCCCGATCTATCATGGTGACCGGATGCTGGCTGCTATTTGTGCGGGTGTGCTGCCGGGCTTAGGCTATGCGCTTGTCTATATGCGCAACTCATCTACCGGCGGTACGGACTTTATTATCATGTCCATCAAAGCCCTGCGACCGCATCTTTCGATCGGCAAGATATCCTTTTGTCTGGAAATTGTGATTATCGCCATCGGTGCCTTAACGGTATTCCGGGATACGGAGGGAATCATTTTTGCGATGATAACCAACTACCTGATGTCAACAGTGATTGATAAGACCATGTATGGTGTGGATGCCGGTAAGCTTGCCATGATCGTTACCACTCAGGGCCAAGCAGTAGCCGCTCAGATCGATCAGGTACTGGAACGCGGATCGACTATTCTGAAAGGGGTCGGCAGTTACTCCCAGGACGATAAGGAAGTGGTCATGTGCGCCTGCAATAATAAGCAGATGTATAAGCTTCGGCGGTTGATCAAGGAAGTGGATAAAAAAGCTTTTCTGGTCATTATGGAATCTAATGAAGTGGTGGGAGAAGGGTTTAAGGAAGAGTGATCAGAATCGAGAGGGAGCACTGCAGGCATTTGCAAGTGCCCCCTCTCGATTTATGATGCGTACCGCAATGCCTCGATAGGATTTTTCTTTGCAGCCTTATTGGCCGGATAGATACCGAAAATGATACCGATCGCCATGGAGAAGCAGGAGGCGATGATAACCACGCCGCCGGAGAGGTTATAAGAGGTATCACCAACGATGTTTATAATTTCAATAATACCCCAGGAGCCGAGAACACCGATCAGACAGCCCATCAGACTGAGCATCAGTGCTTCGATCAGGAACTGCTGCATAATGCTCAGGCGTCCGGCGCCAACTGCTTTACGGATACCGATTTCTTTGGTCCGTTCGGTTACCGATACGAGCATGATATTCATGATGCCGATGCCGCCGACTAATAGTGAGATAGCAGCAATGCCGCCGAGCAGAAGAGCCATGGTGTTGGTAACACTCTGCATGGTCTCAAGGATGGTGGATTGATTACGGACCGTAAAAGCATCTTCATCCTGGCTGTATCGTCCCATAAGCAGAGTAGTAAGACTTGCTTCGGCTTCATCCATATGATCTTCGTCAGCAGCCGACACATAAAAAGTGGTCACTTCCGAAGAAACGTTGCTTGACAGGCGGATCAGCGCAGTGAATGGGATATAGGCTTCATAAACACTGCTGCTGCTGGAATCGGTATTATCGCTTTCCAGAACACCGATGATCATATATTCGACACCGTCGAATTTGATATATTCACCCACTACATTCGGACGACCGATGATCTCGGTAGCTATGTCGCTGCTGATGACAGCAACACGAGAATTATTGTCGACATCAGTGGTACGGAGAAAACGGCCGTAAGCCAGTTCTAACCCCTGGATTTCAGCATAAGCAGCAGTTGTACCGTAAATAGTTGTACTCTCACTGGTATAACTGCTTGCTGCCGTGACATTGCTTTGGGTTACGGGTGCAACTGCGCTTAAATTCCCGTCGTCTGTAAATTGAGACAGATCATCGATTTTTAATGGGTTTTCTTTATTGTCATTGATGGTTACTGTAAATAAATTGGTGCCCATACTTGAGATGGAATCGGTAACTGAACTGGTAGCACCATTTACGATGGAAACTAATACGACCAGAGCAATAACACCGATGATAATCCCCAGCATGGTTAAAAAAGAACGCATTTTACTTGACACAATAGAGCTCCAGGCCATTTTTATTGATTGCAGAATCATGCCGTCACCTCCTTTACTTCACCGTCCAGGATGCGGATGCTTCTGGCTGCCTGAGCAGCTATTGCATTGTCATGGGTGATCAGGACGATAGTATTGCCCTGAGCATGCAGTTCATGAAATAAATTAATAATTTCTCTGCCGGTTTTGGAATCGAGATTACCGGTCGGTTCATCGGCCAGAAATAGCGAGGGCTTGGAAGCAATCGCCCGGGCGATTGCCACCCTTTGCTGCTGCCCGCCGGATAACTCGGTTGGTTTATGGTCTTTGCGGTATAAAAGATCCACCCGTTCTAAGGCTTCGGTAACACGGTCCCGGCGTTTATTTTTGGGTATCCGCTGATAGATCAGCGGCAGTTCCACATTTTCATATGCGGTCATTTTACCGATAAGATTAAAGTCTTGGAATATAAACCCGATTTTTTTGTTTCGTATTTTAGTTAGTTCCGTTTCGGAATAGTTGCTGATCGGCTGGCCGTCCAATGAATAGGTTCCCTCATCAGCAGTATCCAGGCAGCCGATTATGTTCATCAGGGTGGACTTACCACTTCCGGAAGGTCCTATGATACTGACGAATTCGCCATTATCAATCTGCATACTGGCATGATTGAGGGCACGGACTTCTTCATCGCCGATCTGATATATTTTTGATACATCGTCAAATATAATCATTTGGTCCTTCCTTTCTAATTTGTTTCGCCTCTAGGCATACTACCGCCACCAGGCATGCTGCCGCCGCTGGGCATTTCGCCGCCACTGGGCATTTCACCGTTGCCGAACATGATCATTTCGCTGGAGTCAGTACTTTCTGATTTAAGATAATAAACAGTATCACCTTCACTTAAACCGCTGATAACTTCCACCTGACTGCCGTCAGAGATACCGGTTTCAATTTCCACTTCACCGGATAAGCTGCCATCATCATCCTTGGCTGTATAAACAAAGACCTTTCCACTGCTTTCCTGAATCGCACTAACCGGGATCAAAACGGCATTTTCCACCTGACTAATATTGATGGTAGCCGAAACGGTCATTCCCAGAAGCATATCTTCTGTACGGTCTAAAAGAATTTCCACGACATATTTAGTACTGCTGTCACTGGAAGATGCTTCACTGGAAACCCGTGATACGGTTCCTTCAAATTCCTGGTCTTCCAATGCATCCAGCGTTATATCAGCCATTTGTCCTTCTTCGACGGACAGGATATCAAGCTCATCAACATTGATGCTAACCTGAACCTGGGTGCCCGAAGAAATTGTTCCGATGGTGGTCAGAAGTTCATCGGTATTCGTAGTAGAAGATGAGCTGCCGGAGGATGAGCTGTCGGTTGTCGTGCTGCCGGAAGCAGTATTGGCGGAACTGGAGCCGGTACTGCCCGAAGCCGAGCTGCCGGAAGCTGCAGACGCATTATTGGCAGAGCTGGTATCAGTGGTGCTTTGAGTACCGGAATCTTTATTTTCTGATTCGGTTGCAGAGCTGGCTGCAGTTTTGGCATATTTAGCAACGATACGCAGCCGGTTGCCATTACCGGAACCAAAAATGGACCATTCGACCAGATAAGCATTATCAACTTCGACCAGAATTCCATTGCTGAATTCATATCCTTCGTTGGCAGTGAGTACGATGGTGGCTGTATATTCAGTATCAGCTTTGAATACTTTCTCACTGGTATTCCAGGAAATGGTCCCGGTATAATTTGCTTTGGTGCCGGATTTTATCGCCACATTGCTTTGCGGCATTGCGCCGGTGACCGGAGCAGCAATGCTTAATTCTTTGCATTCTGTAATCTTAGCAGTAGTATCAGCGCTTGTGACCAAAACATCGCTTTCGGTATCAGAATTGGTTAAAAAGGAAAATGTATTGTCTTGTCGGATCGAAGAAACCCCTGCGGCAGAATCGGTATCTGAACTGCTGTCATTGCCGGCAGAAGAGCTGCTGATGGTCGAACCGTCTTCGATATTAAGGTTGCTGATAATACCATCACTTTTTGCAGTTATGGCTAAACTTTTCAGCAGTGCTGTTAGTTCCGTTTTGGCGCTTTCCAAATCTGTTAATTCAGACTCCAATACCAGTTTCTGAAGATATTCAGATGTACTGGAATCGTCTGCGTCACTGGACAGATTGTCAATATCATCTTCGACCGATTCGATACTGTCCCTGACATCCAATAAGGCGCTGGCAACCGAACCCTGGGTTACAGTTGCAATGACGTCTCCTTGTTTTACTTCATCGCCGGTTTCGACTTTGACTTCATCAATCACTAAACCCTTGGCGGCCTGAATGTTGGAAGTATCGGCAGTTTCTAAACTGCCGGTACCAACGATAGTCGTACCGATGGTTCCGACTGAGGCAGCAGTTTCCTGAATAGTAGCAGCAGCTTCATCATTCTCCTGACCTCTTGCATTTAATACAAAAAAAATACTGATACCGGCTCCGGCAAGTACAAGTACCGCAGCGGCGCATATTACTTTACGATGCCTTAATTTACTGAATCTTCTGATGAAATTTCGCACAATAAATCCTCCTTGTTATGTGTGATAGTAAGGAGAGTATATCAATATGTTTTTAAAATTAGGTGTAATAAATGTGAAAAATTAATGTTTTAAGGTGAATTGGCAGTGAATATTTCGATTGGAAAACGGTCAACTAAAACACCACCGGTCCTTACTTAAAAGTCCCGGTGGTGTGATGAAAGCAGATAACGGGAGTCGAACCCGTCTCTCCAGCTTGGGAAGCTAGCGTCATACCGATAGACTATACCTGCGTATCTATATTGTAATACTGCCATGCAAAAATTGCAAATAAAAATTCTATGAAATAATTCATATCATAAATCAGGGTGGGATGCCCCACCCTGATAAGCATATTCTACCAACGCCTGCAATCGTGATCGTTATCACATTTAAATTCAAATTTGCATTCTTTGCGATCTTCGCGTTCCAATTCCTTCAAACCTTCACAAATCAGAGTTAGGCCGCATTCAATTAAGCGTATGCCTTCACAGATTTTTCCGTGTTTGATGGCGTGTAATCCTTCACAGATCTTTTTAACACCTTCTTCAATCTTGCGGATTCCTTTATTTTCTTTTTCTTTTTTTCCACAAACATCTTTACATTTGTCATTATTACGTTCATCCATGATTTGTTCCTCCTTTCTCCTTTGAGCTATAGTACATTATATGGAGAGGAGGAGAAAGTGTGCGTCAATTTTTGACAAATAATTGCACTAATTCGACAAGAATATCGACGGCAAGGTCCATTCCTTCGACAGTAATGTGCTCGTAAGGACCATGGTATCCATAGCCCCCGGTTCCCAGATTGGGGCAGGGCAACCCCATAAAACTTAATTGAGCCCCGTCGGTTCCGCCGCGGATTGGAACGACATTAGGCATGAGACCTGCTTTTTCACAGGCATGTTTAGCATATTCAATGAGATGTGGGCAGCCGTCAATGATTTCAGACATGTTCCGGTATTGGTCGGTTATGGTCAGCTTCACGGTATCTGGTCCCCATTTTTCATTCATCAATTTTTCAATGTGGCGCAAGGTTTCTTTCCGGGCTTCAAAGAAATCTTTATGATGGTCACGGACAATGTAATTCAGTGCTGCCTGTCCGACTTCACCGGTCATGCTTACCAGGTGGTAGAACCCTTCGTATTCTTCCGTATCCCGCGGTGTGTCATATCCGGGCAGCATTGAATTGATTTCCATTGCCAGCAGACTGGCATTGATCATTGTATCTTTGGAGGTACCGGGATGGACATTGAAGCCGGTAATCTCAAATGCCGCCTTGCAGGCATTGAAATTCTCATATTCAATATCCCCTTCCGGTCCGCCATCCAGAGTATAGGCGTATTCGGCCCCAAATCCTGTCACATCAAAATGAGCGGCTCCCATACCGATTTCTTCATCCGGTGTGAAAGCGATACACAATGGACCATGGGGAATATTTTCCGTCTTCAGCCGCTCGACCAGAGTCAGAATTTCGGCAATCCCGGCTTTATCATCGGCACCTAAGATGGTGGTGCCATCAGTAGTGATTAAAGTTCGCCCCGCCAGATCAGGCAGGTGTTTAAAGGTAGATGTCTCTAATATCCGGCCGCTGTTTCCAAGCGGAAAGTCTTTCCCGTCGTAATTTGGTGTTACAACCGGAACGATATCATGATCACAGAAATCAGATACGGTATCCATGTGGGCGATCAGACCGAGAGTGGTCTTGTCTTCATATCCCGGTGTGGCCGGTACCTTTCCGTAAATATAGCACTTATCATCTGCACGGACATCCTGAATTCCCAGTGCATTCATTTCAGTGACCAGTTTTTTGGCCAGGTCAAACTGGCATTTGGAGGATGGAACAGTATCGCTGCTTTCATCACTGGGTGTGAGGATCACAGCATAATTCAACAGTCTTTCATATGCTTTCATAAAAATCTCCTTAGTTTTTGATGTAATTATAGCATGGCCGAACAATTTTTAAAATTTTTTTTACGTTATGGACAGGGTAAGAATGGATACCCCGACAAAACTGGCTAAACGGGAGGATTCGGTCATAAATCAGGTTTCTAATCTTTAATGCTATTTTAATCTTTATCTGTTAAAATACATTCAGGAGGTATATGGAAATGCGTATTTTAGTTGTAGAAGATGAACCGGATCTGAACCGGGTTATTGTAAAAAAGCTTACAGCCGAGCATTATAGTGTTGACAGCTGTTTTGATGGAGAAGAAGCGTTGTACTATATAAGCAGTGCTCAGTATGACGCAGTACTGCTGGATATTATGCTGCCGAAGATGAACGGGCTGGATATATTGACCAGGCTGCGGCAGGAAAATAATAAGGTGCCGGTATTGCTGCTAACCGCCAGAGACAGTATTGAAGACCGGGTCAAAGGTCTGAATGCAGGTGCGGATGATTATCTGGTCAAGCCCTTTGCATTTGAAGAACTGCTGGCGCGAATCAGGGTTATGACCCGCCGGGCTTCCGGCCACGTCAGCAACTCTTTTCAGGTTGCCGATTTGACAGTGAATTGCGATACCCGGGAAGTGAGCCGGGGAGAGAAAGCTATTACACTGTCCAGTAAGGAGTTTGCTATTCTCGAATATATGATTCGTAATGCCGGTATTGTTCTTTCAAGAAACCGGATTGAGCAGCATATCTGGAATTTTGATTACGAAGGCGGATCAAACGTGGTGGATGTGTATATCCGTTATCTGCGGAAGAAAATTGACGAAGGATTTGAACCAAAGCTGATCCATACGGTCCGGGGGACCGGTTATGTACTTAAGGAGGAAGCATGAAAAGATTATCGATAAAAGCGAGGGTAACACTCTGGTATATGAGTTTTATTCTTTTGATCGTAACAGCATTGCTTGTATTTGTTATGTCGGCGAGTGACTGGCTTCTGCGTTCTTCTTCACAGTCGCAGTTAAAAGAGACGGTTGAAAAGAGTCTGACAGAAATAGGATATGATGACGGCCAATTGGAAATTGATGATGATCTAAGTTTTTCTCAGAACGGCATTTATCTGGCTGTTTATGCTGAAAACGGAGAAATGATCACCGGCCTGACACCGCCGGGATATCAGGAGCAGGTACAGAACGACACCGGCAAAGACTTCTTTCAGAATGAAGTAAGGACCGTCGGCAGTGATGAACAGAAATGGTATAAATATGACGTTTCGCTGATGATCCCTTCTTATGGAACGATTTGGGTGAGCGGACTGGCTGCTGTATCGGAGAGCGGAACCATTACCAACACATTCCTGATGCTGTTTTTGATCGGTTTGCCTTTTATCGTAATTATTGCGGCAATTGGTGGGTATTATATAACAAAGCGGGCGCTTGCACCGATAGCACGTATAACTAAGGCAGTAGAAGAAATTAGTGAAGGGAACGATCTGTCACGCCGGATTCGGCTGGGAGAAGGAAAGGATGAGGTATATAAACTGGCCAATACCTTTGATCAGATGTTTGCGCGGCTGGAAACTTCGTTTGAAAAGGAAAAGCAATTTACATCCGATGCGTCCCATGAACTTAGGACGCCGGTATCAGTGATCATCGCCCAGTGTGAATATGCTCTGGAAAATGCCGAAACACTGGCGGAAGCCCGGGAAGCGATTGAGGTTATCTTTGGACAGTCACAGAAGGTATCGGGGTTGATATCACAGCTTTTAAATTTTACCCGAATGGATAAAGGGACTCATAAGCTGGATAAAGAATTGATTAATATCAGTGAATTGGCTGAAATAGTGGCAGAAGAACAGCAGATAGCGGCAGCGGAAAAGCATATCGACATCCGGCAGCGGATTGAACAGGATATCTATATAGAAGCAGATCAGACCATGTTGATGCGGCTGATGATGAACCTCTTATCAAACGCGGTGGCTTACGGACAGGAAAAGGGATATATTCTCTTTACCCTGAAGCGGGAAGGTGATTTTGTCCGCGGCAGCATTGAAGATAATGGAATTGGTATCGCCGGAGAGAATCTGGAGAAAATCTGGGATCGTTTTTATCAGGTGGATGCAGCAAGGACGGCCGGGCAGAGTTACGGTGCAGGTCTGGGGCTGGCGATGGTCAAGTGGATCGCCGAGGCTCATGGCGGGTCGGTGTTTGTGAAAAGTACTTTGGGAAAAGGAAGTGTGTTCGGTTTTAAAATTCCAATAAAAAAATAACTGCTTTTAATCTGGCTTTAATGTTTCGGGGATAATATATACCTATAGAACCAATAAACAATAAAATAATAGCTTGGAGGCAGATAATATGAAGAAAAGAATAGCAGTATTGACGGTGGTATTAACGTTGATCACAGGAGCGGCTGGCTGCTCAACATCAGGCGGAACTTTGGCGGCCGATACTACAGAAGCGGCATCAGGCAATACGGCAGCAGAATCACAGAACACACAGACGGTTACAGAGAGTGCGGCAGTTACTGAAGAAGAAGCGAAAGAAATAGCACTTAGTCATGCTGGATTGCAGGCAGAAGATGTGACATTTATTAAATCCGGTCTTGAACTTGACGACGGCAAACAAAAATATGAAGTGGAATTTTACAGTGGAAATACGGAGTACGATTATGATATCGATGCAGCCAGCGGCGAGATATTAAGTTTTGATTCTGACATTGAGAATTATCAGGTTCCGGCTGCCGGACAGAATAGCGGCGAAGATATCGGAGAAGCGAAAGCAAAGGAAATTGCACTTGCGAAAGTAAGCGGTGCTGCCGAATCGAATATGCGGATCAACCAGGACTACGATAATGGTATATTGGTATATGAAGGAACAATCATCTACAATGAGATGGAATATGACTTTGAGATGAAAGCTTCTGATGGAACAATCCTCGAATGGAGCAGCGAATCGGTATATGATGACTAAGATAAATTGGATAAAAATATAAATCAGGGGTGCATGCTGCACCCCTGATTTATATTTTTACTGCAAACCCGCAGCCGACATTTTTGCGAAAAAACGAGAAATATAAAAAAAGAATAAATTAGCACTCGGAGATTGACAGTGCTAACAATGAGTGATATATTACAAATAGAACAATAGACGAAGATAGGAGGAGTTTACTATGAATATAAATAAATTTACACAGAATTCGCTTGCGGCTGTCCAGGCATGTGAAAAAATTGCTTATGATTACGGAAATCAGGAGATTGAGCAGGAGCATCTGTTGTATGCCTTACTGACTCAGGATGACGGCCTGATTTTAAAATTGATGGAAAAAATGGGAATAATTAAGGAACAAATTGTAAACCGTACTGAAGAAGCGCTCGCGAAGCGGGTGAAAGTACAAGGCGGAGATCTCCACATCGGACAAGATTTGAATAAGGTACTGATCCATGCGGAGGATGAAGCTAAACAGATGGGAGACGAATATGTATCGGTTGAGCATTTATTTTTATCACTGTTTAGATATCCTAATAAGGAAGTTAAGGCGATATTCAAAGAGTTCGGAATTAAAAAGGAAGAATTCCTGCAAGCCCTATCATCCGTCCGGGGTAATCAAAGAGTCGTAAGTGATAATCCGGAGGCGACATATGATACCCTTAATAAGTACGGCAGCGATCTGGTCGAACAGGCAAGAGAGCAGAAGCTGGATCCGGTCATCGGGCGTGATGCGGAAATCCGCAATGTGATCCGCATCCTGTCGCGGAAGACCAAGAATAATCCGGTCCTCATTGGTGAACCCGGTGTTGGAAAGACAGCTGTAGCTGAAGGGCTGGCGCATCGTATCGTCCGTGGTGATGTGCCGGAAGGTCTAAAAGATAAAAAGGTATTCTCGCTGGATATGGGAGCGCTGGTTGCCGGTGCAAAATATCGGGGAGAATTTGAGGAACGTTTGAAAGCGGTACTGGAAGAGGTCAAGAACAGTGAGGGTTCGATTATCCTGTTTATTGACGAACTTCATACTATCGTCGGTGCCGGTAAGACTGAAGGAGCCATGGATGCCGGCAATATGTTGAAGCCGATGCTGGCCCGCGGTGAGCTTCACTGTATCGGTGCAACGACGCTGGATGAGTACCGCCGGTATATTGAGAAGGACGCAGCTTTGGAACGGCGGTTCCAGCCGGTTATGATCGATGAGCCGACCGTAGAAGATGCGATTTCGATATTGCGGGGGCTGAAAGAACGCTACGAAGTATTCCATGGTGTCAAGATCACTGACGGAGCACTGGTTGCAGCAGCCACCCTTTCCAACCGTTATATATCAGACCGGTTCCTGCCGGACAAAGCGATTGACCTGGTGGATGAAGCATGTGCTCTGATCAAGACAGAACTGGATTCGATGCCGACTGAGATGGATGAAATGCAGCGTCGGATCATGCAGCTGGAAATTGAAGAGGCGGCACTCAAGAAGGAGGATGACCGGCTTAGTAAAGACCGGCTGGGGCATCTGCAGCAGGAACTTGCTGAGCTGCGGGATGAGTTCTCCAGGATGAAGGCTCAGTGGGACAATGAAAAGACTTCGGTAGAACGGGTACAGAAGATCCGGGAGGAGATTGAACGGGTCAATAATGAAATCCAAAAAGCGCAGCGTTCATATGATCTGGAAAAAGCAGCGGCTCTGCAGTATGGTGAATTACCAAAGCTGCAGAAACAGCTGGAAGAAGAGGAAACGAAGGCAAAAGATACAGACCTGTCGCTGGTACATGAAAGCGTGACCGATGAGGAGATAGCTAAAATCATTTCCCGCTGGACCGGGATACCGGTGGCCAAGTTAAATGAAAGCGAGAGGAGTAAGACCTTACATCTTGATGAGCAGCTGCATAAACGGGTGATCGGTCAGGATGAAGGGGTGGAAAAAGTAACGGAAGCTATTATCCGTTCGAAGGCCGGGATCAAGGACCCAAGCAAACCGATTGGCTCATTTTTATTCCTCGGACCGACCGGTGTTGGTAAAACAGAGCTGGCTAAAGCGCTGGCGGAACAGCTGTTTGACGATGAAAGCAGTATAGTCCGTATCGATATGAGTGAATATATGGAGAAGTACTCGGTTTCCAGATTGATCGGAGCACCTCCGGGATATGTCGGATACGATGAGGGCGGACAGCTGACCGAAGCGGTTCGGAGAAAACCGTACTCGGTCGTACTGTTTGATGAGATTGAAAAAGCCCATCCTGATGTGTTTAATGTCCTCCTGCAGGTATTGGACGATGGAAGAATTACCGATTCGCAGGGACGGACGGTCGATTTTAAAAATACCATCTTGATCATGACTTCGAATATCGGTTCATCCTATCTGCTGGATGGGATTCATGAAAATGGTGAAATTACCGAAGCCAGCCAGGAAATGGTAATGAATGAATTGCGGGTTCATTTCCGGCCGGAGTTCTTAAACCGACTGGATGAAACGATCATGTTCAAACCATTGACGAAAGAAGATATTTATGCCATCATTGATTTATTACTGACAGATATCAACAAGCGTCTCAACGATAAAAACCTATCGGTAAAACTGTCCGATGAAGCGAAGAATTTTGTTGTTGAGGGAGGATATGATCCGATGTATGGAGCGCGTCCGATGAAGCGGTATCTGCAGAAGCATGTAGAAACACTGGCAGCAAAACTGATCCTGTCCGGTGAAGTGGGCAGCGGCGATACGATCTTAATCAATGTCACTGACGGAAAGCTGGCCGGAATTGTTGCGAGTGCTTAATTCTATATAATTAGGAGTGAATCAATGGGCCGGATCATTTTTCACATTGATGTGAATTCAGCTTATCTTAGCTGGACAGCGGTAGAACAATTAAAAAACGGGGCCAAAACAGATCTGCGCGATATCCCATCCATTATCGGGGGTGATAAAACCACCCGCCATGGCGTGGTGCTGGCAAAATCTGTTCCCGCCAAAAAATATGGCATTCGAACCGGGGAACCGGTAGTGAATGCGCTGCGCAAATGTCCGGGCCTTAAGATGGTACCTCCGGATCATGATCTGTATACATTATATAGTGAACGGATGATGAATTTTTTGAAAGAATATACGCCGGATCTGGAACAGGTAAGCGTTGATGAATGTTTCATGGATTTTACCGGTATTGCCCATCAGTTTGCGTCGCCGCTGGAAGCCTCCCTGACCATCAAAGACGGGATTTATAGACAGTTTGGATTTACGGTTAATATCGGTATTTCATCAAACAAATTGCTGGCCAAGATGGCTTCCGATTTTGAAAAGCCCAACCGGATACATACTTTGTTTCCTGAAGAGATTCGGGTCAAGATGTGGCCGCTGCCGGTCCGGGAGCTGTTCATGGCCGGACGTTCCAGCGTTGAAGTCCTGAATAAACTGGAGATCCGTACAATCGGTGAACTGGCTCAGGCGGATCCGAAGCTTTTGGAACTGCATTTAAAAAGCCATGGCAGAACCTTGTGGGAATTTGCCAACGGCATTGGTGAGACCGCACTGAACGCCCGGGAGGTGGAAAATAAAGGAATCGGTAATTCCACGACTCTGGCAAAGGATGCAGAGACACTTGAGGACGCCAGAGAAGTATTGCTATGGCTGGCTGAGAAGGTTGGGCAGAGACTGCGGATCGAGAAGCAGAAGGCCCGGATGATCAGTGTGGAAATCCGTTATGCCGATTTCCGTAATGTTTCCCACCAGATGCAGCTGACCCGGGCGACCCAGATAACAGCGCGGATTTATGAAACGGCCTGCCTGTTATTCGATGAATTGTGGAGCGGCGAACCGGTCCGGCTTCTGGGAATCCGGACAGCCAGGCTGCTGGATGAAGATGAGCCGGAACAGATGAACCTCTTCGATATGCAGATCGGGCAGCCGAAGGATGAGAAACAACAGAAGCTGGAAAGGGCTTTGGATGAGATTAAAGAAAAGTACGGAAAAGATGCGGTAAAACGCGGTTCTCTGCTCTGACCGGTAAGCCGGAGCGAAGAACCGTGTCTTTAATTCCTGGAATTATTCAGCCAGCAGGGCCTGAACCTGGGGTTCCCGTTCAAACAGAACGCAGCCGCCGGTATGAGGGCCGGCTTCATGGGCAATAGTCTGCAGATCGCGGAAATAATCCGAGCCGAGAACCTCTTCGATGGAGGTTTCCTTCAGATTGTATTTTGAATATGGTGAAAAAGGACAGGGTTCGGCACCACCATGAGGGTTAATGTGGAAAAATCCGCGGCCGGATGCCAGGCAGCCGCCCATAGCTTCCTCGTCTCCCGGAAAAGACAGAATGACCATGTCGTCAAAGCATTCTTTTAGATAAGCAGCATGCTGCTGGAGTACTTCCTGTTCTTGTGAGCCAAGGGCAAGGTGCTCGGTTCCTTTTTCGGCGGGTACATATTCAATGAAAAACACGATTCCACAGCCTTTCTGCCGCAGCGTGGATATAAATTCCCAAGTCAGGACATCGTCCATATTATTCTGTGTTACGGTGACTGAGGCACCGAATAGAATTTGTTTTTCCTGCATTGCAGCCATGGCCCGGGCAATAGTGTCCGACACGCCGCTGCCGCGGCGCCGGTCGGTTACTTCGGCATCGCCTTCGACACTGAGGACCGGAATTAAATGCCGGTGTTCATCAAACAGATTCAGATATGCCTCATCAATAACTGTACCGTTGGTGAAGATCGGATAGATGATGCTGGAAATACGGGCAGCATTCTCGATCACATCACGGCGCAGTAAAGGTTCACCGCCGGCCAGCAGGCAGAAAGACACACCCACTTCGGCAGCTTGCAGAAAGATATTCTTCCATTCGGCGGCAGTAAGATCGGAAGCCAGCCCGTTTTCGCAACAGGTACCACCGGCCCGGGCATAGCAGCCGGCGCAATGGAGATTACACTGAGAAGCGATGCTGGCAATTAAAAAAGGCGGAATATGTACACCGTCTGACTCATTTGCCTGCCGCAGCGAGGCGCTTCGCTTAAGCTGCGGCAATGCGTCGGTCATAAAGGCCAAGCCTTTCCGGTTGGTGAGATAATAGCGGCCGGCTTTCTTCATGATACCGGCAATTCCATTTTGCATAAATAAATTTAGAATCATAGATTTTCCTCACTTCTGGATTTGATAAACGGTTGCAAATTGTTCAATGTGTTCCATCAGCAGAGCTAATGCTTCCTCTTCTTTATCCGGTATAGTATCATACTGGCAGAGTAACAGGTAAAACGGTGCATAGAACTGCATGGCGATTGAACGAGGATTCCCTTCCCTGAAATAACCCTGAGCGATCATTTCGGTGAATAGCTCGGTCTGGAACCGGATGGCATCATCAGTAAACCAACTGCGGAAGGTGTGGGCAGCTTTTTGATTTTTGTATTGTTCGATCATCAGCATTTTACGGAATTTTGATGCTTTTGGATCTTGTAGCATAAATAAAAAGATGGTTTCGCAGGCTTTCTTCAGCCAGGCCAGATCCTGCCTGCCGTATTCACCGGCAATTTTTTGAATCTCGCCCTGGGGCAGCCGGTAAAACGAAACAGTATCCTCAAATCGGGCGGTCATCTCGGTAAACAGGGTATCGAAGATGTCCTGCTTGCTCTTAAAATGCTTATACAAAGAGCTGTCTTTAATGCCGGTCTGATCGGCGATCTGTTTGATCGTAACCCCTTCATAACCGCTGACTGAGAATAGGTCCAGTGAAACATCAAGAATCCGCTGCTTGGTATTGGCCTTTGGCATTGGTACCTCCTATGGATTAACTTTCTTATTGACAGATTAAAATGTGGCTAGTAATTACTAGCTTAAGTATAGCTAGTGAACACTAGCTTGTCAAGGGGGAATTGAAAAAAGCGGTACGATTTCTGATCGAAATGTGATAATGTCCTATTAGACGGTTTTTGATTTTGTCCCAAAACCGAAAATATAGTATACTAGCTTCTTTAGACTATTACT
>Ga0153947_1000145_pt1 | contig 33025 bp, 48 predicted proteins | sample TSNJ031MetaG_FD_104697 | JGI IMG/M metagenome (GOLD analysis project Ga0153947, IMG submission 104697) | Attine ant fungus gardens microbial communities from New Jersey, USA - TSNJ031 MetaG | ecosystem: Host-associated > Fungi > Mycelium > Unclassified | place: USA: New Jersey, Wharton State... | reverse complement strand
TGAGTAAGAAAGGTCCACACTTGTTGCTTTTTTCGAGGGTATCCCAAATACCACTCTAGGCGATGGCACTTACAGATTGTCTCTGTGCTCATCTGGGACCCAATACAGTGGCTCATAGTCCCAACCCATTACCTATCCAGCCATCATCTCTTCCAGTATAAGCTCATCCATGAGTAAAATGCCAGTGCTCATCCATGAGATCTGCTATGTCTCATATCCTCAAGCCAAAGTTGGAGGAATAGTACGCCAATTTTGTTCCATCTTTTATCAATGCCATATTTGCTTCACCTTGACCCAAAATTTGAGCGTACAAGTGGCCAGTATAGACGCCAAACAGACGAATTGTATTTCGATGTTTTTTCCAAAGAGCGATGAGTTTGTTGCCATGGGAAAGTTCAATCAAAAGAGGTGGAAAGGCAATTCCATCTGCCGGCCGCACCTGAAACTGGCCGACTTGTTGGCCAGTTCGCGTGTCCCAGGCTTGGACGTGAGAGTCATTGCAAGACCAGTATGCGAAGAGTTTCCCATCGGGTGAGTACTTTGGTAAAGAGATTGGTAAAGAATCCATGAAAAATCTGGGAATCTGCACTCGATTGTTGAAGTTGACAAGATGAAACTGGGTAGTGTTGTGATTCCATGAATAACACAAGTTGTCACTATTTCCAAAGATGACGACAGTCAAGCCATCAGGTGCCAAGAATATGCGCGAGGATCCTTCCACCTTGAAGTTTAAAGAATACGTGCATTCAAAACCTGCGGGATCCTGCCGATGCCAAACTTGCAGTAATCCTAAGTCATCACATGAGATGGCACATATAACCAAGTCATTACATGTTTGAAAGGCAAGATCCCCAGCCTGGACATCTTTTCTCGGCCAGAGGTCGAATGAGACACGATTATCCAGGTGCATGATATCACATATGGTAATAAGAGACTTAGACCAAAACGCTGCCTGATCTTCTTCTGGGGAAAATACAATCCCCGTATGATCGGCGAAATTCCTAAGTGATATGACTCCCCCAGTAGTTGTATCCAGAAAGTCAATACCATGAGATCGCTTTGCTTCTGTAGCCACCATCTTTCCAGAGCGTGAGATTAGGATACCTTGTCGCAAATTGGTATCATCTTGAGTGTCCATAGTGTCAGCCTGATTAATTGCCAAATTCTCCTAGTCTAGGTCCCACATCTTCACTTTTCCATCATCATATCCAACTAAAAGCTTGTGGCCATCGCGTGATGGACAAGCACTCCATATTGGAGCTTTTGCCTTCCAGATCAGTTTTGAGCCAGTCATGGACATCCCATATCTCTAATGTGTAACATCGTTTGATAACTAGGTAATTGGTGAGGAGTGAATAAATATGACCAAGTTTTTCCATAAATACAGCCATCAAAGAGTCGCTGGTTGGAGAAAAGTGGAGTGATGACAGCTCATTTCCAGGAGGATACAGGAGCTGTCGGGGATCCTTGCCATATTCCAGACTCCATAATTCAATGACACTTTCAGACTTTCTTCCTACAGCCAGAAAACGTCCATCAAGAGAAAATCGGGTGTAGGCGACATCATCCACCTTGAAACCATTGTTAGCACCCCATAACTTGACCAGAATCTGAGTGGGCCATCCACTCTGTTCCTCAGAGTCGCCCCAGGCAATGAAGTTCCCATCTTCATCTATCCAATCCATGAAGGCAATTCTTCCATCATGATGAATGAAGACGAAATCCCAGCCCTTGATCCAGAACTGCTCCTCTCCCATCACAATGCCCAAGACTACTGCATTAGATTTGAGTTGAAGTAGAATATCTTTCATATCAGGACTGAAGCAGGCATTATATATATGTACATCACAAGGCAGCTGAAACGGGCCTGAAATGCAATGACCTGGGCCCACTTGGTCGGTTGAATCAGGGAAACGGGGATTGCAGCAGGAGGCATCTCTAAGACCTGGTCTTGCCATTACAGAGCTGAAGCTGTTGTCATCCCAAATGGAGATGCCTTTGCCAGAGTCATCCCCAATTGATAGTGCAGTGTTCCTTCCCTTGTTGCAGTGCCTACAAAAGGCAAGGGCAGAAGGCAAGGATCAGCTCTTACTGTCGGCCATAGGCATGATGCTATCCAAGGACGTCTATCGCATCGCTGATGTATCAAGCTTGAGGGGCTACATTACGCTCGCAGCACAAAAAGGACTTGTCAATTTCGGCGGAACCAGCGGAAGAGAGTGGGTATCACTAAACGAATGAGGAAACCAACCCTTCCGTTCTACTGAAAGATATATATCACTATATATCACTTCTTGTCTACGGTTGTCCAGATGTTCAGAGTATCTTCGTCTGCCCATAATCTATCTAGCAGTCTGTTCAATCTATCTTGTGTACCCTCATCCAACAGATCAGCGGGGTTCTCCGGTATGTATGTAATTCTACGTTCTTGTAATTCGACGGATGGGTGAGTTGAGACAGCTTCTGCCAATTGTGCCAGGCGCTCAGGTGGACAATACAGCTGCAAGAATGGCATATTTAGATTGCAGAATACGGACTGTGGAATGACATAGTAGACCTTCATCGTGTTTTGGCCCTCACCAGAATCGCTAATGTCAAAATCCTCCATGTCATTTCCGAGCGCGGTTTCAAGGACATCATCCTGGTCTTGAGCTCGAAGAAGCTTGACATCCACACGACCAACTTTCTTGAACATCCACATTACGGAAGCCTTCTGGACACTTCAGTTTGTTTCAGACATGTGGAAGCTTGAGGTATGAGAGATCGAACCCGTGATCATTGAAGATTTCTCGAAGGTTGGCAATAGTACGATTTAAGTTATCGGACAGTGACTCTCTAAAACAAGAGTCAGGATGGGAAACCACGAAAAAAATGCGCGTACATGATGATGCCCACAGACTCAGCGGCCATTGCCTCATATGTCACGATTTCACCTTTCTTATTCTTGCCATGCGCCTATTGTTCTCCAAGTAGTACCCATAACACAATGTAATACGAAAGCCGTACTCTTTCTATCGCACGTTCAATGTTATCCTTCGGAACATTTTGGTCTTTTGCTTTCTTGATGACTGTGGCCAAATGAGAATTCAAGTTCGGGTCTGCCGAACCACCACCTGGAGAAATCCAATTAACATTGCAAAATAACCAGGTAGAGGTGACACACTCCGTACAGCCAATGCAATATCCTCCCGGCCTTTATTGAAACAGCTCCACAAAACTACGGCAGCTTGAACTCACCCGTGCTACACGACTTAGAAGTTGACCCCGTTGGGAGTCATTGACGCCTTTCTTCTCTTTGATCTTTGACCACTGCAACAATGTACCATGAATGATAGTAAAGAGCAAGACATTTTCTCTAAATTACTTTGTTATGACCTGAGAGAACAGATTGGCTGATTGAAATTGAACGTCGGCTGAACGAAGGACGAGGGACTGAAAAAGCAAGTCGGAGCATCAGAAAGACCAATTTCGCACGCAACTTTCCATCATATCGTGTGATCATTCTGAACTTTGTATATCAAATTCTTTTTCTACATATATAGACATACTATCGTTGCAACTTATAGGGTCTTACCTAGAGGAGAGTCGGCGAACCGAACCTGACTCACTTCTTTCGAGTACGTTGAGTCTTGTCACCACGCATGATGACCGCCATCAACGAGAATGCTAGGTCCAAATTCAGAACTCAAGTGGTACTCACTCTGGAATTGACGTACTCGCTACCCGTGCAGAAGCTTGATGCATCGCCAGCCAACCACGCTATAACGCCACGCAGTTCATCTGGCCGACCAATCCGACATACCGGATTTGAACTGGACCATGTGTCGAGGAGTTGCGGCTCCTTATCAAGGTATGCTGCCGTCATTCTGTTTGCGCTCTGTAAGTACAGCTCTAATCCGAATGCATAGATATCCCTCACTCACTTCGTGTAGATATGTCCAGGAGATATTGTGTTTACCCGTATCTTCTTTGGTCCAAGTTCGCAGGCCATGCTACGGGCCATCTGAAGAACCGCTGACTTGCTGGAATTGTAAGACACCCATGCATGGCCCTGAGCGAGGAATTCAGCAAAAATGAACGACCTGTTTCACACCCTGCTCGCCTTATTGGTGATCGTCCCCGACATGGATGCAATCAAAACGATGCTGCCTCCATTGCCGAACTTAGACATCTGTCTACCAGCTGCTTGTGCCGTGAATAGGACGCCATTGACATTCACGTTGATAACCTATTAATATCATCAGCGGAAATTCTGAACAGACATGATCGTAACCTGCCTCTTGGAACTGTTTCGCAGGGTATTCCAGACAATCTGTATGACTCTTCAGAATACCCGCAGCAGCAACACAGACATCCATCCTCTTCTCCTTTTTACCAATGTCTTCCCCAATCTTCCATACCTTGTCTTGATTAGTCACATCAACACTGATGTACTCCAGTCTTGAATTGTTCCCCAGTTTTGCTACATACTCTTTCGTCTTCTGCCATTCCTCCGAAGGGGTCTCTGGCAAATCCAGACAATATACCGCTCGTGCGCCCAGTTCACATAAAGTCAGAGCCATTTCGAGGCCAATGCCGCGATTGCCACCAGAGACGATTCCAACCCGATCTGTCAATGCAAATTCATCGAAGATCTTTGGACGTGGTTGGACTGAGGGGTCCAATGCAGCATTTACACCGATAGGAGCAAGAGGGGAAACAGATTGAGCTTGTACTGACATTACTTTGATAAGGATGAGTGATCGACGAGTATCCCTTGTTCCACATTATTTATACAGGGGTGTGGGTGGTGAATGATTCAGCTGTGGTTCAGCTGACCGATGATCACAAGTGGAAACTTCTCATGCCAAAGGGCCCGTGTCATTCCAGAATATAGATAAGTTGAAATTGACCAAACCATTGAAACAAGACATATTACAGTCAAGATGGTAGAACAACGCATTCAGGAGACAACTAAAGCGTAATCTTGGCAGATCTCAGATCTTGCCTTCACCGTTGCGTTATCCTATGCATGATTCTGTCCTCGTTCTCAACAATGGGAACCGATTGGGCTACTTTTACACTCGACTGGGAAAGCAATTTAAGCGCATACCTTTCCATGGCCAAACAATATTAACAACTGTATTGTGTATCTTATTGTATATCCTTGGACTTGGTAGTGACTCAGAGAAGGACCACATGACATGATTCAGATAGATCGATTTGTTAATTGCTTCAACTGAGTTGAGAATAAGTGAGCGGATATACCTAGGACAAGACCAGAAATCATGCTTACTGGCTGAAAATGGTATCGAAAGATGCATCTGGGCAGCTCAGCTCATCCATTATAGCCTCTACATGTTGTTAGGAGGCTCTGATCCAGACCGGTTAACCTGTTCGAGGAATTCAGAGCACCTTAAAGCAGCATCTTTTCTTCAACCCTTTTGAATAGCTTCCGGGCGACAACATCGTGAGATTCTTCAGAATGCGCGAGTATCTCATCCTTTGTTAACAGTGAAATTTTCTCGTCGTTGATCTCTATCACTTGAGAAGATACTGAGTGCCAGATGCAGACCTAACCAGGAAGGATGTCAGTATAGCAGAGTCCGAGGATGGTGGGTGAGATGGGGTTAGAATGACTAGAGAGGATAATGGTGAGAGTTAGGTGAGGATTCACAATGGTAGGCGAGCATATGAAATGCAAGTGGCTGGAGCGACATCACAAATCTGTGACTGGAAGATAATAAATGATGACATTATTATACGTACTAAAAGCACATAGACAGCAATCTCTGAGGAAATATCACCAATTTAATGACCATTTGGTAATCCTTGCCATAGGCCATAGGCTTTGCCCGGTGTGGTCTGCCAGAGGCGGATCGTGCCTGTGGCCGTTTAGCTCTATAACAACCAAGAAATCAGTATACTGCTCACCATCCTCTATATAGCACATAATCAGCAAAGAAAATTTTCACAAATAAAGTATAGACGAACCACTGCCGCTTGCATACATTTCACCATCTGGACTAAATTCCACGCAATGCACTGGACCGTGGTGTCCCTTCAAAACTTCTCGTTCCTCACCATCCATTGCATGGACTCGCACCCACTCATCTCCAGAATTACCTGTGACAAACCGATCTTGGAGAATAGGATGAATGGAAGCAGAAGAAGGGGAGTATGGAAGAGTCAAGGTATGAGTCCCTGCCCCGTCAGTCGGGAGGACGGGTATGAACGATACAGTTCTCCCGGACGTCACTACCAAACGCGATGTCTGGTTGGAAAGTTCCATCGATGTGATTGGATCTGTGAAAGAGAGGTTCGTAGTGAGCTTGTGGGTGCGTAGATCCCACCATCTAAAATTCTGTCAGGACTGCGGGATGGTCGAAATGCAATGTGGCCCACTTGATCTTGCCATCATCGCCTGCAGTGGCACCGGTATGGTCTCCAACCCAGACCACACTTTTGACCACTCCATCATGAGACAGAGTGTCATTATCAATTAAAAAGTCGGGATTTGCGTCTGGTCGTGCGAGATCAAATATTCTCACTTTCTTCTCTTGCCCGCCAGTGAGGATTTTTGATGATCTGGGTGAGATAGCGACAGTGCGGACGATGTGGTTATGGGAGAAGGAGTGCAACGCCGCGCCTGTATATGTATCCCAAACCTTTCTGAATGATTATGAGCTAGAGGGTTAAGTGAAGGAAATTCGGCACACACGCAGTAAAGTCTGCGCTACCAGATACGGCTTTAGCAGCATCTGGAGAGAGTTTTGTGCTCCAAACGGCGCCTTTATGGCCCAAAAATGTGCCAATCCAGTCGCCTGTCCATTCTCTCAGCATCGGGTTTCCATCCTTACAGCTTGAAATCAGCAAGAAACTTTTGTCATCAAGAACCGGCGAAAACGAAAGATGAGTGACTGGGCGGGTATGACCTGGAGCGACGAGGGGAGTAGACTTGAGGAGAGCAGACATTAATTCGAACTAAAGCGAGAGTTGGAATCGTGAGTCGTGATACAGGCGCACTGCGCACTGGTCTTGCAGGGACGAAAGATTGTGTCGCGTGGTTTTCTAATTCAATCTGATGTGATGATTTGGGCTTCGTCTCAGAGCTTGGGCGCCTTTAATAATCGACGACTGGATTGTTCAAGCCGTCTGTCTGTCTCAGGCCGCACCTGATGCGGCCCAAAAATAATAATATGGGTAAGTGTTGGTGGTTTTAGGTAGGATTTATCCACTCCGAAAACTGAGATTGACAAGTTCTTCATTACCTCGTTTGCTTGTTCACATCTCTCCAGGGAAGTTCTTACTGGAGTTGTCTGTGCAGGCGAGGGGTTTCTCAAGGATCTCTATAATTCACAATCGCCACAGGATGGCATTTTTGTGGTATAACAAGCTGTTCGACATCCTAAGTTCTATATGAACGATTGAGATCTTGAATGAATTATCACTGCTATGATTACCCTCAATTACCCCAGGTTCCGACTGATCTACTTTGTAGGACCCAATTCTGATAGACGTACGGCTGACTTCGGAACCAAGTTCAGGAAGTTGCTTTATGTACTATGTTTTCCTGAGATTGTTGATGTATGCCCAAAGTATTTTGAAGGCGGTGATATCAGGACAAGGACTCTGTGGCTGGATTACCCAACGTGCGAGATTCAAACTATTTCGAACTTCGACATCAGCTAGCCAGGGCCGGTATATTCCCATTTGTTTCCATCATCCACCCAAATAAGCCAATTAGAGATGGTAATGCGGCCCTGGGTTAGAGTAACACGTTCGAGTGTTTCACCTAGCCAACAGAATAGGACAGGTCTTGTATCTCGGAAGATATGTTCCCTTTCGAAAATTCCAGGAAAGCAAGTAATTGTCGTGAGAGTGAATCAACTATACATCATGGAATTCTTGAAGGGCCTTTTCTGCCTTTCCTTTCCGTTCCCTGGCAATCTTTCTGTTAAGAGCCGACCGTGCAACACGCTGCATTGCCGACAACTATCAGCTAGTCTGGAAAGACCGCGGATCTGAAGGACTTTACTTCGGTCCGAAGGCAGTGGTTCATTTCATTTTTCTGTTTGTTGCAACCGCCTGTAAACTTGCGCCACGCGCTTGAGTGGCATTCTTCGAGTGCCTGGATGAACTCTTTACACACTGTGAGGGGCAGCGCTGTGAACGGAGGATACGAAAGGTTTCGCAGAATATGCTAACCTATTATCTTCTTATCAGAGAGCTGAGGGTGCATGGGTACGGATAGGTGAAGGAAAGATACCGGGCGGTTATCCACGTATGCCAAATAAGGGTCGCTCCCGAGTCGGAAAAAATTGTAGGCAAACATCCGATCATGGGTCGGCAGGCAAATCATCTAATCTCAATAAATAATCCCAACGACTTTCTCTTCTTGACTCCGCACCTCTTACCTCCCTTCCACTACGATGCCTTTCATCCATGAAAAACATGATGATGTTGCAGTCGCAACTATCCGTACCCTCGCTGTAGACACTGTTGGCAAGGCCAACTCTGGCCATCCTGGTTGGTCACATTATCCTCGAAAACAGAACATCTTACTCATAGTCCTCTGTGATGCAGGAGGCCCTTTGGGTATGGCCCCTGCTGCCCATGTTCTTTTTTCTCGGTGAGCCTTGAAATTGAAGCAAATCGAGCGAAGTTCCAGATGCTCTATTGCAGATTCATCAACGCCAACCCCAAGAATTCCAAGTGGTTCAACCGCGATCGTTTTGTCCTCTCCAATGGGTTCGTGCAATTTTACCCGTCTGAAACATTCTCCTGATTGCCTGTCTTGACTTTTATAGCCATGCGTGAGTTTATCTGCATAACGGTTGCGATAAAAATGATTGATGTTCTATCAGTTGCGCTCTGCAATACGTCCTTCTACATCTCCTAGGCTACAAGCTATCTTTGGATGACCTCAAATCATTCCGTCAACTCGATTCTAAAACCCCGGGTCACCCCGAGGCCGGCCATACCGATGGTATGTAGGCATTACGCACGGTCCAGGGATATCTCTAAAGGATATTTAGGTATTGAGGTTACCACTGGCCCCCTTGGTCAGGGATTTGGAAATGGTGTTGGTCTTGCCATGGCTCAAGCTCATCTTGCCGCCTTGTTCAATAAAGATGGTTTCGATCTGATTGACAATTATACATATGGTAAGACAGCGCGCTGTATTGTGACTGGCCAATCACTAAGTCTGGTTTACAGTTTTCGCTGGTGATGGGTGTCTTATGGAGGGTGTAGCTGCTGAAGCCGCTAGTCTTGCGGGTCACTTACAACTCGGCAACCTTATTGTCGTATGTGGATATTCTGCTCCTTTCTAGTCGTAAATATCACAACACTTTGATAGATTTACGACGACAACCGTGAGGAACTTGTTTACTCTGAACCAGTCAGATGATTCATCTTATTTAGACATTTCCATTGATGGCGACACCGCTTGTGCATTTACCGAAAATGTTGAGCAACGTTTCTTGTCCTACGGCTGGCAAGTCCTCCACGTTGATAATGGTGATAGGTTGGTAGGATACTCCCAGCTTTTATCACAGCCTGATCTGGTTTCATAGTGACCTTGCCGCAATTTACGATGCCATCGCTGAGGCTCGTCAGGAGAAGAACAAGCCCTCTATCATCCGTCTTAGGACTACCATTGGTTACGGGTCAAAAGCCCAAGGTACACATGGCGTCCATGGAGCTCGTGAGTCCAGCGCATGAGAATTGTTCTACTATGTGAGATTGATGTTATACCATCAGCCTTGAAGGCGGATGACGCTGCTCAGCTTAAGGCGAAATTCAATTTCCCTTCCGATCAACACTTTTACGTTCCCCAAGAGGCCTACGATACCTATGCTGAAATCAGCAAGCGAGGTGCTGCTCTCGAGGCAGAGTGGAATACCCGTCTTGCTGCCTATGGCGAGAAATACCCAAACCAGCACGCTGAGCTCGTCCGTCGCATTGAGGGCAAATTACCTGAAGATTGGGAGAGAGCTCTTCCCGTCTACAAGCCCACTGATCCTGCTGTGGCTTCTCGTAAACTTTCTGAAATTGTTTTGACCGCTATCTCCCCTGTCCTCCCTGAGCTCTTGGGTGGCTCCGCTGATTTGACTGGCAGTAATTTGACCAAAGTCAAAGGTAGCGTCGACTTCCAGCCTCCTAGCACAGGTTTGGGAGACTATTCTGGAAAATACATCCGTTATGGTGTCCGTGAGCACGGTATGGGTGCCATTGCCAATGGACTGCACGCATACGGTGGTATCATCCCCTTTGTCGCAACCTTCCTTGTAAGTAAAAAGGCAGTTCCAGTGGTGTTTCGCAGAAATAACGCATCCTATAGAACTTTGTGTCATATGCTGCTGGTGCTGTTAGGCTGTCTGCTCTGAGTAAGCACCAGGTTATTTGGGTCGGTGAGTATATTGCAGAACTTGCCAAGAAATCTGATATACATGAAGCATGCCAGCTACCCATGACTCCATTGGTCTTGGTGAAGACGGTCCCACTCACCAACCCGTTGAAACCCTCATCCACTTCCGTGCAACCCCCAACCTTGCCTTTTGGCGTCCTGCTGATGGCAATGAGACCTCTGCTGCCTACTATGTTGCCATTAACTCAAGGTCGACGCCGTCCATCCTTTCCCTCTCTCGCCAGAACTTGCCTAATCTGGAGGGGTCTACCGTTGAAAAGGCTACCCGTGGTGGTTATGTTCTGATCGAGGAGCAAGATGAGGACTTGACTATTGTCAGCACGGGTAGTGAAGTCGGCATTGCTGTTGAAGCTGCTAGGAAGCTCAAGATTGAAGGCATTAAGACTCGTATCGTCAGTCTGCCTTGCTGGTTTGTATTCGACCAGCAGGACAAGGAATATAAGCTCAGTGTTCTGAGGAGTGGTGCTCCTATCCTTTCCCTTGAGGCTGCTTCTACTGCCGGCTGGCAGAAGTACAGCCACGAGCAATATGGTCTACCTGCTTGGGGTGCTTCGGGACCGTACTTGAAGGTGTACGAGAAATTTGGCATCACTGATTCCAGTAAGTAGAGAGTCTTGCTATTGCCATTAGCCCCATAACAATAATATTGTGTGTAGATATCGCCGCTGTTGGTAAGCAAGTCGTGGAGTTCTACAAATCGAACAAGATCTCCGCCGTCTCCCCCCTTCTTAAGGCTATCCACTTGTAGAGTAAACTCGCCTAGATCCACAACATATGTAATGTAAACGATATATTCCTCAGTAGGGATTGAATCCATACAAATTAGAGTTATGATTTGAGCCACCTCAATGTAGAATCAAATGTTTTTCATTGATCGTTGTGACTGGCTTCTTGCTCAGAATACAGCTCAAAGCGAAGCCCAAAGATTGATGTGGTCCCATTGTGGAAAAATATTAATGTTGAGCTGTACGATGCTTGTGGTATCTACGAGCCAGAACGTCTACTTCTTGTTGAAGGTGATGTTATCCCATTTGTTCCGCTCAGCTTCTTCCTTCATAATACTGAGAACATGTGGCTTGAGGTATCGAACATCCTGACCCGAATTCACACCAAGGAAAGAATCTTCTGTATTTTGAGACATACCTCTGTAATGGGTGTCCATTGGTCCTTCTCCAGCGGTTTGTGCAGAATACTTGCTTGAGATGCACGCTTGAGGCGGTAGCCACGATCATAGCTTTCTTGAGGAGTCAGGCGCGCGAGAGCCTGTCGGAAGGCACATTTTAATCAATTTGGACGGGAAATATGTGAAATTCAATCATACCCTCTGGACCTGATCGTTCTCTTCCGCCACTCAAGGAAGAGTCAGACAATGTCTACATGAACGACTGGAGGACTTACAAAGGTCATCATACCTGAAGCCGTATTTCCTATAGCCTGCCGTATTGGCATACCAGTTGGCAATAGGCTGAATGAGACCTAACAGTGTCTTTGAAGATCGAATATACGGCGCTAGAGAGATGCTCAGAGGGCCAAACATGATGAGATGAAATATCGTTGTGCTCTGTGCACCCGGAAGGTTCCGTGCAATTATATGTTTGGCTGTATTTAGGAAGGTCGGCTATCGCGATGTGATGGACAGTCGATAAAGAATTTTCGGTATAAAATGATTGATTATCTCTTCCTGTAAATCTCTCCTCGCCAAAGCATGTCCACAACTGAGCGTACTTATATTATGGTCAAGGTGCGCTGGGATGGTTCCGAGAGTCATCCTTCATCTAATCTAGCCGTCACTGAAACTTAATCTTGTTTTCCTGCTCGTTTTCCAGCCCGACGGTGTCCAGCGTGGACTCGTCGGAAAGATCATCAGCCGCTTCGAGGAGCGCGGATACAAGATCGTTGCCCTCAAGATCGTCCAGCCCACGGAGGAACACCTCCAAAAGCGTAAGCTGGTCCTGATAGATCATTTGAGGCGAATCTGATGTCCACTTTGACTTAGACTATGCCGATCTTGCTAACAAACCCTTCTTCCCTGGCTTGGTTAAGTACATGGCTTCCGGTCCTGTTGTCGCCATTGTCTTTGAAGGTCTTGACGCCGTCAAGACGGGTCGTGCTATGCTCGGTGCTACCAACCCCCTAGCTTCCCCAATCGGCACGCATATATTCATTCTGGATCACTGTAGCATTTAACTGATCTGTTTCGTGGTGCAGGTTCCATTCGAGCTGACTTCTGCCTTGCTGTTGGTCGGAACATCATTCATGGTTCCGACTCTGTTGAGAGTGCTCAAAAAGAAATCGACCTGTATGTGTTCGACGTCGTCTAACATCGCTTATCAGATCTCAATTTGACTTGACAGGTGGTTCCCCGAAGGTGTTACTTCCTGGACAAGCGTTTTCGAACAATGGCTCTACGAGTAAACCGTGATAATTAGACTTTACATCACGTGTATCTTACATGCTTGTTTTCGGTGCCAAATTTACCATTTCTGCATGTTTTAGCGGTCATTTCCAATCCGAACTCTCACGTTCTCACGGCAGGAGCTTTTACTGGGCGATCATGAGCGTGTGGAACACAGTTTTCGCCCACCGTTCGAATTTCATCTACTCTAGTTGGGCGAACTGGGGTAGCGTTCCCACGCAACGTATCTGCCTGAGAATACTTCCTAGAGCCGTAGTCGGAAAACCAGTCGCAATGAGTGCATCCCATGTGGTTCTAACACTGCGAGAAAGAAGAAACTCTAGATATAAGGCTAAAACTCTCATCTTTTGGGCTTTCGAGCATTGCGATCATGTTGCCACCCTTTCTGCAAGTCGGGTTTTTGTTCTTGTTGTGGCTGGAGTTTCTTCCCCGTGTTCTGGGGTTGAAAGGTGATTCCGGATGCAATCCATTCCTTTGTGTCAATGTTACACTTTACGACGACGACTGGATCACTTGTATGTGATTTTTGATTCCTCGGATCCGACATTCAGCCTTACTTGGATTTGTAGATGAAGTGGCTAGTGTGTATGAGCCTCTCGGTTGGCTAGCTCTGTGCGCCTTCTTGCATCTAGGTCAAATTTGATCAGGACTCATATTCGCAACAGCGGATTCGGAAGAAAGATGGATCATACACAAATGGTCATCATGTGGCCCGATGAGGATGGAAATATAGTGAGATCACAAAGATTTGGATGGGGTCACGAAGAGCCATCGCCTCTTTTGAATCCGAAACGCCATGCGTTTCCAAAAGACCCCGCTGCTACATCGGTGAGATCATGTCAACTTTGTAATGTAAGCTGTAAAGTTGAAACGTTTCCCTATGCAGTGGTCTCCTGCTCCGAATTCTATTCGGATGGCCTTTAACATGACAGCTAACAGAACAGAACTTGAGGAGAACCCGATTGAGGAACTTATTTGGGCATACAGTATGACTCGCCCATCGGGAGAAGTCCGGGCTCAGCTTTTGCCTCATTATCGCGCTGGGCGTATCAGTATTGATTACAGAAAGGAGGCAGTACTGCCGCTGCCCGGCACAGAAAAACTAAATGCCGATATCATTGAGGGTGACAGCAGCACTGGGATCTTCGATACTGATAATGACAATGTTCCATGGGGAAATCATGAGAAACTCATTGTTGTACACGCCGTCTTTGTCTCATTTGGATTCCTTGTTCTCCTACCTTCTGGGTCCCTTGTCGCCCGCTGGACGCGGACGATCACCCCAAAATGGTTCAGAGCACATTCTATGATCAACATGACGTTTGGGCTTCCTATCATCCTCATTGGTTGGATTTTCGGACCTATAGCTGTCGCCAACCATGACGCTCCACATTTCGTTACTGCGCATCAGGTGAGTGTTTTGACTTGGGCACCTCGGCAGTGATACTCAACTGCCACATAGATCTGTGGAGTGTTTCTGCTCGTATTATACTTGTTACAGATTTGGCTGGGTCGTTATATTCATCGCCGGCGGGCAGCTGGCTTTACGCCAAGCAACAAACCCCACCCTCCATCCAACATTCTCCATGTCTTGATGGGTATCTCGGTAATCACATTCGCCTTCGTTCAGGTACTGCAGGCTTTTTTGGGTATTGAGATTTACTTAATGATGGCCTCAGGTTAGGAGTGGTCTCAATGAATGGGAAACGGCTACCAACCGCGGTCCACTACATGCCTGGTGCCACGATCTTTGGCTGTCTTGGTGTCTGGCATGTGTCCATTTCCCTTTTTGTCTTTTTGATCATTCTAATGATGTCCCTTTTCAGATTGTACTAATTGCCTATCTAGCTGGTTTATCGCTGATTCCTCGTCAGTTCTACCAAGAGCGGCAGTATATCGTTCCTGGGAGTGACAAGACCGCTTATGTTGTGCTCCCGGACGGAGCTGACTCGCCTCTTCTCGAAAACAGGCAAGATCACGAAATGTATGAAGCAAGTGGCGGCGAATTCAAGAACTCGCACTTGTCTTTACAAACGCTGCAAGTCGAGGCTGCGAAGAAATAATTTTTTTCTTCTTCAAATCACTTGATTCACATTTGTCGAAGACAATCCTTTTTTGTACGATACTGAATTGTCCAAGAACATGTTCTTTTTATTATGAAATACTTGATAGAATATATCAAACGATAGAAAAAGATTGTTCGTTGGCGCAAAATTGATAAAGTCTGAGACTGAACCATGAACAAAACATGAAATTGATACGATGATGAATGAAGGTATGATAGGTTGGAACGAGGGGGTATGAAAGTGTCAGAAAAAATATGGCAAGACAACAAGAGGCAAAGAATGGTTAGTCCAACCAATAACAGCCATTGGGACAGAAAATAAATATCTTCCAAAGGACTACCTTGACTCCAATCTAGGCTTTTAGAGTAAACATCGCACCAGATAGCCTCTGCCGACACTAAACACACAACAACTAGAACCAGATGTTATTGTGAGAGATAGGCGGCAAGGGGAGGCACCATTGAGCAGGTGAGACGAGAACGGCATGCAGGGATGGGCCACAATCCATGGAAAGGAGGCATAGCAAGCAGCGGTCGGTGAAGACAACAGTGTTCCATATTGCGAGATCACCGAACGACAATCCATCCCAACATGATCACGATGCCATGCGCGTAGACACACACGAACAAAGCATAGCGAGGGATATGATCAATCTCCGGCCAACGCCATATGAGAATGGGAGGTAGAAAAGTCTAGGTGTTGACTTCTCATTTTGGGCTGGCCAGGAGAGCAGCCAGATCTTTTTCTCCTGCTGCCGGGAGCTGACGAGAGCGTGCCTTGAGGCGCACTAGAAAAAAGAACATAGCTATCAACATCATATCGTAAAGCTAAGGAAGAAGCAGCACATACAGTTTCGGTCAAGACTGAGCAGTACAACCTTGACGGCGCCATTTGTTACCTGCCCAGTAACACCCAGGATGGAGGATCGATCAGCCCAATGCTCATCTTGCCAAATGGCAGCCTTCAAGATTAAATCGTCCATGTTCCTCTCAATATTACCAGAAGAGAAATCAACTTCCTCGGTTCTGATAGTGAGCGTCGTGAGATAATTGCCCTTCGAGGTCTGAACCTTGAGTGAGGTCGAGTATGTGCGTATGCTGGAAGTGATGTATTGCATGGCGGCTTGGGCCGCTTGACCAAGCGGCGTAGGATTATTGACAAGGCCATCAAGTTCCATTATAACCGGTAGCGGTATGATGACAGTCCAACGAAGGCTTTCCACCAGGGAGACCACCATGGGGAGCGTTGAGAGGAGGATGTTTGTGTCGATGACGAGTGTAGAATACCCTGGAATAATGTTAAGCTCAGGGAAATTGTCACGTGCTCTTCGTGATGGTCGAGACTTGCGGGATGGCGGGGCTTGGGCCCGTTCGCGAGAAACAGACCGAAGGAGGCCTCGAAGGTAGCGTCGACGAGCCTGCAAATATCCATGTCAGAATTTCAGGTGGTACGAAAAGAAAGTGGAGAAATACCTTCAATTCACGAACCTCCTGCGAATCGTTCTCGTCATCTTCGCTACTTTCTTCTTCGAGTTCACCGTCAACGTCCATTAATTCATCATCATCAATCCATCTCTTGCCCATTCTCCTCTTCTCCTCTTCTTCCCTCTCTATTCTTTCCATCTCTCGCCAGGAGGCAACCTTGTCAGCCAATTTCCCTTCAACTCGCCACTCGCGAGTTCCTTCAGCCCACACAAACCCAGGAACTACACCAGCGATATCAACTGCACAACGAATAATGCGAGTCCACCGCTTCAACGTCGTCTCCTTAGGACTCACTCGCCAGCCCTCGTCTCGCGGAATACCGCTTGCATCGTATAGACTATCGAACTTGACACCATAGTAATACTGACTCTTCTCCTCCTTATCATCTTCAATCTGCCCATCCGTCAACTGCTCACTTTCCTGAGCGTCAAGAACCTCAATCTCGGGACGATCAGCCCCTGATTTCCAATAACCGCGCTCAAAAACTTTTCGACTGACCCATTCCATGCCACGCATGCACCAGTCTTCAGGGAGTGGGGGAGCACAACCAGATGTAAGCATTGCCCAGCGTTGCTCTGGGGCCACATTGAGGATGGTGAAGAGGCCCTGAGATTCCATAACCTTGCGGGGAATGGTGACAAAGAACGCAGCAAGATCTTCCCAAGGGATGCTCCTTTCAAGGAGTTTGAGCGAAGGCTGGTGTTTAAGCATAGTTGCGAGGAAAGTGAGAAGGATCGTGAGATAAGGATTGAGTGTAGAACGCGAATATTCGTTTGCCTTTCGAGTCGGATTCCGTAAAACATAGCTCAACATCGTGAAGGTCAGTTGAAGTGCATACTTGAAAGCCGGAGGATCTTCAGGCACATAGATGCCAGCTTCAGAAAGAGTCGGAGACGTCTGTTGATGATGATGCTCATCGTCGACATCCATCTTATCAGACTCCACCGGCGCCTTCTTAGCAATGACACGACCGTTCGCCTCACGTCCGCCAACACCTCCCATCCTTCGAAGGAGGCCTGAAGGTTTGCCGTACTCGAAAACGGATGTGATGTTTATTGTAGCCATCATAATCCATTCTCTTTCCTCCGCACCCTCGATTGTGAGTCGCTCAAGAAAACGAGCGAGCGTTGGCTGGAAATCGTCCAGCTGTATATTCGTGAAAAGCATTCCATGGAGAAGCACAAAGAGGCCTGAGACCTTGGTATCAGAATACATGCGCTTCGCCTGCAGCGAGTTGGCCCATAAAGGCAGTATTGATTCACGAGAAGTCATGAATGGATGAAGAGTAGTCATACTGCAAAAGCAATGAGCTATCATCAATAGATAGATATTGCAACCGATGCTAATTTACCTTTTTACGAAGTGGTACACGCTACGAATTTCTTCGTTATCCACCTCACGATGAAGAAGTCCCAGATGGTGATGAAGCTTCCCTGTGCCTGGTTGCTCAAAGAGACTTGTTGCGTACCAATCACGCGCGATACTTCGCCACCTCTCCTTATCCGGTTCTACTTCGAGCAATCGAGCAGCTGCAACACCTACGCTGGGGGTCAGACTCCCGAGACGTCCGGCAAGGTCACTGATAGACTTTTTTCCGGATGAATTTCCGTTCGCAGTTCCGATGGGAACTTCAAGACCGTTGGATTGATTGAAATCATTGGCTGCTTGAACGGCTGAAGTGGTGAGCCCACCACTACTGCCCATAGCACCATCTAGCATTGCAGCGACGATCATGCGATACCGTGCGAGGTCACCCAAAGCCTCCAACCAGCCACTCCGGAACACATTTAGTTGTGGGTCTTCCACAAGGCTTATATAGAAACTGTAGGCATAGTAAATGAACTCTTGGAGGAGTTCAAGTGCAAGCCGAGATGAGAATGAAGCACGTCGAAGGGACTCAAGAAGCTTGTGAAACCCGTAATTCCACAAGCGGAAGACAATATTGTATTTGGTCGGGACATTCTTGAGAGATGCAGGGACAGATGGTGCGAGGGAAAGCTGCAGAAAGTTGTACATATCCTCTGCCAAACTGGATGAATGGTGAGACGATGTTGACTTGTATCGAGTAGAGCTTTTACCTTTTGTGGTCTTCCACTTTCTTCAGCCACTTCTCCTTTTCAAGATCTTCCCTGGAGAGTTCCCGACCTTTGAGAACTACAGGAGCATCCATTTCATCCTGGTCTTCCGACTCTTCCTGCTGAATTTTCGACTCGAGCGTGGTGATATGACGATAAATAAATTTCAACTGCTGAGAAAACGCAGACGCTGTCGAATCGTCTGTGGCTGCACGTCCTGGGCGATCGAAAAGAGCAGAAGACTGTGAAGATCCGTCGGTTGAAAGGCTGAAGTTGGATGAAATGGAGGCAGAGTAGGAGCTTGCGGAACCTGCAGAGACATAATCACCACTTGACTTGGGTGTAGGAGTATGCTTCTCTGGGCGACCAGCAGAGGGAGAAGTTGGACCCTGTGTACGTTGAGGGGTTTTGAAGTGAACGGGATCGTCCCGTCGGTAATCAAATAGCTGACGAGCAGCGTTGGTGGCACTGTTACGGACAGGCTGTACACGGGGAAAATTTGTAGTTTCGGCCTCTGACATGCTGTCTGGTTCTGCTGTACGGCGGAGGGGAATTGGGTCGGTATCAGGATTGAAAAGCTTGGGTTTTGAAGATGAAGAACGGGGAACAGACGAAGTCGTGATCTTGAGGCGTGAAAAGGATTCGTGGTCGGCCTCTTCTGGAGGGCTAGATATAATGACCTGAGGGTAAGCATGTCGCCGGTGCGCCTGAGGGACTGCGGCGCGGGCGGAGGGTGCAGGAGGTTTTGGCAACTTGTCACTCCGAGCCGAAGACTGAACGAGAGTCTGAGAGGCCGGGGGAGAGGAAAGCTGAGGTCGCTGCTCGCGGTCAGACTTTTCTCTGAGACGAAGAACACTAGATTCAAAAACCTATTGAGCGCCTAGGTGTAGAGAAAAGAGAAGAAATACAAGCGCACCCAGCTTGCTTGCGTCGAAGAGCAGTGAGGCGACTGTCGAGGTCAGTGGGTTGTGGAAGGTCTTTGGCAGGCATTTCGTGGTCTCTGAGCTTACGGGAGGGTCTGTGCGCAGGAACAGAGTCCATCGAAGTAAGAGTCAAGGCGAACCAAGTTGGCATTTCTATTCCGCAGCACGAGATAAGATCTGTGTGTCACGTGTTTGCTGCGCTGTGGTAATTCTCGTCCGGTTCTGCTCTCTGCGCCTCAGACTCGCTCCGGTGCCCTATTCGCTCGCACGCACCGCAAAATCACTGCAAAATCCCGGCTCATCTGTGATATCGGCCACTGCCACTCGGCATCCGAGTTACCGTCAGCTATCGGCCGGTTGGATCTCTTTCCCGTAGTCTCATCAATTTACCTCCGGATCACCGTGCGGCGCTGGCTGTGACCTGTCCAATCATAATTTGCCATACTCAGTCACGATTCACAATCTGACCTCAGTTCCATGAAATCCGTTACCCCTCTTAGTCCATTCAGTTCACGGCAGTAATGTCGTCAATGAACTTGGTCCCATTTTTCCCAGTGGCACTCGACTGCGGCCGCACAATCCCAGAATGGATCCGCGTCGGTTCAACTGCGCGAGGGTCCTCGAACAGCCGTAGCAAGCTGTCAAGCAGCAGGCTACTGCCCAAAACTGCCGAGCTCAGTACGCTGTCTCAAGCTATAGTCCATGCGCAGTTCGTTGACTATTAACCCGCAGAATCGACGATATGGAGTTGTCCCCGCAGCTGCATTGTTGTTGAGTGCCTGTGCAATGTCTGCCAACTTTGCATAGTCTGATCCAACCCCAGTCCACCGGCACAGTACAATTTAGGTCCTACATAAGCGACCTCATTTGACTCCTAATATGAGTGCCTGACCTTATGACCGTTTCAGCCTCATTAAGTCCAGTGAACATACTGTACAATGCCATCTGATTGGATCTCCAACGCCCATTGATGAATCCAGTTGCCATTATATTTTTCTTGTGTTTTGAACAATCGATACTCCTGACTCTATCCACCAAATAGAATAGCTTTGATCCTCACCCAAAGAACACCTGATTCACAACCTCAGCCTTTCCATTAACAATCTCAACTTTTCTCCCCTTTTCAACCCTAATCTTCGCAGCAACCTCAACTCCCTTCCCTTCAGGAACATCAACCTCAATAGCCTCCTTTCCCGCAGCATCAAACTCATAAACCCGTATCTCCAAACTCTGGGCATAATCATAATCTGGCTTACCGATGCCAGCAGGACCCAGAACTAGAACACTCCCTTCACGGACCCAAACAGGAATCTCACTGATAGGCACATGTTCTTTGATCCAGGTGGGACCTCGAACGACACGACTTGGATTCCAGAAGTTGGTCCATTTGCCGCAAGGTAGATAGAACTCGTGTTCTTCACCAAGAGGAACAAAGACAGGTGCAACGAGAAGAGAGGGACCTAAATGTGGATTTGTACAGCAAAATGAACGACTGAAGGGTGATATACGTACCGATCATATACTGTCGATCTAGATATTGAGCTGTACGATCCTCCGGAAATTCAAGGAACATGGCTCGTTGGATAGGGTGTCCTTTCAGGCGTGCTTGAATAGACTGTCAGAAACGAGTAGCGTGTCACTCGGATGCAGCCTCAAATCCAGAAATGCGAAGAACTAACGAGGTTATAGATGTAAGGCATTAGGCGATGCTTCGCATCCAACCAAACGGACATATTCTTCGCGGCCTCTTCACCATAATTCCACGGGACACGATAAGAGGACGAGCCATGTAGGCGAGAGTGGGATGAAAATATCCCAAACGCAACCCACCGCTGGTAAATTTCGGGTGGTGGGTGGCCCTAAGAACGAGTTTAATATGCATATGACCTGGTTAGGCTCAGATAACAAACTTCAAATCCACCAATATCATGAGAAGCGTATCCAAAGCCGGAAGTAGTAAGAGATAACAAGCCGCGCATCGCTTCCGCCATTGCTTCCCACGTCGACTCGCAGTCACCTCCCCAATGAACAGGGAATCTAAGAACCGTCGTCAGCTCAACGAATCAATAGAAAAATATCAAATAAAAAAATTGTGCATGCCTTTGTCCACCAACAGTCGAGGAACGCGCAAAAACAACGGCCTCTCCCTCTCCGAAACTTTCACGAATAAGGTTGAACACAAGGTCATTGTAAATTACAGAGTAGGTATTATGAAGTCTGTACGGATCTGAGCCGTCGTGGAAAACGATATTTGTATGAGGAATGCGCTCCGCAAAGTCAGTCTAGAATATCGCCTGATCAACCAATCCGAAACTCGCTTGGATTTTCCAGTCGCTCACCTTGAAAGCGTCAACACCGAGATCAATAAGGGCAGACAGTTTAGCGGAATACCATCTCCTTGCATGAGGATTAGTCACATCGAGAACGGCTAGACCTGGTTGCCATAAATCCCATCTGATTCAAAATTGAGCCTTTCTGCAAGGTTGAGAACAAACAAAGACACAAACTGCCAAGGTGACCCATCCTTGCGTTTGATCAAATAATCGCCTTTGACAGCCTCAGTGAAAATAGGCGACAGCTGTGATATATACGGATTGACTACCCCAAATTCAGAATTCAGTTGCGAAGAGATTGTTGCTGTAACTCACTCCACAGGCAAATCTTGACGTTGTATTTTTGCTTGATCTCAGCGAGGTATGCTTTGGGATTCGGGAAATTATCAGGATCGAACGTGAAGGAGCACCTAGGAGGCCTTCAACGACTCCAATTGAATAGCAGTAAGATGGACCATTCACCATTCATATTGTTTCATCCAGAAACAATCAATATGGAAGACACGAACGGGGCACTCTCGCTGTTTCATGCCCTCCAAGAATCCAGATACAGTCTCAGATGAATATGAAGTCAAGAAGGAGGTAGAGAGCCAAAGCCCGTAGGACCAACTTGGAAGGATTCTGCACGAGATATTGAGTACGACGCATTCAAAGTCGGGATTTTTACACCCACGCAGGTCGTCCAGTCATTCTGGTATATTTGTCAAGGATCTAATTGATAAAATCAGGCTGCAGGAAAAAAGGACGAAATTCATGACAGCAGACCTCCAAGGGAGTCTTTCCATAGATGATGAAGTATTCCAGACTCTTGTCCGCGACAGATACGCCAACACGGCTGACTTTCTCAGAGCCAACTTCTACTTCTACCTCTCCAGGGTGGTTGATGAAGACACCGTAGTTTCTGTTGGTGATATAGAACGGAACACATTTGTATGCTTGATCACTGGAAGTTCCTCCATCTTGATTCCAGATCTTGACAGACTGGCCTGAAGGTGGACAGGAATTAACCACCGAGGCATCGCCAAAAACCTCGCTCGATCGGCGTACCATTCTTCACAAATGTACCAAACTGCTCTCCAAATCCATAGATAAGCTCACCAGGGGAGATGTTCAACTCAGAATTGATGTACCGAATAATAGTAGGCAAAGGCTCCGGTCGGGGATTGGACGAAACATCATGAGTCAAACAAGAGCTATTCGACGCACTGAGGTTCGTCCAATGCGAAGGGACGTCAAAAATAGCTTGATATTTAGGCCCCGCAGAAGTGAGAACACGGTCAGGTGATTTGAATGTGATTGAATAAGGGTTCTCGGTGATCTCAGCCTTGAGATCACCACTGGAGATAACAAGATTAGAGCCCTCCTTCGATAGACGAGCGTCATGAATAGGTGGATCATCAGGGAAAAGCTCGATTTCGGGGTGACGGCGCAAAGAAGCAAAATGCTCAATGTTAACGCCAATAACGTCCTTGGTAGGAGAATGTATCCGGACACTCAAAACAGGACCTACACAGCAATCAATAATGAAAAATGATCCTCGGACGTGTATAATGTACCTCCAAGTGTATCGCCGCGGTGTCTGATAGGCCTTGTTGAGACCTGAAGATCGTAGCCACCATCATCTTCGGTGACTTGGACGGCTTGAAGGCCATAGAAGGGTTTAACGCCATTTTTCAGTAACCAAAATCCATCAATAAACTTCATTGTGAGTTTTGAGGCGAAAGAGTGAGATTATCCATAAAATGCCTCTCCTGTATTTATTAGCTTTTTTAAAGGGTCACTTGGACAACCGAAGCGGACCGCAACTTACCGAGGATTTTCCGTGCTATGGCTCTGGGAGAAATAGATTATCTGGCTAGGCATGTTTGCAGCTACGAGATAACGGGATTACTGTTATGACACTCCCATGTCCCTGTCAAAGATGGCGGTGATGGCCAACGTAGGACTGTAAGCGTGCCATCGTGACCCAGAGATAGTGGTATGCTAGCCTGTCGAAATAAAGAATCACCTAAAGTGGAACAATGGTGTAGTAACATTATAACAAAGATACAACGACTCCGGAGATCAGAGGACCCATAAGGGTATATGAGTCATGCCTCTGATATTGCATTTATCTCGTCTTCTGATTGACTTCTGATTGCAACGAAGAGCTGCTGCTGCAAATACCAGAGTATGTCAGGAGCGCTCTGGAGGGAAACACCTCTCATCTCCTCAGTCACGCTCTCGAATAACGTCAACGCATCAGTCTACCTCAAGCTAGAGGTAAGAGGGATGACTACGAGACTGGAATTCAATTGAGTTCGTCTAGTAGAACCTTCAACCGTCACATTCGTTTAAGTATCGTGGAATTTCGTATTTTATTCAGAGAGCAGAACAGTGTCACGGGAAAAACCTACATTGTGTGATTGCATCGGGCGGTAATGCAGGACTAGCCGCCGCTTGCGCAGCGCGCATTTTAGAAGTTAAATGTACTGTCTATCTTCCAAAAGGAGTAGCAGAAGGTACACTGGCTCTTCTGAAACAAGAAAGGGCTGAAGTCGTCGTGATTGGTCAGTTCTACGCGGAAGCATCAGAAGCAGCTCAACGAGCAGCAGCAACAGACGTCAACGCGTAAGGACCTGTATCTCAACGGAACACGCTGATGAAATCTTTCGCAGTGTCATAGTACCTGCATATGACGACCAGCTACTATGGGAAGGCCATAGCTCAATGATCGTTGAGATTAGAGACCAGCTCAAGAAAAAACCTGACACGATCTTCTGTAGTGTAGGTGGTGGTGGTCTCTTGGGAGGGGTAATTGTGGGGTGCAAAGAGGTTGGCTGGGACGATGGTAAGCAAGATCAAGTTAAGGTCACTTGCTCAATATTCATCACCTGTCTTTTCAGTACCAATCGTGACGTTGGAAACCATCGGGTCTGATTGTTTCTACCAATCCATCACAATGAATGGAAGTGGATTTAACAAAAATGCAAAATCACTTCCCCATGGAGTTGAACTCGTGCACAACTCTGAATACAAGGTGGATGTAGCCCATTTCAATGGTTTTTCATCACGCGCCTCAGGATCATTGGGTGCATCACAACCGTCTGCAGCCGTCCTGAAAATGGCACTCGAGAGAGCCGGAGGTGTTCGCTCATATACTGTTCCCGATGAATTGAGCATGGAGAGTTTGATCAGATTTGCTGGTGAGTGACGATCAAAGAGATCCACACAACTTGGTTGACAGTTCATAGATGATCACAAAATGCTGGTAGAACTGGCTTGTTCGACAACCCTGGTCCCTGTATATCATCCTGCCCTTTTTGACAGAATGGTACCGCCATCAGCAGGTGATACGCGCTGCGTCGTGTTCATAGTCTGTGGAGGCTTTAAAGTTTCTCTTTCAGACACTGAGGAATTCCGAAGCATTGTGGAGCATGCCCGGTGTGTGCCAGGAACCAACTGGGAGGTCAGGTGTGATGATGGCGAGATATTTAAGGCCAAGCGAGACATCAATGAGGAGTAGATCAATGAAACAGTACAATGAATAGATCAGAAATTCTAGTGACTGCTTTCCTTAAGTGTGGGTTGTACTCACATACTCAAAAACTAGGGCACACACCTTCAAGACCATTAGAAATTATAAGTTATCCTGTTTGTGGTCTTTTGATTCCTGCATTGCTCTTCGTGCCAACCTTTCTGCCTTTATCCTCGCAAGCTCCTCCCGGATAGCGACAGCTTCTTTGGGAATATTCTGCAGCACAAAAATGAGCTCGATAGCTGGCAACATATTCAGGATGAACATACCTGAGACGTGCGCTCGAGACCTGGGAATAACCGATCCCTATACTTCAAGCCAGAATCAACTTCAACCTCTATAACTTCCACGTCGAGAGACATACAGGTACAACATGCTTTCTATACCATTCTGGGTCACCGAAATGAACAAGAGCAGCGATAGGTACGAAAAGATAGAGAGAGAATTTGAAGACCTCGAGATTGGGTCCTCCCATAACGCAGCGTGAGAATGACGGATCTGAGTGGTGTACATTTGGTTGCAACTTCCGATTTATGTCAACAAAGTTACCCAATGTAATTCTTATGTTCAAGTATTGTGCGGATATGCTGAAACTTTTGGTTTATTCCATTTGAAATTAGAGGCCTCTACTGATTTAATTCTGAACACTTTTGTGAAATTTAGAGGAATCCGTCTTAACAAAAATGTGGTGCCAAAATCAAAAACATCTTTCTAGTTTCATCGCCTTCTGCTTCGACTAAGAAGTTGTCTTCCAAATCCATTCCAATCATGAGTTCTTCATCGAACAGTCTTTCAAAGAATTTAAACGGCATTGGAAAGTAAATGAGTACAAAATCATAATAGAAGTGGTTAGTAATACGAGAACAGACTCAGGTTATTCTTGGAGCTTGATGTCCTCTTTGGGCCAATTATAACTTGACTGGGGACAAATAGTTATTTCGTCCGCTAATCATGACATCAGTGACGATTTGTCTCGAAATGACGAACATCTATATATCGCTTGAAAGTCTCTTTCGTCCCCTCTCATTTTCATCATGTCTCTTGCTAGGGTACGTACTATCAGTTCCTGTTGTGAGCTTCAGCATTTTGAAATCTGTCATCGTAGCACGTCAATACGGAATCCCTCGTCGAGCAATCATTCGTGAGTGAATTCTTGCTACAAACAGTACGGATGCCCATTATTCTGGATCCATTAGGAGGAGCCATATACTGTCCAGGGATCAAAAGGTGATTCAAAGAAGATTGTCTCGTACGGAGAACGCTATAGCACCAGCCCAATCCCACACTTTCGAATTCCAGCTGCCGTATGTGTATCTTCGTCACTTCACAAAACGCTTAATAAACTTCATCCCCGACAGGGTATCGATGCCGACACTGCATACAGGCTTATTCAAGACGAGCTTAGTCTCGGCGAGTCTTCAATGTCAATTAATGGTATCTTCTAGTAATACAAGTTTAGATGGCTCTCCTATCTTGAATCTGGCCTCTTTTGTCCAGACATATATGCCCCCTATGGCAGACAAACTTGTCAAGGAGAACATCTCGAAGAATTTGGTAGGTGCGTCGACTTCCAGTTTTGACTTTATGTCCGTTTATCCTACTCATCTGTCTATCAGATGCTGACGAATATCCGGCGACTCGTAAGTCTCGTATCTAGTTTTCATACAGTCGCTGAGCAACATGTTGTTGATCAAGAGTTACTGCTTAACCGCTGTAAGTTGATTTGAAATTAATTACAAGTTCTCATCTCAGGAGCTTACCAGGTGTGTCTATGATTGCGGATCTGTGGCATGCCCCTTTGGCTCAGCAGGCTGTTGGTACTGCTACAACCGGATCATCTGAGGCTGTTCAACTCGGCGGCTTAGCTATGAAGAAAATCTGGCAAGATAAGCAAAAGGCGGCTGGAAAGAATCTTCATGTGCCTGGGTAAGTTCTTAGTTCTTTTCATTGGTTGAATCTGAAGGGATTCCAGTCCAAATATTGTGATGAGTTCCAATGCTCAAGTTGCCTTGGAGAAATTTGCCCGCTATTTTGACGTGGAATGTCGCCTTGTCCCTGTTTCTAAGCAAAGCCGATATCATCTTGACATCATGAAGACCATGGATTATGTCGACGAAAACACTATCGGCATTTATGTGATTCTCGGGAGTACGTGTTTGCTGTGTTGTTACTCGTTTATCCTAAAACAGTTTATAGGCACTTACACTGGACACTACGAAGATGTCAAAGGTCTAGCTCACCTCTTAGATCAATACGAGAGACGTACAGGTCATTCTATTCCTATTCATGGTAGGAAATTTTACACTTTGTTTAATACAGTAATTTAACAGGATTTTGAAGTTGACGCTGCATCTGGTGGATTTATCGCGCCATTTGCACACGTATGGTTGCTTTCATGGCCTATTTTCACATCTGACCCAAGTTTTTCTAGCCTAACCTCGTTTGGGACTTCAGAATCACCCGGGTAGTTTCCATCAATACATCGTACGCTCTCCGTCTTTTTTTGATGCATATACCTAACAAATGTATAGGGGGCACAAGTTTGGATTGAGCTATGTTGGCGTTGGATGGATTGTTTGGCGCGACAAGGAGCACCTCTCTAAGGACCTGGTCTTTGAGCTGCATTACCTAGGCTCTGTCGAGTTCACATTTTCTCTGACCTTCTCGCGCCCAGCTGCTCCAATCATAGCTCAGTATTTCAACCTTGTGCACCTCGGATATCAGGGTTACCAGCAACTTGCACTGAATGATTTGAAGAATGCTCGGTTATTGAGTCGAGCTCTAGAGAGGAGTGGGTATTTCGATGTTCTGAGTGACATTCATCGTCCCAATGGATTAGACAATGAGAAGATGATCAATTCGCCTAACGTTGAGGTAGGTGACTTTCAGATCGCCATTACCTGAGGAAAATAGTAATCTTGTCACAGGACTATGAACCTGGTTTACCAGTTGTTGCTTTCAAATTCTCAGAAAGCTTCAGGAAGCAGTACCCTCGCTTGCAACAAAGTTGGATTCAAACTCTTTTAAGGTCACGAGGGTGGTATGTACCTGCTCGCCTTCTAGTCTCAGGTAACATGGATGAATAGGTTGGTGCCAAATTATAACCTACCTCCAGAGTGTGAGGACATAGAAATACTGCGGGTGGTAGTCAAGGAAAACATGACCGAATTGGTGAGCAGATGAAATTAGGTTAGTTATCGGATGGAGCTGAAACGTGTGCGAATTTGCAGCTTGTCCAAAGATTCATTGATAATCTTGTGGGTTTTAGCTGAATTCGCATTTTTGAACACTTAAAACAGATTTGAACAGTTCGATATCATTGACATCCTTACAGGCGATGATCAGTCCTTCCATACCTTCCTCACGACAGCTGATGCCTCCACTGGTTGGGACCGTGAGAAGACAAAGCATGGCCTTCGCATTAGGCCGGAAGAGAGTGATCACTCTGGAACATATGCGCGCCCTTGCTAAACGTTGTAACATTAAGCATCCCTGTAATTATAGGAACTATCCGCAATCAATAAACATTGTCCAGATAGTGTCTCCCCTGGCACTCGCCCGGTGAGACTTGTCCGATCTTGAAAGGTGAGTCGTCCAATATTGTGGCGATAGCAAAACACACCAGGGAATGCTATGATGGACTAGTAAGACGCGTCAACACAGCCAAAGTACGCGTCGATTTTCTAATAACACATGCCATCAATTCCAGGCTGTCCTTACCAATGGCACCTGTGCAGGAACTGTGAGTGAACATCTCACTAGGAGCATCTATCTTGATAGATCTGCATTTTCAGCAAGCCTCTACAGGCTACAAGAGCATCAACATTGCTTCTTCCTCCACTCGAGTCGGCGCCTTCTTTTATCATCGACAAAAACAACAAATCTTACAAGCATCAATATGCAAACATATATTTCATACGCTTGCGGCTATTAAGACAGTTCCTTGAGAAGAATGCACTCGATTTATGGAACAATGCCCCTGGGAAACCTACCCGGGTGCCCAGAGTCCTGGAAGTAGTGAAAGGGCAGCTATGTTGCATTATTGGTACCATATACATGGAAATGCCGATGAAACCCAATGTTATGGAAGACATAGCCCGAGATGTGCGTTGAGTCTAGGCTTCAGCTTTCTTCAAGTGGTAACACCATTTTCCTCTTTGGCGATGGATAGCATTCGATACTGCCTCCGCCCCCAATCAAGAAGTTTTATTCAGATACCGATAGTGTCATGATTGAGGACGAGTCTGGTCGTATCCGACTCGTAGGAGATGCTTTGAAGGGTAAGAATTTGGTTACAGGTGTAATAATAAGTGCACTTGGAGCGGAAACCCCAGAGGGAGATTTTGAGGTTGTGGACATCTGTTTTCCGGGAATGGCACCACAAGCTTATAGAGAGGATAGCATGAAGGAGGACTCCATGGATGAGGATGCCATAGATGTGGATGGTGCGGTTCGCATGCTCTTATTGAGTTGACGATCTATGAGGTTGATTCATAATTTTGCTCACAGAAACGGTGACCTCTGATGATGATGAGTGGGTGGGCTTTGTTTCGGGACTTGAGATGGGATCGAGTACACCAACGGACGCACAGTTACAGATGTTGACTGAGTATTTGACGGGAGAAGAGGGTGGAGAGGAGGACCAGCTTGGTGCAGCTAGAATTTCGAGGCTGATAATTGCTGGAAATTCTGTGACAGCTAGTGCTCTTGCGGATAGGATTGATACGCCTTCGTATGCGGAACGTAAAGCTGTACGTTTTTTTAATTCATCTTAGGCCTCAGACCTCATGCGAGATCTGCCCAGAAAAAGCGAGGACTGGACCCAACGACCTTCGAAATCAACCCTATCTACGAACTTTCGGCGCATTTACTCGACATTGCTCGAGTCATGCCTATCCACATACTACCTGGACCAGAAGACCCATCTGGAGCCATTATGCCTCAGCAACCATTCCCCAAAGCTATTTTTGGTGAAGCTTCAACCAAGTTCGAGACTTTTTACTCGGAAAGTAATCCTACATACATCAACATTGGGTCTTCAAAAAAGGGGTGTAGGAGGTCTATCCTAGTAAATTCCGGACAACCTCTGAATGATATGTTCAAGTATCTCCCTTCACCACCCATCACTCGCCTCTCCATCCTCGAAAGCACCCTCAAATGGAGACATATGTCACCAACAGCACCAGACACATTGTGGTGTCACCCATATTTCACGGCTGACCCATTCATTATAAAAGAGACACCGCATATCTACGTCGTTGGAGCGCAGCCCGAATTCGGTACCAAACTGATTACCGAGCAGACACGAGGTGGTGAGAAGATTCGAAGTCGGATTGTGCTCTTGCCGAGTTTTGCGAAGAGTGGGACACTCGTCATGGTGAATATCAGAACGCTAGAGGTCCGCTGTGTTAACTTTGCCGTGGAGGGGATGATGACTGCAGACGAAGGGGATGTTCTATCAGGTGCGCCGTTAATTTTTATTGTTTCCTCGATTGACTCACATCCTCTTCAGACGGAGGAAGTCCAAGATCACCAAGTCGGACAAAATGGGCTCCAGATCCCAGCTCGAACTCGGGTGTCATGGATTCACAGCAGGACCAATGACAGCACTTCGAGATGATCAGTACAATAAGGTGTATCTTAGTAGAAGACTAACTTGTAATAAATACTCAAACTTCCCACCGCATGGCAGAGAGAACCCAATATGCTCGACCGGATTCTTGGTCCTGTTCGTCAAGCCAGCAGAGACCGTCTCTCAGTAGCATGTTCTCCAGAGCAGCTTTTGCACGATCCGTTGTCCAGCCCTTCTTCTGTACAAGCATGTTTTCGACTACTCTTCCATTGGTTTCTTGCGCGATGGCGAGAATAGTGGCCTGATCATCGTCTAACTCCTTCACAACACTTCTGACCATCTTCTTTCCCCCAATTTCCACGACTTGATACCCAGCACCTAAAGGTTGGAGTGTCTTGATACTGCGCACGATATCATCCTCAGTTATCTCCCCGCTATTGACCCCACGCAGTTTAGACACCATTCGTACGAGCTCCGACATTTCAATCAAACCTCCATTGTGATGTCTCGTGCTGACACACACATCAACGATTTGAACACCGAGCTCGTACTGCCAATCACCGATATCCAGCATCTCAGACCACCACCCGCCTTTCCTGGGACCTGCCAATGGGTCGACGCCAATCGAGTAACACATTTGTTGGAATGCATGGCGGAAAGTTGGATCGCTTTTGATGGAGTCACGGTGGGTCAAGGCGAAACGAGCAAGAGCGGTACGGAACTGTGTGAGCTGGGAATGGAGGTGATCGACTTGAGATTGGGAGATTGTGGACGATAGTTGGGCAAAGGAGCGCTTGGACTGCTCTTGTCTGTCAAATGCTGCAAGACCTGCCCCACGTCTATGCATGCTTGTAGAAAAGGAATAATAAAGTAATCGTCACATTACTTAATTTGTAATGGCCAGCTTGTACCAACTAGGCACCTGCCCCTTTCCATATTACATCTAATCAACTTACGTAACCATGGCTACCGTTTTGGGTAGAAATTCCAATGCTCGAGAAGTTAGGTTTTTCTCTCATGGCCACCTCAATTCCTCGAGTTCTTTGGGATATAGGCTGATTGACTGGACACTACTCGGTGACCAAGCATCGCATTCAACTGGCTAGTTCCGTCTCTTTACGCGAAGGTTACCAATATGGTCATGAGGAAATGTTCTTGGTCATCCCCGAACTACAATCAGGGGAAACATGTCACTTCCAGGATCAGCAGTTACGTCGGCGTTACGATCGAAAACTGGAGTCATGCTAATTGGTCGCTAATTAGTCTCGCATGTGCCCCACTGCATACCTACAATTTCCCAATTAGACATGGTTTGCAGCCTTCCCAGATTGGAAATCCAGCCGACTCTTTTGCCTCACTTCAACGATCACGGAGGTCTACAAGCTTGAGGCAGTCGATCAGCAAGTCTGCTAAATTGCTTCGAGCCAAGCGGCTACGTCCGCCGATCCAAATGAAAAGAAGTTTTGAACGGCTACTCGAAACCTGTTCGTTCATCATGTAATCATCAACTATTAATATATCGCAAGTAGTCCAAATGTAGTCACGCTGCATTTTACAGAAAACATGCCAAGGATGCGGCATCATCTTGATGTATATGGGAAAGATTTCATATTCTTAGCAGTATATGCTTACAGAGAGATACCCGCCTTTGGGTAAACTTTCACAGAGACAAAATACAGCATGACTTAAAAACGACATCGAACCACAATAGTCATTCAACAATCATTCCTTACTGTCCTCTCCTCAATAAATGATTTCCAAGAGTTTGTTGGGCCTATTCCTCGCGCAGTTGACTGTCGCTCAGTATGGCGCTCCTCCCGCCATGGGTAGCACTTCTACTTCAGCACCAGCCCCATCTGCGCCACCTGATATGCCAGGACAGCACAACGTCGGTATCGAAATTTCAGGTCCTGACATCGCTGATCACTCTTATAGATCAACGTTTTCCCGGATGGCAAGTCCATCTTTGATCCTGCGAACATCACCGCTCAAGTTGGCGATCTTGTCACTTTCTACTTTCCAAAGTTCGTTCATCTAGTCGTATCCTTCAAAGTCGCTGATTCGTGGAAATAGCACTCAGCAAATCGCTCATTCAGTGACGCAATCATCTTTTGGAAGCCCTTGCAATTACCTTACGGCAGAGGGTAACAACTCGGCTGGTTTTGATTCTTCGCTTGTCATGAGCGCAACATTCACGCTCAACATTACAAGTACTGATCGTAAGTAAT
>Ga0153947_1000144_pt1 | contig 33035 bp, 29 predicted proteins | sample TSNJ031MetaG_FD_104697 | JGI IMG/M metagenome (GOLD analysis project Ga0153947, IMG submission 104697) | Attine ant fungus gardens microbial communities from New Jersey, USA - TSNJ031 MetaG | ecosystem: Host-associated > Fungi > Mycelium > Unclassified | place: USA: New Jersey, Wharton State... | reverse complement strand
TAAGAGGTGAGGGTTTGTCCAAATATAAAATAGGCGTTTATGCCATAAGTAAAAATGAGGAACATTTCGTGGACCGGTGGATGGATGCGGTGAGTGAGGCTGACATTGTTGTTGTGGCCGATACCGGCTCCACCGATGACACAGTGGAAAAGCTCCGGGCCAGGGGAGCGCTGGTGTATGAGGAAGCCATCCAGCCCTGGCGGTTTGACACCGCCAGGAATGCCGCCATGGACCACCTTCCCATGGACGTGGACATCTGTGTCTCCAACGATCTGGACGAGGTGTTTGAGCCTGGTTGGCGGGAGAAGTTGGAGCGGGCCTGGACCCCGGCATACACCCGGGCAAAGTATTGGTTTGCCTGGAGCCATCACCAGGACGGTGGGGTCGACAGGCGGTTTCATATGGAAAAAATTCACCGCAGGCAGGATTTCCGGTGGGTGAGGCCGGTGCATGAAGTATTGGAGTACAGTGGCGCGGACCCGGACCGGACCGTATTTATCGACGATTTACTCCTTCACCACTTCCCTGACCCGGAAAAGCCCCGAAGCCAATATTTGCCCTTGCTGGAGATGTCGGTTGAGGAGAATCCTTTGGATGACCGGGCCCTGTTTTGGTTGGGCAGGGAGTACTTTTTTTACCGCCAATACGATCAGGCCATTGCCACTTTTGAACGGTACTTGGATTTGCCAATGGCAAAGTGGAGCGAGGAACGCGGTGCGGCTGCCTATTACACGGCCCAGTCCTATCAGGGCAAGGGGGAGATGGCGCTTGCTAAGCAATGGCTGTTCCGCGGGGTGGGCGAATGCCCCTCAACCCGGGAGCCTTGGCTCGCCATGGCCCAGTTCGGATATAACACCAGGGATTGGCCCCTCACCTTCTTTGCGGTGGAGCGAGGACTCGCTATTAAAGATAAAACAAACAGTTACCTGCTGGATCCGGCGGCATGGGGCTATACGCTGTATGATCTGGGCGCTATCAGCTGTTATTATTTGGATATGACCGACGAGGCGCGCGCCTATGGGACGGCCGCGTTGCAGCAAAATCCGGGGGATGAGCGGTTGGCGCGGAACCTGGAGCTGATTCTTGAAAAATATAGGGGCGGACAGGGAGTGAGTGGATGATGGGCAAGTATAAGGTCTGCGTCTACGCCATCTGCAAAGACGAGGCCCATTTCGTGGACCGATGGATGGATTCTATGGAGGAGGCCGATTTGGTGGTGGTCACCGATACCGGCTCCACCGATGACACGGTGGCAAAGCTGCGGCAGCGGGGCGCGGTGGTGTACGTGGAGGAGATAAAGCCCTGGCGCTTCGACGTGGCCCGGAACCTGGCCCTCAACCATGTCCCGGAGGATGTGGACATTTGTGTGTGCACCGATTTGGATGAGTGCTTTGAAGTTGGCTGGCGGCAGCGGTTGGAGGATGCCTGGACCGGTGAAACCACCATGGGGAACTATCTCTACAACTGGAGCCTGAAACCCGACGGCAGCCCGGATACCCAATTTGTTTATTTTAAGGCGCACACCAGAAAGGAGTACCTTTGGGAATATCCCGTCCATGAATGCCTCCAGTATATCGGTGAACGAACTGAACGTAAGACATTTATTCCAGGGATGATATTAAACCACTACCCGGACGCGGCAAAATCCAGGGGGTCCTATCTGCCGCTGCTGGAGATGGCGGTGAAGGAACAGCCGGAAAGCGACCGGATGATGTATTATTTAGGGCGGGAGTACATGTACCACAGCCTATGGCAAAAATGTATAGATACCCTGCAAAGGCATCTGGCCTTGCCATCGGCCCGGTGGCGGGAGGAACGGTGCGCGTCTATGCGCTGGATCGCAAAGGCCTATGGTGGCCTGGGGCAATCTGCCGAGGCCTACCGGTGGTATTATAGGGCCATTGGGGAGATGCCCCAGATGCGGGACGCCTATGTGGAATGCGCCCAGATGGGGTATATACTTGAGGACTGGCCCACGGTTTTTTATATGACCCAAGAGGCATTGAAGATACGGGAGCGCTCTCAAACCTATGTGAACACGGGGTATTCCTGGAACCACACCCCCCATGACTTGGCCGCCATTGCTTGTTACCGGCTGGGCCTCTGCCAGAGGGCGCTGCGTCACGCCCGGGAGGCATTGGCGCTGTCGCCGCAGGATGAGCGGCTTAAAAACAATGTAAAGGAGATCGAAAAAAAAGTGCTGATGGACTAGGTAAAAGCGGATATTTACTTGTTGGCGAATTCTCAAAATAGTTGCGCCCAGCAGAAAACGGATGTGAATTTTCAATTTCTTTACAGTTTTTCTGTTTGCGGTTATAATAAGTACTATGGATTTTACATATTCCCGCTTATTATTACTTTTTGATTGAGGGGGCCAACTATTTTGGCGCAGGAGCAGCAACAGAGGTTTATTCAGTTAGGCACGATGCCGGTCAACAAACTGGTATTAAAAATGTCAGCCCCCACGATGGTTGCCATGCTGGCGACGGCTATCTATAACATGGCCGACACCTACTTTGTCAGCAATTTGGGCAAGAGCCAGTCGGGAGCGGTGGGAATTGTCTTTCCGCTGATGAGCATTATTCAGGCCATGGGTATGACCTTTGGAGCCGGCGGAGCGAGCTATATCAGCCGCTTACTGGGGGAGAAAAATCTTAAGGAGGCTAACAGGACGGTTTCCACCTCCTTTTTTACCTCGATCTGCGCCGCTGTGGTCTTTGCTGTAGTGTGCTCTCTCTTTGTCACCCCGATGATGCGGGCTTTTGGAGCTACTGAAACCATCCTGCCTTATGCGGTGGAGTACGCCAGGTGGATTTTACTGGGGACTCCCTTTATCGCCGCCACCTTTGTGCTCAACCAATCCCTCCGCGCGGAGGGAAATGCCATGCTGGGCATGATTGGCATTATGGCCGGCGGCCTGCTCAATGTCGTTCTTGATCCTATTTTTATATATACCTTGGATTTAGGGGTTGCGGGGGCTGCCATTGCTACCGTTATTAGCCAGTGTGTAGGATGCCTGATTCTATTGACCCACTATGTGAGAAAAAGGACCAGCTTGCGGCTGAGCATAAGGGAGTTTACCTTTTCCGCAGGTATTTACAAGGAAATCTTTAAAATCGGGATTCCTACTTTTCTGCGCCAAAGCCTAGGTTCTATTTATACCATTTTTCTCAATAACGCTGCCAGTCCTTATGGGGATTCCGTCATAGCGGGCATGAATCTTGCCACCCGCATCAGCTTTGTGGTGTTTTCCTTATTGCTGGGTTTTTGCCAGGGGTATCAGCCTGTGGCGGGGTACAACTTTGGGGCGCAAAACCATCACAGGCTCCGTGAAGCATTTTGGTTCTCCATGAAGGTGGTCCTGTTGGTTATGGTGGTGTGCGCCGCCATTGTGATTATTTTTGCGCCGCAGTTGATAGGGGTTTTCCTAAACGAACCCGATGTGGTTGAGGTGGGAGCCCGTTTATTGCGGCTTGTGGGCATCTTTTATCCGCTGATGGGCTTGGCTACGGTGGTTAACTTCACCTATCAGGCCCTGGGCAGGGGCATTGCCTCCACTGTCCTATCCACCTGCCGTCAGGGTTGGGCGGCGTTGCCTATCTTGTTTATCATGACCCGCTTTAATGCGTTGGATATGATTTTATGGGCTACCCCCTTAGCTGACCTTGTCTTTGGCGTCACAGGCATTATTTTGGGCGTAAAAACGGCGAAGGAAATAAAAGCCTGGTGTGAGCGGAGGTCTGAGGATTCTCAGGAGGGCGCCCTCTTGGAGCATGACGCGGAGTAACCATAAGAAATACTCTGTCATATAAAAATGAAAAGAGGCGTTTTAAAGATTCCTTCATCAGCCGTAGTTGTGGATATGATATATTATTGGCATAATTACAGGCCGTCAAAATTGCAGCATCACTTGAGATGATGTTTTTTGCGGGAAAATGCAGTGCATGTGCTAGATAAACAGGCTTGTACATATACTATATAGTAAAAAGTATGCAAGTGAGGTGAGTGAATGGCCCAGCGAAGCAATTACAGCCGCCGGCGGCATGAGCCGGAAAAGGAAAAGCTCAGCGGCGGATTCTTCCTGATGCTGGTGCTGCAAACCTTTTTATGTTTGATGTTGGTACTGCTCAGTATAGGGACACGCTACTTGGGGGATAATCTTTACTATGGATTTAAGGACACTTACGACGAGATTATGAGTGAAAGCATAACCGGACAGAAAATCTCCCAGTGGGTGGACAACGCAAAGGAATGGATTAACGACGCGGTCAGTTTTGTTCAGGAAAATGAAGGGCTTCAAATACCGGGGTTGGATCAAACTGACGGCCCTGATCAGGAACCGGGCCAGGACGATGATGTAAAGGCTATTGATGAAACAGGTATGGGAGGAAGCATGCCTGTTTCATCTATTTTTACTCCGTTATCCGGCGCAAGCCCTATCTCTACCCCCCAGGGCGTCTCCCTGTCACCCATATTTGTCTGGGGCAACATGATGCTCCCGCTGGAGACGTCTGCAGTCACCTCCGCCTTTGGATACCGCATCCATCCCGTCACCGATGAGCTGGACTTCCATGCCGGCACCGACTTCAGTGCTCCCCGGGGGACAAAAATTATGGCGGTGCTGGATGGAGTGGTGGCGGAAGTGGGGGAGTCCACGGTCTATGGCAATTACATAATCCTGGAGCACAGCTCTGGCTTTGAAACCTTCTATGGCCATTGCGACTCCATCATAGCCATGGAGGGGGAACGGATACGCAAGGGGGAAGTGATAGCCAAGGTGGGGACCACTGGTTTGTCCACGGGAGACCATCTGCACTTTGAAATCCGCAAAGATGGTATCCGGTATGACGCCAATTGGATATATGGCTTCGGATCGGATGAAGGCGGTGAGCTATGAGCTTTGGGATCGGCTCCGTCCGAATTCAGATCAAGTTCCTCTTTGTGGCCTTTATGACCCTGTTGCTGTTTACCGACACCACAGGACTGATGATCTACGGATATATTTTTTCTATGGTTCATGAGGCGGGGCATCTTTTGATGATGGCGTATTTTAGAAATCCCCCGGAGGAAATTATTTTCGAAATATACGGCATTAGAATTGTTAAGCAGGACCGGTTGATATGGTATCAAGAGGCTGCGGTGTTGCTGGCGGGGCCAATTACTAATTTGGCTATAGGGATGCTCATCTGGTGGCTTTCCGGGCAGCCTAATATTCTGACAGCTTACAATTTGGTGTTGGGCATCCTCAATCTGTTGCCCATAGCCGGATTGGATGGAGGGCAGTTGGCGTCACTGCTGCTGGGACGGTGGCTGGGCCCGGCAGGGGAAAAGGTTGCGGCGGCAGTGTCTATTCTGCTGTTGGCGCCACTGATAGCGGCGGGATTTTATGTTTTTATTGAGGGCGAAGGGAATATCACCCTGCTCCTGGTGGTGCTGTTTTTGCTTGTGACCCTATGGAACTGGTGGTCCAAGCTGGAATAATGGAAATAAAGCAAAAATGTTTTATCGGATGTTTCAGCACTATTAAGCTAAAAATAAATTTTTCTTAAAACAAAAAGATGTTCTTTATTGCCCTTGAAATTCCGTGTTAATTGATGTATGCTAATACTGTAATAAAAATGCACTTTCCGTGAGAAGCTATATGGTATAAATTGTTTTTTCTCAAGTTGATTTTAGTGCAATTCGCGATAAGGGGTGAGGTTATGCACGAACCAACCATTTCATTTTCCATCCATGAAGATAAAGAGCAGGAGATGCGGAAGATTTTGACGCAGGTATATGACGCTCTGCGCCAGAAGGGATATAACCCCATCAACCAAATTGTAGGCTATATTCTTTCCGAGGATCCCACTTATATCACTACCCACAATAACGCCAGGGGCCTGATTCGGCGCGTAGACCGGGATGAGCTTCTCCAAGTGCTGGTGAAATCGTACCTCAATGATTGAGTATAGGCAATGTAGATGAGGACTGCCCTCTATGGGACAGTTTGAGTTTTATGCGGTTTAATTGTGATGGTGGCAACCGGATATACAATATTTTATGGCGGCCTCTGGAATGGGCCGCCCTTTGTTATGGGTGGGCAAGTAGATGGAATATGTAAAACTTGGCGATACGGATATTGAGGTGTCCCGCATTTGCTTTGGCACCCTGACAGTAGGGCCGTTGCAGGCTGGATTGCCGCTACGGGAAGGGGCGGATGTGCTGGCCTATGGTGTGGAGCGGGGGATCAACTTTTTCGATACGGCCCAGCTTTATGAGACCTACCCCTATATCCGGCGGGCCATGGAGCAGTCGGGCCGGTGGGATTTGGTGATCTCCACCAAGACCTATGCCTATACCCGGAAGCTTGCGGCCGAGGCGGTGGAGGAGGCCAGAAAAGCGCTGAACCGGGACTATATAGATATTTTTATGCTCCACGAGCAGGAGAGCCTTTCAACCCTTAAAGGGCATAGAGAGGCCCTTGAGTATTTGCTGGAGTGCAGGGAAAAAGGTGTCATCCGGGCGGTGGGCGCCTCCATGCACCATGTCGCTGCGGTTTGCGGCGCTATGGAGTTGGCATTGGACGTAATTCATCCCCTGCTCAATTGTGGTGGACTGGGCATTGTGGACGGTACCCGGGAGGATATGGAGCGGATTCTCAAACAAGCCCATGGCCAGGGGATAGGCATTTTCTCCATGAAGCCCTTAGGGGGAGGGAACTTGTTTAAGCAGGCGGCGGAATGCTTAAGCTATATCCGTGGGTTGCCCTTTGTGGACAGTGTAGCTATTGGGATGCAGCACCCTTCTGAAATTGACGCCAACCTTGAATTTTTCGCTGCGGGCGCCTTTTCAAAAAAGGCCGCCAGCACCCTTTCAAAGCGTACCCGCCGTTTACACATAGATGATTGGTGTGTGGGTTGCGGAAGATGTGTAAAGCGGTGCAGCCAAGCCGCTCTCCATTTGGAGGAGGGCAAGGCGGAATGCGACCACAGCCGCTGTATTTTGTGCGGTTATTGCTGCAAAATTTGTCCGGAGTGGGCCATTAAAGTGGTGTAGCGTTCCTTTACACGGGAGGGAAATTATGTTATCATAAGAATTAGATATTTGGTGAGGCGAATTGAATTGGAAAATGATACCAGATTCGCGGCATTTGATTATATTGAATCGGAAAAGGAGGTTCAAGATTTATGCCAGAAGGGAAAGGGGTAAAACCCTTGTTCTTTAAGGATAAACCGCTGGTGCGCAGCGGGGATTTACTGTATTATGGCGATCCCAGCCAAAAATATATTGTAAAGATCAATGTTCTCAGCTCGGCGGCGGCGGGTGATTTGGAGTTGTCCACCAAGGTCTCCGTGGAGCTGCTGGATATTTCGGGGAAGTACGAAAAACTCATTAAGAAAAGCGAGCGCAACGGCTTGTACGACGCCTTGGATATCGGGGGCATTTGGCTGGAGCGCGCCATTGCGGAAAGCGCCAAGGCGTAGTGAGGCAGGGGGCTAACACCTCCTGTTTTTTGTTTTATAGATAAGGTAAAGGAGAGGTTGCATGGATACCATATATTTAACGGATTTGGATGGGACCTTGCTGGATAAACGGGCTTCTATAACCTCTGAAAATGTTAAAAGGCTCAACTACATGCTGAGTCAAGGGCTGCCGTTGTCCTTTGCCACGGCAAGATCCTTTATTTCCGCCCAAAGGGTGGTTGGCGGAATAAATTTCTCTCTGCCTATAGCCGCATACAATGGGGCATTCATTGTGGACCCTAAAACGGAAAAAGCCATACGCATAAGTCAGCTTGACAGAGAGCGCATCGCACCGTTACTAAAGATTATTGAGCAAGCGAAAATTCCTACCCTGGTCTTTTCTTTTGTGGGTGGGATAGAGCGTCTATCCTGGGTTGACTCTATGGCAAACGCCGGCATACGAAATTTTCTCAGTGACCGGAAAGGGGACAAGCGGCTGCGGCCGGTTTCGGACTTTGCACAACTGCTGCAAGGGGATATCTTTATGTTTACGATGATCGGGTCCCGGGCGGAGATGATGGAGCTAAGGCCCCGGTTAGGGACGGACGGCTATTTTAACTGCCATTTACAGCGAGATATTTATTATCCCGATGACTGGTATCTGGAGATTAGCCGTCACGACGCAACCAAAGCGGAGGCGGCCCGCGCTATAAAGGAAATGGTGGGGGCCCGGCGGATGGTGTGCTTTGGGGACAATCTCAATGACCTGCCCATGTTTTTGGTGAGCGATGCCTGTTATGCGGTAGCCAACGCCCATCCGGATGTCTTGGCGTTCGCCACCGGTGTAATTCCCAGCAATGAGGAGGGTGGAGTGGTCCAATGGCTAACGGCCCACGGAGAGTATAAAACAATAATGGCATAGTTACAAAGTGTAGGAAGAAATAGGAATAGGAATTGGTACAATAACAACTCCATAATGCTGGAGAAGCAACCGCAAAGCAAGTAAAAAAGAATAGAAGCCCTGTTCAGCGTATACGCTGAACAGGGCTTCTATCATTGAGGGCGTGAGCGGTGTATGCTGATTGCAGTAAATGCTAAATTTTTCATTTGCAATTGGTTGGAAAAGGCAGTATTATAAATAAGTAACAAAAAGATTAGCAATTCCATCATAGGCGCACAATTGTGAATATGCACAATGGACATTGTATTACTTAATGATTGCCTATGTATTTGAAGTTATTTTTTGTAGAGGCGTGTGCGCCGATTACAAAAAAAGAGGGCCCAGGCCATCAAAGCCTGAGCCTTCGTATTCCAATTGGTGCCGCTGACCGGACTTGAACCGGTACGGTATTGCTACCGAGGGATTTTAAGTCCCTTGTGTCTGCCGATTCCACCACAGCGGCAGGTGGGTTTGCAATTTCAAAAAAACTGGGTCAAAGAAGCCTTGCCCTTCAAAATATGAAATCGCTGATAAATAGATTATAGCAAAATGAGCGGTATGTCAAGAAATAAATCTGAAATCTAAACAAAAGCGGTATGACAAAACGGTGACAGAAAAAGAAGCGGAAGCATTTGTAATTTTTAAATAATTTGAACTGCCCGCGTAAAATTTACGTGAGATATGGCAACAAATGGCTGTACTTAGCCATTTGTTGCCATATCTAAAAAATTACATTTTTTTTTACAAAAGTATTGCATTCTGAGAATGATTGGTATATAATATGGTTGTGGCTAGAAAATAGCCCAAGAAACATAATTTATTCTAATTAGGAGGAAGAAAGAAATGAAGAAACTTCTTGCATTGGTACTTACTGCCGCTATGCTTCTGAGCTTTGGCGCAATGTTTGTATCAGCCGCTACTGATGCGGATGGCTACAGCCTGGTTGAGATGAAAATGGATGATGTAGTCGCTGCGCAGACTAACGCACCTACTGGTGTCGTCTACTTGACCGACGGTTCCTATATTGTCGAGTATAGACTTGATAGTCTAGCCCTTTATGACACGAATGGCACCCTAACTGGCAAAACCTATACCGATGGTTTTGGAGGCCCCAGCACCAGTGAGACAACCAGCTGGTCCATGTCTTACCGCACCGCTACCGGCAATGGCTCCGGTATCCCCAAGGGCGTCAACGGTGAGGATCTTTTGAATGTCCGCATCGGCTATGACCGCGAAAGGAAAGCTTACTCCGTAACCGTTACACCTATCAACAACCCCACCGTTGAGATCTTCTACGATGTGACCTTCAAGGTTAAATTCGTCAAGGTTATCAACAAGGTTGCCTATCAGCAAACTGTAGAATGGGCCAAATTTGACCTGCTGAACAAGCGCTATACCAGCAAGGACGTCTACAGAGACGCTACCGGCAATTGGAGAATTGACGCTGGCGACAAATTCCCAGTTGTTGACGAATCCGTATTCAATAAGGCCTACAACGGCAAATTAATTGTTAACTATCCTGACTACAATGTGATTTTCCCAACCGTTAAGAATCAGGATATCGCTCTGAACCTGCAAGCTAAGATCGCTAAGACTCCTACCGTCAGCCTGTCTGAGAACGTTCCTATCATGACCGCTACCTTCCATGACATTTATGTGAAGGACGCTGTCACCATCGAGTTCAAGGTCAACGCTGATTCCCAGAACTATAAGGGTACAACCCTGTACGCTTATGAGCTGGATGCTAACGGCAACATCATTAAGGAAAAAGAAGTAAAAGTTACCGTTACCGATAGCGGCACAATCGTGACCGAGGTCGCTGCTGGCACACGCTTGAGCGCTTATGGCGCCGGCGAGAAGCTGGGTACCTATGGTATCTTTGCTGAGCCCCAGGAAGCTACATCTTCTTCCACCACTCCTTCCGCTTCTTCTGAGAACCCCAAGACTGGCGCTAGCGACGTTGTAAGTGTTGCTGCTGTCTTTGCGGTAGTTTCTCTGGCTGCTGCTGGCTTCGTAGCAGTTGGCAAAGCTGGCAAGAAATAATTAGATTAGCTGAATTAAAAAACTGCTATACCTTTGGGTATAGCAGTTTTTTTCATGGTCAGCACGCCGTTTCCATTTTCAACTGGTATCGGTATTTATTCCTTTGTACCGGATTTAAGTTAAGTCAACACGTGTTGGTTGTAAGGACTGGGGCGGTAAAGCTCATCCACAAAGGCTTCACCCCTACCGCTCCGGAAAGTAACGGGCTGCGCCTGTACGTGTTTTGGGAGAAGTATATCCTGCATAATCCGTTTCGTTAATCCTATATTTGCAAGCCCTTGGGGGATTATGTGGAGGAAAAAACAGTATTTGTAAATTTCATAGAAATCATGTATAATATCCATACATAACCACAATTTATTTAAAAGGCAATAATGTGTCACTGGTAGAGTTAATTTATTTAAGACTATATATGAGGTGGCCTTTATGGAAATCTATTTGGACAATGGTGCCACCACCAAACCAAGTAAGCCGGTTATCCGCCGAATCACTGAGGTGTTAAGTGAAAATTGGGGGAATCCTTCGTCACTGCATCAGAAAGGGATACAGGCGGAAACTGCCCTCGAGGAAGCGAGGGAGCAAGTGGCGGGAGGATTAAAAATCTCCGCTGAGACTGTGCGGTTTTCCCCCAACGGCACCTCCGCTATTCACGGGGCGTTATTTGGCGCTGTGAGAGCCATGAGGAGGAGGGGGGATAAAATCCTCTCTACGGCGGTGGAGCATGCGGCGGCGCACAATCCTTTGCAGGAGCTTGCCAAAGAGGGGTACAAGGTGGAGATGCTCTCTCCTTCCCTCCACGGACAGGATTTTGCCTCTGAATTTGCTGGCAAGGTAGACGAAAAAACCATATTAGTCAATGTGATGATGGTCAATAACGAAACTGGCCAAATATTCCCTGTTGAGGAAATAGCTACAGCGGTTAAAAGGGCTAATGCCCAGACATTGTTTCATTGTGACGCCGTACAGGGATTTATGAAAATCCCTTTTTCATTGAAGAGGTCCAATATTGATTTGCTCAGCGTCAGTGGACATAAAATTCATGGTCCCAAAGGTATTGGCGGGCTTTATGTGAAAAAAGGGGCTCGCATTGTCCCCACCATGTTTGGCGGGGGACAAGAAGGAGCTATCTTTCCAGGCACTGAGAATGTGGCCTTTGCCTGTGGCTTGGGTGAGGCTGTAGTTCAGCAAGGGCCTAAGGCTGAGGAATTCTTAAAAAAAATGACAGACCTAAACCGGTATCTGCGCCAGAATATACAGGCCATCAATGATACATTTATTTTATCCCCCACAGCGCAAGCTTCACCCTATATCCTTTCCCTGGGGATAAAGGGGATTCGTTCTGAAATTCTATTGCATTTTCTTGAGGCAAGGCGAATTTATGTCTCCAGCGGTTCGGCCTGTTCCAGGGGAAAGAAAAGTCGGGTGCTGGCTGCCTACGGCATCCCGGACAAGCTTGCCGACAGTGCTATACGTGTCAGCATGAGCGGAGATACCATGCGGGAGGAGCTTGACCGTTTTTGTGAGGTGCTGGAAGAGGCGGGGAAATCCATCCGCCGTTCATAATAGGAAGTGAAAGGGTTGTCTGGTTTTGAAAGAGCTATTGCTTTTAAAGAACGGTGAAATCGCGTTAAAGGGCCTTAACAGAGGGGCCTTTGAAGATATACTTATCAAGAACATTAAGAGGCGGCTTAGGCCTCTTGGAAACTTTGAGTACTCTAAATTTCAATCTACCATCTATATTAAATCCGCGGATGAAGCGGTGGATTTTGATGAAGCGGCGGATTGTTTGAAGAAGGTTTTTGGCCTGGCTGGCATCTGCCGGGCGACGGAGTGCGAAAAGGATTTGCAGGTGATCATGGAAACGGCGGCCATCTATCTGAACGAGCAATTAAGCGCAGTCTCTACCTTTAAGGTGGAGGCCAAGCGTTCCGATAAGCAATTTCCCTTTACATCCCCGGAAATCTGTAGGGAGCTGGGCGCATATTTGTTGGAGAAGTTCCCCCACCTTCGGGTAGACGTTCATAGGCCGCAAATCGCGGTGACGGTGGAGGTTCGGGATGTCGGCGCCTATATTCACACAGGCAACCAGCAAGGGGCGGGCGGCATGCCTGTTGGATCCTCCGGCAAGGCGGTCTGGATGATTTCCGGAGGCATCGACAGTCCGGTGGCTGGCTACATGATGGCTCGCCGAGGGCTGGAATTGGTTGGTGTTCATTTTGAATCCCCCCCTTATACCAGTGAACGGGCAAAACGTAAGGTCATTGATTTGTGTAAAAAAGTTTCCGAATACAGTGGGAGGATAAAGCTGTATGTGGTGCCCTTTACTGCGTTTCAGGAACAGATTCGGGACCGGTGCGCAGAGGAATATTTTACCATTATTATGCGCCGTTATATGTGCCGGATTGCGGAGAGGCTGGGAGAAATGTCCGGCTGCCAGGCCATTATCACCGGGGAAAGCCTAGCCCAGGTAGCCAGCCAAACGCTTTCGGCCATTGCCTGTACCGATGAGGCTAGCGGGATGCCTATCCTGCGGCCTGTGATTGGTATGGACAAAGCGGATATTGTGGCTGCCGCCAGAAATATTGAGACCTTTGATATATCCATTCAGCCCTATGAGGACTGTTGTACCGTATTTACGCCTAAGCACCCCAAGACCAAGCCAAAACTTGTGGATGTGCTGCGGGAAGAGGCAAAGCTGGAGGACGCCAACGCCTTACTGGAGAGAGCCATAGAGAAGGTGGAGGTCATATGGGTAGAATTCTAGCTGCATTTGGCCTATGGCGGCAATGTATGTTGAAAGTATTGGAATCCCTGTCATAGAGAGAACCCAGTATATGACAGGTTAGAGAGGTAAGTGTTTTCTGCAACGGGTTTTGTATGAATTGGATATAACTGCTTTGAGCGCCATCGCGTTATAATTTGAGATCGTCACAGCAAGATAGCCAGAAGTATCCCCGGTTGAAGATTTTCATTCGGGTGCTATTAATCAGGGTGGTTCCAGATGGGAATTGGTCTGTAGACAATGGGATTGAACAGAAATCAATCTATACTTGGGAGGCAAATGGATACATGAGAGCAATGATAATTTTTACCGGACAACGCTTTCAGGAACATATGGAGAGCCAAAATACGGTCTTTATGCTGCGGGAGCTTGCAACCTTGGGGATACAGGCTGAGATCAGCGCCTCCAATTTAAGCGATCCGAAAGATCTTTCAAAAAATTTCGCCCAAGCCATCAAAAACTGCGATATTGTCATGGTCATCGGCGGGCTGGGAGAAGGCTATGCCCAGAACGCTAAGGATATTGTTTGCGGTGGATTGGGGCTCAGGATGGTGGTCCATCCATCCAGCTATCAGAAGCTAGAGAAAATCTGCCAGCAGAACAACCAGGCCATGTCCCAGCAGGATTTGCGGTATGTGACGGTGCCGGTAGGCGCGGAGGTATTCTCCGATGAAAACTACGCCATCCCCGGGTTTGCCGTGGAAAGCGGGGGACAAGCTGTTCTTATGCTGCCGGACAACGACGATATGCATGTAGACCTGTATATGGATCAGGTCTTCCCCTATTTGGCTGATGGCAGCGGCGGCCGGGTGTATCAGCAGACCATCCGCCTCTTTGGATTAACGGAAAAGCAGGCAAGGAAGGCCATCAGTGACCTGATCATGCAGGAATATCCATCGGTCAGCATCTTTACCCGGGGCGGCGGCGCGGAGTATATACATATTGTAGCCGAGGGCGGCAATGGGGAGAAAGCGGTCCGCAAAATGGCGGATGCAATTCACCAGCGTTTTGGGAATCTGGTGGCGGAGATGGACATCAATCTGCTCCCCGGCAGGGTGGTGCAGTTTCTTAAGGAGCAAGAATACACCATTGCCATTGCTGAAACCATCACCGAAGGGCTGCTGGAAAAGAATTTGCAGCGGGTCCCCGGCGGTGAAGAGGTCATCGACAATGCTGTCAATTCACTACTGAATAATGTGAAGCAGCGCGACATGAATGTACCCAAGGAAATTATAAAGAATTACCCAGATGCCAGTGAGGAGATGGCTATCTCCATGGCGGCGGGGATATTGGAGACGGGGAACGCCACCATAGGCATCGCCGTCTGCGGTGGTATGGCCTCCGACAACAGAGGGGGCTTCAACTCAACCGCCTTTGTGGCGCTGGCCACTGACCAAGGGGTTAATGCGGAACGGATTGATTTGATTGATTTGTCGGTTGCCAGGGACCAGGTGCTTGGGATTGTGACCATCTGCGCACTACAGGCGCTTTACCGCTTTCTTAACAACCTGCCTCACTCTGTACACGGGTTGACCTCCTTAAAAACCATGCGCCCCAAGGATATTGAGTATGCTGTTGAACGGATCCGGCAAAAGAAAAATCTTATCAACCTCTACACCGGGCAGGATGAGGGGGAGCCTGAAATGCTGCCTGAGGAGGATTACCGCGAAGAGGAAGCTTTGACAAGTGATTTAGCGAACACCGGAGCAGATGCCAATAGGGAGATTGATGGGGCCGATGAGGCGAAAATGGCCTTTGCATATCAGGATCACCCCGATACCCGTGATGGGGCCGTCCCTATGAATGAGTATGATTACGCGGAACCGGCTTACATGCCGCCCCCTGATGCCTTTCCCGCATTTGGCTCTCAACAGGAAGAGGCAGTGTTGGAGCAGGAAGGGATTGATCATTACAGAGAGGGCCCGGCTGGTGAAGATGCCGATAGGTATCGGATATTTCAGGAATATGCGGCCCAGTCCCAATCCCAGGATGGGAATGTAATGATGGAGCCATCAAAAACCAAAACCAGGCCGCGGGATATTGTAATGCGTGTAGTGCTGGTCTTGACTATTTTGGTACTGCTGGCCGCGGTATTTTTTGGAGTGCAGTATGTGCTGAAATCCCAGAAGGAGGACGGCGTCCTCAATCTGTCCTCACTCTATTGGCAGGCCGGCGAGGTTAAATTGCCTAATGGGTACCCCACCACCTTTCAGCCTGAATTTTCTCAACTCTACAGCATCAACCCGGATGTAAAAGGTGTCATCAATATTCCCGGTACCCCTATTGACTATCCCGTAGTTCAAGCGCCGGACAACCATACTTATACAAGCCTTGATTTCTATAAGCGCTCCAGTGTATACGGGACCCCATATTTGGATGCGCGTTCCAATCTGATGAAGAGCCAGAGCAATATATTGATCTATGCCAACAACACCCAGGATGGGGAAATGTTTTCCCAGCTCACCCAATATGGGGATTTGGAGTATTATCAGGAGCATCCCAGCATTATCTTTAACACGGTCTATGACCGAGGGGAATATAAAGTTTTTGCCGCATTTTATGTGGATACAAGCGAGGAATCTCAAGATTACTACAATTTTGGAGATTATGTTGAAGCGGTTTTAGAAGATACCTTTCTGGACGTGGCTTACGATGCGCAGCAACGTTCTGTGGTTAAGACCCCGGTAATTGCTAACTATGGCGATGAACTGCTGATGCTGAGTACCACCGCCGATGCCTTTGAAGGGGCGGGTTTTGTGGTCTTAGCCCGAAAGGTCCGAGAAAATGAAGAGGCTGCCGTCATGGTGGAGCGGGCCGTCCTCAATGCCCAGCCTCTCTATCCCGATGCCTGGTATGCCGTCTATGGGGGCGAAAAGCCTGACGTGGAGGGGAAGCCCAAGGATCAAGATGATGCGGACAAGCCCCGTATCCAAACCTTGATTGCAGGGGGAACCTCCATACCGGATGAAGTGGATGAGCCGGAGCCTGCTAAACCAGCCCCCTCATCCTCCGTAAATCAGGCAGCTGAAGAGCCGTCTTCCCAAGAGCTTTCCTCCCAGGAATCCTCCTCCCAGGAGTCGTCCTCGGAGCCCCCTTCCTCCTCCAAAGCCGAATCGCAATCTGCCGGCCCGTCGTCCCCTGAGTGGAACAACGCTGAGATTGAGGTGAACGAGGGATCCTCCAGTTCCAGCAGCGGAAACAACAATAGCTCATCCGGTATAGTCACTGATACCGGTAATAACGGGGGGAATACGGGCAACGCCTCCAATGGCCAAACGCTGACTGTGAGCACGGGCAGTGGCGTCGTCACCGCATCGGCCCATGACATTATCTGTCAGGTAGTTGAAGCCGAGATGGGGAACGGCTTTCCCGCTGAGGCGTTAAAGGCCCAGGCCGTGGCTGCCTACACCTATATTCTCTATGAATCCAGAAACGGCGGGGCGCCTTATGTGCCCACCAGAACCCCCAGCACAGCCGTCAAAAATGCCGTGGCCGAGGTGCTTGGGCAAACCATCTATTACAATGGACAAATCGCATATACCCCCTACTTCGCCATGAGCGCCGGGCAGACCCAATCCTCAGCGGAGGTTTGGGGCGGCTCCATCCCCTATTTGGTGAGTGTGGACAGCTCAGTGGATATGGAAGCGGCTTCCTATATGGTGAGCAAAACCTATACGGAAAGTGAGATTGTCGCGCTCTGCCAAGATAAAATGGGCTTTACCCCTCAAGGAGACCCATCCACTTGGTTTAATGTGATCAGCTATACCAGTGGTGGCTACAACGACAAGATGTCGGTGGGCGGATACACCACCACCGCCTCCGGCCGGACCATTACTGGGCGCTATTTGCGGGAGGGCGTGTTGTCCCTCCGCTCATCCGCTTTTGACGTCGCCTACGCGGGCGGGGTATTTACCTTTACCACCAAGGGATACGGCCACGGGGTGGGGCTGAGTCAGTGGGGCGCTTACGGCTACGCCCGTCAGGGCTATGACTACCGCTGGATTTTACAGCACTATTACCCGGGGGTTTCCATACAGTAAAATGGTAAAATTAACAAAGATGCCTTGGTTAGGCATCTTTGTTTTCATTATTCAAATAAACCGGCTCATTTTATCTGATTTTGTTCGATGGGGTTATCCATAATGTGCCTGATTAACATGAAAAATACAAAGGAATAACAAATAATTTCTGGTTTCCATTTAGGCGGATCTATGCTATAATGGCCATGAATCGGCCATTTGATCTCAATTTAGTAGCAGTCTCTTTGAAAAGGAGGGAACACGTTTGGCCAATGACGGAGTTTTTAAGTCAGCCCTATTTGGCGGCTTTAACAAGAAAAATGTGCTGCAGTATATTGAGCAGCTCAATATAAGGGCGCAGACTGAGTTGCGAAGTATGGAGGAAAGACTGGAGCAGATCAATCAGGAGCGCAATGACTTTGCCGGCCAGTTCTATGAAAAGGATCGGACTATAGAGGCGTTGGAGAAAAGCCTGGAACAGCAACAGGCGGACAACCTTTCCCTTGGGGAGACTGTGGAGAAAATGGACCAGGAGCTTGCTCATTACAAAGGGGCGGTTCGCCAGAAGGATTATGACATTCGCGTCCTGGAGGAGAAGAACAAGCAATTGAGCTTTAAGCTGGAGAGCTTTATGTACAAAAGCCGGCGGTATGATGAGCTCAATGAGGCGGTGGGGGAGGCCATTACTGAAGCCAAGCGCACAGCGGATCAAATTGTGAAGGAATCCAACCGCCAGGCCGCTGCCATCGTGAATGCGGCGCAGAAGGAATTGGATAAGATCAGCGCCAAATTGATGGCCTTTAAGGGGGAAGTGTCCAATCTGAAAGCCCATGTAAGCCGGGTGGACAGGGATATCCTACAGCAGCTTGGGGAAATGAATCAGGTACTGGACAAAGCGTTAAATGTGGTCCAGATCAATCAAGAAGAATTTTGCCGGCAGGCAGTCGAAAAGGCCCGCACCGCGGTTAATGACCAGCAGGTAAAGTTTCATTTAGTCAATGAACGGGAAAAGGAGGCTTCCAAGAAGCTCCGCAACCTTGAGCAGCCGGGAGCTATTGATCAATCCCGGGACGCAGTGCACTTTGGTGATCATTTTTCCATGAGCAACAACAAGAAATTTTTTCGGTTTGCCCTTGAAAAGTAGAGATGGACATTGTGATTGCAGCGGATTATTAAAGACTCTGAGCCTCATTTTAAGCGCCGCATTTCTTATACATAAGTGGAAGCACCGGAGGCTATAGGAGCTATACTTTTTGACAGGGCTGTTTTTCAAGTGAGTCCATATCAAACGAAATACATATGTAATAACAGCGGCGCAGCCTCAATTTTGAGGCTGCGCCGCTGTTATTGTGTTTTTATACAATGTGATTCTTGCGGTAAAGCAAATAGCTTTCCAGTATAATTACCGCGGCTACGGCGTCCACCACAGCCTTTCGGTCCTTGCCGCGGGTATTGGTTACATTTAGCGCCTTGTGAGCGCTGACGGTGGTCTGGCGCTCGTCCCACAGTTCTACAGGTATCTGTACCCGGCTGCGCAGTTCCTGGGCGAAAGCTTCAGCTTTTTTGGCGCGGTCGCCCTCGCTGCCATCCATATTTTTAGGATGGCCCACCACGATCATCCCCACGTCGTATTCCTGGGAGGCAGCCGCCACCTGAGACAGAATTTCGTCGGGCATCCTGGCGTGAATCACGCCGATGGGGGAGGCCAAAAATTCTGTGCGGTCACAAACAGCCAATCCGGTACGGGCATCCCCTAAATCCACCGCCATTATCTTCATCAAGCTTCCTCCACAGGTTTATTAAAGTGTATTACCCAGCCGGTGCGCCGGTGGGATGTGGGTATTGTCGTTGCAATAAGTAATCTTGGGCTTCATGGTGTCGTCATAGACCACTAGGGTCACGGCAGTATTCTGTCCAATAGGTACCTCGCCGATGCGGATTACATCGTGGCCCATGAGATAACAGATATAGCATTGGAGAGCCATGCCGTGGCTGACCACCAATAAGGTTTTACCGCTGTTTTCAGTGACAATTTGATCCATAACCTTGCGCATCCGCTCATAGACTTCCTTCACGGATTCTCCACCCGGGGGCACAAAGCTATTTCGCTCCTTCATCAGCTTCTCATATACCTCTGGGGTATCGGCGCTTATCTCTTCCAGGGTTTTTCCTTCCAGCTCACCAAAGTCGATCTCTATCAGCTCATCTCTGAGAACAAGCGGCTTTTGCCGGTAGGAAATGATGGACTTAGCCGTCTCCACAGCCCGCCGCAGGGGACTGCTGTAAACGCAGTCATAATGAACGCTCTTAAAACGCTCTTCAAGCCACTGCATCTGCCGCCTGCCCATGGGGGAGGCCGGCGTGTCACAGTGGCCCTGAAAAATTTGTTTTAGATTTCCTTCGGTCTCCATATGGCGGACCAGATAGACAGTGGTCATATGTCTATACCCCTCTTTAATATCACGCCGTTTCCATTTATTCATCTGAGAAGTCGCTAATGAGGCTTCTAATCCACCCTGTCGCCTATAATATTATAGAATAGCGTTTCAGAGGCATCGTAGATCTGCTGGTTTTTTTCCTTAGAGAGATTTACACTGTCCCGGCTGCGCAGACAAATCACCAGCTCCTTATCCAGCTCCAATACGGTTCCGCTGGCAAAGGCAGTTCCATCTAAGTATTCAATCTCGGAAAAGGTGTCGGGATCCTCCCCAAACATGGAATCAAACACCGCCTGGTCCATGACATAGATGTAGCTGTCCCCTGTAGAGACCTCCGCCACAAATTTCATCTGTGAAGCCATCATCTGTTCAGCGTATTCAGCGTTGTCGGTGGCGTCGATCAAATAAATGGGGGAGAAGGAGATCAGTACCTGGCCGTCCCCGTTGACATCCACGCCATACGCTTGCATCCTCTTGGTCAGCAGCTCCTCATTTTCCGCGCTGACATAGACCCCTCCGGCCATTAAGACAGTGAAGTCATAGTTTGGACGGGTCACCAGATCGCGGATGAAGATCACTGCCAGCACCAATATAAAGATGCCGGCGATCACATGTACCTTATAGTGATAGAAAAAGTTTTCCGTCTTCTTTTTGAAGCCCTGCGGTTTCTCAGTGACGGTCTTCTTCTCTTCCTCGATCTTGATGTTTTCAAATTTCTCCAAGGCCTCAAGCCTTTCCTTGCGTCCCATCATAATCACCCCTTATATAGAAATTATACCGGGAACCCAGGGCCTTTTTGTGAAGAATGATCCTGTTTTTAATTAACAAAGCGTTACAACCGCTTGAGAATTACTGCCCCGCCCCCTGAACACCTTCCTCTGGACCGCCAATGGGCTTCATGGCAGGAAATAAAATGACATCCCTGATGGAGGGGCTGTCGGTCAACAGCATCACCATCCGGTCAATTCCAATGCCCAATCCCCCTGTGGGCGGCATGCCATATTCAAGGGCGGTGACAAAATCCTCATCAATATCGTTGGCTTCATCATCTCCCGCAGCCTTAAGCTGGGCTTGACGGATGAAGCGTTCCCGCTGGTCAATGGGGTCATTGATTTCTGAAAAAGCGTTGCCGTACTCTCTGCCTCCAATGAAAATTTCAAACCGTTCGGTATAGGCCGGATTGGCGGGCAGTTTTTTGGCCAGTGGTGAAATCTCCACAGGATGGTTCATAATAAAGGTAGGCTGAATAATTTTATCCTCGCAGAATTCCTCAAAAAACAGGTTCAGGATATCTCCCTTTAGATGATGAGGCTCATAACTCACATGGCGCTCATCCGCTACTTTGCGGGCGGCCTCCGCATCCGGAATGGCGTCGAAGTCCACCCCGGCATATTCCTTGACCGCATCCTTCATGGACAAGCGGCGGAAGGGCTTGTCCAAATCCATCTCAATACCGCCGTAGACAACCTTGCCCGTTCCATTGACCGCATGAGCTACTCTGCGGAACATTGCCTCAGTAAGCTCCATCATGCCGTTATAGTCGGTGTAGGCCTGGTACAGCTCCAACAACGTATATTCTGGACTGTGCTTTACCGACATACCCTCATTGCGGAACACCTTACTGACTTCATATACCCGCTCCATGCCGCCCACAATCAGCCTTTTTAAATGCAGCTCCAGCGCAATGCGGAGATAGAGGTCGATGTTTAAGGCGTTGTGATGGGTGATAAAGGGCCTTGCGGCGGCGCCGCCAGCGTGATTGTGGAGCACAGGGGTCTCCACCTCCAGAAAACCCTGGTCATCCAGAAAACGTCTGATTTCACGAATAATCATAGAACGCTTTACGAAGGTATCCCGCACATCGGGGTTGACAATTAAGTCCAGATACCGTTGGCGGTAGCGCTGGTCCACATCCTTGAGGCCATGCCACTTTTCCGGCAACGGCAGCAGAGACTTGGACAGGAGGGTGAGGGTAACCGCGTGGACGGAAATCTCCCCCCTGCGGGTGCGGAAAACCGTTCCGGTGATCCCCACAATATCGCCAATATCCCACTTCCGGTACTGGGCAAATACCTCTTCACCCACATCATTGATCCGGATGTAGACCTGCATTCTGCCGGATTTGTCGCGGATGTCAATAAAGTTGGCCTTGCCCATATCTCGGCGGCTCATAATCCGGCCGGCAATGGAGACCTCCTTCCCCTCCAATTCCTCAAACTGCTCTACAATCTGGGCCGCGTAAGCTGTGCAGTCATAGGCGGTGATGAGGAAGGGATCTTGTCCCTCATTCTTCAGATCCTCCAGCTTTTCCCGCCGGATGCGGACAACCTCGGTATATTCCTGTTCTTGGTTTTGCTCCTGCTCCTGTTGATTTTGTAAAGCGCTGTCGCTCATTTTAAACACTCCTTTTGCCTTAGCTTCCGGAAGAGGCGGGCAAAGCTTACATAATGCCCCTAATTTTAAAGCTGATTATAACGAACACGTATTTATTCACGGGTGTCTATTTCAAAGTTCTCCGATTTAAAGGCACTGTAATAGCGCCCGGATACAGCGGTGAATTTTAGTACACAGTAGTCGGGGTCGACGGCACCCTCAGCATAGTATTGGGTGTCGCCGGCTTCCCAGAGCATTTCTTTGTGCTCCTTATCCTCCATAATCTCCATTGTCCCCTTAAGTACAACACCGCGGAAAAAGCGCCGGTCACAAAAATAAACGCAAGCATTGGGATTTGTTTTTAGCTGGGCCACGTGAGCCGATGAGGTGTTGGTGGAAAAATAGAGGATATGAATCCCCTTGCGTATCCGCCGCCAAAGCATAGCCTTGGTTTCCGGAAAGCCTTCGGCGTCCACCGCCGACAGGTAACAAACGCTTTGTTTGTCCATTAAGTTACCAATGGTTTTTTGCGGGTCCCTCATCATTTCACAACATCCCCCAAAAGGTTTTTGAGCTTGTTTTAAACGGCCTTTGGAAAAAAGGAACTCCTACTCGGCAATACGTCATAAGAGGCTACCTTTCATAATTAACTTTTCCCAATTGTTTTTAAAACGGCCCTATTTACTAATCTCTAAAATTTTAAAGGAGACGATGCCGCCGGGCGTTTCCACGTCCACAACATCATCCACAACATGGCCGATTAAGGCGCTGCCGATGGGTGACTCGTCGGAGATTTTGCCGGTGTCGGGATCCACCTCAGTGGAGCCCACAATCTGGAAGGCCTCCTTGTCTCCAAACTCCATATCCAGCACCTTCACCTTGGAGCCGATATTGACGTGGTCTGTCGCAATGTCGTCGTCATCCAATACCTTGACATTTTTCAGCATCTTTTCCAGATTGGCTATACGTTCTTCCACAATGGCCTGTTCATTTTTGGCTTCGTCGTATTCGCTGTTTTCAGAGAGGTCGCCAAAGGAGCGGGCAATTTTTATTTTTTCGGCAATTTCTTTCCGCCGCTTGGTTTTCAACTCTTCCAGTTCAGCCTCCAGCCTGCGCAGACCCTCATCGGTCAGCAATGTTTGTTTCATCATTACATTCTTCCCCCTTGTAGTATCGCCATGCATATTAACTATATGGCGTACCGTTAATTTGTATACCACGTCAAATATTATGTCTCGAAGTAGTGAATATGATTAAAAAATGGAACGCTTGCTGCAATACAAAATCAGACATCCGCCGCCAGCCCCCGCAGATCTTCCCTCGGGTAACAGCTGGCAAACAAATGCCATCGCCTTTTCATGCAATATTTAAGGCAGTTTTCTAAGGAATAGAGAAAGGAGCTGAGAGGGGAGGGATACCTATCCACCGTGCTGCTCTCACTTTAGCGCGATTATTTTCAAAAGCCGCCCTATTTATACTGCCTGAAACATATAGCCAAAAAGTCCCTTGACCGACCGAGGGACTTTTACAATAGTTGTATTATAGTCAAACTTGCCGTTGGTGTCAAGTAGCTGATTTTCATCGGGCACGGGCGGATTGTGTGTACTTTTTTTCCACTGCCTGTACTAATACTTTAAAGGGGAAAGCGTGTCCCCGGCAGAGAATCTCATTAATTTGGATATTCTCCAGTGCTTTATACCCGCAGTAAAGATAAGCCGCGTCCAGGAAGTCCACCGGATCAATATTCCTCGGAACCAAGTCCGATATTTCCTCCGGCACCTTCAGCGAGCCGATGGCGTAAACACCGCTCTGATATTGGGCGGCCTGCTCAGGGTTGGCCAAAAATATTGGAGGTCCGCCGGACGCAGTGGTTGGAGGAGTGTTTATGATACTGGCAGGAGCATAGACCAAATCACAGCCTCTAAGAAAATCCGGCCGGTCGTCCACCAACAGGGGGGCTCCGTAGATGTCCATTATTTGTTCGCGCACATCCTCATAACGGCCGGGGTTTTGGGTATATACCTTGACCGTTGGCAGATGTTTTATCATTTTCTCCGCAAAAGAGGAATATATACCTTCCTCATCAATTAAGCCGATACTGCGGCGGGCTAAAGGAATCTGTGAGGTATCACAAGCCGCTACGGCGGCGGCCAGGCCAATCTGCTCAAGCAGGCAGGCTGCCCTATGCCTATGTACCTTGGAGGTATCCGGTGGTTCTACGCCTCTGGGCATCACCACAAATTTACCTAACCGGGGAGAGATATTATAGATCTGTTCAAAATCAATCTGTCCATCTCTTGATACCACCTCCACCAAACAGTATTGGAAATTTTCCTCTGTCACCTGCAAAATGCTGGGAGAGTAGCGGCCCAGGCGAAACCGGATTTTATTATAGGCAGTCAATTGTTTATAGTCCTTTATTTGCATGCAAATAAACAATTAGGAACACCCCGCCCTCATAAGTCTGTGAAAAGACATATTTGCATTAGAGCAGTTTTAGAAATGACCGGGAAAAAATGAATGGAGAGTGGAATCTCAATGGTACACTGTCAAAGTGGAGCAGGTATCGGTATTCCGTTTCTTTCTAAAACTGCTTTGGTAACATTAAAACTATATGCGTTGTCCAATAGGGATTATGCCTGGACAAGACCAGTTTCATATTGTTCCTGTTCGTGGAATTGGATTAACCTGTATTCCAGAGGCGCAACTTACAAAACTAAAATTTTTAAAAAAAGTGATTGACAAAATGAACAACCAGTAATATAGTTAGTTATATAAGTAGTTAACCAGCATACCGTTATAGGAGGTGATGCAGTGCTGGTAGACTTTAACAGTGAGCGGCCATTATTTCTTCAAATCGCGGAAGGAATTGAGGCGGCTATCCTGTCAGGCGCCATAGAAGAGGAGGCCCAGATTCCTTCCACGACGGAGATATCGGTGACGCTGAAGATCAACCCAGCCACCGCTTTAAAGGGGATCAACCTATTGGTTGACCAGGGGATTGTTTATAAGAAAAGGGGCCTGGGCATGTTTGTGGCAAAAGGAGCTGTGGAGGCATTGCAGAAAAAGCGGACATCGTCATTTTATGATGAGTATGTGATAAGGCTGGTGGAGGAGGCAAAGAAGCTTCATCTGCCCAAAGAACAGATTATAGAAATGATTGAGAAGGGGTTTGAGCGATGAAGGAGATTGGGCTTGGCATTGAGGTAAAGGGCTTGTCAAAAAGCTTTGGCAATGTGCAGGCGTTGAGGGATGTGAGCCTCACCTTTGAGGCCAATAAGATTTACGGTCTGTTGGGCCGCAACGGAGCGGGGAAGTCCACCCTGCTCAACATCGCCACCAACCGGATCTTCGCCGACAGCGGCGAGGTGCTGGTAGATGGGGAGCGGGTTTTTGAGAATGACCGGGCGCTGGGGAAAATCTTTATGATGAGCGAGAATAACTTTTATCCTGACAGCATGAAGGCCCGTGACGGAATTAGGTGGGCCGCTGAATTTTATTCCGGATTTGACATGGCAAAGGCAAAAGCTTTAAGTGAACTATTTGGCCTGGACACCCGGAAGAAGATCAAGGACCTATCCACCGGCTATAAATCCATCTTTAAAATTGTGGTGGCCTTGTCCACAATGGCCCCCTACCTGCTGCTGGATGAGCCGGTGCTGGGGCTGGACGCCAATCACCGGGATTTGTTTTACAAGGAGCTGCTCATCAGCTATGAGGAGCATCCCCGCTGCGTTGTGGTTTCCACCCATCTGATTGAGGAGGTATCCGGCCTGATTGAGGAAATCGTTATTATCAAGGAGGGTGAGATTCTCCGCAATGAATCCTGTGAATCCCTGTTGGCAGGGGGATATACCGTCAGCGGAAAGGCTGAAGCGGTGGAGCGGTTTATCGCCGGGAAGCATTGTATTGGTATGGACAGCCTGGGCGGATTGAAGTCGGCCTATATATTAGATGGAGCACAGCCTCAAAATGTGCCGGAGGAGCTGGAGATTACCAAGCTTGATCTGCAAAAGCTGTTTATTCAGTTGACCAATGCATAAGGGGGAGAGGAATAAAATGAACATAAAACCGGCAATAAAATATAACCTTAACAATTTCAGAAAAAGTCTAAGCATTTATTATTTGGTTATCGTGTTGTTCTATATTTTCAGCCTTATTATGGGTGTGGTGGTGGAAGGCCAAAGCACCATGAATGGCACCGATATCATTGCGGGCGGATTCCTCTTTATTGTAGGCTTGGGTTCCTTTAAAGACGAGTTCCATATGCTGATACAAAACGGCGTTTCCAGGAAAACCACCTTTGTGGCGTATATCATGAATCTGGGTATTGCGGCCGCCCTCATGACGGTGATTGAGCTCATTTTGGAGGCCGTCTTTTCGGGTATCGCATCTATAACGGGAATAGATAATGTGAGATTTGGTTTCATGTTTGAAAGCATTTACGCTGGACGATATGCAGGTACAGGAGTATTTTTGAGAACAGTGGAGACCTTTTTGTGGGTAGCGGCTTTGTATCTGGCCTTGGGGATGCTGGGCTTTTTCATCACCAATTTGTATTACCGGATGAATAAAACGCTGAAAATTATTGTGTCCGTCGGCGTCCCATCCATCATCTTTATCGGTTTCCCCATCGTCAACAATTTTATGGGAAATAGGCTTGTCGAGGCCGGGGGCCGGCTTGTGCTCTTTATCCTAGGCTATCCTGAGGGCGGCAGCCCATATTCCAGTGACGCGACACCTTATCACATGATACTCTTTTGCCTCACCCTGTTTGTCATCTGTGGAGGATTGGCCTGGTTGCTTATGAGAAGGGCTGCCACCAAAAAGCTGTAACGGAGCAAAAAGTAATGAATACAGGAGCGCTGGTCATGGAAGGATAGTATCAGCGCTCTTTTTTTCTTGCATTTCGGTGAAAGCTGTGCTATAATCTACCCAAATTTTATAAATCTAAATGCGTGATGAGGAAAACGAAGGCCAGTGTAAAGCTTAAAGAGAGCCGGCGGCAGGTGTGAGCCGGCAGTGAAACCGGGCCGGTCCATTTTCCCAGCAGTCGGTGACGAGCCGGCAGGATGGCGTCCTATACAGCGCTGTAGAGTGGCTGGGTATTTTATTTTACAAGGCGGATACCGGGCAATTTGGGTGGTAACACGGAATCTTTCGTCCCAAGGTGGGCGGTAGGTTCTTTTTTTATTTATTATATTAACAGGTGGTAAAAGGAGGATAAAAAAGATGATTGATATTCGGTTGATCAGAAATGAGCCGGAGCTGGTGAAGGAAAACATCCGCAAAAAATTTCAGGATGAAAAGCTGGAATTGGTGGACCAGGTAGCGGATTTGGATCAGCAGTTGAGGGAATCCTTGTCCAAAGCGGACCAGCTCCGCAATCAAAGAAAGGTGACCAGTAAGAAGATTGGGGGCTTGCTGGCGCAGGGCAAGGCGGAGGAGGCCGAGCAAGTTAAGGCTGAGGTGGCCGCCATCGCTCCCATGTTGCTGGAGCTGGAGGAATTGGAGCGCACCCTCTCCGCCCAAATCCGGGAACGGATGCTTGTGATCCCCAATATCATGGACGCTTCTGTCCCTGTAGGCAGGGACGACAGCGAAAATGTGGAGGTGGGCAGGTTTGGGGAGCCGGCGGTGCCGGACTTTGAGGTGCCCTACCACATTGAGATTATGGAAAGCCTCAGCGGGGTGGATTTGGATGCCGCCCGCAAAACCAGCGGCAACGGCTTCTATTATTTGATGGGGGATATCGCCCGTCTCCACTCGGCGGTGCTCAGCTATGCCCGTGACTTTATGATCGGCAAGGGCTTCACCTACTGTGTGCCTCCCTTTATGATCCGGGGGGATGTGGTTACCGGCGTCATGAGCTTTGCTGAGATGGAAAATATGATGTATAAAATTGAAGGGGAGGACCTCTATCTCATCGGCACCAGCGAGCATTCCATGATAGGGCGGTTTATCGACACCATTCTTAAAAAGGAGGACCTGCCCCAAACCCTGACCAGCTACTCCCCCTGCTTCCGCAAGGAGGTTGGCGCCCACGGCATTGAGGAGAGAGGGGTCTACCGAATCCACCAATTTGAGAAGCAGGAGATGATTGTCCTCTGTGAACCGGAGGACAGTATGGAGTGGTTTAACCGCCTACATGCGGTCACGGTGGAATTTTTCCGCACCCTGGATATTCCGGTCCGCACCCTTGAATGCTGCTCGGGGGATTTGGCTGATTTGAAGGTAAAAAGCATAGATGTGGAGGCCTGGTCCCCCCGTCAGGAAAAGTATTTTGAGGTGGGCAGCTGTTCCAATCTGGGGGATGCCCAGGCCCGCCGTTTGGGCATCCGTATTCGTGGAGAGAAAGGAACCTATTTTCCCCACACCCTTAACAATACAGTGGCGGCCCCGCCCCGCATGTTGATTGCCTTTTTGGAAAACAACCTAAACGCCGACGGCTCGGTGAGCATCCCCAAAGCCTTGCGGATGTATATGGGCGGCAAGGAGGCCATCCGGCCGTAAGGCGGAGTAGCCGCGCCAGGAGGCGGAATAGAAATCTTTCACCGGGACGCAAAAGAGAGGGAGCGGATATTCATTCCGCTCCCTCTTCGCATAAATGGTATATTGTCCGAAAACGCCGGGCTTACTATTGATAAGGGCTATAATCAAGGGTTCCCATTTTATCAATATTACGATTTTTGTACCCCATTAGCAGATTTGCGCCCTCCAAACAAAGCGCCTGGCATCGCCATGACAATGGCCACGGCTATGGCAATTAATCCCGCGGCTTTCATGGCGTGAATCCCCTGATCGGCGGCAAATCCCAGATTATTTTCAATAATCCCGTACATGGCGCGGTAAATCCCCGCTCCAGGCACCAAACAAATCAATCCAGGCACCAAAAATAGGGTTGCCGGCATTTTCCGCCGAAAGGCCAACACCCGGGCGCAGCAGGTGGCGATGATGGCGCCCGTGAAAACCCCAGCCAAGGCGGAGCCGCCGCTCAAGTGGCAGACCAAGAGATAGCCGCTCCACACCAATCCGCCCACCGTACCGCAAACCAGTAACTGTGTTCTGGGGGTGTTGAAAACAGTGGAAAAGGCCAAGGTTCCGGCAAAAGCAGCCAAGATTTCGATAAATGCGCGGATCACGGTTGGAGGGTCTCCAGTTCACCAGCCAATTCGGCCTCCCACTCCTGTGGAGGCTCATTCTCCTCCCCGTGGTTGTGAACGGTATTCCCATTGTTATTGCCACAATAGACGCCTTTTTTAACTGGGGCCAGCAAAAAGCCCAACACGGTCCCCAACAAAAAGGCGATAATCAAACCAGCTAAGGAACAGCTTTTACCGCGCAGCTCTTTTTCCTTTTTTAATACTTCCATTGTGAATCTCCCTTTCTTTGATTAAATGTCTAAAGCAGTCCAAGAAATGACAAAGAATACCGATACCGATACCAATATCGCTCTGATAGCGCACGATTAAGGATCTGCGTTTCCCGCGAGGATCTTTAGTATCATATGATACTAATCTTCGTTTAAATACACAATAAATAAAATTACTGTTGCGTCCTGCTCCGCGCGGTTTTAAAATTTTTTATTCACACTTTAATTGAAGATTCGTATGAATTGCGGTAAGCTGCGCTAGATAACCATATTGTCAATGAGCATGGGCCAAAGCTTTAGCGAACCAATCACTCCCACCGCGATGGAGACAGCGATAATGATGGCCTCCACGGCCCGGGCCGAGCCGGAGAGGTAATCTCCCTTGAGCACGTCCCGGATGGCGTTGGTCATGGCCACCCCCGGTACCATGGGCATCAAACCACCGACGGTAATGGCGTTGATGTCTCTGCCAATCCCTGTCAGAGTGGAAAAAGCAGCCAGAGTACCGATGAGAAAGCCGCCCAGAATGTGAATTAGGAACAAGCTGGAGACATGCTTTTTTAACCACTGGAGGAAAAGACACAGCAGGATGCCGATACAGCCGCAGATGCCCACATCCCAGAGGCTGCCCCCCAAAATGAAGGAAAAGGCACTGCAGGTGGTGGCATAGGCGGCGATGGACACATACAGGGGATATGGCCCCAGCTTCCGGATTTCCTCCAGTTCGGCAAAGGCGTCCTCCAAGGGCACCTCTCCGGCAGTGTACTGCCGGGACAAGCTATTGACCCGGGAGACCTTTTCCAGATTGATAGCCCCGGATTTAATGCTGCGTATCATGGCGTAAGGACTGCCATCGTCGGCAACTACCGAGGCCATGATCCCGGTGGTGGTAATAAAAACGCCCACATTATCCCCATAAGCGGTTCCCAGAATATGATGCATAGTCTCCTCCACCCGGTAGGTTTCGGCCCCGTTACTCATTAAAATTTCCCCGGCCTCCACGGCCAATGTCAATACCTCTTGACGCTCCATGCACACCTCCAACAAATGTATTACCCATATAGGTTTATTATGCGGACTCTTTCTACATGTCGCAAGGATTTGCCCCGCTTTAATGTAATTCTAATCTTTCTCCAATTCCCTGTAAAGGATAATTGGATATCATAAAAGCAGTTTTAAAAATGCCCGGCAAAAAATAAATGGAAGGAGGTAGATTCTCAATAGAATACTCCAGGTAGTATTCCCTTTCTTATCTAAAACTGCGCTGAAGGATACGCGAATGTTGCAGATACCCCTTCTTTTCTAAAGCTTCCTCGGTGTATGGGCCCATGAGAGCTTTACTTCAAAGCCTCTATAACCGTTCCAATCAGGGCTTTGACCCCGGCAGTCATACCGGGCTCGTCGATATTGAACTTGGGATGATGGGCGGAATAGTGGGTATCGCTGTCGCCGATGCCCACCAGCATATGGCCGGCCTTGACCTTCTCGGCGAAGTAAGCGAAGTCCTCACTGCCCAGGATGGGGTCTGTTTCCACCACATTTTCTTCGCCCAACACGGCCCCCGCGCCCCGCCGCAGGATTTCGGTGGCCTCCGGATCGGTGATCACCGCCGGATAACCCCGTTGATAATCTAATTCGGGGAGGATATTATAAGCGGAGCATATGCCCTTTACCACCTCGCGCACCCGCCGCTCCATCCGGTCCCGAATTTCAGGCAGATAGCTGCGGATGGTTCCGGACAGGGTGGCCGTCTCAGGGATGACGTTGGAGGCGGAACCGCTGTGGAAGCTGCACACCGACAAAACGGCGGTGTCATGGGCGCTGACATTCCGGGGAACAATGTGGTGTAAAGCGGTGATCAGTTCGGCCCCTGCAATGACAGGGTCGATGGCGATGTCGGGGGTGGAGCTGTGGGCTCCCTTGCCCTTTAGGGTAAGTTCAAAGACGTCCACGGCGCTGTAGGAGGGCCCCGTGCGGGTGGCAACCTTGCCGGCCGGCAGCCCATAGGCTGCATGGTAACCAAAAACGTAGTCAACATCGTCCACCACACCGGCCTTAACCATGTCAACGCCGCCCCCGGGAATGACTTCCTCAGCATGCTGGAAGATAAATTTGATGGTGCCGGAGATCTCGTCCCTAGCCGCGGCGAAAGCCTTGGCCAGCGCCATCAGCATGGCGGTGTGGGCGTCGTGGCCGCAGGCATGCATTACCCCATCATTCCGGGAACGGAAATCCCCTTCCCACAATTCCTGGATGGGGAGGGCGTCCATGTCCGCCCGTATGGCGACGGTTTTTCCAGGCCTGGCCCCCTGCAGCACCGCCATGACGCTGGTAGCTACCGGACGGGTAACGGTTAGGCCGGGAATCCGGCTCATTTGATCAAAGATGAATTGGGAGGTGTTGTACTCCGCGAAGCTCAGCTCAGGGTTTTGATGCAGGTGCCTGCGCCAGGAGATCATAGCCTGTTCGTCCAGGCAGGCAAAAACTTTTTCAATGTTGGCATCCATATTCATGAAAATCATACTCCGTTCTTATTTGTTTTATTCAGCGGTCCTGATTGCACCCCAGGGCTGCTGTCCAAATATTGATGAGCCTTTCTTCTTATTATAAGGATTAGGCAAGAATTTTCAATATATTTACAAAGAGAGAAATGATAGTTCTTTACTTTTAGCGCGATTTGATATAGAATTTATGTGTTGGCTTGTTGTGGTCAAAGATTGGGCAAAGGAATAAGCTAAAGCTGTGGTTGACGGAAATTTGGATTTGCGGCTTTTGCGGGAATTTCCATTTAAATTTACAATAATTGTATATTCCAGATAGTAGGGGTGGGGCGTAACAATGAAGAAAAAAATAATTCGGTCCAACGGACCATTGTATTTGATCGGATTGACCTGGCTGTTTTATGCCTTGTTTTTTCCACTGTACAGATGGTATCATTTTGCCTTTGTGGCAGTGCTTTCAATTGTAATCTACATCCTTGGCGAGGCCCTTGCCCCCAGGAAAGAGGTTGTATTTGAGGAGCCTAAGCCGCCGGTGCACACCGGCAGTCAGGAGGCGGACAGTATTTTGATGCAGGGCCGGGAATATATCCGGCAGATGAACGCGCTGAATGTAGCCATTCCCGATGAGCGGGTCAGCGCCCAGATCGACCAGCTCGTGTTAGTTTGTGACAAAATATTTACCTTTGTGGAAAACCATATCAAGAAGGTGCGGGATATCAAGGTATTTATGAACTACTACCTGCCCACTACGGTAAAAATTATTGAGACCTACAAGGAAATGGATGGGCAGGCTGTCCGTGGGGAGAATATTACCGGAACCATGGAAAAGATCAAGGATGCTTTGGACACTTCAGTGAAGTCGTTTACCAACCTGTTGGATGACCTTTACGGGGACAAGGCGATGGATGTTTCGGCGGATATTGTGGTGCTGCAGAATATGCTGGAGCGCCAGGGGCTGGCTGAGAGCGACATTTCCATGAAGAGGGAGACCGAGGAGTAAGGAGGCGTGGGGAAATAAGTTGTACTACTAATTTCCTCACACCGGCTAGAGTGATAGAAAGGGTGCAGACAAATGAGTGATACGCCGAAAATTAACCTGACATTGGAACCCGCCGAAGTAGC
>Ga0153947_1000143_pt1 | contig 33049 bp, 37 predicted proteins | sample TSNJ031MetaG_FD_104697 | JGI IMG/M metagenome (GOLD analysis project Ga0153947, IMG submission 104697) | Attine ant fungus gardens microbial communities from New Jersey, USA - TSNJ031 MetaG | ecosystem: Host-associated > Fungi > Mycelium > Unclassified | place: USA: New Jersey, Wharton State... | reverse complement strand
TCACTCATGATTCCAATCCTCTCTCTACTCCCTGCTTCCAAACCAAGCCCCCCTTGGGACGTTGGCGCACCAAGGGCCGTCGCTAGATAATTGATTCTCGCGCATAACCCCTTGAACGAATATTTCTTGCCCGTATGATGTTCTACATGTGCGGTGAAGTCAGGCCAATTAGCCAAATCTGGACGACCAGCCAGCATTAAATATGCATTGAGCAGGGGTGGGTTTGGAGGAGGATCTGGGTACAGTGACTTGAGATACATGCCAAAGAGAACACAGGGTTGCAATTGCTGTAGCAGCTATCTGCAGACCTTGAGTGCATGTGAATAGACCACCCGGTGTGTATGGAAAGACCACCCGGTGTGTGAGTAAACTACCTGGTGTAAGGCTCCCATGCAGGTTTCGCGTCTGGAAAGGGCTCACCAGAGTCCCCTATATGTTATGGATAGACGATGTTACATACTATATCCTAAATTTGCCTCCTCTGTGGGAGGCGAACATAGGCTTGTAATTTTTTGCAAATTTCTCCTCTGTCATGAGTTACCAAAGGCCATAGAATGAAGTTTCTTCCCAGAATAGTGAGCTGCAAGTGAAGTATCTCAAAACATTTCACAGGTGAGATAGTTTGTCTCAAAATGTTATGCAAAGTCACCCCCTGATCACACGGCGGACAATCAGCTGTCCACTCGCCGAGTGATGCGGTCAACTGATCTGTCACTTGGCTGTCACAAATGTCACATGAAGAAAATACATAGTTGTGACATCTGTGACGGCCAAGTGACAGATCAGTTGACAGCATCACTCGGCCGGCGAGTGGACAGCTGATTGTCCGCCGTGTCACCACTATGATATCAAACCTGTCCAGCAATGTGTCATCGAAGTAAATGAGAACCCAGAAGACCTGATACTATAGTCCAACAAACTAGAGAATTCAGCCTCACGATCGACAAATGAATATGGCGGGATGACGTCGAAAAAGCTCAGTTGATGCTTTGGATGGTAATTGACAATGTGAATTGACAGTGACAATTATGGCCAATCTTAGGTGTTGTGTGATAAAAAGTTAGTAAACTTTCTGTCGGCGAGATAGCTGAGTTCGTAAGGGCATACTACTTGATCGCGTGATGCAATCGGGTTCGAACCGCGTCTTGACCACTAAAATGGTGCCTTGTCAAAGGCACTAATTCACACAAAATGTGTGAAGAACAATTCAGCAGCAGCTCTAGAAAAAAATAAATTCCAAAGCACTCTGAATTGTTTTCGCTCATCCTAAAAGGTCTCTCACATCTATATGGTCTGCCAAGGGCAAGTTATCCTTTGGCGATGTTCAAGGAGAACAACCTCAAATCTCATTTAAATCATCCTTCCTGCTCTTCTTCCAGTTTGTGTCAAAGTGCAACCCCAAAGCATCGATCCCGCGCTGAACTGAGTTTGACAGCATTGTGTCTCAAAAATTGCTTTATTCAATATCTTATGAGCATTATCCGTCATTCTAATTCTTCATCTCAGACTCACTATGTTTCCACACTCTTCCTCTTGCTTGCATAAGTAGTACAGAATCCAGCTGTATCTCATTGCAGGTATTGCACAAGCAACAGATCACAATGAATGGTAGACTTCATACCTCTCATATATTCAGGTAGTGCAGCTTGTCACTCTACCACAGACCTGCATCAGAGCACCATATAACAAATTGACAAATTTTTCCGAAAAAAATCGAGACAACGGTGTTAATACAGCTGCATTACATGAATATGGATTTTGTGATATCAGATATTCAACTCAAAAACTACTCGAACGGCAAAAACAAAAAATGTCCAATCTAAAAAAAAAACATACATATAGTTTCTCATCCACCATTATCATGAATCTATTCCAAAGACATTACGACAGCACTCATGAACCAATGCAAGACGTACACACAAAAAACATCGAAGAAGAAGGAGAAAGAAAAAAGAACGAAACTATCGAGATGCAACACGGGGCTCACCAAGAGCCTCCATACCCGCCTCCCACTCTTCCTTGCTTACTCTCCCAGAACCTCGACACACAGGACAGGACACCTCCACCTCTTCATATCCCTCTGGCCCAACAAACGTAACTTCAGCATCTCGCAAGGCAAGCGAAACACGCTCCGAGCTAACTAAACAACTCGAATGGAACATATGCGGGCAAACCGACTTCCTCTCCAAATCCCTCCTCGTATCCACACCGTTGCTCACTTCTTCATTCTCCCCACTGACTCGATTCAGACTCGAACCAACACCGGAATCAACAGCCGTCCTACTCTCAATCACTGACAGATTCGGGCTAGCACGGATACTCAACTGCTTCAACCCATACTCAGTGGCATGAACCCAAGGATCCTCATCACTCGGACCAACACCACAACTCACATCACAACACCTCAATCCAACTTCCTGCTCCCTTTTCTCAACCTTCTGTCTCAATGTCAGACCAGGTGGTGGAGGCGGCGCCCATTTCTTCCTTGGCCCTTGTTGACGAGGTGGATGGGTGGGCGCTGGACGAAATCGAAATGATGGCGGGAAACCAAACCCTTCCTGGCCTTGTTCAGGAACTTGTCGATGGCGGAGTCGAACAGGCTGCACATCCGCGGCCGGTGCCCCGAGGAAACCAAACCCTTCCTGGCCTTGTTCAGGAACCTGTCGATGGCGGAGTCGAACAGGCTGCACATTCACGGCCGGTGCCCTGGATTCTGCCCCTAGTTCTTGACCCTGACCCGATGGAATTGGACCACCAAATGATCCAAAAAAGGCAATTTCGGGTATAGGAAGACCACCAGCACCAATATTTGTGGCGGGTTGCGTACCTTCCGGTTGTGCGTTGACACCATCTCCTCTGGATTGCTGAGGAACTCCCCTAGCACCCATCATGCCAGAATTAACAACAGAGGGCGATATAAAAGACACTGCAGAGATGTCCTGCATTCTTGCTCTTTGTAGACCAGCGATGAACTGTGAACGAACGCGTTCAGGAATCTCATCGGGTAGCATAGCAGGAGGTCGCTCAGGACCGAATGGTGTTGGCCCTGGTCCCTGTGGTCTGGTGTGATTTCCTGCCGGGCCCCCCTGTTCTGCCGAGCCCTGTTCTGTCTGGTCTCCCTGCTCTGTCTGTCCTCCGGCAGTTGTCACATTGACTCGTCTGGATAAATTACCAGATACTATCCTCATCACAATGTCTGCCAAAGTAAGTCCCGCTCCAGGACCTACTTCGGGAGGAACAACAACCGTCTCTCCTGATGGTCCCCCTGTGTTTGCAGTTCCAGTACTGGGATTAGCATTTCCAGTTGGAATGTTGCCCTGGCTCATAGTATTCGTGGTGTCGCTTCCAGTCGCATTAACAGGCATACCAGTCATAGGGACTGTTAAAGGGAAAGGTACGGTGTTATTGCCATTATTCTGGTGGCCAGGAACTGGAGCCTGAAAGAGATTGGGACCACCTAAGAGGAACGGAGGTGGACCATGTTCAATGTACATCTCAAAACCGATAGTGAACATATCAAACAGCCGATTCTGTTCAGCATTACCACCTGCATTCTCAGCGGCACCTGGCGGATCACCAGTGTGAATGAAAACGCCTGGATTTGGTTCTGCATTATGATCTTGTGTGCCTTCTCCTAGAAAAAGATTGTTAAACAAGTAGTTCGTTAGCATTGAGAACAGTTAATAAGAGAGTGACACGAACCAGGAGACATCGGCGGGATATCGAAATCAAAATGAGGTACTGGAGCTGTACGATTCTCATTATTCACAGGTGCACCGGCGGTCGCATTAGCATCGCTTCCATCGTCATTTTGACGTGTTTGAACATGCGGTGCCGTCCTTGGTGTTCGAATTGTGTATGTCAGGTTTTCAGGATCGATGTTAAACCTGCATATCGGACACGTCGTTTGTTTTGGTTTTGAGAACCATGGGACGAGGCAATCAGCGTGGAATACATGAGCACAGGGGAGGGTCACGATGCGACGGTAATGCTTTTTCTTTTGAGAATCAGAGACAGACGAACAAACGCCAGCATCGGTTTGAGAATGAGAAGGCAAGTCCTGATGATCAGTCGGAGTTCCATGTTCATGTGTTTTTTCAGTGCCCTCCACGGTTGCGTTCCCTTGTTCCGGCTCTGGCTCCTCAGCTTCGAGCAATAACTGCTCCCAACAAATTGTACATCCATTATCCCCAAGGCTGGTTTCCACCCTGTCCTCGCTATGGTGTTCGTGTTCACTATTCAAATCCGCCTTCCCAACTCTTTCCAATCTCCTAATCAAGCCTATGGGTACATCCTCCAGCCCATCAACAAGCTTTCTGGCGCGTTCAGGATCATCTACATCACGCTCGAAATCACGAAGTGAGAGGGCAGTAAGAAGTCCAATACGAGCAAAGATATCTGCGATGGAGGCCCCGTCTAAAGTATAATTGAAAGGGGCCTGGGTATCTCTTGGCATCTGTGTTCCTTGAGGCTGTTGCGGAGTGGAGGCTTCCTGCTGATGAGCCCCTGGTACAGCATCATCCTGAGGTGCCTGAACAGTTGGATTTAATGGGATTCCAGCGATAAAACCTGGCGCGCGCCCTTGAGCGGCGCTCACGTTGGAAGGAATAGGAAGTGGGGTGGTAGTCGAGTTGCCATTCGAATCGAATGTAATAGTGAATCCACCAAGATGGTGGGGTCCCATGGCATTCCAAGCGAGTGGAATTTGCCACCGTCCATCATTGGAAGTGGTGGGCGGTACGGCAGCTGCGGCTGGGGTCTGCGTCGAAGGATCCGAGGTAGCTCCATCTTGTTGCGACAAGCCTGTTGGTAGCGGCAGGGAAGAATCAATAGGTGTCGGATTTGTATCGTTGGGATTGGAGAGGCTGTGGGGGAGGATGTGGCGGAAAAAGTGGAAAGGATTAAGACGGGAATTACCTGGGGTAGACAAATGCTGGGTGGCGTGAGCTGTAGATTCTGGAGTAGTCGATGCTAGGGAATTCGGTTGTTGTGGTGTGCTAGCCGAGTGAGAAGGGCTACTCAACCTTTCCGAAGGATGACGGCGATCCCGGTCGTCATCGTGGTCATCCTCTACTCTGGTCCTACGTACACTTGTACGTTGTGAAGCAGAGGACGACGTTTCGCGAGATAACGTAGGTGCTGGCACAGTCACATTTATCAAAGTATGCTGTGTGTCGGAAACACCTGTGTCATTGAAATCAGCACCACTCTCAGGCACCTGCATTTCGTGGTGGTGAGCTATATCTGAGGCAAGGTCTGCTTCTATCTGCATCTCCTCATCGGCTCCTTCGCCTGTAATGTCAATGTCTGAGTGTTCTCGGACGTCCATTGCTGGGAACGAATTATCACAAGACCAGTCGTTAAAGCTACTCTGTGAAACAAATTGATTAATCTCAGGTTGTTATGAGTTTCTGGGGATTTTATCAGATTTTCGCAGTCGGTATAGACGGATAGAACTCACAAAGACAATAGTGGAAGGATGGAACAGCTCTGGCGGGCTGTGCGGCGTATGTATAGTCTTATTTACAATGTTACCATTTCTAGATATAGAAGGTACTAGAATGTCGAAAAGCTATTTTACATTTACATTACTCTATATGTAAAGATTGACATTGTATTGACATCTCGTCGACCTCTGTAGTAATTCCTAAGCTATTTTTGGAGAAAAATATCTCCTGTTCATGCTACCCTTTCAGAGTGGCAATTTTAATAGCTCTCTGATTGGGGGTTCAGGCAGACAGCACATAATCGAATAACCCACCTACCGAACTAGGTTTTCTGAAAGAAAAAAGCAAAATAATCCGTCTACCTATGGGTATTTTCAATTTCCTGACCTCATGAAACGTTTTTTCAAATTGTTTATGAATTTTATCATATTCTTTTTGTAAATCCGCTTTCAGTTTCGGATCGTCCGATTTTTCAACTTGAGCCAAGAGTGATTTGATCGAGACTTTTTGTTCATAAAGGAGTTTCTGTAGATCTGAATGAAGGACTTGAGCAGCTTGAGTCTCATTCAGATTTCGTTCAAGGTCCACGATTTCTTGTTGAAGCAACGTAGCTTCACGTTCATGGGACTGTTGAATCAGAGAATCAATGATCCGCCAAGACTCTGACATTTGACTTGTCATGAGACGGTCAATTCTTGATCCTCCTTCCAGAAGACCTTTCCAGAATTCTCGAGCGAGTTGAGATTCCCTTTTTTCAGCGATCCTGGGATCGATCTTTTCCCACATGGTGGATACAAGGAGGACACGAGAAGCAGCATGATCACCGCAGAGATTACCAAACATTCGCAGGTTTTTATAGGGAGAACCAGCCATACGGTTGTCTGTGATGCGATGGAGGTAAACGAGACCGGTTAGTTTGACATCGTTCTTGTACCTGCTCGGGTGGGCGATGTTTGGGAAAGAGGACGGGTACTAAAGAGAGACGTACGTCCTCGCGAGCCAGTCATTGATCATAGCTAGGATCTCCATGTCGGATTTGGTTGTGTCATCGAACCCAGGGGTATCGACGAGCACGATTCTTTGACCATACCGGTGGTGGCGTTTGATCCGAGTAGCTTGAATCTCGGATGTGACCGACTTGAGTGTATGTCCTGCTCGTCGTCCATGCTGACCAGTCAAAAGGTCGATAAACTTGGGGTTTTCGAATCAGTCTGTCGACATGTGCTGGGAGAAATTGTCAGAGCGCACATAGCTCTTTCCAGAGCCTGTTGGGCCCATAAAGCTGGAGACCAAGCAAGGTGAGGGCTAGGGATGGGGTGATGGACGACGACGTACGCAATGATGATATCGTCTCTACGGATTTCGTTAATGGCACTAGCTACAGGGTCAAGTTCGGACATAATGGTACCAGGCAAGTTGTATATGTTATGTCTATATGTATATAATCTATATTGTTGCCATGCACCGGCCTCATGTCGCGTCAGTCACGTGGTGATTGCAAAAAATCGCGATCGCAAGTGCAGCTGTTGTTATCGCCGTCATGGGCCTAGAACAGCTATTTGCAACAACGCTGAGCTCAGATCCAAATGTACGCCGCGCAGGTGAGCTCGAGATACGCAAGGTATGTATATGGTCGTATCAATGTGGCAGGCCACTGAAAGAGGGGCAGATCGAACATGAAGAGGGCGTTATCGCTGCGCTGCTGCAAATCATCGCTGCAGATATTGTAGCGACGTAGGTGCCGTGTTGACCCTAACCCCTACCGTTGCTCACACGCCTACAGAGAAGTACGACAGGCCTGTGCAATTTGGCTCAAAAATCGCGTATATACTTCCTACACTCTCGAGACGCCTTCTGTACGCCGGCCCGATCTCGTGCCGATTCAGGCCGGAGACAGACAGGCACTTAGACAGGCGATGCTACCATTACTGTCGCGTGCGCCGACAAGGACTGTGGCAGTGCAGCTTTCGCATACTCTGAAAAATATGGTTGCACATGATCTCCCAAAAGGCAACTGGCCGAGTCTCACCCAGGAAATAAAATTGCTGTTGGCAAGCTCTGACCCAGGCCGAATTTACGCAGGCAGCCTCGCTGCGCTCGAGTGTGTCCGCGCCTTCCGCTTCCGACAGAAGGGTGACATCCTTCCGAACCTTATTGCTGAACTCTTCCCCGCTCTCGTTAATATTGCCAATCAGCTCGTTAGTGCGCCACCCGGCACAGACCAGGACGTCCCTGCCATCCTCCATCTTATTCTCAAGACCTACAAAACAAGTATCGGTATTCGTCTTTCACATCATCAGCAAAGCCCCGAGTCTATTGTGCCCTGGGGTCAGCTTCTCTTCAAGGTTGTCAACTTACATGTCCCAGATCATGCTGTACCCTCCGATGAAGATGATCGCCAGGTCTGCGAGTGGTGGAAAACAAAAAAGTGGGCCTACAACACCCTCGGACGCCTCTTTCGCCAGCACGTTTTTCTTCCTCACCTACTTGCTTTTGTCCTCATCCCCTCTCAGATACGGCAATCCTTCCCAGCTGCCCAGCTCACTTGTAGATGACTATGCCCAATTCGCCCAGCACTTCGCCACCGTCTTTGCTCCCGAAATTCTGACCATCTATCTCCAGCAGGTTGATCTCTATGTCCGGCACCAAGCTTGGCTTTCCAACAAATGCCAGTATCTCATCTTTCAGTTCTTTACAGAGTGGTATGTCATTCACCTCTATACATGTCCCATCCCCAATATCCTATCCCAGTGTCAAGCCCAAGTCGACATGGATTCAGCTCAAACCACACTTTGAGACCCTCGTCTCCTCCTTTGTCTTTCCACAATTGACCTTCAACGAACATAGGCAAGAAATGTGGGAGAGTGACCCCATCGACTACATCCGCACCTCTATTGGTTCGTGTGCCCTTTCTTGCTTGTAAATTTCTCTTATTCAACTCTTTTAGATGAATACGATACTTTCTCATCTCCAACGTCCGCAGCTACCGGCTTTCTTTTCTCGCTGGCCAGTAACAGGACCAAAATTGCATTCATGCCCATTCTTGGGTTTATCAATCAAGTCCTACGCTCGTGCGTTCGATCTTGCCGCACATCTCTGCCCTTCTTCCTTATTCACAACTCTTTAGAAATCCATCTCCTATTCACGAGTTTGGTGCTCTTAATATGACTGCTGCGCTGTGCCCCTGGATCATGCGTCATCCTGAAGTCAAGAATAACATGGAGCAATTCATCCTACAGTTCGTCACCCCCAAGTTCGCCGATACTCGACCCTATCTGCGAGCTATTGTACGTCTTCCTTCTACCACAAGAGCTCATCTCTCATACATCACACAGGCTTTGGAGATTTTGGGCACCGCGACTAAGCACGGGCTGGCGTGGTCCAATAAAGCGGTACGTGTTTCTTCTTTCTGGAAGGTTGAGGCTGATGTCATTGGCATGGAACAGAATCTGGAACATCATTTCACGATTGTTGTCTCGTCCTTGGATGATCCGGAATTGCCTGTCCGTGTGCAGGCGGCGTTGGCATTGACAGAATTAGTTCTCGTTCACGAAGAAGGTGCGTGTCATTCTGCTTCAGGCTCCAGTTGTTGGTAATCGTCTTGCAAGTCAAAATCGCGGTCTCTCCGCGAGTTGGGAAAGTTATTCAAGGTCAGTGTTTATGTTTTTGACCCTCCGTGTAGCTACCGACTCGCGTCCAGATTTGCTCAAATTGTTAGATGAGACCGAGTTGGAGATTCTCAACCGCAGCATGGAGGTTATGGTTGACCAATTCCATACTGAGCTCTTACCGGTCGCCACTCAGCTCTCTGCTCGTTTGGTATGCATAGCTAGCTATAGTCGCCGTCTCGAAAAACTGATGTGATTTCAGTGTGAATCATATCTTCGCCTTGCCGGGGAAACACTTAATCAAGAAGAATTGCTTAATGATAACATTGATATTGAAGAGTCGCTTACAGAGATGGATGATGATAAAACGTTCGCTGCGATGGGTGTTGCGAAGACGATTAGTACCGTGAGCATTTCTTCACTTTGTGTGTTCGCCAGCACTGATTTATTTTACAGGTCCTGACGTCTATTGAGACTTCTCCGGAGATTCTGGCCCAAGTCCAGGAAGTTATTATTCCCATCATTGTTTATACTCTGGATCATTCACTTCTTGGTGAGTTAGTTACCCACCCTGGATGAGGAGGACAAAATTTTCATTGAGGATGGCAGAGTTGTTGGATAACATGTACGAACTCGTTGACAATCTCACTTATAAGACTCGCTCTATCGCAACCAACATGTGGCCAGTATTCGAGATGAGCTGTAATTTATTCAAATCGGAAGCTATTGACTTCCTTGATGGTACGTTCATAGTTGAGTCTCAGTGATATGACGAGTTATATATTGGCTAGAGATGCTCCCGTCACTTGATAACTTTATTTCTTTTGGTAGCGATGTTATCAAAGCCAGGGCAGACTATAAACAAATGCTTTTCGAGATTTACCGATTGGCTATGTGCAGTGATCAGCTGGGAGAAAATGACAGAGTTAATGGGTCGAAACTGGCTGAGTCGATGTTGTTGAATTTGCGTGGGAGCTTGGACGATGTATGTTTTTTTTTGCTTTTTCTTTTGTTATTTCTTGGCTGATTGCGAGATGTGTCTAGTCTCTTCAAGGTATCATTACCATCGCATTGAGCGCACTTGAAACGGCACAAGGAACTGCTTTTAAACTCGCCAATCTTGAAGTTCTCATCAACACTGTTCTTTATAATCCTGTTTTGGCTCTTCACATTATGGAAGTTATTCATCCTGGGATGGCGCGAACCTTTTTTGATCAATGGTTTGTTGCTATCAATGCGGAGAATAAGTTACCTAGAGTTCATGATAAGAAATTGACGATTGTTACGTTGTGTGCGTTGATGGAGTTGAATATGGAGAGGATACCCAATTGTTTGAGAGATGGATGGTTTGGGATTTTGGGTTGTGTTATTAAGATGTTTAAAGAGTTGCCGAAAGCGATTCAAGGTAGGTTGAGTTTTTTATGATTTTTTCATCTGATTGGATTGGAGTTGATTTTGGTTTTTTTTGGATGGTGGTTAGCGAGGAAAGAGTTGGAACAGGCTATGCAGGAAGAGGCGGATACGGATGATGAAGTCGATGACAAGTTTTTGAATTTTGCGGATAATGAAGGTAAGCAAAAAAAGAGAGAAATTTTGTTTGGCGTTTGGTTTATGGGTTTTTTTTTAGATGATGTATGGGATCAGGATTCGGCGTATATGGAGGTGTTGGCCAAAGAGGTGAGCTATGCTGAATTTTTGAAGAAAAGTTATGATTCATTTTTTTTCAAAAATAAGAGTGCCCGTCTTCGTGAACAATCTGAAGATCAGGTGGAGCGTCAGGATGGAAATAATAACAAGAGCGCGAAAGACAACGTGGGCGAGGACGAGGACGATGATGAGGAAGGTATAGAGGAAGAATTGGGATATATAAGTCCTTTGGATTCGGTTGATCCTTATGTGACGTTTAAACAAGCTCTTGGCCGTAAGTTCCAGGTCTTTTTTGAATGGAGTCTTTGATGATGTTTGATGATAGATTTTGAAGTTGCGAATCCACAAATGTATCAATTGGCGACGACATCACTTGATATTGAACAACAAACGCAGCTTATGGAGATTATTAGACAGGCTGAGAAGAATGTGATGGCAGGGTAGAGAAGAGCTGTTCTTAATAATATATGTACATGTGTTGTGAGTGAGTCTGTAGAAATATTTTTTGTTTATGAGTGTGTCTTTGGACCCACTCTTCACTTGTTATACTGAGTGTCTGTGTCTGTGTCTGTGTCTCTTCATAGATATGTGTGGCTGTGTGATTGTGCAAGTCTCCGTGTTATGTGCCTATAATGATAATAATTTTAGTGTTTGACTAATAGGATAATTTAGAAACCTCTTGTCCATTTGGATCTTGGTAATTGTTCTATGATTGGTCGAGACTCAAATGTGCGTGTGAGACTGAGCATGAACAAACGTGTTTATAACGGTCTTCCGTAAGCTCGTTGAGGATTCATGACTCATGACTCATTGTCTTCCTTTTTTCATGTCGCTCTTATTGTCGATTGACTACCAATACGTCCGTGATGTGAATTTGACAGGCCCATGAATGTGCCTTGATGAACAGCTTCAACATTTCTTATGTCGCGAGATGGTGGCTTGACTTTGCGAAACTGATAATGACCCCCTGTTTTGGGATGCATGTCCCTACTCCTTAATTAGAACCTATATCAGTGAACTTCCTTGGATACATACAAGTTGTCGGACTGTCCATGTTGACAAAGATTTTAATATCGTATTTTTCTTTGACTCAGAAGCCCGAAGACCATGGACTGTAGAATTATCATAGTTTGAAGTAGCTCAACATTTCCGTCTATGGTTTTCCCCATTTTTGGCATGACTTACGTGCTCAGCTAAGAGCTTTTACTCATTCATAGAGGTCTGACGTTGGCCAAGACGTTACTTTTCTTTTATGCTTCTCTAGTTTTTCAAAAAAATGATTTCCGCCTCGATTGGAGGTTTTCTTACATGGAAATCTTCTGCGTGACATACACTTGGGCCAGTGGATCATTAAAATCAAGCTTGTCAGGCTAGAAACTCATAATCAGAATTCGAAAACTCAGCGATGATTGTCGGACAACTTTATGTTCGATCTTGAGACCCCTGTTTTTTTCTTTCTGTTTCAGCCCACCAATAAAATTTGTATTTCGGCGCCCGCGTTGCTACAACCCCGAATCTATATTGACAAGTGCGTAATGTAATTGGGCGTATGTGTCTGCGAGACTTGAAGGCATTCCAAGTGACGTATAGGGAGCAGATTTTACACCCCTGTTTTTCTGGATGCCATGCCTCAGATTGCAACTATTGGTTTGTTGTCACTTGGTGAGAACCAATTCACAGTTTAACTTATCTCAGAAGACAGATGAGTAAAAAAGCTAAGTTTCTGAGTTTAACCGACATTCAAAAGTCGAAAACCATCATAAGATTGCATGTTCTTTGCTAAATACGGTAGTCGTAGAAAAGCCTGTGTGCACCCTTTTCCCCCTCAGGGCTGGAGTCACGCTAAGTCAAGCTCAAACTCGAAAACACGCTGTTTTGTGTTATGTTCTACGCGTTCAGGATTACCGTCTTGTCCGAGGCGCCAGATATCTCGTTCGATGAACAAAACTGAGCCATCGCTCCGGATGAGAAGAACCGTTGAAAGACGGGTGCCATATAAGTCTTGAGATCTCGCAGAAACGTGGGTTACGATTTGAGCAGGAGGTAAAGCATCCGATGTTTTGGGAGTGCTGACAGAGATAGTAGTAACAGCAGGTATGGGAGTATCACGGGGAGTTCGAATTTGCTTGGCATCACTGCTCTGGGTGGCAAGTGAGATGGGAGTCACCTGAATCGTATCACGAAGCTGAGCGCGTTCTTTTATTGGCTCAGAAGGTTGCCAGCTATGTCAAACAAAGGCAGACGATGGTGAAGGAGACTCAGAAATCTGGAAGTCAGAGAGAGAGACTCAAACATACACGAGAATACCGAAGAGCTTTTCCACCAGCAGATTTTCAGAAACGAGGTCGCTATTCGGAGAGTAATTCTTCAAAACATCATCAAAACTGGATACTGCTCTCCTCATTTTCGGCCACTCGTTTCCTCCCTTGCCATCAATACCATTTGAAATACAACCGCAGGCCCGCTCTGTGGGTATGAGTCGACGAGCCTGCAGAGGGCCGCCCCCACCGTGATTGGTCACTAGCATTGCATCATAAGATAGCTTCTGATCCCGTGAGTGCACTGTAGTTTCCTCCGCTGTGAGTTCTAGTTCTCGTTCATGAGCTTCTAAAGTTTCTTTTGGGATCGTGGAAACCGAAGGTGGAGCAGGTGCAAGAAGCAAGAGGTTAAAACCGGCGAATTTAGCGTCTGGGGACACGACCTTGCCCACCTCGTCTTCCAGGGGTGAGGATGAATCAGATAAGAGAAAAGACGAGACCAGGTGACCCCTAGAGGAAGTAAAGGAGTTGGGGGGCTCAGTTATATTTGTCCTATTTTTTTTATACATTTCGTTTTGTGTCTTGACTGTGAAAGTGTCTGTACTCACAGGAGAGCAACCCTTCCGGCCCTGTTGAGGCCAAGCCAGGAGCCACCTGCCCTGACATCACGGCCAGATAGAACATTGCCATCGACTGAAGAATACTGGCCTGTCTGAAAGGAATGGAAGTGAACGTCTTGTGTGGGTCTATCCAAGTATTCGTCCCGATTCGTGCAAAGAATACTGTATGGAAGTCTCAAGTAGCCACAGGAGAGCCTGATAGAACGAGCTCACAGAGAATAGCCAGGATGTTGCAGAGTCCATACACCAATGCACATTGCTGATATGCTGCATTTGATCCGATAGTCCCACCATATCATTAGGAAATTACCTAATTTTCAAGGAATCATTAGATAATTCAACTGATGATAATTAGGTAATGTCTCGATCATAGTATTTTGTTGGAGCACCCGCACCTCCCAAAACTTCAATGGTTAAAATCATTATTGACAATGGTGCACATACAATTAAGGCAGGAGTCCAGAAGAAACTTCCACGGTATGTGAATGGTGCTTATTTTTTCCAGCACTGATCATTGATGTCGTGTTTTCAGAATCATCCAAAATGCTGTCGTACGTTCCAAAGACAAAGCAATGTACATTGGGCACGAGTTGGAGCGGTGTCACGATTACTCCTCATTATACTACAGATTGCCCTTTGAGAAGGTTCGTTCTTGATCCTGTGCTTTGACGTGTCAGATGACAAAAATTTCCAGTTTTTGTAGGGCTACATCGTCGATTGGGATGCACAAAAAGCTATCTGGGATGGTCTTTTTTCTGCAGAGGTGCTCAATGTAAGCGATTATCAGAAATTTTTAGATGGCTGAGTTGGTCCTAATCGAATGATAGATCGATACAACCCGGGCCTCCCTTCTCTTGACCGAACCCTATTTCAATCTACCGAATGTTCAGGATGTATATGATCAAATTGTTTTTGAAGAATACGAATTTCAGTCGTATTTTCGGTGCACACGTATGTCTCTTCGAGATCATCTATCGTCCTGGTTCTATCTTGAAACATAGCCGCCTCTCTCATCCCTCATGGGACGTTATTTCGGCGGGAAAGAGGGCCGCAACCCGAGTGTTACATTGTTGTCGACTCTGGTTTTAGTTTCACCCACATTATACCCATAATCGAGAATCAGATCGTATGGAATGCTGTCAAACGGTATGGTGTATGCCCTTCAGAAACGTTTTACCATCTCCTTACCAAGCTAGTGTTGATGTAGGCGGAAAACTCTTAACGAACCACCTGAAAGAATTGGTGTCGTACCGTCAATGGAATATGATGGATGAAACCTCCATTGTCAATGATGTTAAGGAAAAGTGTTGCTTCCTCTCCCAGGACTTCAAGCAAGATCTTGAAATTTGTGCGCCCTTTGTAATATGATACAATTCTGGAAGTTTATTCTGAACAATAGGCAGAACTGACATCAGGAAGAACTCGATAGTACAAGATTACATCCTTCCGGATTTGTCTAGAAACCAGAAAGGCCGTGTGCGAGCCCCGGACGAGACTCGTTCTGAAACCGGCCAAGTTCTAGTCATGAATAACGAGAGATTTGTGGTACCCGAGATTTTATTCCGACCTGACGACATAGGTAAATTTTACTCTGCGAGTCAAGTTCATTCTGATCCCGTGCAAGGGTTACAACAAATGGGTCTGGCATCCACTGTTGCCTATGTTATCTCGCTTCTGCCGGAAGACCTTCATGAAATGTTCTGGGCTAACATCGGTCTCATTGGCGGAAATGCAAAACTTCCAGGATTTCATGCGCGATTGTCGGTATTGCGTTTGCGGTTCCTCAAAGAGACTGTTCTAATCATGAGTCGATCAGGCTACAGGAGCTACAACCTCTAGCGCCTTTGAATAGTGAAATAGTGATATATGAGAGTGAAGAGTAAGTAACTCGACGGAATTTCCTGCTTTGTGGTTCACTTAATTTGCTCAAGTCCGATTCTCGAGCCCTATCGTTCCGCACTTAATTTCAATTTCATTCGACATGCTGTATCGCGGATGGAGTACCAGGAGATGGGCAGTGAAGCTTCCCGTAGAAAGTTCCTAACAGCTAACCAATCCCTCGCCGGCGTCTCCATTGATGACGGCGCAGTTGACAGTGATGATGGTCCTGAGCCTGCGCAGAACAGCCTTAGTGCTGCTTCCAATCGGGGGAAGAAGACTGCCGATAAAAGAGGCACGAACATGTCCGGCAAAGGCATCATCAACCAAAAAGCTGCTCTCACTGCTGAAGCACGGCATAGTACGCGGGAAATCACAAGTAGAAGGAAGTAATCAATCCATGTGAAATTCGGTGGTTTAGAACTTCGATGCGATCCAGTTCTTTTGTCCCAGAACCACATCACTGAATACCAATAATAACTGAAATCCTCTTGTACAAAACTAGACTCACGTTCCTATCAGTGGGAATTGAGGCCGTTAAACTGGAAACTCTTGGTGGGAGTCAAAAACGGTTGTCATTATGGTGTGAACATAGTCAACATCAGTGGCCCAATTTTCAGTACATCCGTTGGGTCGACTTCCTGATCGAATATTCTCTCCCTGTCAATTAACTGTCGCTGATCTGTTATTGATCATCCGAAGCGAGCTCCTATAACCATTCATGTCCCAGGAAGTACCTGTATTACAAGAAGACTCATAAATCAATACTTACCATGAAAGCCTTGGGAACGGGAACTGTTACCACGATCGACGTTTTAACCTGAACTTGTTTTCCAAGCAAGATTGAGGGATGTTGCAGTCTAGTAGGAACACCCTGCCACAGTGTTTTTTGACATATGATGGAACCAGCTTCGAATGTGTCAGTTAAATGGAATGCATAAGCTTCTCTCTATCTGTTGGAGTCGAGTTTGACGACGGACACTAAAACCAGTAGTCATCTTCGAATTCTTGGATTTATTTTGAAAAAGCTTGTTTGCGATGGATGCTGATCTCGAATGAATAGCAAAGTCGCTGGAGTCAAGGTCCGGTGGTTCTGGGTAGTTTGAAGCGCGTGGTTCAGAAGAGCATGTCAGATCTCTAGAATGATTATTCGCTAGTATCACTAATATTCTTAGACGGAAAAAGAGATGTTCGCTCTGGGTTTGGTATGTGACTGGTCAATTTTTAGATGAATGCACTGCTGAGGATACTAAAAGGGTGTTGAATGTTCAGACCGAAGAATGGTGAAATGGTATTGGCTTCGTGATGTCGGGGTCCAGGGGCTGTGAATGGAGGACTCGAAATGGTGACTGTTTCTGAAGTGTAATGCTTTAATCATGACTAATTACATTACACTAATCCAGACAGAGGGGGTTCGAATAAGGGAAAAGTATGACTATCTAGTTGAGAGCAGTGGAGGCTTTGAGGATGTCTCGTAATGGGTTGATTACAGTGATTAATTGCGACGACCAAGGACGGCGGAGACTACGGCGAATGAGATATAGTGGGTCGACTGGAAACATGATTAACTTTGGTTACCATTTCTCTTTTCTACTAAGCGTACAAGGTACCCTATAGATGATCTTCATACGCCAGACGGTACAGACAACGTTCAAGGTGTAAAAAAATAAACAAAAGGCTACTACGGCATAAGAAAAGAATAGGAAAGTCCTATGAAAGACAGATACAGACGTATACAAGATGAGGATATTTACAGCAGAGGGTTTCGTATAACTGGTGACGTAGAGACCAGCAAGTGATGGTATCAAAGTCTCGTTTGATGTTAGAGAACCCGAGAATTGAGATCTGGAGTTTGGTATGTATAGCTAGTGCGAGGAAAGCGGAGGAAAATCTACGAGTCGCAACGTGGCTTTAGGGAATGACATGGGTATAGACATTATGGTGATCGCCGTTTGCTGGAAGGGAAAAGTAGGAGCTGTATCCAGCTGTAGCAAGATTATTCCACTCTTGTGAAGTGACGCCTGGAGAACCGGTACCAGCCTGAAAAGAGGTGTGTCCGCTCGAGGCAGAGAGGGGCGTGAGTAGTTCGTTATCCGAGGGGGTATTGCTATCGTACGGCTGGCTTTGCTGGCCCGCAGCAGTACCATGACCGGTACTCGTCGATTCAGTCAGCTCGATACCATTGCTAAAGTAGAGATCGAGTAAGATAGAAGGCATATTTTGAAAGACAGGGAAAACTCACTGCATCATATCATTAAGTTCTATCACCTGGCGGAACAACTGGCATTGAACGTGATGACTGTACTGCCTTAGAGGTGGAAGGGAATTTTGAAGTTGCTGGGAAAGGGCCAAGTAGACTACTCCGGTTGCAGGATTTGTCCGACACGGGCAGTACACCGGTTGACGAGGGGAGCTTTGATATTGATCGTTGGGTGTAGCACTTCCATATCCATGATTACCTCCATAGGAGCCGTTGGTATCAGTTGAGTATGACGAGGCTCCTGATGTGCTATGCGTGTGGTATGTCGCAGTGGGATGACTGCCGTATGCCTGGGTGGAAGAGAAATTTCGTTGAACTTCGTAAGGTGACGTTGGGCTTCCACTACTTTCTCCGAGTTCTCCTGGGTATGATAAATGATACCTCATCGAACCAGAGGCGAGACCAGGGGAAGTAGAGAAACGGTATAGACTTGGAGAAGTCTCAGGAATGGGTTCTGTCTTGATAGGACTCATGAGATGATTCCCAAGTTCTGTCTTGATAGGACTAATAAGATGATTCCCAAGGATGGTTCGAGTAGCACGGTTCGAGGAATCGGGTGAGCGCTTGCCGGACGCACACTTCGTCGCTCTGGAATGCCACTTTTCGTTGGGGTCACCATCGCGGAAATTACTATCCGCCCATCGTGGATGTGGTTTTCCTACGCAAATTTAGTAAGATCATTATCTAGAGACAACTCACGCACCCCTCAGTTCTCGGACAAGACTCTCCAGTTCAGCGATACGATTCCTAAGGCGTGTGATCTCATCAACTGAGGGATCATCCCTGGCGAGTCACGATGAGTCGAAAATGGTCGTGATCAGAGGTCAAGTTTCTCACCTGAGCGCTGGATCATCGATCTCATAGACACAGAGCCCGGTCTGAGCAAAACGAGAGTCAGAGATCAAAATGTGGAGGCTGAGCTGAGATGTGTACCAAGCCAAGTTGTATACAGCGCTGGCACGGTCGTTTGCGATCGCACTGGGGCCGATGATAAGCTGCTGGCAGAGGAGGACGGCAAACAAGACGATATACCTTGCGTTTTGAGGTGTGGCAGTTCAAACAACTTTGGGTAGTCCGGTTTCTCCTCCTCTTCCTATTTTTGGGGAGAGAATTTCGGGTGTAGAGGGGGAGAACGGTTAATAAGTCGGCAAGTAAAATACGATAACAGCTGAGAGCGGATTAAACGCTACTTACCTATGGTCAGTGTCGACGGTGAATTCGAGGTCCATGACTTCGCCCTTCAGTTGCACTGGTTGGAACGGGTCATTGGGCATCATGGTACAGTATGGTGAAAGGTCAGGAGCGGAAAAGGAACAAGCTCAAGGAGAATCGACCTTGTCCTTAAGTGCTTCCGGCGTTATTAAGTAACAAATAAAGATCTTACTCTTGAGATCGTGCCGAAATTGACAGATGCAGGCAGCCCATTTGGGTCACCGCCTTCACTGTGACGGTATACGTACAGCGTTTGTCACATTCCAGCCCTGAGGATCAGAATGCTGCAATGCCGGATCGTACATGTGGGAGCGTTAGAGTATTTTTGTGATTAGCCTTTTCCAGGCCGAAACTATCTTGGCTCGCCCGGCACCCGACTCCTCGGAACTACTCCCTAACGAATAAGGCCTTAGCTTCCTCTTTTGACAAAACCCAGGGTCGACGCGCAAACTGGAAGTTGCAAGTGGTTCACAGCTACTGGTTTGTTCACTCTGTCGTCGGCTCTGAGCGCGAGCACAACCAGATGTCGCATGAATAGTTCTTGGCTATTGTACCTCTCCTTTTTCTTTCCGATGATCAGAAGATGGATCCAGGACCTAGTTGGCTCAATGATTGGCACTATTTCGACAAGCATGAGTCGACGTCAGATATCTAGTCGGGGCGCTGTGAATTGTGTCGCTGTACCATTGCTTTCTGCAACTAGCCTCAGTCTGAAGGGTGATTCACTTGTGACGGACGTGGATCAAGCGTAAAAGTAACCGGAAGGCTGCTGTTTGTGATCGGGGGGCTGGCAGGTAAGATCTTGATGTTGCTTCCGGGGGCAGCCTGGGTTGCTTTGGTATTCGACTTACTATACATGAACTTAATACAAAATTGAAGATCTGATTACAACGTGCCCAGCATAAGTTTCCTTGCTTCATTTGAAACGAAGTAGGCGGCCCAATTTCCTCAAAGTGAGACTGAATCGGGGAGAAGTCCCCGGATATGTGGCGCAGCACGTAAGAGAAAGAAATTGCTTGCAATCCATGTGTACGCTACAGCAAACTCCAGCCATTCGAGAAGGCACTTTTAAGGTGTATGGTAGGTTTATCAAGGAGGGACAGTCATGTTGCTGAAGCGCCCGATTATAGGTGTGTGCAATCATCCGTGGAAGGCGGTTACAGATATCTATATCTATATCTGGTGTCCTATTCCACATCCAATTGAACCCTCTACTCTATCGGGATCCCTGGGAGTTAACCATTCATCTTGGTTAGATGTGAATTATTTTCATGTTAAAAACAATGTAAAACAATGTAAGCGTGGTGACAGCGGAAACGATCCACGATTGATGTACAATCCGCTGACCTAACGGTAAGTTCTGACCGGAAAGAGTAGAATGGAGACTTAGTATAAATATTCGGTGTAAGTGTTTCACGAGGGCCACAATCAGTCAACCAGTCATGGTTCTTTAGATTAGGCAGTGGATGATTGCTTGAGGGGATACGATCAGAATCTAATGATGGGAAAAAACTTGAAAAGGACCGGGAAGGTGAGCACCCCTGAATATACCTCGTGATATACCATTCCATTGATGCGATAAAGGCAGGAGAGCATCGAAGTGATCAGAAACACAGTATCATTACTGGAGCAAGTCGTTTGTACTCGTCCAAGCGTGAGAGCACAGATTAATCTGCAAATTCTTAAGGGGCAGAGAAATCGTGTAGTTCGAACCAGTCGGAAGATTCTTGTCGCATGTCTTCTGATCCAGTTGTCATATGGTCCAGAAGCGTATAGATTGGAAATCAAAAAAACACCATTCTATGTTCAGCAGGTGAAGGCAGGTGCCTAATCAAACGAAGACATGTTGCAATGTAAAAGTCGTCAAGATCTTCCAGTGCTCATGCTCCTTCGGATTCCCAAGAAAGCCATAAATACTCAAACTCGTCTCCAGCAGAAGGCAAAAAAATTTGCCCTGGTATTGTTGTCTCCTATTTCTGAACAATGCCCCAGATATGTTGAAGATTCTTATCAACCACATACTTCATCCACACTTCATGTAATCAAGATAAAACAAGGTAAACAGCTCCGGCACCCATGTGAAGGATGGAACTCAAGAAGAGAGGCGTTTCCATGTTGCCTGCAGATACAAACCGCCCACGAAAATACATGAAAGGCAATTTAATAGTCTGAGGAACTGCAACATTTGCCAGGTACACGGGAGAGGCAAACAAACTACAACATATGCGTGGGATACTGACGTCGAGAAACGTGCATCGCTCGACATTGACCCAATATCTACCGTGCATTGTAATCTCAGCAGACTAGTCTCTCAGTGTTGACTCGGCTACTCTACAGGAACGATTATTTGTCACCTATATTATTTCTCATTGCTTGTTCTTTCTTCGACGACGATTCAGCCCCTTACCAGCGCTCCATATGGAATTAAATACAGAGGAAACTCGTTATTTGTCACCAATCTCCCCTGGAGACGACTCTGATAGTGCTCTCTCACCAATGACAGAACTGGAACCTAACCCTGGAATTGACGGCACTCCCGTTCGGTGTACGTTCATTTTTGCTTGATCCTTTCAAGCAGTGCTCAAGAATCACTTGTATTCCATAATAGGGTATGATGTGTGCATTATCTGCTTTCTTTCTCAGAACACTTCACTGAGTGTCACCTCCTCAGGCCGACAGGACCGAACCATATACTCAGATAACACCATTTCAAGAAAAAAAAGATACGAGCGTCGAGTAAGGTTTTTCTTGCTGAGATTATTTGCACTTCATTTTACTGATGGTTCATATATCAGATTTTTTTACAAGCCTGTCACATTGTCCGCATTGACATGCGCACTTATTCTCCTTGCCTATGTTGCTATGACTCAAGACGTCCTCGAAGAAGGACGTGACAAACGACGTGTGTAAGCTGCTCATAAAGCGACTGTATGTCTCATACGACTTTGCTAATAATGGTTAGCGGTGTATATGCTGCGATTGCTGCTTTTCTCATGTTTTCGACGATTCAATTTCGCGACGGGCCTTTCATCCGCCCACATCCAGCATTTTGGCGTGTTGTTCTCGGTGTTAATCTACTTTATGAACTCGCACTTGTATTTTTGCTATTTCAAGATCTCCAGACAGCCCGCCAGATGCTCATTTACATCGATCCCGGCCTCGGCGTTCCGCTTCCCGAGAAATCTTATGCTGAAAATTGCTCTCTCGATGTCCGAAACTTGTGGGTGGGTTTGTCCCCCAGAGGATAAATGTCAGATGATGACAACTTGCTCAGAATGCACTTGACGTATTCTGCATTGCTCATGCCCTCGGTTGGTTTGGGAAGGCTATGATATTACGTGATTACTGGTTCTGCTGGGTCAGTGTTATGGCCGAGGATTTATTCTCCGCTGTCCTATTATTGTCTTTGCGCTTATCAACCAGTACAGATTCTGAGCATCGCATTTGAACTAGCTGAATACAGCTTACAGCACCAACTTCCCAACTTCGCCGAGGTACGTCTTCGTAAGCGTATCGGTTCATTAACGCCCTTGCGACTATTTTGATAGTGTTGGTGGGATCATGTATGAGCTTTTTGTTCAGCCGCATAGGTCAGCAGCTGATCGGTTTACTCAGTGGGTGCTTGATGTCTTCATCTGCAACTGGCTGGGAACATATCTAGGTTGGTCCCTTGGTTCCTTGGTTCACATCTCGTAATCGCCTTATATGGTCATGCTCTTTCAGGAATGAAAGTGTGTCAGTATTTTGAAGTGAAGGTCTGGGCTCCTTAACCTTATGAGATCTTCATCGATCAATCAGTTTCAATAGCCCTATTCCTGGCGTGGTTTCCGGCAAACCCGAGGAATACGTCCCAAAATGAGAAGGGTTCTCAGTCAATTTTCGCCTCATGACTTTACTGCCTTCAAATGGGGAACAGCCACCAACTTTCTGCACTATTTCACTGTGGTTCTACTGCTTGTCGTATTTTTGGCTGCCGAACTCAACCCGTTTTACCTGAAGGCTCGTATCGAGTACTTTTTGCTTTGAGATCTAAGAAGCTTATCCATTGACAGAGCTTGTTGTGGATGGAGCCTGATCATCCAATCGTTATTCTTCGCCTCGCGTTTGTGTTTCTTTGTGCCCTCCCCGCGGTGCGAGAACTTTACCAATATGTCAACGATCCAAGGTAAGCGATCCACCCTGATCACCATCTATCTTGACACTGATTGGCGTTGTGTTTCCTGTCCTTCCATAATCTTGATCAGGCGTGCAGTGAGAATGGGACAGCATGTCTGGCTTCTCCTTGCCACGATTGTGACAGAAATACTTGTGATCACAAAGTGGAGCAAAGGATTATTCCCTGAACCTTTGCCATCAAAGGTTAAGTGGGGTTGGATAATAACGGCGTCTGCCCTTATATTGTATCCCATCCAGAGGGTGAGTAGACCGCATACTTGGAAACTGCGTTTACGTTCACTTCCCTTGTGACAGTTTGGCATACCCAGTGCTCGGAAGTATAGCCGGAAGCGGAAGGCTTCGAAAATGAAGAAGGCGCAGTGAGAGTCAGATATGACTACCGGATTGGTGGTATTGTTACCCAGTGCACAGTACCTGACTCTCACAGTAGCCTAGCTCTTTCCAATAACTAGACCCATTACTTCTGAAGAATACACGATATTTATAATCTCAATAGGAGCTCTGTTCGAGCCACTGATCTTGAGTGATTCTTTCTACGCCAGCTGCAAATCTGACGTGCTGAAGTCTGAGAAGCCTGCCGAATGATCCTGGCTGCGAACCTGCCATTCCATCAACACGCTGCTTGAGATTTGCACCACATATAAACTAAGAAGATTCTCATAGCAATTTTGGCGTGGCGAATTCAAGGGTAAGGTTTTGGATGGACGAGAGGGGTGATGTTTTTACCCCTCAGTTGGATGCGCCACCATTTGATGAACATGGGGGCTGGAAACCGAATATCAAACTCCAGTTGGGAGCTGAGTTGTCTTCTGGACATTTGATAAACGTTATTTTATCTCGGCACCAATTTTGTACGCTGAAATTCTAGTGTCTGATGAATTAGCCCTGAGTGGCAGACATAGACACACATCTTTTCTGGTACCGATCTAGACAGGTTGGGGAGCTTCCATTGCCTTTTATGTCTCTATGGCTTTGATTTTGTGTATTCACTACGAATGACTGTGCTGAATGCCGATATGAATCTCGCTAGTTATCGAGTGGAACGTTCGGCTAGTATCTGCACTCGCCTCAGTTGTCATAGAATCCGATGGGTTTATCAAACATGGGTTAAGTGAAATCCTTGTCGAAAATGAAGCGCGGTCGGAAAATGGTGATCACGTAGGAGTTAGTACATATCATCGGCAGATGGTTGCTCGATTGTCCAGTAAGAAGAGATATGTGGCGCTAATCTATCAGAATTTTTTGTATGTTTTAAGAATTAGAGAGGACAGCGCACACTGGTGGTGGTGTCAGATTTTTATTATATTCTAAAATAAATACTACGGGGTTGGCGTACCTGGAACATTTTTTATGCTGTTCATTGAGGCTGTATCTCATGTCAGATTTCCCCTATCTACACTCGGAGCAAGTAGGTACCAGGCTTCCATTTCAGAGGCCTCTTAGAAGATCCTGGTCCTGCGGAGGGCGCATCCGAAATGTTCGCTCCTCCTGTAGTTCTGACACGAAAGCGCCATTCTGATGGTACGAGGAACAACAACTGCACAGTGACAGCTGTACTTGGACCAAGCAATGCAACATTTTTACGAGCCTCTGATCTCTTCATGATGACAATTCGGAAGGAACTGTCCAGTAAGATTCTGTCGGTCAGAAGGTCCATACCCTTGGAAGGTTGACGTCCACGTGTTGGGACCTCAGGTCATATGTTTTGACAGCCACTGAGAATGTTGACACCGAGATGCGGGCAATTCACAAGAAGACAAGGATTTGAGGCGTATGGTGGGAGAGAGAAGCGGCTCCAACTGCAGATGGAACTGTCACAATCATGGGGATGCTCCCGAGCAAGATGTGGGAGCTGGGAAACAAGAATATGACGGAGGAATCAATGGGAAGAACGAATCCGACAGAAGATCGCAAGAAATAGTGCCGAATACAGTAAATTCAATGTATCGCTGCTGATGAAGCTCTCGGCACGACCGAGCTTCATAGTTGGTGAGAATGAGCATGAGGACATCAGTTGAGAAAATGAGTCAGCTATTTTGGGACTACAATTTTCTGATCTGGAACACCGAGTCGGAGCTTGACGAGGATGGGAAATTTCCTGTGTCTTCTTGGAAAAATCCCATAGCACTGAATTTGAGATGGTCACTAGTAGGGTTTTGCTATGATGCTGTGACTGATGTTTGAGATAACGAGCTGCACTTTGGTCATGTCAAGGAAAAGATGATCCGAGCTAGTTTCCCATCTCGTGACACGTTTTGATTGAGATCAAGATGAGATATGAAACTTGGAGGACAAATCATCCGAAGACTGACCTCTGAATTCTGTGAGATGTTTCACAGTTCTCAGAAGACCCGCGCGCGAACCGGCCAGGAATGAATGAATCGCTGAGTCGGTAGAGTATATTTTCTAACTCCTGTCTGTTTGTTCCTGGCCCATATGGAGATAGTGCTAACTGAGCGATGGTCACAGTTGGTGGCTGTGGCTGTGTAAGAAATGATAACCAAAATAGTTGGTCCCAGGTTTTCTGCTTCTAGCTATTTTAGAAAGGAGAAATAATGACAGAGGGTGGAATACTATAGGCCATGAGGATCTGCTCACGACATTGTTTTTTTCCCTAAGACTATACGAAGTAAATCTCCACTTACGTTCAACTCGTACCGCGCCATCGACCCCTATTTCGGGGAAATCGAGGAGGCTAACCAAAAGGAGTGTTGTCGAATTCCCGCTCTCGATCAACTCAAGCTTGAGTAATTCTGTCTTCCTAAGGTGACCTCTGCCTGGAATTAACAATGCATATTTTGAGCTTCTCTGTCAAGGTCAATACATTTCCGATGCCCAGACGGTTGCAAGCAACAACAAAGGCCCCACACTCACCATTTCAATCTGCAGCGATATCACTTGATCGCGAGATTTACGGACGATACAGAGGTCATCTATGAAGGATTTAGTCGCTGAACTACGTTATGGCCCTCGTTATGTCCACTTCTTTCTAGTGGAAGACAGCTTTCTGAACCATCCTTTCTCACAAGTACCTGTCGTAATTTATTCTCTGGCATGGAAGATTCTGGGAAGTCTGAGATGGTTGTGACCTCAAATTAAACTTATAACTGTCTTCACTTTGTTCTCAATACAATTGTTCTTGTCGGGGACCATCCTGTAGGCCAAGTAGGTCCTTTGAAAACGTAGATTCCCGTTGTCCAGGTAGTGCAGGGCTCTCCGGGCGGTATCGGTTCTTCAAGGCTTGGAGCAGAAGCTGATAACGACCGTCTGAATGAATCTATTTTACGGAGGAGATACAAAGTTCAGGGAGGTTAGGGATGACTTCATCATTCATTAATCGTGTCTTGATTCTAAGTCTGATTTTTGGTGTATCTTCCTTGTGCATTTTCCCAGAAAGTCCGAGGTGAATGAATTATTACGCCGTCCAAGCGGCGACTAAGGTGAAAGAGGAGAGACTAGGTCAACGAAGCGTTGGGACTACGCCGATCAACACACGTGTAATGAAACATTGTTATTCGGCTGAGTTCAGGTTTTCCGAACGGACCCTGTTTTCTTCGATCAAAATGCAAGGCATGAAATTATATCATGGGTACAAGGGAGTGATATGCAAGGGAGTGATATGCTTGATCACTTCTCGATGTGCCCAAGCAGGGACTGGATTTTGGTAAGGGAACAGGACTTAAGTGAGTATTTGGCAGATAACAGGATAAAAACCAGAGTATAATTTGGGTCAGTGACAGACAGGAGACTTGGACATGTAACTAATACAGGGACACGAGGAGGCGTTTTTACCGTAACAGGCATATCAACAAGAGATGGCCGTGATTCCATACCCTGGTAATTACATCCAGAACAATATTTGCGAAAGAAGAAGTTAGCCAGAAACCACCGGAATGTAAAGTCGATGACATCCTATACTCCATTGTAATCCATGGCCTGTAACTCTTGAATGGTAGTAAAATTCATCGGTCATACTACACGAAGTCTAGAATGTGGAGATTGAAATGAAGCTAATATCTTTCAAGCAGTCTTCATTGTTCGCTATGTTAAAAGGGACCTGGGTTGTTTCGTTAAGTAAAAGACCTCTGCTTCCTACTCACACACTCTCGTAACAACCGTGCGACTGGCGAGACCGTTTGGCCATTGTAAGCTAGATGGATACTATTTATGTCCCACTAGGTATAACAACAAAACTAGGAGGCCATTGAAATTGAGGCATGGACTGCGCTAGCTCGCACAGATTCTAACTGTTAAATGTCAGAACACATAACCAAGTTTATCTCTGCCGGATATCGTAAGCAAATATGGCTTTGTCAGCATAGCCACCCAGGGCAACCCCTTATCCGTCTTCTCCATTCAAACATTTCAGGATGCCTCGTGCAGAAGGTGCGCATTTTCAGTCAAGTCTGCATGAATCGTCTTACAAATAATTTGATCAGTTGGAACTCCAAAATATGTTGCAAATAAAATGAAATCCAAAGGCCTGCAGCGCCTGCGCTGGTACTGTCAGGTCTGCCAGAAACAATGTCGTGATGAGAATGGATTCAAGTGCCATGCACAATCTGAGGCACATCTCCGGCAGATGTTAGTGGTAGGAGAACATGCTGGCAGTCACATTGCCAACTTCTCTGCCCAATTTCAGTCCGAGTTTGTACAGTTACTTTCAAGGCGGTAAGCAAAGAAAATGTCTTTAGCCAACTATCACATTCATTTAAGTGACTCTAGTTTCGGAACCAAGCGTATATTGGCAAATCGAGTTTATCAGGAATTTATCTCGGATAAGCATCACCTTCACATGAATGCGACACGCTGGGTGACGTTGACAGAGTTTGTCAAGCATCTTGGAAGGACCGGTGTTGCAAGGGTTGACGAGACAGAGAAGGGGTGGTTTCTTGCATGGATTGATAACTCGCCCAAGGCATTGGCTAAGGCTGTGCGTCCCTTGTCGTCTTGCAGACAAAAAAAGAAGTTCATGCATATTCATAACAGGAAGCAAGCTTGAAAAAAGAGCGAGCAACAATGTCCGATGAGGCTCGGGAGCGAATGCTTATAGCTGAACAGATAGAGCGAGCGAAGGCCGATGCCGGTGAGGATGAAGATCCTGAATTGAAATCTGGTTCTCCACCCGTGGATGAGGGGTTGAAGAGGGATGAGGGAGAAAAAGTAGTTTTATCTTTGTCAGCAAAACCTACCTTGGTGGTGTTGTCTTCGACCCCTGCTGCGGCATCCGCCCCTGTCGATAGTGGTCTCAAGCTGAATCCTCTCAAATCTGGTATCAGTATCAATCCCCTCAAAGCAAATCCACTGAAGCGGCCAAACGTGTTCAAAACTTCCAACTCGAGTCAAGCAGAAGGTGACAGGGCAAAAAGACCTGCAGCCGCAATGTCCGCCGCTGAGAAGCTTATCTTAGAGGACCAGGACCGCAAACGACGGAGAACAGAACGCCAGAACCTAGCGTGAGTGGAAGTAATCAATATACTTTTTACTGTAGATTGTGTAATTATTGTGGCCTCGTGTAAATTCTTTGTTACATCCTTCACTTGGCCAGTCATCTAACAACTAGGATCAACAAATTCCCGATCAAGCAAGGTCCATTTTGATTTGTCTTCCTTGGACTATCCTGGAAGTAGTTTGTGGTTAGCTTGTAATGGCGCACTATGACCCAGTGCCTACAATTGAAGGCCACCTGCACTCAGACTCCAGATTTGCAGCCCCTCTTTCTCAATATTGGGACCCACAAGAACTCTATGTTGCGGTGGGATAGTGTCGCTTAAATATGTAAACAAATCTGACAATGTGTTTTCCCAGCCTCAAGTCCCTGTGAACAAGGACTATCCTTTGGCTCCTGTTCAGCAACAACCACCTCCACACTCCAAAAAAACCAAAAACCGTCTTATAGTTGGGTTCCTCGGTTTTGTGGTACTAATTGCCATCGTGGTCGTTCTAGTGGTCATATTAAGGCACCGAAACACCTCGGATAACGGCTCACCTGGCTCACCTGGCTCTGATCAATCAAGAAATGCCACATCTGGGATGTCCGGCAGCACGATCACTATGGATGACGGAACAAAATTTCTCTATCAGAATAGTTTTGGAGGGGATTGGGTCGCAGATCCAAAAATTCCTTTTGGCCCCGGTGGGAAGGCACAGAGCTGGAGCAAACGAATTGGTGCCGAGGAATGGGTCTGGGGTCAAGATGTTGCTCGTGGAGTTAATCTCGGGTAAGTCATTCCAGAGTATAAAGGTGGGGATCTCCGACTCATTCGTTCGTACCACTACCAGAGGATGGCTAGGTTCGTCTTCTCATTGTAAATACCGATGTTTGAGCTTATTGGTGATTAGTGACTGAACCATTCATTTCCCCCGCTCTGTATGAAAAATATGTCAATCAAAGTAGTGAACTTCCTGTCGTCGACGAGTGGACATTATCGGTTGCCATGGGCGGAAATCTAGCCCAAGAGATGGAACGCCACTATAAGACGTTTATAGTGCGTGATACATGGTGCTCAAATTAGTAGCTTCATGATAAATATCGGCTTGCTACCTTTCATAGACGGAGAAGGACTTCGCTGACATCGCGGGTAAGTGTTACTTCCTTATCGGACCTAATGATATTTTTCATTAATCGTACTCCGTAGCCGCTGGCCTGAACTGGGTGAGAATTCCCATTGGATTCTGGGTTATCGAGACCATCAACAACGAGCCATTTCTTGTCGGCACCTCATGGAAGTACTTCCTGAAAGCGTAAGTGCTCGCTTTCCTATGACAGACACTTGTACGGAATTCCCGTACTAGGATCCAATGGGGACGAAAGTATGGTATTCGTATCTATCTTGATTTACATGCTCTTCCAGGAAGCCAGAACGGATGGGTATGGATTAGCAAATACGTTCTTCTTCGAACCTTCTAATCAGTTTTTATAGAACCATTCTGGGAGAGGTGATACACGTCTCTTTTTATTTCTCATACAGGTTGATAATCTTTTCATAACTCAGCTGGCTCCGTCAATTTGTAGGTCCACCTTCCTGGGGAGATCAATCCATTAACTACATTCTCAAGCATGTATGGTGTGATGGGAATCGCGAATGCCCAACGAACTCTCACGTACCTCCAGATAATCACAGAGTTCGTTAGTCAAGATCAATACCGTGATGTGATTGGAATGTCGGTATTTCCTCTATTTTCAGAAGAAAAAGGTATTCACTTGCCCATAAGTGTCGGTATAGTCAACGAGATCTTATGGGGTACAGTCGGCCAAATCCCCGTACAAAGTTTCTATCACGCAGCGTATGAAGCAATTAGGAAAGCGACGTATGTCTTGAAGCTATTCATATCTTGGCCGTCGCTCTAACACGGCGATATCTCAGAGGAACCGGTACGGGAGCAGGCCCGTATGTTGCAGTCCATGATGGCTTTCAAGGGGTAGGTTTCTTTTCTCTCAGACATTCCGATCAATCTATGACTAAACGAAGCTCTTTCATAGCCTGCGTTGTGGGAAGGGTAAGTTTGAGCCCGTCGTACATCGGCAAAAGAATCTTGATCCCCCCTTCTGCCTAGTTTTCTATCCGGCGCCGATAGGATGATGCTTGACCAGCATCCGGTATGTGTCTTTCGTGAAAGGAAGTGTGTACGCTCAAGATCAATTACAGTACCTGGCATTCACGGGTGACCATACGACTCCGTGAGTCTTAAGCTATTCCCGTAACTTGTTCCAAACAAGTTTCTAGGCCCAAGGATATGGCTATCAAGCCCTGGTCAGTCTTTGATGCACCTAGTTCCTCGAAGACCGGCTGAATCATGCTTTAGCTCGTGGGCTATAGCTACGAACCAGTCACAAAAAGCTTTCGGCGTGACGCTCGGTGGCGAGTTTTCATCTGCAATTAATGACTGCGGCTACTGGTGAGGTCTAGCTCTTGTTTATTGGATGAACGGTGGGGGGTTTGTGGTTGAGAGTGACAGAGTCGAGTCGATCCACCCCCGCCTGATGGACCTTTGATCTTAATATACTCCTTTCTAGGTTGAGTGGGATTGGGTCTACGCCAGGATACCCTGACTGCCATTTTTGGGATGACTGGGCTGTGAGTCGTGCGGTTGACCTATTCTGTCGTGCGGTCTCATTAACTCACCAATTCTCATGTTAAGTAGTCCTACAGCGCTGAAACAATCTCCGCCCTGAAGCAGGTGACCTTGGCCTCTATGGACGCACTGCAGAATTTCTTTTTTTGGACATGGAAGATCGGAAACTCGACTGTCCTTGGGATATCCTCCAGTCCAATGTGGCATTACCAGCTTGGCTTGGCCCAAGGGTGGATTCCTCAAGGTTTGTACCCACCTCATTACTTGAAGATAACTCACGAGCTACTCTTGTCCCTGATCTATTGTAGATCCTCGCGAGGCCGTAGGTCACTGTGCCTCTGTACTTGGCTCATCGCAAATTTTTGATGGAATTTACCCGGCGTCTGCCACGGGAGGCGTAAGTCTTTATTTTTGCTACGATGGCATATTCATCATTTTTCTGATATCAGTCGGGCGCGGGAAATATTACCCCTAATCAAACAGCCGCCCATGTGTTCCCACCACCGACGATAGGGCCCTCATTCAACGGGACACAGATTTCTCTTTTGCCAGCGTACACACCTACAGGGTCAATCAAGACGCTACCTGCACCAACATTCACTGCGGCACCTTCGGCCGACGCAGGCAGTGGCTGGGTTAATCCTTCCGATGACCAGAAAGCATATGTGTAAGCACAGCCTGAGACTCATCATACAGCACATTGATGGAGGCATTTCGGACTTTCGATTAGGCCCATTAATGGATGCCAATATCCAGAGTGAGCACAGGCTTTGAATTGAATATTTTCCTTCCGATAGAAATGCTGATCGATACTTTCGTAGCGAATACAATGCAGTGAATGCATCTTTGTCAAGTACCCCTTGCGATGGTCGTGACTGAGAACCCATTTATACTGGTTTCATTTCAGATGAGACAGACATTTTTGTGAGTTCTTCGCGTTTTGCTGCTTGCAGTCGTTTTAATCCCATTATATCTTAGGAACTAAACATTTATGATGGAAGATATTTCTCGATGATCTTCCCACCTTTATCTCTTGGACTACATGCCTATTATCCTTCTACAGCTTCGGTATCGCCTAATCTATTTTGCAGACAGTAAATAGTCAGAATGGCTATCTACCAGTTCTAACGTATGCTCCTGAGAGGATTCAATGCTGATATGTTTGGAGATCGATCTGGCGGTCCTGGACGCCCGGAGTTGGTTTCTCACAACGGACATAGAAGCCATTTTCATGTACCTCGAGGGAGTTCCCAATATAGCCACGTTGAACACCACCTGACGATGGCAAGCCTACTGTGCCCCCATGACATATTGTTGGACATACTTTCTCATGATGTTCAAGAATTTATGGGGCATGTTTCCGATTGGATGATGGAGCAAGTCTCCTTCCGGTCGGTCCCTGTTCTATGCATGAACAAGCGTTTTTTTGAAACAAGAAATGCTTGAGTGTACAAAGTGTGTGGTTGCAATGCCTAAAGTGACTGATTTTTTTCAGATAGGATCATAAGTTGCCCACCAAGCGCTGTACTGACTGATGATATACTCGAACTTAAAATATGACACGACTTTGGTTTCTCTAAGCTTTAGACTGAAAAGATACTGACATGTCCATTTGATGGATTAGGGTTTCTCAACTATCTGAACTAAGTGGTTCGGCCCGTTTGAACATGGAAGCAGGTTTGTCTAACCCTCGAGGAAGGTCATCCTTGGATACAGACCTCTTAAGAATTCCGTCCAAATTCCTTTCTTGACTATTATCTCCCCATGAGCAAGATACAATGCGATGATGAAAAGACGAGAATATCGTTTGACGAAGTTCAAGGAGAGTCTGGCAGTAATATGGCAGATGGAGAAGAAGTATTACCTG
>Ga0153947_1000142_pt1 | contig 33058 bp, 36 predicted proteins | sample TSNJ031MetaG_FD_104697 | JGI IMG/M metagenome (GOLD analysis project Ga0153947, IMG submission 104697) | Attine ant fungus gardens microbial communities from New Jersey, USA - TSNJ031 MetaG | ecosystem: Host-associated > Fungi > Mycelium > Unclassified | place: USA: New Jersey, Wharton State... | reverse complement strand
CGTGCATATAGCCAACGAAGGAAACGTGACAGAGATGCTATTCCGGGGGGAAGGAATAAACGGTCGATGAATGAATATCTGTAAATAATAATAGGTCGAAAATAGTGCTGCAGATTGCTTCAGGAAAAGCTTATCCTCGCACAACGGATTCCAACGTACTGCCAAATTATCGGTTCGCTGCGCCAAAAAAAGTAAATGGAATCACATACAATGTAGAGGAACTGAATCCATCCAATTATTCATCGCCGAATCCAGCTCGACGATAATCTGCTGCTCCGATCGTTGAATGACCCTTCCAAACTTATTATTCGGTCGTTTGGCAGCATACTGCAGACAAAAAATTATCATACACTTTCCCTCAATGCAGAGTAAACAACAACGTACGATCGCGCGCATGGCATACGCAAGGATATCTGAGGCTGAGATAGCAATTGAAAAATGTCATCGAAGATGGTTTGCCCTCTGGCTGCTTGAACCGCTTGTCTGGATCTGATTCTTCCCAATACTCGTCATCACAATCAATGGGGAGATCTAAATCAAAACTAGCCCGATAGGTCAGTAGACCGTTTAGATATCACTCTTACAGAATACATACTCCTCGTCCTGAAGTCCGCACGGCCGTCCAGAAGCTGTGCTTGCCAGACGATCTATACTCATAAGAACCCTATGATAGACGACGGAACTTTATTTATTGGTCCCCATAGCGATTACCCAACCTTACCAAAATGCCCGCTTCCATAGTTCTTCCTCAGCTGTGGGGATAGAATTACTTTGAGGTCGTCTTCGGTGAGCGCCGACTTCCTGAGCAAGTCGAAGTGCCATTCCTACTTGACTCCAACATCCTTGTGGCATCTCTGTCGACTGCGAGAAGAGAATAGAGAGCTAGTGCGAAAAAGAATCTTTGAGCGATGAACCGGAGAATCCACGCAGAATAACGTACAGCATAAGCCTGTAACTCATGCAATGACGTCTGCTTGAAGAACGACGCTCTCAATATCCTAACCTGGTCAAACCACTTCCACCCCGCCGATCGTACTGAATCACTTCCCTCCACGAACACCCTTGAATCCTCGCTATACCTTGAACCTAATGCACAGACCAATAAAACGACAGCACCAAAATATTGGTCGGTGAGGTAAAGATTCTCATCAATACCTCGTTGGAATGTCGGGCGGTGGAGAAGAGGAAGGAAAGGATTGATTTGTGTAAAGTAATGTTCGACAAGAGACTCGAGGAAGTCGAGGGGAGGAAATGTGTATGATGGAGCTGTCATTTCCAGGTTCCCTGAAGCCCACTCGTTAGGAATGTGAGCATGCGCCTTAAGACGATGAATCACGAACATACTCACAGGTGGGACATCCCAAAACTCGGGTCTACGTCGCACCAATTCAACGGGAGTAGTAATATCTCCTTTATATTGGCTTTTCAACTCCAACGCAGTCTGAATGAGATGATATCCACTGAAACGTCATGTCAGGAGAAGATGTAACAAATGTTTGAAATGGCTGCATGTTTTTTTTACCTCGACTTTCCGAAGAACCGATTCTGCGTTGGGTTGAGATCGAGTTTGGCCAGTTTTCCGACCATGACTTTTTGATTTTGGTCTTCATCTTGTTGTGCCACAAGGTCCTGATCATTGACTTCTTCAAGAAGTTGATCGACTTCCTGGCTGAGATCGATACCAGGGAGCAACTGGATGTATCAGTTGATGAGTATTTGGCGGGAAGAAGTGTCAAGGTAAAGCATACTTTTGTTAGCAATTTATCCAATTTTTCCAGCCGTGCCTCTAGACTCTCTACATAACTGTTTCAAGTCATCATCAGGTCGTTCGTCTCGTCAAGTCCAAAGCGACAAAGGACGAACCTTTTCGCAGTCCCTAACATCTATCCACCAGTCATAATGATAACAACACGAAACTCGCTATCAAACCTAATTCAGCTCACTTTTCTGACTTCTTGGTGCGTGCATTCAAGTTCATTTTGTATGCAGTAACTACACCGATTGTTTGGCATCTCTCCACTGTTGCAACGAACTAGAGCTAGTCTCAGATAGAGACACATTTCAGACTCTGACAATACTGACTCTTTTTTCTCCTGCAAATATCACGAGCATTGGGTATACGGCGCTTCTTATATACCTGAGGTGAAGACCCTTCGGTGGGCGCTGCTCCCTTACTGTGAGAGCTGACAGGAAAAGCAGAGGTGACTGATGTGGGTGCTGCCATAGAAAGAGTGACGTAGCGTCTAAGAAAGAATCGAATGAGTCGATTTGTCATTTGATGTCCATCAAATTGATGTCTAGCTGTCCTGATGTCCGTGATTAAAATTTATAGGTTATCGCAGAGATGTGGGTATATATAACAATGAGCTGAATGCCAGTGAGTCCAAGACATCTACCCAATGCCATGCAACAAAAATGTTGAATGGGACTGGCTCACTTGACGTGACGTCATGTTTTTGTATGAGGTTCTATTGTTTTCTTCATTGTATCAGGTGCTGGCTTATTATATCTGCAACATCCTGTTATTATACTGTAGAATTACCTAACCTTTTGGTACCATGAAGACAACCATCATCTTGCTGTCTCAAACTCGACTGCGCACATTTTAAAAAAAAACAATCGAACTTCAGATTGAAGATGACTATTGTAAGATAGAAAATTTACGAGTTTAATTCAGTGAAGTAATCTACACCTGTACTATTTAATCGAAATGATCATATCACCTCCATGAAATCTGATGAGACCCTACTGGGGACTATACGACTGAGATCACCATCGTTTCACCTTGACTGGCCATTAGAAGATCTTTTTCCGCTGTTGGTCGAGTGGGGGCAACTACATCAGCAGTCCACACACACAAAACGACTTGTTACAAAACAGACAGTATCTGTCATTGGTAAGCTTCAAGGGGCAGGATCAAATGCAAATTTTTCTGGGAGCCGTCATTGGAAAACATATTAAGATTCAACTTCATCGATTATATATATATGTTGATTGCTACTATCCCTCAGTGCTAGAATGCTAATGTTGTCGAGTACAGATACGATATGTCGTAGAAGGATCTGGAAACAGACACAAGCCAAGCTGTAGGTCAGCTGGACAGGACATCCGAGAATAACTAGCCACGTGTAGTCTTATACAACCACCGATTGAGGTTTCAGCAAGCCTTAAAGGGAGAGGGAGGGTGGAAAGTGCACATTGTACCCTAGAATGCCGGCGGCCGCATAATTGCGATCCTGAGAGTCGAAGCGGAGAAGACCCCTGCCTCCATCATAAGAATCCCTCTCCTCCACATGCTGATTCCTTCCAAGATGTACACGACCGTTCATTGCAATAACTCCAACTGCCTGCGGGAGACAGCTGAAAACTGGGGAAGAAATGAAATCAACTTCGAGGTTTACTGTAGACAACCACACCGGCCTCTATTCCGCACGAAGATACCTTCATTCCAAAATTAGCAAGGTGCACTGTTTTGAACAGCAGTGTAGATCGGGGACTGAGCTATTATCTTTGCCATACAACTGGCGAAGAGCGGTGTCGATAAGCATCGCATGACTTACCTAACTGTATTCCTCTCGTACTACAGAGCAGCCTGAATGGAAAGGATGCATACCAGTCTGTGTCTTCTTAAACCTCTCCCAGAAGGGCATCTCATCAGGGCACCGATCACATGTGGGAAATGAAACTAATTAGACTGACCTACCCATTCATGACTGAGAAAAAACAAGGGTACGTTTCACATTTTGTCAACATCCAGCCCGGATCATATCCCGAGTGGCAGTCAGCGTCTAAAAGACACTATGAAAGCTGAAAAAAGATTTGATTGAACGCCCTCCATCCACAAACATGTTTCCCTCCATCATACAAACCAAACGACTGACAATGCCGAGAGAGAGAGAGAGGAAAATCTTTCTACTGCTATTGATGACCGATATCGAATTCCAGCCTTTCTTATCCCAAGACGGGGTCGGGATCGAACACAAATCTGAGGTAGTTCATGAGGTCTTTTCTCATTCCTATCGTTTGATACCCCACATAGATCTTGTGCAATTGCAATTGTAGTGTGCTAGTTGAAACGATAGCAGGCCTCGGAGAAAAGCTTTATGCGAGGAACCTCATGCCACCGCACTTGAAACTTGAAACATGATAGTGTCCTCGAGAACAAGATTAGAGCCGAGTTGGGAACGCTCAGGCTTCACAGGTAAGCACCGACATACTCCTAGTTCAGCTTCCGTAAGACATTAGACGCGAGACAGTCAGATTCAATGATTAACAGTCCAATGCGCCAACAGAGAGAGAGAGTTAGCAACGTGATGTCCGCCGCCTAAAAAAGAAAACCGACGCGTTGTTTGTTTTCTTGTTTGTCACCGGCCTAGTCCAAAGTCCGATGCAACACCCAGTCCACCCCCCTGCATAACGATGATTATCTATCATTGAGCAGATCCCTGTCTAACTCTAGCCATTTTGCAATCTGGATGGCATTTGATCGGGTCACAACAACTGACATATCCGCATTACCAGCACCCAAGGGCCTCGTCAAAATACCTCAAGTGCTTCTCGAGCTTATTGCATATCGACTCTGCCTTCTGGCAACCTTGGGACTTCTTCTACGGCTAATCGCGTAGTATTGAGAGGTATATAAACACCTCATGGGGATAAAACGACCTCAAGAAAAATAGGCGGAAGATTCTCACCTCCGATAGGCTGCCTTTGAAGTCTTGATTTGTACTTGCGTGCTAGATCGATAAAAGATATCTCATTTATTTAACGTTCCATTCAGGTTGAAATAGTCTCATCAGTAAGATGAAGACACTATGTCAAAAATATGATGTGGGTATATAATTAGACCTTCAGCGTATCTTTTACAGTGTCATAGACATCCATGCACACCTCCCCAGCGTCAATTCACTGAAAATCACCAAATATTGCGTCAAACACGACACCCCGCTAGTCCCTGAGCCCATCCCGTGCCTAAGACGATGAGAGACGCATCCAGGGAACATCCTCACTTTCGCAACATTCAGCACTATCCTCAAACCTCGGCTTGAATGAGTGTCCGACATAGGTGTTTTGAAACATCAAAACTGCTAGTTACACCCTAGCTGATTTTATTATGCACATGGCGTGTAGTCAGCAAGATGATAGGCTGATGACGATGATGTCTTATGTCAGAGATCTACGCCAGTCTTTCAAGTTTGAACGTCCTGCGGGATGTGTAAACGCTAGAGCAAGAGCAGCATTTTTTTAGAGCGGACAGCAGCATCCAGAGTGATATTGTATTGATTTCCGGTCATATCGGAGATTTTTGCCATGGGAAAACCACGCCCATGAGTTGTACGAGCCCCACTTTCATTACATTTACCTCGAAAGTAGTGTGATAGGCTATATTTAGCTGGAAATCATTTGTCTCCCACCCAAACTCATTGAGAAATATCAGCAGTGAAACTGCTTATCCTTCGGTGATCTCACGTATGTCATCCCCGATATAAACTATGGCATCCTTCTCTTACACATGCTCATTTCACCGATATGCTACTGAGAGCCCGTGCTCCCTCTCCTCCTCCTGGAAACTCCAACACTCCCTTGCTCAAACGAGGAACTATTGCTGCTCTCGTCTTGTCGAGCCTGGCCGCATTTCTTGTTATCATCGCTGCCCTTTTTTATATTTCCAAGCGGAGACGCAGACGACGTCGTGCAAGGTATCAAAACCAGCGCAGAGGCCATGTCAGTCTCAATCGGCTCTTTCCAAGGAAACACAGCTTCCGAGCTCACAGCGATGGTGTCGATGGTCAAGAAAAGGATCAAGTTGACTCAGCAAAAGAACAGCCATTCACAGGTGTGATCCTGGACATTGGACACGATAGCATTGAACCTGTCGAAATCAACGAGGACAACATGTCCCCCGACGGGATCAGCAACACAGGTGTCTGTGGGGGTCGTCGTGACAGCTCAAAGAGTTCCAACAGTGGGTTTGCCCGCTGGAAAAAGGGCCTTAGCACGCTCTCTGGTTTGACTGCCCTGGGACTGAACTTTGCGCATTCAGATGAGAAATCACCGGTGTCAGATGATGGAGATGAACGTGAGGATGATAGTTCTGGGCTTGGAGTGCGTGTGAGCCATTCCTTGGGCCGGATTGGCAGCAACAAATCTACCGGTAACGGCAAGGGCAAAGGACGGCTCCGTGGCTCCTCCGGTTCACATGACCAGTCACATGATGCAGAGTCACTGTCAGGACTAACATCGTTGTCGTATGTCTCCAATACAGCTGTATACGGACATCCTCCTTCCTATGCTGCCTCCGTTTCTCACAACTCAGGCTCAGGCTCAAATGCGTCTTTGCAGCTACAAACTGCTCCCGGGGCTATCACTCGACTGTCGGACTCGCCTCCTATGTTTCTTTCCGACCAGTCGATTCTACTAGATCGAGCCAGAATATCCGGAATTCATATACTGGGAATTGGCGGAGCCTTATCCAGTATTGGTGCTCCCATCTCAGCGCATGTTGCTCTTCGTGGATTAAGCCCGAGGATCAGTAGATCCAAGATTTCGGGCAAGGGAAACCGTAGACAAAAGGACACAGGACCGGAAAGGAAAAAGGAAGAGAGGGGAGAGGAGATAAAAAAGAGAGAGCTTCCACAACCACCGGGTGAACAAGAAGCGAGTGGCAGTGTCGCTCTGCGTTTTTCGTCGCAAGTCCCAACAGCTACCACTGGCTCTCCCATCCGCGCCCTTCCACCTATTCCTACATCCCAGCCGACCCCAGCCCCTTCGCAACCTCAGCTCTCTCCGCTCCGGCTCACAGAGTCCCCTTCGTCGTACTTGACTGCCCCCGAGTTGTTACCCTTCAAACCTAGCTCCAATCAGGATCCTGATACTATCACTCCTTCACCTCCTTCTAACAATAACACCGAAAGAAGGTTCAAACCCCGTTCATCATCAAGCAATGTCCCAGGTCTCGGGTTTCCAAGGGGCGTCCAATCCTTCGCCGAAGCGGCCGCTCTAGCTGCCAGTCTGACCACACGTGGAATTCTTGTCGAAGGACGTGGTCCTGGTATTGGATCTGACGGCGAACCTGGCCAAGGCACCCCGAAAAGATTATCCACGGCCTCGAGAGTGCGTTTTGAGGATGATCCTACTGATTTGAACCCGAGTTCGGGAGAGGCAAGGTTCACGTTGTCGCTTCCTAGCGGTCAATCGCTACCTCCTGATGCGGTGTCACCAACCTCAGTCCAAGGTTCGAGTCGATCTTCCGACCACGTCGCTACTGCCTCTTTCCTTGACCTAAGTTCTCAGTCTTCCTCGCCCCCTTCTCAACAACAATCTACTAAGATGGAACTCTCCACCGACATCGAGCTTGAATCCGATCGTATCTGGTCCATGCATCTCCCGGGGCGTCGTGGTGCGCCCAAGTCGGAATGGAATGACACAATTTCACCTCATATTCGATCCGAATCTTCTTCATCCCACTCTGGTTATGGAAGTCTGCGGGCGCAGTTTTCCCCTGTCGTTCCTGCCCCTGATGCTGGGACGTCTGATCCCCCATCAAATCGTCACATTTTCCCGTTTCCACTTGCGATTCCTCCGTCGCAGTATATGCCTGAAGGGTTTACTGGTGTTGAACCCTCGCCCTCGTTGATATCGGCTACTACCAGTATACCCGTTTTCGTTCCTCCCACTTCTCGACGAGGCCATCATGACCAACGACTTCACGAGCCAACGACCAGAATAAGTGAAACGACGCATGATCTCAACGACAACGCTAACGACTCTCAAGACCACCATGAAATTTCTCCTCAGCAAAGTAATACCCACGAAGGGATGTCATTCAGCTCCCCGACCGATAGTTTCCCACAGTCCATTTCCGAAGTGCATTTTCGAACGAGTGTAGGTGTCGATTCGGATGTCGATCTTGAACCGGGACGATTGCAGTATGCGCGTCATTATTCTGTTCGACCCCGTCATCGCCATCGTCATCAGCATTCACATCCGCCTTTACCTTCGATGCCTTTGACGCCTCAGAGGTTTCATCCTCAGCAGGAACAGGCTCAGTCACCGTCACAGCAAGGTTCGGGTGGTAGTTCGATCGTTCAGAAGATATTTGGTGGTGGCGGTAAATAGGTTAAGTGATGGATGCTCACGTATAGGATTGTTGTATTATTAACCTCGGTTTTTTTCTTCTTGTTGTTAGTATAGGAGTTTTATCCTATACTCGTCTCCTGATAAAAACAAATGTATGTACAAAGCTTTACGCTAGTCACCTTCGATAAAGATAGGTTTCTCGATCGACACCATCGGTAAAATACAACTATGTAGTATCCTTTCTCAATCCAAAACTAACAAATCTCCTAAAATCAGAAAACACTTCTCGTTTCGTCTCACCCATCGCACTACCTCTACCAGAACCAGAACCATCTGGTGTACTCGTGCCCGTCACAGCTCCACTTGAGCCCTGCGTCGAAGAAGTGCTAAGACTGTGGAAATATCCTTCTATAGCTGTCCCCGAGCCAAGAGGGGAAACCATTCGACTTGCTGCCGGACTCACAAGACCTCCACCGCCACCACCACCACCACCACCAAATGCGTAACCTGTGAGTTGAGGATCCATATCCAGCGAAGACAAGAAAGACGTGCTATCCAAATCCGTCTTAGTACTTGTGATCATCAAGAAACTGTCTTCAAGCTCTTGATCCATCGCTCGAGGGGTTCCTTTCAAATCAAGAATCTACAAAAATCTTCCAGGTCCCTGGAAATGAACAACAGCTTAGACCCATCCCTACCTTTTGGAAATTAATCAACGAAGCATCACCAATGAGAATCGTATAATTGAGTATGAAATTCTCTTTCGGATCCTACCATCAACATCAACATCAACATCCGTTCACAGGAAAATGTGATGGAAAACATACTAGTGGCGTTACTATGACTTTGAGGAGGGATTCTAATCGCGAGGTCGCCTTCGTAAGGGCTTTAGCATACCTGTCATTTGTTCGGATGCAATATATTAGCAATAAGAAGGAAGAAGAGCCGTCAAGACGGACACATTTGTCATTAGGCTTTCTCCAGGCATCTTGCTAAGATAGCCCTTGACAACCTGCAAGTCTATCAACAACTAGACAAGCATCAAGTCAATCCCCCTGAATCACATCATTCTTCGAATTCACAGCGCACCTGTTCCGCTCCAATTTCCTTTAACGGTCGGCTCCTAACAAGAGCATTGGTAAACTTGATCAAGAGTAAGCTAGAGAAACACAAATTCTCAGTTACATTCCCAAATCGAACGTGTTTAGAGGTTTTACGACATACCTACAAGTTTTGTCTAAGAAATTGCGCAGATACTTCTTTTGTTCCATCAAAGGCTTAATAACCTCCACAACTTGCTCTGTGGTCTTGACTAGATCCCCTACATACGGAGACTGCCCACTGACTTGGTTAAGACTTGACCAATTCGCCCGCGACATCGTCACAAAGTACGCATCTATGGCGTTCTCTACTTCACGAAGGAGTACGGTGATAGCCCCTGAGACAGCACTGCAAGAGAGAGAGAGACGGTGATTAAAATCACAACTACATGACAAGGAAAGAGATACCTGACAAAAAGATCCCTTTCATTTTGCAGCGTTACTTTATCCTTGAAATCGGGGTTGATTTTTTCTTTAATTTTCTCCTCCAACTAGGACCGCGTTTTACACACACAGAAGACCAAGTCTCGAAATGGGCGTACCTCTGAAGATGTCGTCTGGCAGTAATCTGCAGTGTTAATGACCATACAAGCTTGTTTGATCTCCTGGACATCATATCGCGATTCAGTTGACTTCCGGGCAGCTGGACTGGACAACAACAGTCAGTCTTCTCTTCTTCATGAGAACTTGGATTGAGATATCACTTACCGTTGTTTAGGCCCACTCAGGGACAGAACCTCCTCTAGTCGGTACTGAGTTACAAGAGGCAATATCTGTCGTGGGAGACCAACCAACCTGCATAGATACGCAACCATTTCTTGTGGAGACCGCAAAGGTCAAACAACGGCTGGCCTGTAGACAGCTTTGCACACTGATCTAGATTCTGCCCATAGAAATAAAACAACTCGGTAGATGAAGGTAGAACGACCATGGTTTGTTCGTCCTTTTCCAGGTCACCAGATGAGGTGCTTGTTGCGTCAAGGGACGTCCGCAGCGGAGGCTTTCCCTTCTTTCTATGAGGTGCAAGCATTTCTGCCAGGGCCCTTCATGCGTGTCACGAATAAGTAAACAACTTGACAAGAATATCACCCACCTGTCTTGAGCCTCGACGAAAATGCCAAGATACGGCTCAAAGGCAGTAGAGATGGCTTTTTGTGGCTGATTCGAGGCACTCGTAAATCTAAGGATTTCGGCAAACTATAGTTCTCGACATGAGCATTGAAGGAAAAAACAAAGCAAAAGATCGACTTGCAGGAGTGGCCCATTTTTTCGCCGTAGATGATTCAAACTCGACTGCTTGTTGAAGGTCATCCAGCAACGATTTGACCGTCAGACTCTGCGCAGATTTCGAGAGAAGAGTCGCAATATCATCTCTGGCCAACGTTCAACAATCCTGCTGGCCCTACAACAGAGAATAACACTCACCGAGTAATTTCGGCAAACTTGCCCAAAAGGAACCACCCAACCTTCCATTGCGATGGAAAAACATGCCCCTGCTCCAGTTCATGATTACTTATCAGTCGCCGAAACCATGCGAATCTCCTTGAGATGTTATCCAGCTGGCCGGCTTCATCGTTCGTCCTGAATATCCGACGGTACTCTTTGAGCTCGAGCGCGACGTAGCGATCTATCAGGTGTGACCGAAAATCTATGCCTAAAACGTCCACAACAAGGCACGCCTGAGTTATGGATGCAGGCATTATCTGCTTTGCAGTGTCCTGAAGAAAGCTTATATCCCCTCATGAACCCCATATATATACATCATATCAAGGATATTAAACTCACAACGCATCAAAGTCGGCATCCAATTGGGTCCGGAGATCACCTTGTATTTCTTGTATGCGCTTCAAGATACGCGAAATCCGTTGTACGGATGTATATTCCTTGAATGTGACAGATATTTCTTTGACAGTCTAGGATCCCTATTTCAGTGTACGAGCAATCTACGAATGATATGTCATCCGCACCGCCAGAGACTCGGAAGCTTCCTTATACTTTTTCTCTTTGATTTGGTCTTCCAGCTGCGTCGTAGCATTGACTAAGAACAGCGGGTCAAAAAGGATGGGCGGACAAAAAAGGCTACGACGGACCCAACATCTGTAACCGGCGCAACACCGTCATACTTGTAATCAAGTTCTTCTTCGCAAGGTCAAGAACCTGAATGTCTTTGGTTATGTTGCGAACTACAGCCTCCGATTCTGTGGCCTTTTCTCGTATACGGGACATTTGACCAAAAAGATCCTTAATCGGGGGCATTGAGTGGACAACGACAAAGAAGATTTCGTGCTGGACTCACAGAGATCATCTCCTGGATGAGGGACATTCTCTCAGGATCTTGGTTCTTCTTCAGTTCATCCTCAAGTTTGTTTATCTCTTCCCGTAGTTTTTCTTGCCTCTCATTTAGCTTCTGGTTCACAGACTCGATATGTGCCATGGAAGCCTCTAGAATTCAATTTGCCCTTAAGCCCAAGACAAGTTATAGTAGAAAAAGTAATTCACCATTAGGAAATAAGTCATTGAGTGTTTTGACGGAATCGAACTCATGAGGTAGCATGCCAGAGGACCCAGCTGGAAGAACCTCAAACGCGCGTTGGATGGCCAGAATCACTTGGTGAGGAGGATCATCACATTGCATGTCAAAGCCAATATGACCCTAACCCCAACATCGTTCTTTGGTCTCCCACTTATCATCCTCCATGGCACACAACACACATTCTCCCAGCTCTGATACAAAATCCCAAGTGGCTCTAGCTTACGACGATCAGCCGATGTTCATCTGTTCCAAATGTTCAGCAGTCATTGTAGGGCATGCGGTACATTGATATCGACCTTTTTTCTCAGACCATTCCAGGCTCTGCAAGACGAAGTGGTAAGCAAGGCTTTCACAGGACGAGACGGTCGTGGCTTGTGTGTGTGCGTTTCTTCAGCAAAACGAGCTCTCATCGATACCCTTTTAGCCTGATGCACTCTGCTACGAATGTTAAATTCGGTCAACGCGAAGAAAGGACCCTACTGTAATACAAAATTCGCTTTTTTGCTATCGAGATTCATTCATCCACTCGTTCTCAGGACTGGAGTACATACTGTAGCCGATGTCTTTTGCATGGGATGCAATGAAAGGCTGGGGTGGTACTACCACAAAGCAGCCGACTCTTCTCAGAATTACAAACAAGGTATGCCAACTTACTGTCTCCCCTCCCATACGGATAATCTCTCAAGGTAAATTTCTACTCGAACGCGAGCGACTTGTGAAAGAAAACAATTGGAACCTGGATGAATGATATCATTGTTAGAATAACATGTACTATATACAAGTTTTTTGCGACCTAATTTCTGCTGTATTTGTTAATTGATTTCGAATCAAACCAAGCAATAGTACATTCCTCATCGTGCACATGGTCGAGCACGGCAGTCATGGAGGACACGACATGCCCAGCATGCCAATGCACCAATGCACAATGGATATGCTCTGGTAACCCCCAATCATCCATGTTCAACCACCTATATCTGACGGAAAGTATAATCATAGGAACACCAACATCATCGACACTTGTATCGTCTTCCGGAGCTGGCACATCACCTCTAACACTGCATTCTTCTTTTCCTTCTTCCTCGTTGTTGCCCTCGGTATCTCCTACGAATATCTCCGCATCTTCTGCCACCGCTTCGACCAGAACCTCGTACTATCCCTAACTGAAAAGACCAAAGCTCCCATCCGGCTTCCAAGCACTAGATCATCACCAGAACGCGACGACGGTCACTCAGTGTCAGGTCGACGGCCAAGATTTAGTTTTCCAGGGTGAGCACCCGTCCGAAAGGTGACGTGTCAAGCTTGTTAACGGTGAATGTGTAGGATCCCAGTCCCTCTGGTCCCTAGGCTAACCAGAGCCGCGTTATACGGCGCGACTGTGTTTCTGTCCTTTTTCCTCATGCTAATCTTCATGACCTACAATGTATGTGCCTTCTCAGGTTTATGATCTACTTGTTCCAACGATCAGTACAGGCATATCTCATCCTTGCCGTCGTCCTCGGGGCAGCAATAGGCCATTTCTTATTCAATCCAGCAATTGACATCAGCACCAGCGCCAGCAAAAGCATGGCGTGTCACTGAACGTCTGAATGATAGATAGATGGTCCCTTCATTATGTTTTTAGAGCATCAGGATAAAAGTACAGCAATATAGGTCACCCTATGTTGATTTCATCTCTGTATCATCATCTTTCTTTATCAGTCCCTCTGTCTGCAATAGAGCGTCAATCTCCGCCGGCCGGTAAATCTTGGCCTTGGGTGATTTAGTAGCCTCATCCAACGTTAGGACCGCGAATTCAACTATACAAACCATCAGTAATTCCAAAATGCACATCAAGTCGGAGAACCTCACGCTTCTCACTGCTAAGCGAAGTACTGTCCATCGTCTTGCTCATGGTCCTCAGAACCAGTCCAATGGCATCCTTGATAGCGATATCATCTTTATACTCCTGCTTCAACAAACTCTGAGCGGTCCCATTATTGGCACCAATACACGTAGCCTTCCACCCCGAATAATTTCCAGACGGATCAGAATGATATAATTGGAATTCATAGTGGGGATCATAGCCAGCGTACAGAATAGACACACCGAACGGTCGAAGACCTGACACAATGGGTCGATAACATACCCAGCACAGAGCTCAAAATGACGGCGTACCTCCAAATTGTGTGTATCCCTGCTTCATATCGCATATATTTTGAGCGAGAAGCTCAACAGGTATATCTTCGTTATACGCCAACAAATGCCGCTGAGCCGCTGAGCGTGCATAATTCACCAGTGAATTCGCATCAGCTGTTAGACCTGCCACGCCACCAATGACATTCCTGATTAATATCACAATCTAAGAAACATTGAGGAAGACACAAAGAAAAAGGAGGACGCACGAGTTGAGCAAAAAGATCTTCTCGCCGCTCCCACCGTAGCCTCCTTCTTTAGCTCCCGAAAGGTCAAGCAGTTTACCTGTAACCTTCTTTTCTGCAGCAAGGACGACACCATCCTTTGCGAGGACAGCAAGGACAGTTCCGGCATGTGAGATTGCCTCCATGGCATACTCGACTAGTAAAGTCGATTAACATCGCAAATCCTATCTTAGAGATCCAGAGAGATGAATTACTTTGGTACAGACGCCCTGGGAGTAGCCTATCAGAATTTTTTTCATCAAACTCGATCAGGGATTCATACCTTCAGGCGAAAAGATAGTTGTGCGACCTGGAAAAGTCATATCATTTTAATGACTACAAGTAACCGATTAGAGATCTTACTATCGTATCTCCGGGCCTAATTAGAGAACCAGTGTCAGATCGACCAGAAAAACGGGCAGTTGAGTAGACTTACCATCGTCAGTTAGGTACAAAGTGGTTAATCAAGAATGACGCGTCAGCCCGCACAACGCGTCTTCGGCATCTGCCGGCCATCATCATTGAATATGTTTTAATATACATATATGATAATTTTATGATCTGAAGCTGTTCAGCTCCTCCGCTGCAATCTTCACTTGTTCCTCCGTATCTGCCTCCAGAGACACGACTACCACCCCTTCCTCCCCCTGTGGGCTCTCAAGAGTCTCCAGCTGGCTATCCAACAACGACGCCTTGAAAAAATGTCCTTGTCTCTTCTGCATCCTCTCTTCCAACAGCTCCCTCGATCCATTGATCCACACAAAATAAGTCACCAGCTGTCCTCGTCCTGATAAAGGGCTTACCCTCCTCCCTCGAAGAATATCCCGATAAGACTTCTTCAACGCTGAACATGTTATCACCACCCCATCCCCGTTCTCCTTCGCCTTCAATTCAGCCGTGGTCCTGATCAACTCTAACCACGGCTCCCGATCTTCATCTGTCAAAGGCACACCTCTTGACATCTTTTCCACGTTGGACTTGGGATGCAACTCATCTCCTTCCACATAAACCATTCCCAGCTCCTTAGCCAACGCGCTTCCCAGAGTTGACTTGCCCGTTCCGCTCACACCCTGTCATAGACAGTCGGAATGAACCAGGTTGTATACAGACGTCATGTAGACAGCAGGAAGTGAGTCAAGTTTGGATCAGCATGTGATTGCGCTCAAGAGGAAGGAAGGAAGGAATTCCCTTGGGGACAAAACTCACCATCACCACAACGAAAACTGACTCTGATGATGAACTGTTGTTCATGGAGACTGCATGCATACTGATGACTGGTTCTAGGAGCCTAGTCACTACACGGAGGACCGAGCGGGACTGTCTTCTGTCAAACAGCAAACAGCTAATTTAAAAGTACCGAAAATATGGCGTTTATCGGATGTCAAATCGAACAAACTCCATATTTGGTACTCTTAAATTAGCTAGGACCGGGCCGCTATAGCTTTCACGGATTTTTCTGAGGTGTTCCTGTATATCAAACACTGTCGGTCCGAATGTATTACATACAGTGACATGATACTAGATGCGGGTAGAATACAAATACACACATAAAGGGTGAAATTAAAGGTATAGAATCAAGTCCTGTCTAAGAACCCTGATGCGAGGCACCAAAATCTAATGAAGAGTAAGCAGGAGGCAGCTGTTCAAACGACGTCCGAGGGAGGACTGAGTCAGAGCGTCTTTCTTCATCGCCACCCAACAACTGAATCCATCTTGGAGTGTCTTCACCATCACCAAATGACTTGCGGTGAACCTGTACGCCAGACGCCGTTGGCGCATCCTGCCTGCCCATTGATCCTCCCATGGACAAATCACATGGCGTAGGAGGAAGCAAACGCCCCGTACCCGAGGAGGTCGGTGTAGGGATTGGCGGTAAGGGCGGAGGAGATCCTGATAGCCTTCCAAGTATCACAGTTTCACTACGTATATGACTCTGTACTCGGCGAATGACACGGCTGTCACCGCCCAGAGTTGTAGGTGTCTGCGGAAGCGGCCGCCTCACTGAGTAGGCATGCAAGGCGGGCTCTGACGGACGTCTCTTAATAGACGAGGGTCCGACGGATGACTCTGTAGTGGGATTTGGCTCGGAAACGAACGTCAATCGTTTGTCATTTCGTGATGGTAATGCATTCCTTTCAGTCGGCCATGACTCGCGATTGAGTGATTGATCAACGACATGAGAAGCACTACCTGGCGGCCCGCTGCACGTGATATCATCATCATCGTCCGAGGAAAAGGAGAGCATAGATTTCAGTTCAGGCCGAATTTGTGGTAGCCGTGAATCTCTATACACACAGTTCGACATCTGTGAAGGAGTGGTGTTCTTACTAAATCGCTGTCGAGTAGGTGAGGATGGCTGGGACGAGAGTGGTTCCCTGTGTGCGGTTTGGAGGCTGGCGCTCGATTGCATATCGCCGATAGATATCGCGCTTGACGATGCGCTTTGAGCAACTATCCATTCTTGTGGGTCACAGACAAGAAGAATGGCAGTTATCAGGAGGTGGTCGAGGAGAAATATTGAAACGCCCTGGTGCAGAAGCATGGGACCGACGTTACGCTCGTCATGTAATGTCTCATAGACACTCAGTCTTGCTGGAAGTTCACCATCAGGAGGGTTGAAAACTGCAATCGGTCCCCTGACAGGACTGGAATTGCACTACACAATAGTCAATCCGAGTACCACGGTGGGGTTAGTTAACACATACCCAATAGGCCGCACCTTGTTTCTGCCACTTCATCGAGTGCGGATAATAAGGCAAGTTAAATTTTCTGGACTCACTTGGAGGACAAATGAGCAAGGTCATAATCTGAAGATGAGCACGACTCACCTTTTGAAAGTGCTCGGCCTAAGAAATGAGTCTCCACCGTTCCAATGATGGCCCTTGAGTTGGACGAGGACACCATCCAATGCACTTTTATCCTTACTTTTGGCTGGTATGATCCTTGGCCACCTGATGCTAGCTGCCTTGACAGGTTTCTGCCCTGGATCGGCTCGATTGATGGTAGTGGTCACACCAGCAGTTGTGATAGTATAGAGGGGAGATAGAGAAGCATCGTCTTTGAGAGTAGAATCAATTAGTGAATGAGAAGAAAAATTGAGCGTCAGAAGAGGAGCCTTGGATATGGTGTCGGGTGAGCTTGTGGACTCTGGACGGCGCAGATAAGGAAGTCTGACAGAGGCGAGGAGGGACATGTATCTCGACTCAGGCAAGGAGTGGAGATTCTACCATGAACCCGAGCATTGAGGGAAGAAAGGAAAGGATATTTATTGAATCTTAAGATGTAACATCCAGCCATCACATGTTCTGTCTCCTGTCCATACTGGCACACGCCGTCCCAAAACGGTAATTATGTTCGAAGACGACTTTCCAAGCACCTGAATCACAACAAGCCTGTATGACTGCAGCCTCATGACCAGCAGCAATAAATGTAGCCATCCCGTCAACGAAGCGGATCTGCTAACCAGAGAGGTTGGGTCAAAACGTGTGAAATGCAGAGAATAACGTGATATCCAGACAGATCCAAATAAACACGCCTTGACCCGTTGCCGCCATGTCGAACATCACCGATCCTACCTCCAACCCGTAAGTCTCATTCACTGTACTTCTGCCTGCCATTGACACGTCTATTCCTAGCAACAACACGTCTGCCGTCGACAACACTGCTGTTGCTTCACCGAGCAAGGGCAAGGGCAAGGCCCCTGTCATGAATGACCTCATCGACGGAGAGGAGGAAGACGACGAAGACGAGGACGATGAGGTTGACGAAGACGATGAGGACGACGACGAAGAGGTGGGAAAATGTGAAACTCTTAACCGCAATACACTTATGTTTCTCTGGCTTCTTTTTCAGGAGTCATATGACGATATCGACCCTTCTGCTATTCTGAAGAGTGGCAGCAGAACCCGCGGCGTTGTCGTCGACTACAACTCTGCGGAAGCTTTGGAAAAGGCCGGCTTAAAGCCAGGAGAGGCCGACGACGACGACGATGACGATAACACCATGAATTAAATTTATTGCTGTTTAGGCCTTTTTTCTGCTGCCGGCCACCAAATGTGGTATTTGTCGCAATTTACCAACATACGTATCTTCGTTCGCTTTGGCCTAACGATTCGCGGCGGAGATTTCCGATACTTGGTCCATGTGAACAACAAGGATTCCTCACCGCTGGCGTTACTTTGAATGAGCTTATTAAGTACACTAAGGACAATCTAATGTCTACCGTTGGATGAGTCTGAAATGCTTTTGCCTGATCAACCAATGCTTAAACTGCCCCGGCTCTAACTCAAATGTGACCAAACGTCAAATTCTGCATAACTTGTTAGGGGCCATCAGGCCCCCTTAGCGTTTACCCACCTTCCTCCGAGTAGCCGTGATATACCGCGTGAGCTTGTCAATGTCATAGTATCGTCGACAGGTGTGCCCTCGTGTCATTCAAAGAAGCTTTCGGCAAAATGTATTTATATTCTCTCATGTCAATGTTAATCGATGGGTCGATCTTCAACTGCCGCATCGACTAAATTTTCATTCATGTCATTGACCACGCAACCAGTCGTATCCGGAAAGATAAGCATGTGTTCACAGCTGGAGAGAGACACCACCACTCATCATGAACAAGGATACACGATACTACGGCTTGAGTGATCGCGTTTTTCGTGTCTTTTTTTCGACAACCGGTTAATTGACAGTTTCCATTTCGGGATGACTTCCCATAGGTAATCTGAGAGACCCAGATTCTTTCCCAGGTGCTCGGAATGCAAATTTCAGCTTTGTTTAGATCTCCCATCTCGTATAGACGGATCAAAAGTTATGCACTACTGTGCTTGAATTTCATCTCGATGACGCCTGGAATGGAATGGAGATGATTAAAATTTACTTATTTTTGCTGACACTTTTCCTGTAGTTTCTGTCTCTTCTGTTTGCTGGGGTTATCAATATAAGTTTGACTCAGACACCAGGCTTTTCACAATACATGAACAAGGCCTCTAAATTAGATTTAGTTAGGTGCTCTATGGATCTAGTATAGCACGCAGATATTATCAGAACCACATTAAATTCCCTGTTCATCCGTAGTCTTCATGTACCAGGGTTCTGATGTAGTGAATTGGTTGACAGGCACTCCAAGCTCGAAAAGGCGGGAGAGGGCATCGGAAAAACTATGACATACACGTCAGCCTCCATGAGATACAACAAAGAAAAATACATACTGCTCGAACCAGATATCTTGATTTTCAGCATAAGCCTTTGCCCATTTTTTGAAACTCTTATCTTGGGTCAGTAGATAGTCAGTCCTGATATGGAGTCGGTTAAAAAATACAGGAATGGATTCGTATGAATACTCACGGTAGCATCATAAGAGAACGAGTTTTCTTATCCTCGAGTTGCTTGGGGCCATCCCACTTTCTCCATACCCATGTTTCATCGAAAAGAAGCTTGAAATAATCATTTGTCACGGTAATTCGCGAGAAGGTCCAAGGTCCTTCGAATCCAGAACTGGAGGCCAAATTAGAAACAGCTAAATCAACACTAAGACCACGCTTACCGATCTTTATGGCAACGACCCAAGTTATGCGCACCGGAGAGAGCAACGATATCTCGATCATCGAGCCTGAGCTGTTGTCAGCTCTCATCAACTTGTGGTCACTGTGGGGATACATACCCCATACGGTAGAAGATAGTCCTCAAGTGGTCCGCGCCTTTTGAAGCATCGGGGAGACGGCCGTCGGGGGTTGTCTGAGCCGCAAAACCATCAATCCGGCCTGGGCGCCAAGGAATCGGCGGACCATCCATTTCCTGTAGCGAAGATCCGTAGTTGATAGTCGACACATTATCATAGGACACCAGGACAAACCTGAACCGCGCAAACTCCACCAAGAGTCCATAAATCACCATAGGTGATCCAAGGAAATTCCTTCTTGATCAACTCCATGAGCTCTCGAGCGATTTTCAAGCCTGCGTTAGCACCGTGAAGCGATTCTGGCTCGAATCGCATGGTTGCATAATTACTTTTCGAAAAAGATGACATCAACACGGGATATGATAAAGATCAAAAATATGAGAATCTAACCTTCCACCTGTATTTGAATCCTTATCATAAGTGCCCGAAGAGTGCCAAGCTAGGCGGAGGATGATAGGCCCATAAGAACCATCTTCCAAAAATACACTCAGTTGAAATCCGATAAGAGAGTGAACATTGCATATTTACCGTCATATTCTCCAGCGTCGTGAACGAGCTCAGCAATTCTGTTATAAACCTGGCGTGCGTTTGAATAAGGCCTCAGAGAGCAGTTGGCGAAAACGGACCTTCTGGTAGTCTTCCTTGGTAGGTACAAACCCAGAAGCAGATTTTGCGGTCTGCGCCGCAGACTTCGCAACTGTATTCGTCTCCCTACCTAGGTCGGTAAAGTAAAAGAGCGCAAAAGTTCCAATTGCTGCTACTCCAAGACTAGTATAGAGTGCAGTCTTCGTTTTTGGGGGAGGAGGTGTGGTTGCAAAGCGACGTAGGGTGATACCAGGTTGAACTGTTCTCTGAGAAAACATGATAGGAAAGGTGCCCCTGCGAAGGGTTTGTGCACGACAAAAAGCAGAGAAAAAAGACATGACGGTGTCAAAGAAAGTATGGAAAAGCAAACGCTGCAAGAGCTGATTAATATAGTAATAAATATAGTAATAAATTATGGACGCTGACAATATCTTTTCTAGGTCACATGCTGCCCTCATTGATTCGGATCTGATTTCAAGTCCCAAAACAGAAATCGATTTGCCCTTTTGGATTTGAATTTTGTTGATCATCAATCTCAGCAAAGAGCACCACACTTACAAGCCCAGGTAGCTGTGGATCTCGAAAGTTACGTTAATTTATAATACAGTCATTCCGGCGGTTAACATGATAGGTCTATGAGTTGAAAAATCTAAAAGTCTACTGAAGAGTTGGGAGCATGGAATATGTAATCGAGAAACAAATGGGAATTCTGCATCACATCTCTGTAGGGATATCCCAACTGGATGATACAGAGCCAAATCCGAAATGGGATCATGCACTGACATTGAGATCCGCATTACTCGATGTTGCACACTACTCATGTTCGTGTGCAGCCTCTTCATACGATGGAAGCCCACGCATGCTCTCTAGAGGTGGTACTCCACCTCCAATAAATCCTCTTGAGGCGATCGAGTAATCCGGTACCTCCGTCATTATCCGGTGCAATAAATCTGCTCCATTGACCCCTTCTGATGGCGTATCCGTCCCCGAACGGTGAGGTTGTTGCCCAGAGAAGTCAGAATGACCACTATGGGATCTAGAGTGTTGACCTTCGTCTGCAGATTGATGGCTTCCATGTCGAGAAAATAGAGAGTGCGGACTACTAAACGAAGTGAGAGCACGCAAGATGTTATGACGGTTTCGACCGTGATTGCTAGTATGATGAGTGGTGACATTGTCATGATGATGAGAACCTTCAGGGCTCGCTGGTCGACTATTGTGGCGGCTTTGAGAGCCACTTTGATTTTGGCTAGAAGATTGTGACGAATCAGGAATAATTTGTTCAGAGAGAGCATTCGGCTCCAGCGCAGAACAGTCTTGTCGAAGGTGGGAGTCCGATAACGAAAGTAAAAGTTCAGAGTGAAGTAGATCAAGAGTCGGGATTCCATCAGAGTCTGGCGCCTGAGGCAGCTGTGAAAGAACATGGGGTTCCAATGGGGATGAATATCCGGAATGAGCTCTCGAAGGAGGGATGGAAACAGAGGAATCGTGCGTGTCAGCTCCCGATTGCGGATGGACGTGGTGTATCCATGGATTGTTGATGCGAACAGTGGAAGCCTCAGGAAGGTACATGTTAGCTACTCGATCTCTGATATGTGCAGCATAACTTGGCAATTCACGATCAGTCTCCTCCTCAGGCAATGTCCCAGACGAACCGAGAACAAGTCGACGCGTTGCAGCAGAAAACGAGCGAGCTTCTTCCAGGAGCCGATGGTCCAGAATATGAACAGGCAGTGAGCAACGCAGCTCCGAAGTATGACCATCCAGATTGCGCAACAAGATGCTCCAGCGCACACGGTGACTGACTATGATGGGTTCGATGGAATGTGAAGGTGTAATGGATATGATAGGCAAAGGAATTGTAAGTGTGACTGTAACATCACTAGTTTCTTCGCTTTCCTGTACTGTAGTTGATGTATGTGAAGAAACTGGGGAAGATGGGCTATCAGGAGAACGAAGACCTGTCGGTGAGGTGTCACCTGATACACTTGTACTGGGTCCAGCGATAGGATTCCGTGGCGATCGCACAGTGCTGGCATTTTGGTTGGCCAGCAAGTAGCGGGAGCGGGGATCGGCAACAGTTGCCTTTCCATCGATTATCGCATGATTGATTGCAGCAACGGTATTGACATTCTCCTGTGTCCCACCACGTGCGTAGACTTTTGTGGTCTCTTGAACCGTCGTTTTGATGTGACTGACGTAAACACCTTTAGCTATTGGCGAAAATTTCAAGATTGTAGTCAAAGTATCTCCCAGCGCCCAGGCCTTGTGGGGTAAAGTGATCGAATACATGATCTTCTCCGGCCACGTATTCTCTATTTCGAGAGTCTGCTGATATTCTAATGCTTCGTGGCCGAAGGACCGAGTGATATATACTGGCAAGACGGCTTGAAGATTAGAGCTCAAACCAGAGCGAACTGCGATTGCACGTAATTTGTAGGAGATGGAGGCGCCACCAAATGCGGATGTGCCCAAACTCGACGGAAGGCTGCCATCAATCTGCGATTGGAATGAGAATGTGTGGCGACCTGCTTTGACGGTACGAGCATGTCGCTTGTCTCCCTCCAGGAACGACCACTCATGGTTGCAGATAACGTATGTCACAGAAGACGAATTGGCACCCAACAAGCTTTTAAAATAGGTCGGTATGTAAACATCATCAACGAAGCAAAAGATCACTCACGACTCTGATGCAGGAACAGGTATCCGCCCTTTACCTCGAAACTGGAGCGTTATTTCTTTGAGAGACGTGTCCTCAACCAAATAGAGCGTGACATGACCAGAAAGCCTTGTTGACTCAACGTCGACTCCGGTGCCCTTGAGTATCAGATGCTGTGTGTCGAGGGCGATTTCCAAATGAGACCGTTCTTTGGAGTGGCTCAAATCGTGGTCAGCCAGATGTGAGGCTGAGTGGGTACGAGATGGGAGAGAGGGCCTCTCGAGATCTTGAGGAACATGAGAAAAATAGTCCTGTAGAGCTGAGGACGATGACCCTGCCGAAGGGATCATTCTGAAGAGTCTCGCAGGATTCGAGAGTACTGGTGGAATGTGAATTCGCGCCAGAGGCAAAACCTGCGCTGGGGCGTAACCTCTAGGAGGCGACAGTCAAAAACAAGTTAAAAACAAGTGAAAGAGGGCGGCTGATAAAATAAACAAATGGTTCGGAGGCCATTGATTGGAATCGGATCCGATCTGCCCCTTCAATTGTCTGCCACTTATTCTCACCGTGAGTGGTGTCACAGGGTTGTCACCGGCATGTAGTTGACTCAAATCAGATCAGGCTCTGGTGTACAAGTTAGGCCAGTAGTTTATTTTAAATGTAGTTGTCTATAGTTAAAAAAGAACAAACGTTGAGGCGAAGCCACCCCAGATATTTCTTGTCACGACCCAAAAAGGTGAACAGCAAAAGGCTAGGACAGATTGAGAAATTTTACGTCAGTCCCAGGCATTGGGAGCGTATTGAGATGTCAAGACAATCGGCGGTCGGTTGCACCCGATCAACCTCCGTAGACAGGACATCATTTCACAACTCAGGACCTCCCTGAGAATCGTTATCGAAGATAAGCATCCTGAGTATGATAAGATGTGGGCCTCAAAATTTTTGCATTACACATCTTTGGGGACTTGTTTTGTTATGGGATGGTGTATAGATAAACAATCTGGTGCCAAGATGGTGCGACTTGCTACGATGATAGAATGATTCATCAGAGTACCGCAACAAGCATCAAAGATCGAAAGGGGCTGCGCGGGTTGGTTGTTCTCTGCGAATGTGCCGGGCTTTCTAAGAAAGGCTACTACAGCCTTGATGGTGCTGTGAGAAAATCCGGAGCATGTGGCGAATGTCAGGCTGAGGGTTTAACACAAAGCTTCACCGCAAAGGCATGAAAAGGGGTCTCTGACGCTACTTATGATTCACCACAACAGAAGTCATTTGAATGGCCCCAACGCGAAGTTTGATCCAAAGAAGACAGAATCATCAAAGTGCCGAAAACGCAAAGGGACAATGTTCATCGTCGGAGCCTCTCAAATATCGTGGGATCGTATTTCCAACCACTCTACAATGTATCACACATCCAGGAAGATTGATGAAACCGCATAGACAAATATCGTTTTTAGTAAAAAAAAACACACAAAAAAGGTGATCCGTCTTATGGAATTATCCGAGCTTATGCGCAAAAGGGGATATAGCATATATGTGGCAGAACCCATCCAAGTATGTTATTATTAGATCCTTCAAGCCCATTCCTGAGATGCCATTCTTAACAAACAAATGGAAGCAGGCAATAAGAAGCAAGTTTATCACAGGGACTCATATTTCAAGGATGACATGGAATTTCAGGGGAGGTTCACTCCAAGACCAAATGTAGCTGTCGTCCATTTTTAACACCGCGCCTGACCAATAATCAGAAGATGAATAGGCTCCACATTTACCTCAAGACCTCGGCAGTCTCAATAACGACCCCTTACCCACACATATAAATGGTCCAGAATGCATTCTCAAGAACTGATGTACCGAAGGAAGCCTAACACAATAATAAGTAAAAGGCCATATTCAAAAAAAGGAGACAGAGAATTCAGGCTTCTCTGCAATACGTTGGTCATGTAACACTTCTTCACCACACTCCATTCAGAAATATGGCCTCAACTACAGTTGGATTTTTTCTCATTGGGTATGTCATCTAACGGTTGCCAATCATTGCATCTTTCTATCCAGCAACACAATCACCCATTTATCGCCCATAACTTTCACTTTAATTTTATATGTTCGGTCCATCTCTCAACATGCAAAAAATTGTTCAAGAGCGAACGACAACAGCACAACACAACAAAAAAGGTAAGTAGAGAGAGGGGGGAGAGGTAAGTCAAGAGAGAGAAGGGGGAGAAGTAAGTAGCGGGAGAACTAAGGATGTATCTAAGGTGTTGTCAATCAGGCGGTGGGAAAGAGTTCAGTGTAAAGGATGGGACAGCAACCGTTCAAGTTGCTATTGGAATGGTACAACGTGAAGGAACGTCAAGACGATAACAATTCAAAAGGACCTAATTTTAGAAAGGAGACCAAGCACTGAACACAACTGATATTGTGTCTAGGCAGCAGGAGCTGGGGTAGGTATAGCAGGAGATGGAGTAGCACCTTGACGAGGGCCTCCGTGATCACCTCGGTGACGGCCCTTTCCTCCACCTCGACGTTCACCGTCACCTCGACGTTCACCATCACCGCGACCACGATATCCTGTTTAGAATGTTTAGAACGTGAGGAATTATCGTGGACAAGAGAAACAAAACGTACCGCCACGCCCTCTGTCACCGCCACGACCACGGTAATGTCCACGGAATCCACCACGGAATCCACCACGGTCACCATAGTGTCCACCACGGTCACCAAAGTGTCCACCACGATCACCATAGTGTCCACCACGATCACCAAAATGTCCACCACGATCACCAAAATGTCCACCACGATCGCCATAGTGTCCGCCGCGACCATGACCGCGACCATCCCCACGATGTCCTCTTGCTGTTTGTGTAAAGCCTTCTTCATCTTGGGAAGGAGCACCTGGACCGGGTGCTGGGGCTCGACCATTCACTTGCTCAGCAGGAGTTGCAGAGCCAGAGGTACCAAACTCGGCATGCAAGCCTGCAATCGAGGGCAGCTCTTCTGCTGTTTCATCAGCGGCCCAATCGATGGCGGCGGCGGAACTGATAGCAGTAGCAGGGACTTCTTTATTATCCGAAGCCAAATCAGTTACCTGTGCAAGAGCATGAATTAAGAAAGATAGGATGGGCATGGAAACACCTCACCTCGGGTGCAGGAGCGACACCTTGCTCTGTATGACCATTGACCGCTGCAACAAGAACATTTGCAGGAGCCTCATCAAATGGGCCCTCGAGTTCACTATCCTGCATAAAGCGGAAGCTGTTTGACGCCGCGATGACTCCAGAGGTGGTGCTGACAGGAGCAAGGGCATCGGACTCTGAAGGAGCAGCAGCGGAGACAGCAGTAGGAAGTTGTTCTGCGGTCGAGGAAGTTTGTTCCTCTGGTTTTGTGCTGGGCTCAGGCTCAGGCTCGGACTCGTGCTTGTGCTCGGGTTCGGGTTCGGGTTCGGGTTCGGGCTCTGGGGTTGGCACTCTGGGAGGATTGAGAGCAGCATTTGTGATTTCAATCAAGCGCTCATCTATGATATTCAGTTGTATGTCAAGCGCTTTTTCAATTGGACATACGAGATACACCTTCCCAATTGCCTTGACGATGAAGGAAGAGGGCAAGGGCAGCCTGTTTTGGATCGCTGTCCGGACTGAGGAGAGCGTCGCGTAGAGAATGAATGGCTTTTGATTCTTCCTCTGGAATGGAAATATTTATTTCGCCCTTGGCAAGGGAAGAATGGAACCGGAGAAAGTCAACGAGTTGGGCAGCGCCAGAAACTAGACCGGACTAGGGAACCTGAGACGGCGATGAGTGAATAGATGAAGGATAGATTACCTGGGCAGCATCGACGGCACACTGAGTACGGGCTTTTTCGGCCCTCTCAGCCTCGAGGCGACTGGCAGCTGCTTCACGGGCCGATTCAGCTTCATGAGCCTGGTAGGGATGGTCAGACCTAGTTGCAAGGGAGCCAAGGGCAGGATAACCTCGACAGCGGTGTAGATCAAGGCCAATTCCTTTTGGACAGCTTCGTGTTCTGGACGCTGTATGATAGTGCGTTTCTGGTCTTCGTCAAGTTTTTCCGGGTCGGTGGTAGCATAGGCGCAGCAGCGGTTCTGACAAAAAAATGAGCAGCGAAGAAAGATACTAGGAAGAGGACATGCGATTTTTTTTGTAGCCAACCTCTTGCGCTTGGAGAGTAGATCAAGGGTGAAGTTAGGCTTTGAGTCGTCGTCGGGGACGTCGAGAGGCTCCTGGGGGACAGGGTCCTTTGGGGCATCGTCTTCAGCGTTCTTGGCCCTTCGTTTTTTACGTTGAGCCTTTTGTGGGGTGGTTGGGGGAGGAGCGCCGGGGACAATACGTTGTTCGGGCATGGGAGGAAGAACAGAAACCGAGAATAAAATATTCGCACGGTGAGATGGAGTTGTGGTTCGGCGACGGCAACGTCGTGCTCGTCGCCGACAACACCGCCTTCTGCGTCCACAAGGGCGTCCTCGCTCGTCACTCCCCCGTCCTTGCCGCCGCCATCGCCCTCCTCGACAACACTCTACCCTGTCCCCGCCTCGTCCTCGACGACCCTCCCGACGACCTCGCTCGCTTCCTCTATGCCCTCTACGACGGCGTCTCCGCCCTCAGGTATGACCCCTCCGACTTTGACGTCGTCTCCGCCCTTCTTCGCCTCGCAACAAAATTTCAGGCGCAGAAAATCCGCGACGACGTGCTGCGCGGCCTCTCGACGACCTGGCCCTGTACGCTTGCCCAGTGGGAGATCCGCGAGGCTGCCGCCACCAACACCAGCGGTCTCTACAAGCCAAGGCTCTCCTATCCCCACCCCATCCTCGTCATTAATCTCGCACGCGCCACAAATGCACCCGAGCTGCTGCCCTCGGCGTTCTACGACCTCTGTCGCTGTCCGCCCAGCGACATCGCCTCCGGCTACACCGACCCCCGCTCCTCCACCCTCCACATACTCTCCCCGCAGGACCTCATGAGCATCCTCAAGGGCAAGGAACACGCCTCTCGCTATCTCTCCACCTTTGTCGTCAACGAGCTCGAAGGCCGCCAGCCCGCCGCCACATGCATCCATCTCCCAGAAAAGGACCCTGTCCGTAGACGCACATGCCAGGCCGCTTTCGAGGCAATCACCTTTGAAATCCTCCGCGACGTCAATGGTGTCGTTTGCCACAGAAGCTCAGATCCCCTGTTCGCCATCGTCGATGCAGAGCTCATGCAGACGAGGCAGGACGCCTCTTTTTCCCTTGGTGTCTCCCTCAGAGCCTGTGAACACTGTCGCGTAGAGTTTGCCGCCGTCGTCGATGCCGTTCGTGAAGAGTTTTGGAGCAGACTCCCCCTCTGGTTTGGTCTCCAGGTGCCCAACTGGCCTGCATAATTATTATCATTATTACTATTATTTGTATTCTGTTATCTCTTCAACATGGACACCCATCCAGCACACGGAATCGAGCTCCTCGTCCTGTCCTTCCTCCAGCAGCTCGTCCACACCAGTGGTCTCCAGTTTCCCCAAAAAACAACTGCCAGTCACCGACGAGCACAGTCGAAAATCCAACTCCAGCTCGCCAACCGCACCGCCAGAACGTCCACAAAGACCCTCGTCTATCCCAAGAAATCTAATACCGCAAGTCTGAGGCCTTTCGGTGAGTCAATACATGCAGAATTAAACACTTTTAATGTCGTTAGCACAACTCTTTCGTGTCATGGACCTTGCCCACGAAGCGATAATCGACGACATTCCCATGACGAAAAGGTGAGAGAAATTCAAACATAAATCCCAGCTGACACTCCCAACAGAGACATTTACTATAACGACGTTCAGCTTTTCAGGTCTCAAAGAACTGTCGACTCGGTCAGTATTACTTTGCTGTCCAAAGTCAATGTCCTCGCAAACACTTGTCGTAGCTCGTTGATGACCTGGCCGCGACCCTCGACCTCGATAGATCCTTCCTCAACATCCGTGCATCGAGTAAAGGTCTCATCTGTGGCTCCGGTCTCTCAATTCGTCTTTCCACTGGCGAGGAAATCCAACCCACAGATACCAAAGTGCATATACTCATCTTTTTTCCGAATATCTGCTCCAACTTATTTTTTAGGGCACCTTGATCCCGGCAGGCGAAGATATAGATTCTTTTGGATTAGATCAAGATGTCCGCTGGGTTTTGGTCGTGGAGAAAGAGGCAAGTGACGCTTTTTTAGACCCGTCTACCGGAGGCGGGTCCTTAGGATCACATAGGCTGTCTTTCAAACCCTCTGTCATTTGAAAGTATCGGACTGTTGTGGAATGCCTGGAAGAGGCTTGATCATCACGGTTTGACCTCTTATCCCACTTGACGAGGCTCAGAGCACCTGAACTCTCTAGGGAAAGGGCTATCCAGACGTTGCCACCCGCCACCTGGTCAAAAGTCTCGCAGACAACTTACCACCTCGGTAGTATCTGATCAATGAAATAGACTGCCTCTGACCTGCCAGTAGCATACCGATAATGGCACTTGTAGACGCAGACCCATACGGTCTCGATATCCTCTCAGTGTACAATTACGGAAGCAAAGCCTTGAAGCATGAGAACGAGCGGCTGGCAGCTGGAGGAAAGGTCGTGTGGATTGGAGTTCTTGCAACTGAGTTTTCGAGGTGCGCATATACCCACGGTCTGGATAAAACATGTGAAATGTTTTTTAGACTTGGCATCGATAAAGATAAGTTGTTGCCGATTTCACGACGAGACGAGAAAAAGGTAATTCGGTCCGATTTTTTCTGCGTGATGCTCGGAGACTGATGACAACAGGCTTTGGCTATGCTCCAGAGATCGACCGATATTTTGCCTCCGCAATGGAAGTGAGTCCTTTTTACCCTCCATAAATTTATAAAACACTCGGCTTTTCCAGGAGGGAACTGCAACATATGCTGTTCAACCGTCGTAAAGCTGAGATTGAGATATTATCTTCCCTGAGCATACAAGATATGTCGCAGAACAGGACTGTGGAGATGTCATTTTTAGGTGAGATTGAGGTTGAGAATTCGAGGGACCAAGAGCAAATTATTTCTCACGGAAGATTTGGTGGCCTCCCCCATCTTTGATTATGAAACCCACCATTCTTCCTCCACATGATACTGACTGCGGGCCTATAGTCACGAGCAACGATGAAGCACATGCAGACCAAAAGCTATGCATCTCAGAGACAGAGTTTGTCAACATGGATCCAAGTGAGCTAGCGACGGGTATGTCATCTACACCGGATCATCATCGTGGCAGTGGTGGTGCACGAAATGGACTGTTCGTGTATTTGTGCTCTAAGATAACGAGACTTGTTGAAGAATATGAGAAACGGGACTGTATATGTAGAGAATGATTAGGTCTTTTTCGGTAAACAGGATACACATATTGATGTATATGTCATATTTTTTCAAATCCTGGTGACTCATTCAAAGACCATTATCGGCGACAGTTGGAATCAAGTCTTTTGTAAAAATATTTAAAAAAATAGATAAATTGATTTTTACAAGGACGAGATGTGGATTTTTCTTTTTTCTTCTTTTCATTAGATCAAAAACGAATAATATATAAATGAGCGTCAAGATTTGGTCAAAAAGAACGAGTGTCTAAATGAGATCGTCATGGTTCCCTTTAATGAACAAAGGAAAGAAAGGAGGTCAAGAAGAAGAAAAAACCATTTTCAGCCTGTACCATCGAGTTCGAAAAAAATAAAAGACAACTTTGGATCATCGTGTCAACGATAGATAGGAAGGAGGAAAATCAACCACGGGTTCTTGCAATAATCGTCCGCTTGCGCTTTGTTTTTCTTTATCAGCTTCGAGATGTTTCTGGAATGAATGCATGTCAGAGTACAGAGTTCCAGCGCCCATACCAACACTTTGAACAGCACCATTCCATACAGTAGGTGGTGGTGGTGATGATAATGATGCTACAGCTGCTGACGTCGAGGCTTCACGGGGCACTTCGGCAGCACAACTATTTTCCGAATAAGGCGATGTGAGGATAGAAGCACCGTCTCCAGTTCGTGAAGCCGAACGTATAGGGGCTTGACCAGCATTGGGTGAGATACGACCTTCGTAACCTTGTGTCACGACTGCTGGTGGGAGAGGTGAAAGAGGACTCGCAGTATCCGGATTGAGTTGTCCGCCCCCGTAGTCGTTTCTGTAACTTATGCCTCCGACATTCCCGTTCATATGTGTGAGTCCAACTCCTGGTGACCTATTGCCGGATTCTACCTGCGCCATATTGTTGTAATCATGATTGTTTCGAGTTGAAGCGCCGGTTCCAGTCAAGAATGCGGAAGAGGAAAATCCTTGAGGTCTCTTTTCTCTCCTGCGCCTACGGTTTCGGACTCTGGCAAGCCACATTGCAAGCAGGCCAATCACAATGACTATTCAGCAGGGTGAGATTAAATGCAATAGCTGAGAATAGGAAGTAATTGCTCACATGCAGCAATAGCTATTCCCGCCCATGCACCATTGGAGAGTTTACTTGAATTTCGAGTGCTGAGGCTGGAAGTACTCGAAACAGTAGAGGGATGCGCTGAAAGCGTGCCAGATGTACTTGTTGAGCTGGATCGACTTCCAGCTGCTTTAGTACTCGATGTTGGTGCGGGTGTTGATACCACGCCCATACTTATTCCTGACGTGTGTCCAGCACTCAGAGTCTGAGCGACGCTACCACGGGTACTTATCACTGTTTGGCAAACTTGATTCTTGCAACTAGTGATCGTACAGACTCCTCTTCTACAGCTTCTAGAGTTATTGTCGGAGTCAGAGTCGCTGTCGGAATCCGAGTTGCCGTCATTTTGGTTTTGGCGTGGCCTTTGAATCACGGTGAATTAAAAAAAACCAGCCTCAGGGGATGAATTAAATGACTTACTGCATCCCAAGAGCACCAGCACCCAAAGTCTGGAGTAATGCAAGGAAAACGGCAGGGCCCAGGGTTGTTGAAAGCAAGGTGGAAAACATTTTTTTTTGTTCCAAGAAGTGCAAAGCGTTATGCCATATACAGCAAGGTCGGGGAAGCAGTGACTAGCGGCAGCAACAGGGCTATTAAATAAGGCAGTAACAGAGTCTGAGACACCACGTTTCGAGAGAATTTGCTTCGAATTGAACGCTGCCAGAAATGCCTCAGGGTCATCAAGAGAATGAATATATAACCTTTCGGCAAGGTTTTGCTGCGATCCTGGCCACATCCGCAATGGAGATTAGGCGGTGCTAGTCTCTTTCCCAGATGGCTATGCATCTGTCTGGAAGAAGAATACTTGAACTCGACTTGGACGCTGCGCAAAGAACGAGACCTGATATGGGAGTTGGATTGCCAAGACCTTTTGGACATCGAAACTGCTAAAAAAAGCCAGGCTTGTCCTGATCTGGAATGAATACTTACGTTCACAGTTCATCTTTCAATGACTGGTGACAGGAACTGACCTGGACTAAAATCGTAGTGGAAGGGGGGAACACAAAAACTGCAATACTCGTGCCGGATGACTCGACCAGTCTCCTGTAGATATATCTGACATACATGAATCAATTAATATACACGTCTCAATTTCCAGATCTTAAATTCTGAGGAAGTCCCCCTGCATCCAACAGTGCCTCCTCCTCTCCCAAGTTCCTCGGTCCATCGCCAATCCGAGTATGAATTAGACCTTTAACAACACCGACACCATACGACTTTGCTACTTTCTCGTTAAATCCAGCTGGAACCTGCCCTCTCAACTGACTACCACCAAACAAATTAAAGACATCTTTGAATGAATTCTCCTCTTGAGGGAAGTAAGCAACAATGAGCTCGATGATTTCTTTCATATTCTTATCAAGTGCATAAATGACAGCATTAGGCCCTGCATCGAAAGTGTATGCTGCCTTGTATCCGGTACCAGCTGCGACGGAGAGCCGGTTATATTCAACGATAACAGAGATAATTGCTCTGCTGACGTCGTTCATGTAGAAAATAGGTGGCTCAGTGTCCAATGCGATAGCATGGAACTGATTCGAATCAGCCATAGTCATCCTCGCAAAAGTATCAAAATCTTT
>Ga0153947_1000141_pt1 | contig 33080 bp, 37 predicted proteins | sample TSNJ031MetaG_FD_104697 | JGI IMG/M metagenome (GOLD analysis project Ga0153947, IMG submission 104697) | Attine ant fungus gardens microbial communities from New Jersey, USA - TSNJ031 MetaG | ecosystem: Host-associated > Fungi > Mycelium > Unclassified | place: USA: New Jersey, Wharton State... | reverse complement strand
GAAGTCGGCTCCAGCTCTTTCATGAGCAGGTGGATGAGCGTAGATTTACCCGAGCCACTGTCTCCGACGATAAAAACAAATTCCCCCTGCTCGATCCGCAGGCTGACATCGTCCAGGGCAGCAATTCCTTTTGAGTATTCTTTCGTTACTCCCTTTAATTCAATCATATGTTCCTCCTAATTACTAATACTCCAGTGTCTCCATATACTTCATATATTTTACAACCATCAATGCGATCTTAAAGGTAATTGCATCTTCAAAGACCCGCAGATCAAGCCCTGTACTTTTCTGAAGCTTATCCAGTCTGTAGACCAGCGTATTCCGGTGAATATAAAGCTGTCGTGATGTCTCGGAAACATTCAGGCTGTTCTCAAAAAACTTATTGATCGTAGCCAATGTTTCATCATCGAATTCATCCGGTGATTTCCCCTCAAAAATCTCCCGGATAAACATCTTGCAGAGCGGTATCGGCAGCTGATAGATCAGTCTTCCGATACCGAGCTGACTATATGCGATTACATCTTTTTCATTGAAGAAAATCTTGCCGACATCAAGTGCCAGTTTGGCTTCTTTGTACGATTTCGATACTTCTTTAATATCGTTGATGATGGTTCCATAAGCGATGTGTACGCCTTCTTCCCCTTCTTCTTTCAGAAGCTCCAGAAATTCCTGCGCCTGTTTGTTTAATTCTTCATAGCCGTCATATTCGCCGATCTCCTTCACCACGATGATATTCTTCTCATCCACTGCGGTGATAAAGTCTTTGGAATGATTCCCCAATAGGGCACGCAGACTGTCAAGTGCACTGGTATCCTTTTCATGCGCAGTCTCAATAATAAAGATAACACGTCTGACCTCTGTGTCAATATGTAATTTCTTGGCACGGTTGTAAATATCCACCAGCAGCAGGTTGTCCAGCAAAAGATTTTTGATAAAGTTATCTTTATCAAAACGTTCTTTGTATGCGATCAGCAGATTCTGAATCTGGAACGCTGCCATCTTCCCTACCATATACACATCGTCACTGCCGCCGTCGGCCAACAGGATGTATTCCAGCTGGTGTTCATCGAAGATCTTAAAGAACTGCTGGCCCTGGATTACCTGGCTGTCAGCCGGCGAGTCAACAAAGGATAGGACTGCATCTTCATAGTTATCCAATGCCGAGGCAGTCGTTGCCAATACTTTACCATCAATGTCCATCACACACAAGTCAATTCTAGTAATATTTTTCAGCCCTTCAATTGTATTTTGAAGTATTTGATTTGATATCATCTTTTTTTTCCTCCACTCATATACATATTTCACAAATTTTTTCATCCCTGATAGCCTATATTTTTTTGCATCTATCTACCATCTTAATATAAATCAACAAAAAAAAAAAGGGGGAATGCATTATTTTTATGCATTTCCTCACTTTTTTCAGAAATTCTTAAGTTTTTTCTCGATGGACATAGTTCACAATTTTCATAAACCATACTCATGATCCGTCTGCCAACCAGCTTTTTTATATTTTTCATTTTCCCGCTTCAGAGCTCGTCCGGCAAGAAAATCGGCAAGCCGGAAACGGCTCTTATTTACTTTCCTGACCGGGACCAATGCATCTCCCAGGGCAAGCCAGACTCGGGTATCGATCAGCTGCTGGTTCTTAAGTATAAATTCTTCCTGCATCGGCGATTCGAGAACGGCAATCACACAGTCTGTCTCGCTGCCGTTAATCTCATTGATGATCATATCATCAGCTGTTTCATTCTCCCGCACGATAATGCTGCCGGCAATATAAAGGCCTCTGTACTCGCTCTCCAGATGCTCCTGGATTCTTCCGCAGACTGTTTCGTTATTCGTTAGAAAAAATACTCTTTTTCGGTGTTTGCTCAGGTAGCGGAACAGCATCTTCAGATAGATCTGACGCTTGGTCTCCTTCAGCATCGGACCTTCATCGACGCCTGCTGCTTCGAGCACTGAAATATCACCGGCAATGACCATGTCAAACCGCTCTACATTATCTTTGTAGCCTTCGATTTCCGCTGCCTGCATCAAGTTGTTGGCGGTCAGTACGCCAACGATATTAGTCGGTTCACTCTGCATATATTCCATGGTTTTCTGCATGGCTTCTTTAGCTGTGAAATTGTCAATCAAGATATCTAAAACATTAATTTTCTTGTCCATATACCCATCCTTCTTCTTCAGTTTCACGATTATAGCAAACACCTATTACTTTTTCAACCTCTACACCAAAAACGTCATACTAATTAATAATATTGTTATCTTTTCTGTAATTCACGTTTCTTTTTTGTAATGAGTCCGCCGATCCGTCCACTCTCTTTTGATGTCAGGGACCGCCATCCTTCGCTTAATACTTTATCTAATAATCCCAATTCCTCTGCGATTTCGTACTTTAACTTTTCTTCCGGCTCAATCTCACTTAGTATGATCGGTTTGTTTTTTTTCTTAGTCATGATAATCTCCTTCCATGTTTTGGAGAGAGTATTTCCTTATTTTACATCTTTCATACAGTACCCCTGCCTTTTCAGCAATATAAAAAGCGAGAAAACAAGTTTCTCGCTTTTTATACCTGAATTACCAGGAGTTAGGGGTTAAGTTCTCTTATGAGAAATCTATTTCAAACCGCTCACAATTTCTTATAAGCGTTAAAATAGCGGTTCCAACATTCAGATAGTTTGCTAATTCAGAATGCTCATATTTATTACGATTACTTACAATATGTAATCATTTCCTTTACTGTCTAGTTTTATTATAATTAGTATAAGTCATGTTATATTATAAAAAAATTAGTTTTTGTAGTAAATTTTGTTGGAAATTGTTGCTATTTATCAAATGAGTAAATATAATGAGAGTAGAGTTAGTATATTATCATTTGGGAGTTGTGATTATGGATAGAGAATTGAATATTTTATTAATTGAGGATGATCCGGCCGAGCGTCAAAGCTTAATCGACTGTATCGATTCATCCGAGAGTATAACCCTGGCAGCCGCCACTGATAATGCCAATGAAGCCCTGGAATATGTGCTGGAATATCTTCCCCATGCGATCATCCTGGATCTGGAGCTCCATCTGGGAAGCGGTAACGGCATTGCTTTTCTGCAGCAATTATCAAATTCATCACTGGATATATCACCGTACATATTGGTCAACACAAATAACACCAGTCAGGTGACTTATGATCTTGTGCGGCAATTAGGGGCTGATTTTATCTTTTCAAAACACCAGTCCGATTACTCTGCTGAAAATGTTATTTCCTTTCTGTTGGCGATCAATGAATCAATCTTCCAGAAATTCCAGAAAAAGATATCTCCGCAGAGCACACCGGAATCCCCTTCGCAGAAAAAGAAACGGCTGTTAAAAAGAATCCATGCCGAATTAAATCTGGTCGGAGTCAATCCGAAATCGGTCGGCTATAACTATCTGGCCGACGCGATCCAGTTCGTTTTAGACGGTGTAGAACGCAATTATTGCATTGTGATCGCAGAAAAGTATGCGAAATCCAATGCCAGTATTGAACGGGCTATGCAGAATGCCATTAACAGAGCCTGGCGGACCAGCGATATTGATACCTTATGCAAGCACTATACGGCTCATCTATCACCGGACAGAGGGGTGCCGACCCAGACCGAATTTATTCACTACTATGCAAATATTATTCGGACCGATTATTTATAACTACATACCGGACCTATAGAGCATTTCTATCCGCTGTACCACACTTCTCTCCGCGCATACGCAATCACGCCGACAATCATCAGTGTCACCGCTATAACCGTAACAAGCACGAATGGCGCAGCTCGAAACTCGTCAATTGGTAAGTCCGGCAATGCGCCGAATGCTGTAATTCTCACAAGTGCGGACGGTAAATCGGCAAGCCGTCCAATATATACCGCAAAGAATGACAGCCCGAAGTATGCCCACACAAAAGAGGTCAGTTTCGGCAATACTCCTGTTAGAAATACGCAGAGTCCTACAAATAGCCAAATACCCGGCAGTTTCACGATACATGCCATCAGAATGTCCGAGAGCGCAAACGGATCCGCCATCACCGCACCCGCAGCAATCCACAATCCAAAGGACAGCGCAAGTTGCAGCAACACTGACAAGCTTACCGCGATTACAATATACGGCAGAAATTGCCCAATCCTTGAAACCGAACGCGCATAAAGCGGCTCAAGACGATTTCTCTTTTCCTCCGAACGCAGTTTCAAAACGCAATTAATCACAGGAATTGCCGCAACGTTCGCCATAATCAGCGTGATGTAGGTCATAAAACTTAATATCATATTTCCGCCGGCGTCTGCGGCAATAATCATTTGAATCATTTCGCTCTGACTGATAAATGATTCAAAATCCCCAAAAATTGAACCGTACATCAGTCCCAACACGAACATTACAACTATCCACACAATCGCGGTGTTTTTCGTCAGCCGCAAGGTAAGTGCGAATGGCGAGGACAGCGACGATTTCGCATGGGCGCGTCCCTTTTTCTGGGGCAATAATCCCGCACCAAGGTCACGTACAATGCTTAACCGAAGAGCAAGCAGCGCGATCATCAACATTTCCACAAGTATAATAATTATCGGATAAATTCGATTGCCTGCGAACGGCAACGTTTTGAATACAATGCTAAGCGGCGAGATATACGACAACGCGCCTCCCTGAATATTCCCTATCGCAGCAAGCATATATAGCACTCCGAGCGTGAGAAAACTACCGCCTATCCCCCCGCGCGAGGTGTGGCAGAGTTGAGAAAACAACATTGCAATAGCTGCGAATAGCAATCCGACTGCGCAGAAAATCGCGCCGAGCAGAAAGCACGCACCGGGACTCATACTCTCAATCCCACAAGCGGCAAGCCCCACGGCACAGAGCAGCCCTATGATGAAATTGGTGACAATCGCAACTGTCAAAGTGGAAGATAGAATCGCCGCACGCCCGACAGGGAGTGAGCGAAGCACCTCGATTTTGCCGTCCTCCTCATCACGCCTCGTATGCCGCGATACGAGAAAAAAGTTCATCACACCGATAAGAATTAATACCCAGACTGTCATCATCTGCGTGTACATCACGCCGTAGGTGTACGGTTCCGCATAAAGCGGTCCGCAAAGGGCAATCATCGCGGGATTTTTCATGGTTTCGGCGTACATCGCGAGGTCGGCAGGGGATTTTGCTATCTGTGTGAACAGCGGAGCGCATATAACCGTAAAAAATACAATACCGATAATCCACACCGGCAGGAAAAATCGATCGCGTCGAAGCGTAAAGCGCAATAATGTACCTGTGTTAGTAAATCGTTTCATCATGAACTCCTCCCTGTGCCCCATAATGGCTCAAAAACAGCTCCTCAAGCGTTGGCGGCGTGACCACTATGCGTGTAATCCCGGCGTTCGCAAGAATACGCATCACCGTGCCCGTCACCTCGCTATTGGCACGGAATGTGAGTTCGCCCGCATTTTCCGATACGTCAAAGACGCCGTTTACCTCACGCAAATTTGGAATAGGTTTTTCGGTTTCTACCGTGATGTTGTTACGCGATAAATGACGCAATTCACGCAGCGTTCCCGTATCAATGATTTTTCCATTTCTGATAATGGACAGCTTATCGCAGAGTGTCTCAACCTCGGAAAGGATATGGCTCGACAGCAGGACTGTTTTTCCCTCGCTTCTGACCTTTGCCACGCACTCTTGAAATACAAGTTCCATCAGCGGGTCAAGTCCACTCGTTGGTTCGTCAAGAATGTACAAATCCGCGTCCGACGCGAACGCCGCGACAAGCGCAACCTTTTGACGGTTTCCTTTTGAGTATGTGCCGGACTTCTTCGTCGGGTCAAAGTCAAATTTCTCAATAAGTTCTTCTTTATAGCGTTTGTCCGCACCACGCCGAAGCCGTACGAACAAGTCAATAATCTCCCCGCCCGTCAGATTATCCCACAGGTTCACATCACCGGGAACGTAGGCAATCCGCTTGTGTATGTCCACCGCGTCCTTCCAAGCGTCGCATCCAAAGATTTTAGCCGAGCCGGAATCCGCTTTCAACACTCCGAGTAAAACCCGGATAGTTGTGCTTTTGCCAGCTCCGTTTGGTCCGATAAAGCCGTAGACCTCGCCCTCTTCCACCGCAAGGTTTACACCGTTGAGTGCCTTTGTTTTCCCGAAAGCTTTTACTAAACTTTCAGCGCTGATTACATTGTTTGACATAATGATACCTCCTTATTTTCGTGGCAGCAATGAGCCAAGCGGGATTGCTCTCGCATTTGGCAAATTCCCGCGAATGACCTGCCCCGTCCGCTTACGGCGGAGCAGGTCATTTGTACAGCCCGCACCTTAGCGCACCCATATATTTGTCTAAGTCTTCCGCTATGCGGTTCCAACTATCTGCCGTCACGTCTACCTCACCGCTTGACAGTACCTTCTCGGTGTATTTTTCGCATACCCACGCGATTATCTCGGCTGCAACATTTTTCTCTACATTATTGCGGAGCAGGCTGTCATCCAGTAAGCCACATACAACATCAAAGTAATTGTGCGACATACCCATCATTTTTTCACGCTGCCGCAATAGGCTTTCCGGCAGATTCGCCACCCACGCGGCAATCAAAAAGTCTGTTTCCTTTGGATACCGCATGCACACTGCAATTTTAAGCTGAATGATTGACTTAATAATGGTGAACACATCGCCGCTTTCAGTTGGTAAAGCAGTTAAAGCTTCGCCTGCTATGCGCCGCGCCGATTCCTCCATCAGAAATTTGTACAAACCCTCCTTGTTCCCAAAATAGCGGAACAGCAGACCCTTGCTGATACCTGCCTTTTGTGTAATGATGTTCGTTGACGCTTCACCATAGCCTTTCTCTAGAAACTCATCATAGGCCGATTCCAATACACGCTCCCGCTTTTCATCGCTTAGCTTCAAAAAATGCGCATATTCTTCGTTGCTGGCATTATAAGCCTGTGTCAACGCCTGTGTCGGTTCGTGCTCATCTTTACCCATGGGAATCTCTCCTTTCACTATGTTTGACCAATCGGTCAGTAATTATTGTAGCACATATTGACCGCATGGTCAACGTGTGTTTAACATTGCTTTGGACAGGTTCATGTGGTATAATTAATTTTAGCTTTGGTGCGATAGAACGAATGAACAACTGACTCCTGCTCTTGGGACAATGCATGTTTAATGGAAGCGAAAAAAGGTGATAAAATGAAGAATTTTAGGCGGGATAATATCTTATTTTCCCTCTGTGGTTTAAACTGCGGTTTATGTGTTATGCATTTGGGCAATCACTGCCCCGGATGCGGCGGCGAGCATCACTCATGTGCAATCGCAAGATGCGGCCTTGAACACAATAGTATTGAATATTGTTTCCAGTGTAATGATTATCCTTGTACTAAATATGAAAATATTGATCAATACGATTCTTTCATTACGCATCGAAATCAACTAAAAGACATTCAAAAAGTTAAAGAGATAGGAATAGATGCTTATACAAAAGAACAAGTCGAAAAAGTGGAAATTCTGAAATGCTTACTTGAAAAATATAATGCAGGAAGGCAAAAATCTTTTTTCTGTCTTGCGGTTAATCTTCTCGATATTAAGGATATAAGAGCGATAATGAAACACCTTACATCAAATTCGGATGTTAATTATTTACCAATTAAGGACAAGGCGGCCTATGCTGTGAGCCAATTTCAAAGCAGCGCAGATAAGCAAGGCATCCAGTTAAAGTTAAATAAAAAGCCTAGAGCTAGAATGGGTTGATGATTATGAAAGAACTACATAGAGAGACACCCTAACGCTTTACCATTCTAAAGTTTTAACTTTGAACTTTGCAATAAAATTGAGAAGCGCTTACATCAAAATTTATAATCGACGGCGAAGATAAAAACACAGTCCCGGTTGGTAGTCCGGGTGCAGTTCTCTGTCAGTAACCTGCCTCCTTGGTTGTCCGTTCTTTGCTCAGTAAACAAGGGGGTATTTATTGTGCAGAAAACTCAAAGCAAGTTAACGGTTTATTTTGATGACCCTTTTTGGGTAGGAGTTTATGAACGTATTTCAGGTGGATTATTAGAGGTATGTAAAATCACATTTGGAGCAGAACCTAAAGATTACGAAGTATATGAATATCTTCTTCAAAATTGGCACTTACTGCGATTCAGCACGCCTGTCAAAATGGATGAGAAGCAGAATGTAAAAATCAACCCCAAACGAATGCAACGGGCCATTAAAAAGCAGCTTGAAACGCAAGGTGTTGGTACAAAATCCCAGCAGGCTTTGAAGCTACAACATGAGGAAAATAAGACTATCCGAAAAGAAAAAAGTCGAAAACAACGAGAAGCCGAAAAGCGAATGCAGTTCGAACTGCGCCAACAAAAGAAAAAGCAAAAGCATAACGGCCACTGAATAGTCAAGGGAGGTATACAGCCATGAACACGGTAATAACGGCCGATATAATATCAGAAATCGGTTGTGCATAAAGAATACCGTTTGTACCACAAACCATCGGAAGAATTAAGATAATGGGAACAAAGCAAATTCCCTGTCTGCAAGCACCAGGATTTTAATGCTGTAATAGTAAATTTGGACAACCTCCCGCCAGAAAATCAAAAATTGTGTTTAACAAATATTGCAAATAATGTGGAAACTCTAAAAATGTATTTGGAAGAAAATATCAATATGAAAAAATATATGCCAGAAATTCCTGAAACAGGAATGGCTGTCCTGCAACAACAGTTTATATTGGCTCAAGCAATAGAAACATGGATTGCTTCGTTAAAAGATGCTTCGCCTGAGGTAACCCTCTAGTGTTAGATTTAGGTCTAACGCTAGAGGGTCGGTTCTAAAACAGCAGCTCTTTTACCCGGCTGCCGATCTATCCAGAATTCTGCCGCACATAAATGAATTCATATCAGCAAAGTGGTAATTACCATTCCCAACATCATCCGTTGCTTAAATATGATAATCGTTGCAGACAACCGAGCAGTCCGCGTCATAATTCAGCTTTTTCTGGATATATTATTCCGTGTCTGGCGATTAAGCACTGCCTGGATAGCATAAAGTTCTGCAGGCTTCTCTTTCCTATGATTGAACAGCAGTCTCTTTTCATACCCAAAAGAATCGATTGATATATCGGCCGCAAAGCGATATACCTTCCACTTTTTCATTACTTCCCCACAAGACCGTATGTATATATTATTTCCCCGAAAAACGACATCCTGAATATCTTTTTGTACTCCTGCCATGTAGCCGTCTTTTTCACATCCCCGTTTCTTTTGTAATGCATATTCAAAATATCTTTTACCCGGCATCGGATCTTCAGTACCCCGGCTATTACATGTATAAACTTCTATATTCCATAGCGGAATATAGTCTTCCCTGATATAACGACTGTACTCTTTAAAATCAATCATACCGCTGTCATCCGGACTATCCTCTGTATAGACATCATAGAACTTATCAAAATAACCTGTATTCACAGTCGTCCACATCACGTTATTAAAGGCAAATGTGTCGTGAAGCTGCTTGACCGCCTTCTTATATCTCTGGCTGGGCATGACTTTATAGCGGATTGATTTATTCTGACCGCAAAAATATTCCTGTTTGCCAAAAGCCCTTCCGATGTGCTCCTCTGCATCCAGATAAATCGTTTTAACGCAACCTTTGAACGGCTTCGTCTTACGGATATCTGCTTTCACTACCGGATATAAGGTTCCGTTCGTCGGATCGTAATTCCCTTTATATATCACGGTTACAGCCACCCTGTATTTCTCTTCGTTCATACCGTATATCCCTCCTATAACCTAAGATAGAATCATTATATCCTACCCTCCATTCTCAAGGGCGGGCAAGCTATTTTATTTAATATAAACCAGAGCATATAGAAAATCAATTAGATTTCGGAAGCAATTTTGTTGGAAAATGTTAGTTTTTGTCGCTTCTTGAAGCTTTCCTGCGTAATTCCTGTAAAATTTATGTTAAAGGATTGCTATCTGTCGAATTAACCAATATAATATTAGTAACTATATGAATTGGAAGGATATGGCTATGAATAGAATACTATCTGTTTTGTTAATTGAAGATGACCCTGAAGAACGTCAAGATCTGGTGAGATGTATTGATGCCTGTCCGCATCTGGTCATGGCAGCAGCTACCGCTGATGCCAATGAAGGTTTGGCGTTTGTATTAGAAATGTTGCCGGAGATTATCATTCTCGATCTTGAACTCCATCTGGGCGGCGGGAATGGCATCGTATTTCTGCAGGAATTAAAAGATTTATCCCTGAACGTATCACCCTATATCTTGATCACCACTAATAATAACAGCCCGGTGACCAATGAATATGTCCGCCAGAACGGCGGAGATTTTATCTTTTCCAAACATCAGGCTGATTATTCTCCTCAAAACGTTGTTGACCTCCTGCTGACGATGACTACCACCATTATTAATAAATTCCACGGGAATATGTCTGCCCAAAAGTTATTTGAATCCGAGGAACAGTCGAGGAAGAGCATAATAAAAAGAATCCAATCAGAGCTAAATCTAATTGGCGTCAATCCGAAAGTGGTCGGCTACAAATATATCGTTGATGCGATTGAATTAGTAATTGGGGGAGTCCAGCACAATTATTGTGCTATGATTGGTGAAAAGTATAATAAGAGCAGCGCCAGCGTCGAACGCGCTATGCAAAATGCGATAAACCGAACCTGGCGGAGCGGTGACATTGATGTTCTAGCGGAGCGCTATAAAGCATACCTGTCACCATCCCGTGGGGTTCCGACTCATACCGAACTCGTTCACTATTACGCGAATATAATTCGGACTGATTTTTTATAGGGGCTACATAGGGCGTAGCCCCTATAATCTTAAATCTTAGTATCCAGCTATACGTAAAAAATATTGCCACATTGCTTTCATTATCGTCGCCTCCTATCTCCTTTATGCTTGATAGGATACGATTTTTAGACCTATTTTTCGTTTAGTTCTTGGGCTTCATTTTCTTTGTAAACTCATTAACTTTTGTCTATATTGGAGGTTTTACATGTTAGAAATATTTATCAAATATGCCTTTATTATTCTCTTTTCCTTTTATATTTACCACAAACTTTTAAACCTCAATATCAAAATCAAATACGATTTTATACCTTATTTCTTTGCTTCAATAATATTTTCGGGATGCATAGCTTATTTTAAAGACATCTTTCCGTATAGTGGGTTACTTTTTATGGTAATACCATTTATGATTATCACTACAATGTACACTAAGACAGAGTTCCGAATTTCTATTATTACCAGTATATTTGCTTGTGGAATAAGTAACGCTGTTTTTATTATGTCATTGCTTATTAGTAGCATAATAATGTATTTACTTGGATTTAATTTCCTTTCAAATTCTCTACTACCTTTATTTTTAGCAGTATCAATTGAATCCGCTTTTCTAGTTCGGCTTTTTCTAATGAAGCGCTTAAGAAAAGGAATGCCATTTTTAGTTGAACGTTCAGCAGATAATGTTGGCACAACTATTAGTCTTCTAGCCTTATGTGGCATTGCTACTTTAATGAACAATGATGGTACAAGTTATATTTATATACTTCCAGTAGCTTTAATCTTTGTTAGTGTTATTTACATTATCATCTGGTGGCATAAATGGATAACCAGAACATATATAAATCGCAAACGTGACCAGGAAATCCAAGACCTTTACAGAAAGATTGCTGAAAAAGATAATTACATAGAAAAATTAAAAGAGCAAAATGTTGCCTTTGGCAAACTTATTCATCAGGATAATAAATTAATTCCAGCTATGGAGATGGCCGTCACCGAATTACTCAAATTTCACATAACCAATGATTCCGGCGAACAAAGGCAAAGAACCCAAGCCCTTCTTGATGATATAAAGAACAAGGCAAAAGGTCGTAAAGGTATTCTCGACAATATCGAACACCAGCCGAAACAGTTTCCCACTACAGGCCTTGCATCTCTTGATGCCCTGTTTACTTATTTATCCGCTAAGGCTGCCAAGATCAAAGTTACTCTCGACTTATCGGTTTACAGCAATGTCAGATATCTGATTCAAAATGAGATTAACGAAAACGATCTCAACACATTGCTTGCTGAGATCATTGATAATTGTATAATCGCCGCCAGCCAAAGCAATGTGAAAAAGATCTTGATAAACTTTGAACTGAATGATGGTGCATATGTAATTAATATCTTTGACAGCGGTGGCCATTTTGCACCGGAAGCTCTCAAGAACTTCGGCTTGATTTCTACTACTATGTATGAAGAATCCGGCGGCAGTGGTATTGGGCTAATGAACATTTATGAGATTATAAATAGATATAACGCCAGTCTCATCATTGATGAACTGCTTCCGCCCTCCGGACTCTTCGTAAAAAAGATATCAGTCCGGTTCGACCATAAAGGTGAGTACGTTTTGAGTTCGAACCGCACTGACATATTTGAAATGCTTTCTGAAAGATCAGGTCTGACTATCGTTACCCTCCCTTGACAATGTACTACACGGTTTTGAATAATTCATTTTTCATTCTGCTTCGTTACTGTCAATCAGCGTACGTCCAGTACGCTTCAATCCAGTTCCTTGCAGAATGAAAAATGAATCATTCAAAACTCTTCGACCTCAGCCTTCGGTTTTTGTTGATTTACAAGGCAGAGGAATGAGGCGTACTGGACGTACGCCGATTGACGATAACGCAGTAAATCAACAAAAACCGGAGGCTTGAGGCGTGTAGTACATTGTCAAGGGAGGGTAACACTTCTTTATAACTATTTTTTCATCTTCGGTTCAAAAATCAAGGACGCCAGATAACCAAATATTAAAGCTGCTGATATCCCGACCGCACTGGCCGTAAATCCTCCCATGAAGATTCCCAGGAATCCATCTGTTTTTACCGCTTCTTCGATGCCCTTCCACAGAGTATTACCAAATCCCATCAGAGGTACGCTTGCACCGCCGCCGGCAAACTCCACCAAAGGTTCATATATATTTAAAAATCCTAATACTGATCCGCTGCATACCAGCAATACCATAATTCTTCCCGGCATCATTTTGGTTCGATCCATCAATATCTGAACCAACGCGCAGATCAATCCTCCCACTATAAATGCTTTTATATAATCCATATACTATCCCTCTCTTTTTTAACAGTGCTCAATTACCACACCATGTGCTATTCCGGGAACACTCTCTCCTTCATTATAACTAACGGTTGACATGAGTGCTCCGGTCGGAACAAATAATATCCGTTTCCATTCGCCCTGCTCCACCTTTGAAAGAATGTGTGCTGCCAGAGTAGTTGCCGCACATCCGCAGCCACTGCCGCCGGCATGGGTATCCTGGGTCTCCTGGTCAAAGATTAGTTTGCCGCAGTCCAAATGCTTATCAGCAATGTCATTGCCTTTTTTCTTAATCAGATCGTGTAAAATCTCTGATCCGATATAACCCAGATCGCCGGTGATAATATGATCATATTCTTCCCCGGTCCGGCCGAAATCTTCAAAGTTCCGCATAATCGTATCGCAGGCTGCCGGAGCCATGCAGGCTCCCATATTCTGCGAATCCTTTAAACCATAGTCAACGATCTTGCCGATGGTTACCCCGCTGATACGAATATGACTTTTATCCAGTCCAACCACAAATGCACCGCTTCCGGTCACCGTCCACTGTGCTGACAGCGGCCGCTGGGTGGCGTAACCCAACGGAAATCGAAACTCCTTCTCGGCACTGCCGAAGTGGCTGGACGTAACGGCCAGGATCCGGTCACCGTATCCGGCTGCCACCGACATAGCACTTAAAGCCAGTGCTTCTCCGGAAGTGGAGCAGGCACCGAACAGACCGAACATCGGAATCTGCAAAGCCTCTACGCCCATAGAAGTTGCAATTCCCTGCCGCAGCAAATCGCCGCCGTAAAGATACCGGATATCCTGTGGCTTCAACCCGGCTTTGCCGATAGCCAACAGGCTGGCCTCCTTCTGCATAGTGCTTTCGGCCGCCTCCCAGGTCTCTTCACCTAACATATTGCTTTCATCGACCATATCAAACTGGGTACCAAGCGGTCCTTCCCCTTCTTTCTTCCCGACCACTGAGCCACTGCTCAGGATATAGGGCGGTTCGCCAAAATAAATACTCTGCGATCCTCTTGTCATAGAACTCATAACTGTACACCTACTTTCATCAACAAGTAATAGATCAGTCCCAGCGTCCATGAGGTAAATATCCCATATAGGATTACCGGTCCGGCAATGGTGAATATCTTACAGCCGATCCCAAAAACCTGTCCTTCCTTTTTATATTCGATTGCCGGTGAAGCCACCGAATTGGCAAATCCGGTGATCGGTACCAATGCACCCGCACCGCCCCATTTGGCAATGCCCGGATAAATATTGAACCCGGTCAGGATTACACTGAGCAGCACCAGCATCATGGAAGTCCACGCCCCGCTCTGGATATCATCCATCCCGCGGCTTTCGCAGTAATTAAGGATTGCCTGTCCGATCGTACAGATGATTCCCCCGACAACGAATGCTTTGCACATATTAGCAAAAACATTATGCTGCGGTGTCTTCTCCTTGACGTATTGTTGATATGCTTTTTCTTTTTTCTGTTTCTCTTCTAAAGTTTGCCCCATATTCTCTCCTTTCGTCACTTTATTACCATCCCAAATAGAAATAAATCAGTCCTCCAATCCCTTTACCCAATGCGATTCCCAGAATCAGATAAGGAATAAATCTGATCAGTTTGACCCGCCTGATAAAAATCGGAAATACATTCAACACTTCTGCCAGCGCCATGATCCAGGATCCGACAAATACTCCGGCAAATAATCCGAATACCGCCAGAAAGATATTACCCAATGGCAAATAAATCTGATAAATTGAAAAAATATTGCCCAGTATCCCTCCTACAGCGATACTGTCTTCGTATAAATGTATCCGACTTCCGGTTTGAGTCCGGTCGGCAAAATCTGAGACCACACCAAGAGCAACAATAAATGAAAACAGTCCTGCTGCTACAGTAGTCCCGCCTGCGAGTCCAATGAGCCCTAATATGATCTGCTTAGTTAACATCTATTTCCTCTCTCTCCCTTGAAGCATCCTGTATTAAAGTTGTATAAATGTCATTTTCATATATACGCATTTCCACTTCCATCGGTGTCGGATCGACCGAAAACTTACGTTTCCCGAAATGATTGAAGAATACCAGTATGCCGATGGTCAGTCCCAGACAATAGGTAAGTTCCAGTACGCCAAATCCGGTAGATGGCTGTCCCATCACCTGCTCATATACCTGACCGAACATTTTTGTAATACCAGCATCATTGTTGAAAGACATAATCGAAAATGCTGCTCCGATAAACGTAATTACCACAACAAGTGCCGCTTTGATAACATGCATGGCAGCACTGGGTGTCTGCTGCTTTTCGTAAGTAACGATCAGATCAACTTCACCGAGATTCTCTACTTCCAGGCCGGGATATTCTTTCTGGATCACTTCAATCAATTTCAGCACCGATACGACAAAACGGTGCTTTCCCTTTTCCGGGATTTTAAATACCTTAAGGGTTTTAAGCTTAGGCAGAATCTCTTTATTGGTGCACTGCATGGATAGAATATCCCCTAAAGTAACATCATATTTTTTAAGCTCGGTATCCTTTTCGCCTTTAATATACAACGTAGTATTTGTTACCGCCATAATGCTCCTGCCCAGTTTCCTACGCGTGCGATTAGTGTTCCCTGACTGATCTGTGTGGCATCGCGTACATCATAAAAATAATAGGTCACACCAATTACGATCGCCATCAGGACGACGCAAAACAAGCATACCCGAATTTTTTTTCTTGATTTTTTCATACCTATTTCACACCTTTTCTTGTATTTGTGTGTTAGTATGTCAAATCGATAGAAAAATATACCTCGGATATGCTTGCTTAAACCCGTTCCCGCAGATTTTTTAAAATTTTCTTTTCCAACCGGGAGACCTGAACCTGGGATATTCCCATCTTCTCACCGACCTCCGACTGGGTCTTATTGGCAAAGTAACGCAGATAGATCAACTGCCGCTCGTCGCACTGCAGACTTTCCAGTAATTGCTTTAACAGCATGTGATTTAATATCTTCTCTTCCTGTACCTCATTTTCTTCCAGCTTGTCCAACAGTTGTATTTCGTTTCCGTCACTCTGATAGATCGGTTTATAAATAGAGTCAATCTCCCCGCTGGCTTCCATCGCCATGACCAGATCTTCCTTATCAACCTGGAGCTCTACTGATAATTCGATCAGGGTCGGTTCCCGGTTCCATTTCTCCTGCAGTTTTTCTTTGGCCAAATATGCCTTATAGGATAATTCCTTCAAAGAGCGGCTGACTTTAATCATTCCATCGTCCCGGAGGAAACGTTTGATCTCACCCGATATCATCGGGACTGCATAAGTTGAGAATTTTACTTCAAACGACATATCGAATTTATCAATCGCCTTAAGCAGACCGATACTGCCGATCTGAAATAAGTCCTCCGGATCCACCCCCCGTCCGTAAAAACGTTTTACAATACACCAGACAAGTCCGACATTTTCTTCCACTAATTGTACTCTGGCTGCTTCATCTCCCTCGTGCGCCTTCTGAATCAGAGCAATCATGTGGTCCATATATTTCTTCCTTTACCGATTGTTTTCTGCATTTTGACAACAGTTCCTTCATTCACTCCGGATTCCACCGTAACCTCATCCATGAATGCCTCCATGAAGGAAAACCCCATACCTGACCGTTCCAGTTCCGGACGGGTGGTAAAAAGCGGCTCCATCGCCATTTTGACATCGGCGATACCTTTCCCTTCATCTCTTACCTCTACATAAATATTCTTTTCATCGATCCGGCAGCGAATCGATATATTATGTATTTCATTCTCATAACCATGGATGATGGCATTGGTGACCGCCTCTGATATGGCGGTCTTGACATCTGCCACTTCTTCCAGCGTCGGATTTAACTGCGTCATAAACGCTGCTACGGCGACCCTGGCAAATCCTTCATTAACGGAACGGCTCTCAAAAATCAATTCCATTTCATTGGTGTTTTTCATACTGGTTGTTCCTCCTCATATATCTGCATTATTTTAGTGACCCCTGACATGGTCAATATCTTCCTTACCCGTTCATTGGTATTCATCGCCCAGACTTCTCCGCCGATCAGGCAAATCTTCTTATAACGCCCCATGATAACACCAATCCCGGAGCTATCCATGAAATTGGTATCGGCGAAATCAAAAATAACATATCTGATGTGATTCCTTTCGATCTGCCGGTCTGCTTCCCTCCTTATTAATTCTGCATTGTGATGGTCCAACTCATTTGGCAGATAAATGGTCAGACAATTTTCACTGACTTGATACTTCATACTACTCCTCCTGTAAATTTATTTCTATTTAGTGAAAGGCAATGCTCCCACTCTCCCCAAACACGCACAAAGGATATGCAGTATTGCTGCATATCCTTTTCATTCGTACTTATCTTTATTCTGCATTAGTAACATCGGGAATGTTGCCTTCAATTCCCTGCCGTGCCTTGACTGCGGCATCGCTGTCCGGCTTCAGCTCAACAATCTGCTCATATACCTCTTTGGCCTTATCGGTATCGCCGCTGCGGGCATAGGAATTGGCCAGATAGAGCAGCGCCATGCCTTCTTCGTAATCAGTCTGCATCGAAATTATACCGGTAAAAGAACTGATGGCTTCTTGATAATTTTCAGCTTCATAACTGGTTTTTCCGGCGGTATACTCCTTCTTCAGGACCGACGGATAAATCGCGGCAGTCAGGTTATCATAGATAGCTTTTCCCTGTTCGCCCAGCGATGCGGAATTTACTTGTACCAAATCGGCAGCCATATCGGCATTGCTGACACTGTTAGAATTGTATTGCTCCTGCACCGTCATCAGCAGTTCGTAACTCTCCTGGGTGGACTTGGCAGTTTCCTGCGCATCTTCGCTCTGATCACTGCTTGCCCGGTAATTCTCCAACTCCTTCTTTAAAGCGCTGATCTCAGCCTTCTGAAAAGCGATTTCATCACTATAGGCGATGATATCCTCATTGGTCTCAAAAGCCTTGGACTGGCTGATCTGCGGTATTACTAAAAACCAGATCACCGCCACCCCGACGACGATGCCAATGACCAGATTCAACAGGGTAAATATCCGCGCCCGTTCCTTGCTGTCGGCATTAGCCGGCTGGATAATGGTCTCATTACCGACATTATATGAAATGGTCTGCGGTTTACGCTCTTTAAGCTTGACCGGATTTTTCTTGCGTATCTGATTCACTTCAAGCATATACGTCAGGGTCGTTGGATTAGTATTATCCAACCGATGAGCCTTTCTTAGCACCTGCTTGGCATTCGTGTACTGTTCGCTCTGCATATACAACAGGGTGAGCAGCTGATATGCCTTCAGAAATGATGGGTGAGCCGCAATCACTTTTTTTAGCTGGATGATCGCCAGATCTTCACCGTTCTGCTGGCAGTATACCAGACATTGATTGTATTTAAGAATGGCCTGCCGGCAGTTATCTAATTCATTTGGTGATTCCTGGATCATTTTTATATAATAATTCGCGGCATTTTCCGACGGTTTCAGATTCTTGCTGATAATCCACTGGGTCAATGCTTCTGCGACTTCGCCATATCCATAATATACCAATCCCAAAAGGTTTCGTGCCATGATATTATCACGGTTATATTTCAGACTGTGTTTGAGTGAACTGACTGCCCCGGACATGTCCCGGACATTAGCTCTCTGCAGTCCGTCATTATACCAGTAATTGGATTGATACAAGAATTTCTTTGTTAATTCCATGTATTTCTCCCCGTTTTACTAATTTGTACGTCTTAACATTTCTTCCAGAATATCCCTCATGTCTGTCAGTTCTTCATCCCTTACTGCATCTTCTATATCGGCCACTTCCAGACTGGGCCGGAATTTCTTTAATTCTTCTTCGTAATTGAGCATCCCTTATTCCTCCTTTAACAGCTGTTTGATCTCCCCGATCAGATACAATGAACCAAGACAGTAAACCATTCCTCCCGGCTCCTTTTGTTCCAGTGCATACCTAAACGCTTCTTTGACATTATCTTTAACTGCGACCCGGCTGCTTGTCCGGCTCTTGAAGATCCCTCCCAGCGTTTCTTTGCTGACTCCCCTTTGATCTTCAAGTGTCGTTGTGATAAACAGATCAGCATCAATATGTTCAGCCAGATAACTGGCTGCTTCCTGATATTTTTTATCCGCCACCGCAGCGTATAATATGATGCACTGCTGCCCGCCGGTAAGTCTTTCAGCAATCGTATCGGTAACTTCTCTGATCGCTTCCATATTGTGGGCGCCATCCAGGATCACACCCGGAAGCACCTCTTCCATCCGCCCCGGCCAGTGTACTTTACTAAGCGCTTCTGCCCAGTCGACCGGCGATCTTTCAAATCTTTCACCGTCCGCGATAATCCGTATTGCTTCCAGTGCAAGAACCGCGTTCATCGGCTGATAGGTCCCGCCGCCCACTAAAGTCCATACAGTATCTTCATAATACGCATTTAAAACAGAAAATGCAATATATTTATCGTCGATTTTTTCAATTTCGTACGCATTTTTCGCGATTTCTCTACACTGACACCCTAATTTGGCCGCCCTGGCCCGGATCACTCCGGCCGCCCGATGATCATTGCCATCGCACACTACCGGTACCCCCGGCTTTATGATGCCGGATTTCTCGACAGCAATCGCCTCAATGGTATCGCCCAGGATGTCGGTATGATCATATCCCAGTGCCGTGATCACAGTGACCAGCGGATGGGGCACGATATTGGTCGCATCCAGCCGGCCGCCAAGCCCGGTTTCCAGGATAATGTACTCTACCTCTGCTGCCGCAAAGGCACACATCGCCATCCCAAACAGGAATTCAAAATAGGACGGATGCCCCAGACCTTCCTTCTTCATCTGCAGAGCAACCGCCTTAACTTGTGCGTATATCCGCAAGAACTCCTCATCAGAAATATCCTCACTGCCGATCCGGATGCGTTCGTTTAATCTCACCAGGTGGGGTGAGGTAAACAGTCCTGTTTTCCGTCCTTCGGCTGCCAGGATCGCCTGAATATACACACATACTGAACCTTTTCCATTGGTCCCGGCAACGTGTATGACCTTTCGATCCAGACACGGCCTGCCAAGATATTCGATAAATTTCCCGACATGGTGAAGCGGATGCTTTACAGTGAATTTGGGAATGTCCTCAATATATTTTTGTGCCTCCTGGTAACATTCCATACTATATACTCCTATCTATCTTACTGGCCGTTTTCCCGTCCGGTTTCATCGGCTGCCTGTTCTCTCGCAGCCGCATCCCGGTCAGCCTGCTGCTGTGCTTCCAGTTCTTCCCGGCGGATCTGCTCCGCAGTCTTCAGTTCCCCGTCCTGATAGGTCAGTTCCTTCGTAGTCCGGAAAATAGTATTGCTGGAGCCAACCTGGCTGACAGTCAGGACATCGCCGTCTTTGAGTGAACTGCTCTTAAGTTCAATTCTGGTATTATTCAAGAAGGTAGTAGTCTGTTTTTCGCCGTTGATATAGACTCTGCTCCATTTGGTAAAATTCTCTCCGTACAAACTGTGACTTTCATCCAGGTTGCTGACGATCTTACTGATCTGGACATCCTTGATGCCCATTTCCATATGCCCCTGATTAATCGGCGGATTGCCTTCATAAACATATTGCCGGCCATACAAAATATCGTACTGCAGCAATTCCAGATCCTGCAGATAATTTTTGGTCTTGCGCCGTTGCTGGTGGTAGTTGAAGACAGTACCGGAATGAATATCCAGATGGTCCAGCACATCGGCTCCGATCTGATAGGCCGGAATATTGCGGTCCTGTTTCTCCAGACCGATATTATCCCAGATCACGTAATTGGTATTATACAGGTACCGGCCTTTGAGGTCTTTGGCTTCCAGTCCCATGGTTGGCAGATGATCGCCGTAAAATACGATTACGGTCGGCTCACCGCGTTTTTCCATCTCATCTACCAGCCGGCCGGCAAACTGGTCCATTTCATAAACCTGATTGACATAGTACTCCCAGGCATTGCTCTTACTTTCATCCTCGATCCCGCTGACGGTGATGCGGGGATTCTCAATGACCTTCTCTTCCGGATAATCCCCGTGTCCCTGCACACTGATGCCGAACACGAAATCTTTCCCGGCCGTCGAATCCATCGCATTGAGAATATGTTCTATCAGGATATCATCTTTAGACCAGCCATTTTCGGTAAGCTGCAGGATGTTCATAAACTCCTTACTGGTAAATGAATCAAATCCGATATTATGAAACACCTTCGCCCGGCTGTAGAAATTTCCACCGTTATTATGCACCGCATGGGTTCCATAACCCAGTTTACCCAAGGCGGTAGCCAGGCTTTCCGAGACCTGGTTCTTTAGTACCGTTTTATATGGATACTCGCCCGGCCCGAAATAACGCAGATTCATCCCGGTCAGCACTTCAAATTCGGTGTTGGCCGTACCGGCGCCAATCGAAGGCACTTTAAAATAGCCCGATGAATACTCCTCTGACATCCTGCGGAAATTGGGCAGCGGATCTTCCGATGTTTCCATGAATTCAACTTCTTCTGTATCAAAAAATGATTCTAGCTGGACAAAAATGATATTGGGCTGATTGCCGCTGGTCGTATTTTCGGTCAACTTGGATTCTTTATTTATTTCCTCGATATTTTCTTCCGTATAGCCATTCGGTTCCGAGATACCGGTATTAAAAAGACTGGTAGAAAAACAATAGGGCAGGCCATAATCCTCGTATGCAAAAGCAATATTACCAAAATAGGTCGAAACCACCCGGTTATCCATCGCCCACTGGGTGACGCCAAAGTAAAGAACCACACAGGCTCCCACCCCCATCAGGCTCCAGCTCCGCCGGATCTTGCCCATATACTGGCCGCCCCGGCGCCACATTGAGACAACCCAGATGACTACTGCCGCAACACCAGTCATCAGCATGATCAGCTCGACCGGTGAGAAATACTTGTTAAACAGCGACAAACCTTCTCCGGCCGCTTTCAGATCCTGAGCGTTAAACGGTGTCACCCGCTTCAGCAGCATGTAGCCGTTGGTCACCCCCAGCATCAACCAGAGGACACTGATGATGATCCGGGTGAACACCCGGCGCTTGACTAAATATACAATGGAAAAGGTTACAAATATCATAAAGACATTATAGAAAAACACCAGCGGACTGCCGCTCATATAATCCCATGCCGCAAATGCCGAATGCCGCGATATCGCTTCAATGACAAAATTTATGATACATGCCCAGACAGCGTGCAGCAGCAGTGATATCCGGTTCATCACCTGATAGATCCGGGCCATCCTCTGATAGAACGGGCTGTTCAGCCGCGCCCTCAGAATCCTTTCCCGGCGGGCTTTGCGGGCCCGCTGATAAGCTTTTACATCTTTCCACTTTAAGTTTTTAATCCTATATATATTCTTCTTAATGTTTGGTTTCTTAAAACGGAATATCTTCATGATTACCTCTTATTCTTGATCCCCTCGAGTCTTTCTTTCACTTGTTCCATCATCTGGGTATAAGTAGCAAGCTTTTCCTTCTCTTCATTGATCTTTGCTTCCGGAGCCTTGCTTAAGAATTTCTCATTACTGAGCATACCCTTTACCCGGGCCAGCTCTTTCTTCAGGCGCGTCTCCTCTTTGGTCAGACGTTCCTGCTCCTGCTCGAAATCAATCAAATCTTCCAGCGGCAGATAAACAATCGCATCCGGGATCACAATGGATACTGCGTCATCAGCGATTCCAGCCTTGTCGGACTGGATGATCAGTTCACTGGCACCGGCGATAAAAATCATCGCTTTACTAAAAGTTGCAAAGCCATTTAAAAGTGCTTCTTCATCACTTACAATATATACCTTAGTCTTGCGGCTTGGCGCAACATTCATTTCCGCACGGACATTGCGGATGCCGCGCACTGCTTCTTTGAGATGATCGACCACCTCTTCGGCCGCCGGATAATTCCAGTCTTCCCGGTATTTTGGCCAGGCTGCGGTCATCAGCGATTCATCTTGCGGGATCAGAGCATTGTAGATCTCTTCCGAGACAAACGGCATGAACGGATGCAGCATCTTCAATGCCTGACTGAGTACTGTTTTGAGGATCCACAGGGTGCTGCCTGCTGAATCAGCCTCATCCTGATAGATGCGGTATTTTGCCATCTCAATGTACCAGTCGCAGAATTCATCCCAGATGAAATCATGAACCTTCTGTACCGCAATCCCCAGTTCAAATTTATCCATATTCTCGGTAACATCCCGGGACAGTTTATTTACCAGCGAAAGGATCCACTGATCGGACGGCATCAGACTGCCCGCAGCCGGCTCGGTAATCTCCTTGCCGACCATATTCATCATTATAAACCGGGATGCATTCCATACTTTATTGGCAAAATTCCGGCTCGCCTCTACCCGTTCATGGTAGAAGCGCATATCGTTGCCCGGTGCGTTTCCGGTCACCAGGGTCAGACGCAGGGCATCCGCACCATACTGATCGATGATCTCCAGCGGATCGATCCCGTTGCCCAAAGATTTGCTCATCTTGCGGCCCTGCGAATCTCTTACCAGGCCGTGAATGAATACGGTGTGAAACGGAGACTTGCCGGTATGGGCATAGCCGGAAAATACCATCCGGATAACCCAGAAGAAAATAATATCATATCCGGTCACCAATACATCGGTGGGATAAAAATAATCTAAATCTTCGGTCTTCTCCGGCCAGCCTAAGGTTGAAAATGGCCATAATGCCGAACTAAACCACGTATCCAGTGTATCCTCATCCTGTGAAAAATGTGTGTCTCTACACTTGGGACATCTTTCCGGCTGACTGCGGGAAACAATCATTTCACCGCACTTATCGCAATAGTATGCCGGGATACGGTGGCCCCACCAGATCTGCCGGGAGATACACCAGTCACGGATATTTTCCAGCCAGTGCAGATATATTTTGTCAAACCGTTCGGGAACAAATTTCAGTTCTCCAGTCTTTAACGCATTGATAGCCGGCTTTGCCAAATCTTCCATCTTAACAAACCACTGCTGCTTAATCAGCGGCTCGACGGTAGTATTACAGCGGTCATGGGTACCTACATTATGGGAATGATCTTCAATCTTAACCAGACAGCCTTCTTCCTGCAGGTCCCGGACAATGGCTTTACGCGCATCATAACGGCTCATACCGGCATATTTGCCACCCTTTTCATTAATCGTTGCATCATCATTCATGACATTGATCTCTTCCAGATCGTGGCGCTTTCCAACTTCAAAGTCATTTGGATCATGAGCCGGTGTAATCTTTACCGCACCGGTTCCAAATTCTTTATCAACATAAGAATCTGCAACAATTGGAATCTCCCGGTTAACCAGCGGCAACAGCGCTTTCTTACCGATAATATCAGTATAGCGCTCATCTTCCGGATGTACGGCGACGGCCGTATCTCCCAGCATAGTCTCCGGCCGGGTGGTAGCTATCTCCAGAAAACGGGCGGTGCCGATGATTGGATATTTTATATGCCAGAAATGTCCGGCCTGCTCCTCATGTTCAACTTCAGCATCGGAAATAGAGGTCTTACATACCGGACACCAGTTAATGATCCGGGACCCCTTATAAATGTATCCGTCCTTGTATAATTTAAGGAATACTTCTTCGACCGCCTTGGAACATCCTTCATCCATGGTAAAGCGTTCCCTGTCCCAATCGCAGGAAGTTCCCAGCTTTTTAAGCTGCTCGGTGATGGCTCCGCCGTATTCCTCTTTCCATTCCCAGGTCCGTTCCAGGAATTTCTCACGGCCCAGCTCTTTCTTGTCGATGCCTTCTTCTTTCAGCTGGCTGGTTACCTTAACCTCCGTGGAAATGGCCGCGTGGTCAGTTCCCGGTATCCACAGCGCATTATAGCCCTGCATCCTTTTATAGCGGATCAGAATATCCTGCAGAGTATTATCAAGGGCATGCCCCATATGCAGCTTGCCGGTGATATTCGGCGGCGGCATCACAATCGTAAATGGCTTCTTAGAACGGTCTGCTTCAGGGTGGAAATACTTCTTTTTACACCACTTCTCATATAGTTTCCCTTCAATCGCCTTAGGATTATAGGTTTTTTCTAACTCTTTACTCATCGTTTTCCTCCTTGGAATCCCTCTCTGATAAAATATGGAATATAAAAAACCCTCTACACGTATATGTAAAGGGCGAATTATCGCGGTACCACCTTTTTTATATGGCTGAACTCCGCCATATATCTTAATCAGCTCTGTAACGTAAGCCGCCACGTGATCCCCTACTATTAATTTCAGAGGTCCTGCTCCAAAGCTACCTTCTGCACTGTCTGCTTTGAACCGTCTCTCAGCCGCGGACGATCCTCTCTTGAAAAGGACAGATACATACTCCTCTTTTTCGCTGCATTTGCATTTATTCTTGCCTTAAACCTAACGAACTATAAATTATGATAGCGGTCAAAGGCCCATTTGTCAAGGGGATCATGAAATCTTCAGATTATCTTCAGATATTACTTCCGCCGTCTCCCGGCACTCCATTCTCCGACCACTTCATTGACCGTCGAAACGGATACAAAGGCTTTTTCATCGATAGTATGCAGATACTCCAAAAGAACTGCATATTCATTCCTAGTCAGAATGGTCACCAGCTCGGTCTTATTTTCTTCCTTATAGCCGCCAATGGCCGGATACAGGGTTACGCCCCGATTTAGCCGACAGATGATAAATTCCTTGATGGCTTTATATTCGCCGGTCAGGATGCACACCCGCTTGCGGCGGTTAAACCCATCGATGAAATGATCGATTACAAAACCGTTTAAGTAAGTACCCAATATACTCAGAACCAGAATTCTGGTATCGGCGATCAGAACCGCGCTGACCGCAGTAACCATTCCTGCTATGGTCATTCCCCTTCCCAATTCGATATGCAGGTATTTGTTCAGCAGCTTGGCGACAATATCCAGACCACCGGAAGAGGCATTAGCGTTAAACAACATAGCCACTCCGAAACTCACCAGGATAATGTGGCAGGCTACATCCAGCAGCGGATCACCGGTCAGCGACTGCTGACTTGGAAATAAGACCTCCCATATCCGCAAAAAAGTCGGAAGCAGGATTGAGGCGCAGACTGTTTTGCCGCCGAATTCTCTGCCGATCAACAGAAAGCCAATCAACAGCAGAACACTACTCAGAATAAAGGTCAGGGCAGAAACGCTCAGCGGTATAAAATGCGATATCACGATCGCCAGCCCGGACAGACTGCCGACAATAGCATTGCTGGGAATCATAAAGAAATATACCGTAAAGGAAATGATCAGAGTACCAATCACAATAATCAAATATTCTTTTATCAATCTGTTCTTAGACATATTATCATCCTCCGGAGTACATTCATTCAAAATTTTTATCTATTAAACGGCAGTATTCTTCATATGGCCTGGTTTCACCCAGCGATTCCTTAAGTGAATCCCGGACTCCTTTATAATACCAGCCGATAGTATCTTTATCCTTCATCCGGAAGCGCCGCCACAGTCCTTCGCCTATAATCGGATAATCACGGTCGATATCGCGCATATTGGAGAGCTTGTCCGCCAGACCGACCATCTGCACATCCCGCGGTGCGGTGCGGATTTCTTTGATGGTGTTTGATTTTCGTTCGAGCCAGGTCTTTGATTTATCTTCGCTTTCCCGGGCAACGATATCCGCCACACGCGGAGAAAATTCCGCCTTCAGCAAACTCTCGGTAACGCCGTCACAATCTTCAATGGTATCATGTAAAATAGCAGCGCTTATGACTTCCGGATCGGATGTCATTGTCGCTACGATGTCTCCAACTTCGATAGGATGTACAATGTAAGGCCGTTTGGTTCCCTTTCTGAATTGTCCCTCATGGGCTTTCATTGCAAACTCAATCGCCTTATCGATCATGTTGTTTATCCCCTTTGCTTTCTTCATAAAATAAAAGCAGCTGATATATCCGCTTTGCTACCCGTCGGTGTTAAAAATCATCGCAAATTCTCTCGCCGCTTCCCCAATTCGCCGCTTATCTTCAGCTGAAGGCTTGAGCATACAGGTGAGTCCCTCTCCAACCACCTGAAACTGCAGGGCTTTCAATCTTTCACACAAATTTCTGCAGGCCTCGCCGCTCCATCCATAGGAGCCAAATACGAGCACCGGCTTACTATTAAGATTAATCGTTTTCGCACAAGAAATCAAGTCCCAAATCGGTTTGGGCGCATCTTTATGAATGGTTGGTGTTCCGATCATCAGGCCTCCGGCCTTGTTCAGAATTTTTCCCATTTCCCGCAGCGGCTTTTTGGTCACATCACAAATCTTTACCGGGATTCCCTCCCGGCGCATTTCATTTGCCAGCTGCCGTGCCATCATCTCAGTATAACCGTGAGCACTGGCAAAAAATATCGCTACATAGTCTTCGACAGGAACCTCCATCGACCATGAATGATAATATCCAAGCGTTTCTTTCACATAATGCTCAAGGACCGGTCCATGTCCCGGACAAATCATCCGGATCTGTTTGCTCTCCAGCTTTTTCATCGCAGACCGTGCCGGTGTTTTGCTGCTGCCGAACATTTTACGGAAATAGCGGTACCGCTCTTCACGGAACACTCCTGTCTCGCGCATATAGCGGTCGCGGACAGCCGGCTCACATATATGGGTGCTGAACATATCACAACTGAACAGGACCTTTTCTTTTTCCAGATAAGTAAACATCGTGTCCGGCCAGGGCAGACCGGGGGCCGCTATAAATTCCAGCACCACTTCATCTCCCAGGTAAAGCTGCTCCCCTTCGGCAACCACATGGACCTTCAGAGGCCGGTTGCTGATCGCCCCGGCGTACTTCATACCCTGTACCGTAGCAAAGATTTCCGCCTGGGGATATTCCTTTAATAAATATGACAAGCTACCGGCGTAGTCCGGCGAGGCGTGATTCAGGATCACGTAATCCACTCCGCCATCCGGGAGCATTGTCTTTAGTTTTTCAATGTATTCTTCAGCAAAGATTTCCGGAACAGTATCGATGACAGCCGTTTTTTCTCCGGTAACAACATAGCTGTTATGCCCGGTCCCGTATTCGGTCTTTAAAACAACATCATAGTTCCTTCTGTTTGGTTCCTGCACTCCGGCATAAGACACATGCTTCGTTAATATCATACTCTACCACCTCACACTAATTTATAAATAGAGTGTTGCCTTAACTGGCGGTATTTATAATCAGGATTTTCAGCAACTGATAATATATTTCACTTTCAATAAGAAGAATTTCCATGTATAATGATAGTCTGAAAATAACTCTTTAGCAACAGGGAGGCCTTATGGAGAAAAAGACTGTATTTATAACTGGAGCATCACGCGGGATCGGCCGCAGTATCGCACTGAAATTCGCAGCGCAGGGATACCATGTATTGATCAATTGCCGCATATCTGCCGACGAGTTAGCCGCTGTCCGGGATGAGATTCTTGCACTGCCGGAGGGCAGCTGTCAGATGCTGGTGGGTGATGTCGGAAATCCCGATGATGTGAGACAGATGTTTGCCCTTATTTCCGAAGAGACCGCATTGCCGGACGTGCTGATCAATAATGCCGGAACCGCCCATATCGGTTTGCTTTCAGAAATGAGCGATGACCAGTGGAGCACCGTGATACAGACCAATTTGAGCGCGGTCTTTTATTGTTCCCGGGCGGCCATTCCCGCTATGGTCCGGCAAAAACAAGGGAAGATCATTAATATATCTTCCATGTGGGGGATCTCCGGAGCCTCCTGCGAAGCCGCATATTCCGCCTCCAAAGCCGGGGTGCACAGTTTGACCCAGGCCCTTGCCAAAGAGCTGGCTCCCAGCAATATTCAGGTCAATGCGGTGGCCTGCGGCGTCATCGATACCGCCATGAACAGCCAGCTTAATGCCGAAGAACGCGCTCAGCTCGCAGAGGATATCCCGGCGGGAAGATTCGGTTCGGCCGAAGAGGTTGCCGCACTGGTATGGGATCTGGCCAATGGTCCGGATTATCTGACCGGGCAGGTAATTGCGCTGAATGGGGGGTATTTGTAAAGGGGGTACGCCCCGCGCTTGTGAAATGCCGGTTGCTGGTGGAAGCCTGGTGGTGAAGGGAAGACTGGACGCTTAGCCTGTGCTTCTAAAGAAAAATAGTCATGGAGTTTGAAGAACCAATCACATTTGCCCCAGAGTCTTGATGACTCTGCGGCTCAGGTGCTCTTGCCGATGGTGCCGGAAGCACCCTCGGCCTCTTCATTCTCCATGACTATTTTTCTAAGAAGCAAGACGGCACACTTTATGTCTCCACTTCACCACCAGGCTTCCACCAGCAACCGGCATTCCACAAGCGCGGGGCTAGACTGCTGACCTCCCATAACAACTTGGATAAGTTCATTGTTTCAGTCTCCATGGCTAGCGACTAACAAAACACCCTTGAATAAGCTCACTGTTTCGAATTTAGCAAAGCTTATTGTCCAACTTGGGAAACAGTTCTCTGGAGGAAGAGGCTGACTCTCTCCCGGCTTCTTTCCCTGGAAGTGCTGCTGCCTCTGTACCGGTGGGGAAATACCGGCATAGAGTGTACCGTTTTGTTTCTTAGCGTAAATATGACAGTTTATTAAGATGCATAAAGTGCCTCGTGCACTGCATGCAAGAGCTCCTGAATCGCAGAGTCATCAAGACTCTGCGATGAATGTGCTCGGTTCTTAAAAAACTGTCATATTTACGGTTAGAAACAAAGGTTAAACGTGCTGCCGGTGTTTCCCCACCGGTACAGAGGCAGCAGCACTTCCAGGGAAAGAAGCCGGGAGAAAGTCAGCCGCACCCCCCCTACTTCACCAATCGCTGAATCTTCTTACTTGTATCAGTACCAGCCTTTTTCAGCAATTCAAACAACAGCGACTCACTGGTTGTAAGAATGGCACCCTCATCTCTGGCACGTTTCAGCGCAATCTTTTTATCTTCTGCTTTACGGCTGGATATACAGTCAGTTACCAGCACCGGCTGAAAACCTTTTGCTTTCAGGTCAATCACGGTCTGGAGTACACAAATATGGGATTCAATTCCGCAGACTATAACAAACTTCTTACCTTTAATAAATTTAGTGATCGCTTCATAGCTGCTGAACTCTATTTTCTCAATATATTCCTCACTGCCGATCACCTCGATGATCTCCGGCACCGTCATGCCTAATCCTTTGGTATACTGCTGAGTAATGCAGGTTGGCACCCCCAGCACTCTCAGACCGGCTAGCAATATGCCGGAACGCTCGATCAAGGCTTCTTTTTCATGCATTACCGGCATTAGTTTTGCCTGATAATCGACCGCCACCGCTACACTCTGTTCTAATTCGATTCTCATATTCTTCTATATTATGCCGCAGCACTTTGCCCGGCATGTCCTCCTTCTTCCCAATTTACAAATCAGCCTGTTACTTGGATTATATCCGATTTATACCGCTTCATGCTGCTTTTTCTCAATTCATCTCCAGCACCACCGGACAATGGTCGGACCCCATTACATCGGTTAATATCCCGGCATCCACCAGACGGTTTTTCAAACTGTCCGACACACAGAAATAATCGATCCGCCACCCCGCATTCTTAGCCCGGGCGCTGAAGCGGTAAGACCACCAGGAATAAATACCTTCTATATCCGGGTAGAAATAACGGAAGGTATCGATAAATCCGGCCTCCAGAACTTCGGTGAATTTCTGCCTCTCCTCATCACTGAAACCAGCATTCTTCCGGTTGTTTTTGGGATTCTTCAGATCGATCTCTCTATGGGCTACATTCAGATCACCGCAGAATATAACCGGTTTCGTTTTTTCCAGCTTCTTTAAATAGGCCAGGAAGTCGATCTCCCACCGCATGCGGTAATCCAAACGTTTTAATCCGTCCTGGGAGTTGGGGGTATAAACTGTAACAATATAATATTCTTCAAATTCTAAGGTGATAACCCGTCCCTCTGTATCATGCTCTGGGATTCCAATCCCGCATGCCGCTGTCAGCGGCTCCTCTCTGGTAAAAATAGCCGTGCCGGAATAGCCTTTCTTCTCGGCATAATTCCAATACTGGTAATAGCCCGGCAGTGCAAGTTTCAGCTGTCCTTCCTGCATCTTACTCTCCTGAATACAAAAGACATCCGCATCAGCCTCCTTGAAAAAATCTTCAAATCCTTTCTGCACACAAGCGCGTATCCCATTCACATTCCATGAAACAAATTTCATACTCCACCTCCGCATAATACAAAACTTAATCTTTTTTATGAAAAAATAGCAAGAATAATCCTGCTATTTATCCACTAATATTTTTTTCAATTCATCCATAAATGTGTTCACATCTCTGAATTCACGATACACCGAAGCAAAGCGGACATATGCCACTCCATCTAAATCTTTCAGTTTATCCATTACGATCTCTCCGACCACATGACTGGGAATTTCTTTTTCCTCGCGGTTAAAGATCTCTGTCTCGATAAGGTCAACTGTCCGCTGAATAGCTTCTGCCGAAACCGGACGCTTATAACAGGCACGCAGAACACCGGTCTCAATCTTCTTGCGGTTGTACTGCTCCCTGTTATTATCCTTTTTGATGATGATCAGAGGGATCGACTCTACTTTTTCATAAGTGGTAAACCGCTTCTCACAGGCATCACAAGAACGCCTCCGCCGAATCGAGCCTCCATCTTCTGCCGGTCTGGAATCAATGACCCTGGTATCTTGGTTACTGCAATATGGACATTTCATCTTGTTATCTATCCTTTCAACCCTGATAGATATAGTATATCGGCTATGGAAATTCTTGTCAAAGCCTTTTTACCCTTTACACTTGTGCAGACACTTTTCGTCCGATATTTCGACCAAAATTATGTCGGGACCTATCTTCCTGATACACTCAAACGGAATTATATATTCCGAGTCGTGACCGAAAATTCCCCATAACTGACAGGGACCTGGGACTATAATAGCTTCAACGCAGCCGTTGCACATATCAACTATAATATCTATAACACCGCCGAGGCTCCTGCAGTCACATACATTTATTACATCTTTTTCGCGAAGTTCGCATAGACGCATATACTCACCCTCTTGGTTTATTGGTTTCTATAATTAGTCTATGCAAAAGAGGGTAAATAGTGCGGCAGAATTATCTGTCTACTTTCCCGCCAGAGCGCAATCGAATTCATCTCGCAAACGCGGGTCATTAAAGATTACATGTAAGGGCCGAAAGAAGGTCAGATTGTCCAAGGCATATATATTTTCTATGCTCTGCTCGGCCATCAAATGTTCCTTTACTCCTTTATCAAACACTCCTACATCAACCTCGCCTATACTGATTCCCAGCAAAAGAGCTGCGGTTCCTGAGTAGAATTTTTTATTGACCGATGGCAGATCGTCTATTTCCTCATCGTTGACATAGCCTTCGATCAAACCGATGCTCAAACCCCGGGCCGGAATATCCGAAAAACTGTTCAGGCATAACTGCCGGTTTGCGCTGACAACCTGTGTTTCGGCTTGGCGGAACAGCTCGGAAAAGGCATATTGGGTGACCCGCTCAGGGGTCTTTTGCACTTGGAAAGCCGCATCCAAAAGCCCTTCATCCATCATTGCCTGTATCTCGCTCCATTCCTGGATGGTCATTGATATCTCATACCCCATTGCCTCGAACAGCTTCCTTACCTGCCGGTAATCACTGCCCTCGGGGCTGCCGTCTGCCTCGTAATATTGATAGGGCGGAAAGGGATCGGCACCAACTTTTATCTCTCTGTTCGTCATTGCTATACCTCCTGATTTATTTGCCTAATTTGGCGGCCAGAGCCTTCAGAACCGGATCAACGAAAACGCCTTTGTCCAGTATCTTAACATCATCCAAATATACCGTGGAATCCAGGCAGATACCATCAATATGGCTAGAAGCATGACGTGTCTGCCCTCCCTGGGCATAGCACGCACCCTGGTG
>Ga0153947_1000140_pt1 | contig 33206 bp, 22 predicted proteins | sample TSNJ031MetaG_FD_104697 | JGI IMG/M metagenome (GOLD analysis project Ga0153947, IMG submission 104697) | Attine ant fungus gardens microbial communities from New Jersey, USA - TSNJ031 MetaG | ecosystem: Host-associated > Fungi > Mycelium > Unclassified | place: USA: New Jersey, Wharton State... | reverse complement strand
ATCGACGCTGTAGACAAACGGATTTTTGTATTCGAGAGGGGCAGCCAATTCGATTTGCTGCAACATGTACCCGACACCTTTATGTGGGTGTCTCCCATCCCGCAGGAGACCTTGGATAAATATGATTTGATTGAAATTCCCTGCAAATCAAATGAGCGCATCTACCGGGATGTTTTGATTTATCAAAATGGGTACAAGCTCACGGAGCTGGACAAGCTGTTCATCACTGAGGTTTGCAAGGCTAAAAGACAATATCAGTAAAGCGCGTCAGAATATACCTGACACAACCAAAAATGCGGCAGATATTGATATGGTTGTCCTCCTTGTCCCGATTCCACCGCGTCTGCGGTTTTGTTCTGCTTAGATACTGTAAGACAGCAATTATTTGCAATACAATCTCACTTCGATAAGGTAGAATAATAAAATCTGACTATCGTGTTTACTCATAATGCCAACAGCGTTTGCCAAGGAACACTGGATTCTTAAGGACTGGAAGTCCTTAAGCGGGGTCTTAGGGGCAGGGGCCCCTATTTGAATATCGTAGATACCTCTGAACTGCTACAACATCGCAACAACATGTTATCAGCAAGAAAAACACATAGACCATTGAGCGCAAAAATTTGACCTTGCGTACTCATATCAAGCGGCTATGCAGAAAATCCATTTGCTTCTCCAAATCCGTTACTATGCATGATGTTGTGATTGGCTTGACCATTAATATCTGGGAGTTTGGATTGATTTATAGCGCCAACAACTCTTGTCGTACATAACCCCATATGGATACTCTTGCCCTTGGATACGTCGATTCCTACCGCGTTCATATACATCCTCCTAAATGATTGTTTTCGCAATGGCGGCCACCTTTTCTCATTGCCTATTCAATCTCCTGTGGTTACGCGAGCGAAAAATAGACTGCGTAATCCTGTGCGATACCTCTCACGTTTTCGAGAGAGCCGGAGCAAAAACGATCACTGTTTCCAAAGGAAATGACAGCGTGGATTTTGCGCTCGTGAATATGGTGCAGGCGGGAGATATTGTTATTACGCAGGATTATGGCCTCGCCGCCATGTGCCTTGCTCGAAAAGCGATTCCCGTCAGTCAGGACGGCATGGTTTATACCGGCGACAATATAGACGCACTCCTCCTTGCGCGGCATACGGCGAAAAAAATCCGCATGGCAGGCGGCAGGCAAAAGGAAACGCCAAGCGCATGTCCGCACAGGACGAAGCGTTTGCAAGGGCGCTCCATAATCTGATTGCATCGAAAGGAATTACATGAACGGTGAAAATAGAAATGATATCGAAATCGGCGCATTAGTGGATATCGTACTCAAAAAAGATCAAGGCTCCGGCGCACTCACACGCGGGCATGTAAAATTTTTAAATTTAACCCAGCCATAATGCGTCATTTGACCTCCAAGTGTGTTATAATTTTATCAAGGATCAGAATCAACACCGCCTTGGGCGCTATGAGGTATGACACGCCTATTTTCCCGAGGATTGGAAGCGGGAGGCCAGAAGGCGGGCGGGCTCACAGGCGGGGATTTAAACTAGGATTACCATTATGCAAACCATCGCGGGAGGAGAGAGGGGACATGCACAAAAAAAGCGTATTCAAAACAATTACCGGCCACCACCTGTTCTTACCTTTGGTTTGCCTGTTCGTTGCTTTGCTGGCAAATGTAATAAAAACACCTGATTTTTTTACGGTTTCCATTAATAACGGCGTGCTATGCGGTTACATTGCCGACGTTATCAACCGGGCCTCGGAGCTGGTGATTCTGGCCATTGGCATGACGCTGGTTACGGCAGCGTCCGGCGGACAGGATATCAGCGTTGGAGCCGTGATGGCGGTGGCCGCCGCCGTTTGCTGCCGGATACTTTCCGGCGGAGAGGCTTCCGTGAACGAATTTCAGGCGCCATTCTTATTGGCTGTTCTGGCCGCGCTGGCCGCCGCTTTATTGTGTGGAGCTTTTAACGGGGTTCTGGTTGCGAAGCTCCAGGTTCAACCGATGGTGGCGACGTTGATTCTGTTCACCGCCGGGCGGGGGATTGCGCAGCTGGTAGCACAGGGGCAGGTCACCTGTATCCGTGCGGATGCCTACAAAATCGCGGGCGGTTATATACCGGGCGTTCCCATCCCCACCCCGATTTTTATCGCCATTGGCGCGGTTCTGCTTGTTGCCCTTGTGCTGAGGCTTACCTCATGGGGACTGTTTATTGAGGCTGTTGGCATCAACAGCAACGCGGCGCACCTTGTGGGGTTGAACGCGGCCCACATCAAGCTTATTGTCTATATCATTTGCGGCTTTTTTGCGGGGCTTTCCGGAATTGTCGCCTCCAGCCGCATCTATTCCGCGGACGTCGACAGCATCGGACTGAATCTGGAAGTGGATGCTATTCTCGCTGTCGCGCTGGGCGGCAATGCCCTGGGCGGGGGTAGGTTCAACCTGACCGGTTCGGTCATCGGTGCTTTTACGATTCAGGCGCTTAATACGGCGCTGTACGCGACGGATGTATCAGCTGGCTGGCTGCCGGTATACAAGGCAATTGCCGTAATCGCTATTATCACGTTTCAGAGTGGGTTTTTTCGCGGCTATATCCGCAGGCTGAAGGTGAAACACAGCGCAGTCGCGGCGGTTCCGCAAAGCAAGGAGGCGGCTTGACAATGGAGCAAGCGCTGAAAAAGAAATTCAGGCCGGGAGCTGAAAATACACGCGATCTCCTCCCCGTGGTCGCCGGCACAATTACCGCATATCCGGGATATCTCGTTTCTGACCACCCTGTTCGGATATGTCCACTGGAAGCTCACCGGGCGTCAGGTTCTCGCGGTTGAAATAGCCGCTGTAAAAAGCATATAGAGGCGACTTGCGGAAGCAAAAGAATCCTCTCAATCATTGTAATGATTGAGAGGATTCTTAACCACGCCAATGCCTGTTAAGGCAACACTTCCAAAATGCCCCTACCGGCGTCCATACGGACAAAATCCCCATCCTTAATCAGCTGATAAAAAGCATCCTCCACTCCGTCGACCATTGGCATTTCCATAATAATTGCGCTTGAAACGAGAACAGTATCCAAATCCCTGACGATAAAGCCTTTCGGCGCGGTGCCATCCCGATCCAATTTATACATGCCGTCGGCCTGAACAACCGAGCTTCCCTTGCCGCCGGGAAACACCAGAATTTTGTCCTTAATGCATTTACCCTCCAGGGAGTGGCCGGGCTCCGTCACCTCGCCCGTCAACGAGTTGGTTTTGTAAAACAAAATCGGATCCCTTGAGATGAGAACTTCCCCTTCTGCCACACCGGGAGAAATTTTGTGGCATCTAAACACCGTCTGCATCAGTCAGCCCTCCCGTTTATCGCCCAGCGAATACAGGTTTCCACATCCCGCACCGCCACATCCACCCCGAACGCGCCCATATAATAGGCGCATTTTGGGGAATCGGTCACCCCTCCCGTGCCGCTTAAATGCCCGAAGCAGGAGGACTGATCCACGCAGGTATCGGGAACCAGCCGCCCGCCGCTGGAGGCGAGCTCCGCCTCCAGGCCGGTTTGCAGTGCGAGATCCGTTACCGCGGAGGAGGTCAGAATCCAAATATCCCCAACGGCCTTCTTTCCGCCCAGCAGTTCCGCGACCCGCCTCACCTGCTCATAGGTATAGTGGGGGCATCCCAGCATTACAAAGTCTATCTTCTTTTTGGGTGGTGGGGAGTAATGGCGGAGCGCCTCCTCCAAGTCCTGTTCCGTTATGGTTACCCTGCGTTTGGGAGCGCGGCCGCCAAACGCTTCCTCCGGTGTCCGGGCATCCGGCGTAACCCCGATGATATGGTATTTATCGCATATCCCGGATACGTTCAGCTGCGCGCCAAGGGCAATCAGCGCCTCTGTGGACATGTGCGGGTCAAGTCCCTGAAATACAGGGACTCCGCCGCCGATTTTTGCTCCTGTCAGCCCCAATAGGGCAAAATCAAAATCCTTTTTCACAGAAGCCCGCACTTCCACCAAAACATCCCCAAACCGGTTTTCATCAAGAAGCATCCCGTACTCGGGCACATATCCCGTCACCGCGGCGCACAGGGAGCTGCTTGCTCCCTCCCTGTGGGTTTTCGCGCCGAGGACGGAGTTGGCATAAACGCTGACGCTGGTTTCTGAAAAAGACACGAGCTCTCCGTAACGGGGGATGTTCCCAAAAAGATAGGGGGTACAGCTATAGGTTAACACGGCGCCCAGGGCATTGTAGACCTCATGGGTCCTTTGCATTAAAACCGAGGATTCGCTGTCTATCAGGCCGCATTCCGTAAAGTAGGACAGCGAATAACCGGGATTAACCGTCGGCGGAACCGCGCAAACCGCCCCGGCGTCCCGCAGCTTTCCGGCAAACCACACATCCGCCTCCTGCGCACTCAAGGCCACATGGGCGCGGGAGATGGGAACCAGCCTCTCCGCCTGAAAGCCCTCCCCGATGGCCACCTGAATTTGCATTGCCATGGCCTTGCCCCTGCCCAGCCTCCCATCCAGCATTTCCTGCTGGTGTTTTGTTAAAACCATCCCAATACTCCTTATTGTCAGAATATGATATGCGTGATAACCGCCACAAAGGGCATGGAAATCAGGGTGCGCAGGAAGAAGATGATAATCAGCTTCCCGGCGTTCAGCGGAATATTGGACTCCATAATGGAAACGGCGCTGTTGGAAAACATAATGATTTGCAGCGCGGTTACCACCACGACAAAGAACGCCGCGGCGGGAGCAACACCCAGGGTGGAGATATAAGTTGCGGGCAATGCCACCTCAGCCAACCCCAGAATGAACGACGGGGCAATTTCCGCCGCGTTGGGAATCTGAAGCAGATTCAATATCGGAATGAAGGGAATCCCCAGATAGTTGAAAATGAATGTATTCTCCACCAACAGCATGGTGATGACAGTGATGCACATAATGTACGCGCTGATTTTCTGCGAAAAGATAAAAACGTCCACAAGCGTTTTCTTAAAGGCTTCCGCTATATTAAGCTCATTCCCGCGCATTGCGGCGGTTTCCCAGCCCTTTTTCAGCAGCGCCATGCTGAACCGCTCCCGTTCCTCCGCCGGGCGCTCGGTGCCGTCGTACATGGTATCCGGAATTCTGCTCAATGGCGGAATCCGAACCATGATAAACGCCAGCACAAATGCCATCACAAAAGACCAAAGCAGGATTTGTCCGTAATACTCGAATATATTGGCGGTCTGGGCCAACACCATAAAGAACCCGAGGCTGATAAAGCTAAAGCCCGAGGCAATAGACGACGCCTCCCGGGAGGTGTACCTTTTTTGCATATAGAGCTTGTTGGTAAAGAAAACGCCCACTGTGGGATTTGCGACAAAGGAGGTCACCGCGTCGATGGAGGCGTAACCCGGAACCTTAAACAGGGGACGCATCAGTGGCTCAATGATAACGCCGATCAATTCCAACAGGCCAAAATCGGTGACAAACACCACCATCAGCCCCGCGATGATAATCGTCACGATAACCGTCTGGCTCAGGCTCATTCCTGTTCCGCCGACGCTGGGGGAGAGAATCATTTCAGGCCCAACTTTTAAATATACCATCACGGCGGACACGAATCCAATGGCATACAGTACAATGGAATAGGGCCTGACCGAGCCGTATAGCTTTGTAATCAAAGGAAATTTATCGGACACTTTGGCGACAATGCAGCAAACGATCAGCATGGCAATCCAGATCAGCACCAGGGTGGGCAGAAACGGTTTCAGCCAGCCCTTCACCAGATTGACCGAATGCACCAGCCATGTAATCTTGGATTCCCCCACCGTAACCAGCGGAACAAAGAAATACAGGATACCGATAGTTGAGAAGATCAAAAATTTTGCCGGGTTACGCGAAACAGTTGTATTATTTTCCATAGGTAAGCCCCCTCCTTAAACATCGTTTAACCTTATTTGCCGCCTACGCTTAAGTTGCCGCTTTCCGTATCATACCCATCATAAAAGCCTTTACCTGATTTCATGCCCAGGTTTCCGGCGTCTATCATTTCCTTGAATTTTGCAGGCGGCTTATCCCGTTCCTCCCCGCTGGCAAAGTAGTAGGAGTTTTCGATATTGTAAATTGTATCAAGTCCGATTAAGTCCATCAGCTTAAATGGGCCGATATTTGTGTGCCACTCCATCATCCAGCCCCGGTCAAATTCCGACGGGGTCGCATAACCGTTTGCCCACAGGTACAGGCATTCCCGCTTGACGGCACGCCAGACACGGTTGATCGAATAACCCTTGATCTCCCGCTCGGTAATAATCGGATCAAAGCCAAGGTCGTTGTAATGGGAAACCGCGGCTTTTTTTGTTTCTTCGCCGGTGTATTGATTCCACATCATCTCTAGGTAATTGTTGCGTACAGGGTCGTCGTGGTCAACCTGGTAGGTCAGTGTTTTCCTCCGATCCGACACGTCCTTGCAGATTTCACTCATTAACAGGGAGGATGTGTTGGAGCTGAATATGACGTCCCCGTCGCAAATCCCATCCAGCTGGGCAAACAGCTTCTGTTTTGTTTCCAGAATTTCAGGGACATTTTCAATGATAAGGCATGCGTCGGCGCAAGCCTCGTCAAGGCTTCCGGCATATTGAATGCGTCCCCTGGCCGCTGCCGCTTCCTCCTGTGTGATACGGCCGCTTTCCACATAATAAGCAAGCCATTTGTCAATTTTCGCCTTGCACTTTTCCACAGAAGCCTCTGTGCGGCTAAACCCGACCACCTCTTTTCCGTGAACCGCGTTACGGAACGCAATCATTGAGCCTTGGGTTCCTACTCCGATAACCACAATTTTTTTGCCCATAAAAAATGCCATCCTTTCATTTGTGAACTAATTAACAGCTGTCAGGATTATATAAAGCATATTTCATGCCAAATGGAAATCGGCATTATTATCACATATTTTATGAACAGTTCGTGACGTGATGCATTAAAAAAATGCGTTTAATATAATGAATTTCCTATAATTAAAATAAAATAATGCGTATGCATTATTTTTATGCATACGCATTATTTTTATGACAACTATTATTCCCGGCTGCCGGGCTTGTCAATGGACAGGCGATTCATGCGTGTCAAAAGATTTTGCCGGTAAACACCTAAGTCTTTAGCTGTCTTTGATATATTCCATTTGTTTTTTATTAAGCGGTGGGTGATGATATCCTTTTGCAATTGCTTTACCGTTGTGTTGATATCCCCTGTGTTTAGATATTCCCTGAATTCGCCGCCGTCCTTGCTTTGCGCCGGAGGCTTCGAGGCGGACAGCGCGTATTGTGGGTAATAGGCGGAATCAAGCTCTGTGGATAACTCCGGCACGCGAAGGAGCATATTTTGGATAATATGCTGAAGCTCTCTGGTATTGCCATCCCATGGGCAGGAACGCAGGCGGCAGACCAGATCGTCGGACATTTTGACGATGTTCTTATGAAATTCCTGGTTATAGCGGTAGATGAACATCCAGGCGAGCTCCACAATGTCCTCTTTTCGCTCCCTCAAGGGGGGAATTTGCAGGCAAAACCCGGAAATACGGTAAAACAAGTCGGGACGCAGCCGTTTTTCCCGGATCAGCACATCCGGCTCCTCGTTGCTGGCGCTAATCAACCGGCATTTGATGGGATATTCCTGCAAGCTGCCCACCGGACGAACACAGTTCTCCTGCAAGGCCCGCAACAGCTTGGCCTGCATGGTAATGCTCATGGAATTGATTTCGTCCAAGAACAGCGTGCCGTCTCCGGCCTCCTGAAAAAGGCCGATGATATCGGCCGCGCCGGTATAAGCGCCCTTCACGCTGCCAAAAAGAATGCTTTCCACAAGACTCTCGGGGATTGCGGCACAGTTGATGGCCACAAACTTTTTATTCTCCCGCCCAAAATTGTGAATACTTTGGGCAAGAACCTCTTTCCCCGTTCCTGTTTCGCCGGTGATGAGGATAGACGTGTCAATATGCGCGATGGTTTGGGCGTCCTTGATAAGACCTTTCATGGCGGGAGAATCTCCTACCATATTCGCGAAACTAAAACTGGTTCCCTTTGCCAGGGGCGGCTCATCGGTTTCCAAATACCTGTCCGGTCGCAGCTGCCTTTTGTGTTCAATGGTATCATATAGCAGCTCCCTTAAAATCGTTTCGTTGCGGCTGACCGTGTAAACTCCGAGAACCCTGCCGTCCTTGATGACCGGCCTGGTGCTATAGTAGATATAGACCGGTATATCGTCTACATAAGCATGGGGCCGGTAAGCGTTTATGATAGGTATATGGGTGTCAAATACCCTTTTGTGCTCCGAGACCTCTATATTGGAATGGGAATAGGGTTCCCAGGACATGCGCCCCAGTACTTCCTCCGCGTTTATCTGCTCCATTTTTTCCTTTGCCGGGTTAAATACCGAAATTTTGCATTCATGATCTGTGAAGAAGACCCCTTCACTGACATTTTGTATAATTGATTCGAGACAATAAATCCTATCCTCCAGCCTCTGGATATACTCTTTATCGTTCAGTTCCATAAACACCCTTCTCCGGTAAAAACAATCCCACTGCCTATAGCGCTTCAGCCTTATCACTACGGTATGTATCAGTATACACCAGAACCCTGCCTCTTTCAAGGATACAGGCGGGCTTCTCCACCCTTATCCACGGATTTTTATTGTCCGCTTTTAGCATGTTGCACTGCTTTTCCCACATATACTTTAAAACACGAACCGGTATAGAGTAGATAAGGGGAAATTACCATGAGGAGCCAAAACATCATAGTTGGTACACTGATTTTGAGTATTTCATCCATCTTTGTGCGGATGATTGGATTTGTATTTCGCGTCTGGCTGTCCGGGGCTATGGGAACCGAGGGAATCGGCGTATACTCCTTGATTATGTCGCTGTATTCGGTGTGCGCCACCTTGGCAACGTCAGGAATCAGCGGCGGTGTGGCCAAGCTGGCGGCGGGTGAGTTTGCAAAGGGAAATTCCGGAAATGCCCGGCGGATTCTGGGCAGGTCGCTCACCCTCTCACTGCTTCTCAGTTGTACGGTGGGGATTCTCCTGTTCTGCTTTGCCGGGCCTGTGGGGCAGTTTATTCTCCGGGATGGGCGCACGGTACTCTCCCTGAAATTTTTGGCTCCGGGGCTGCCTATGATGGCGGTTTCCGGCTGTCTGCGCGGTTACTTTATCGCCCAGAGAAAGGTGGGCAACCCCGCCGTCTCACAGGTATTGGAGCAACTGCTGAAAATGGCGTTTATCATGACCCTAATCGGTTATTGGATGCCTAAGGGTATTGAATACGGCTGCGCGGTGGTAATTTTGGGAATTACGGTGGGGGAACTGGTCTGCCTGTTTATTTCCCTGGCAGGATTTGCGGTGGAACGCCGCCGCCGGAGCCGGGCGCCCAGGGCAAATATCACCGGTGTAACCAAAAGCCTGCTTGCATTTGCCATCCCCATTTCCATCGGATCCTATATCCGCTCGATTTTACGCCTTTTGGAGGATGTGCTGGTCATTTCCGGGCTGCGGGCCTTTAGCGGGGAGCAGGGGACTGCCACCGGCACATATGGCCTTCTCAAGGGCATGGTGATGCCCCTGCTATTGTTTCCGCTTCAGCTGCTGTCCGCCCTGGTGGTGACCCTCACGCCGGAAATATCCCGCATGTCCGGATTGAATGACCCTAAAAAGCTGGAACGGGCCATTTCCAGGATTTTGCAGTTTACTTCCGTGGTGGGCATCTTTATTGTGTGCGTATTCATGAGCTTTTCTTATGAATTGGGAATGGTGGTGTACAAAAGCCCGGAGGCCGGACAGATGCTGAAGCTGCTGTCCTGGCTTTGCCCCTTTATGTGCCTGGAGATGGTGGTGGTGAGCATTCTGCAGGGCTTGGGGGAGCAGGTTAGCTCGTTGCGCTATAACGTGGCGGACTGCCTTCTCAGGATCGTTATGGTGTACTTTTTGATACCCAAGTGGGGCGTCAACGGATTTCTCCTTATGGTAGCGGTCAGCAACCTGTTTACCTCCGTTCTCAATCTCCGGCGGCTGGTGAGAATAACCCATATTCCCCTGCGCTTTGGGGAGTGGGTGGCGAAGCCGGTATTGGCCGCTTTGGCAACCTGCCAGATGGTGCGTGTTTTGTGCAATTTTTATCTCTTTCAGGCCCTGCCCATCTGGCTTTCCCTTGTAATCGGCGTGGGAGTGACCGGCATTGCTTATATAGTCATACTGTTTTCTATCGGGGCGCTGGCTCCGGAGGATTTCGGCTGGATTACCCACCGGATTTTCTCCGCTAAAAAAACCATTCCCGCCGACCCGGAGAGGGCCTTTTAGCCATCGGTTTCCATCTGCAAATAAAGTCTTGCAATATCCGGCATTCCGTATTATGATAAGGGTGTATCGTACTGCTTGGCGGAAAGGTTGTGTGGGATATGAAGCCGAATATGGACTCCATTATTGGGGATATTCTGGACGCGGATAGCTCCTGTGAGGATATTTTCCTGGAATATGACATGCATTGCACCGATTGCCCCTCCGCCCGGGGAGAAACGCTGGAGGAAGCCTGCTCTATCCATGGCGTGGAGCCGGAGGAAATCCTTCGCCGTCTAAGGGAACGGATGGGACAACTATGAAAAGTTAATTAGAATCTGTTTTTATCATTTTGCTATAAAATTAAAAGCATGAGACGCATCCGGATTCTAAAGCTTGGATGAAGGCCAGTTCCACCCACGGTATTGGAACCGGCTTTTGTTGTGTCGTTCTCTTTGTTGGGTCATATTTCAGTGGAGGCTGCCATGTGGGTTATACTAAAACGGGTGAAGCTGCGAACGGCGGAAATGCTGGGCTTGGATCGGATGAACCATAAATTCAAAATCCTTGCGATCAATTACATTTTTCTGATGGTTTATTACACCCTTGAATCGGTATTTGTCAACACCCTGCTTTACCGCATTTCCCCGGAAATGAGCATTGTTATATACTTTCGCGCCGTGGTTTACCTTATCACCGGCCTCTCGGTAAACCTGGCCGCCTATATAGCAAAAACGCATTCACCGGTCATCGTGCTCAAGCTGGGGGGGCTTTCCTATGCCCTTATGTATGTAGTTTTGTTTATCGGCATGGATTACATGGACAAGCTCAAATATATCGTGGCTGTGTTTTCCGGCATGGGCATGGGCTTTTACTGGTCGGGCCATAATATCCTGCTCACCCATTACACCGACAGGATTAACCGGGGCGTGGGGGTATCCATCATGGGGCTGATCCAAGGGGTGATGACCCTGCTGCTGCCGGTGTTTTCCGGCTTTGTCATCTCCCATATGCAAGGGAACTCAGGTTATCGCGTGATGTTTGGGTTGGGCATGCTTTCGGTGCTGCTTCAACGGAGGATGCAAAACAAGCTGCCCCCTGTGGAACAGAAAAAGCGCCGCAGCGACCTGCGACTGGCTATTAAGCTCGTTGTCCACAAAACCACCTGCAAGCTGATGCTGGGTTACGAGGCCCTCCGGGGCTTTCGGGACGGTACCTTTATCTTTTTTCTGAATACCCTCTTATTCAAGATCATTACCGATGAATCCCTGGTGGGCATCAATACCTTTGTAACGGGGATGGCGGCAATTTTAGGCTCCTGGGCTTATGGCAAGCTGGCTGTGCCGGGAAAGCGTATCAGGTACGCCGCCATTTCCACCACTATCCTGCTGGCGGTGGGAGCCTTGCTTTTCTGGAAGGCAAACGCCTTTACAGTGATGCTGTTCTCGGTTATTAATGCGTTCTTCAATTTATTTTTAGTATATACCGCCAATACCTTTAGCTTTGATGTTATGGGGCAAAACGAGACTACGCGCCAATGCCTGCCCGAAATGTCGGCTATACGCGAGGTTTTTATGAACGGCGGGAGGCTTCTGGGACTCTATGTGGTTATGCTGTTTCCCGACACCGTGCCGGGGTATGTGAGCGCCATGACGGTGCTCACCTTGTCCCAGTTTTTGATGGTCATGATGATGAACTATACCAAAAACACCATGGATCGCAAACAAATCCACCGTATGTCGGCGCACTGACCGCGCTTTCCGCGTATACTGAATCAGATCATAGTGGAAAGGAAAGAATGAGATGCCGGGCATTGTACTTGACAAAAGGCTTCAGGCGGTGGCGGAGCTTGTGCGGGAGGGCTCGGTGGTGGTGGATGTAGGCACCGACCACGGCCATCTGGTGTGTCATCTGGTGGGCAGCCGCAAATGTCCCCGGGCTTTTGCCTGCGATATTAACTGCGGCCCCCTGGCCAGGGCGCGCCGCAACATCCTAAGGGAAGGACTGGGCGCGCGCATTATGACCATGCAGTGTGACGGGCTGTCCAAGGTTCCGTCCGACGCGTGGGGGGATGTGGTTATCGCTGGAATGGGCGGCGATTTAATCGCCCGGATTATCTCCGATTACGAGGGCTGCAAGGATAAAGAAAAAAGGTTTGTTTTGCAGCCCATGACCAAGCCGGAGCATCTGCGCCGGGAGCTGTACCGCAACGGGTTTGTATTGCTGAATGAGGTGGCGGTGCAATGCGGTTCCTTCACTTATGTGGTCATGCAGGCTCAATATACGGGATTTTCAGTGCAGGTATCCCGGCTGTTTTCCCACACAGGGCTTCTCTGGGACAAGGATCCCTGCGATGAGGATACCCTCGATTACCTGCGGAAAATCTGTGAGCTGTTCCGGAAAAAGGCCGATGGACACTCTAAGTCCAAGGATAAGCAGCTGAAGGCGTTGGAATACGCCGCCCTCTGCAAAACTGTGGAGGAAAGGCTGAAAGCGCTGGAAACAAAATAGGAGGCATGGGAATATGAGTACGGTAAAGGACGTCTATGACTGCATTAATGAAATCGCGCCCTTCGCGCTGGCCGAAAGCTGGGATAATACGGGCTTGCTCATCGGCTCCCCCCAGGGAGAGGTGACTCGGGCCTTGGTGGTGCTGGATATCACCGGTTCTATCCTGGAGGAAGCGGTGTCCAAGGGTGTAAACCTGATTATCACCCATCATCCTGTAATTTTTTCCCCACTGAAATCCATCAGGGAGGATAGCCTTGTTTACCGGATCATCCGCTCGGGCATATCGGTGATTAGCGCCCACACAAATTTGGATATCGCCGGAGGCGGCGTCAACGACTGCCTGGTAAGCCGTCTGGGGCTAAATGAAGCCACGGGCCTTGCGGAAACGGGCAGCGAACCCTTTTATAAAATATCTGTAACCGTACCTGTTCCCGACGCGAACAAGGTATACCATGCTATGGCGGACGCCGGGGCGGGCAGAACGGGGAAATATAGCCACTGCGCGTTTATGCTCCAGGGGCAGGGGCGCTACAAGCCTGACAAAAGCGCCAACCCCTATATCGGAAGCCCGGGACAGCTGGAGTTTGTGGAGGAAACTCAAATTGAAATGCTGGTGCCTCCCCAGCGCCTGGACGCTGTGGTGACAGCGATGCGCAGAGCCCATCCCTATGAGGAGGTGGCCTATGACGTGGTGAAGAATTACGGCTGCGTTGGGCGGGATTACCTGGGCAGGATCGGCAAGCTGGCGCAGGCCATGTATCCGGAGCAGCTTGCCGTCATGGTTCGGCAGGTGCTGGATGCCGGTGGTGTGCGGATGGTTCCCGGCAGGGAGCCGGTGGGCACGGTGGCGGTATGCGGAGGCAGCGGAGGGGACTTTCTTCATCAGGCCAGGGCCAAGGGCGCCCAGGCATTGGTTACCGGAGAATGCAAGCATCATGTTCTGCTGGAGGCTGCCGAGCTGGGCATGACCCTGATTGACGCGGGCCACTATGCCACCGAGGCGGTGGTTCTGGAGCCTCTCCGCCACCGGCTTCAGGAAATGCTGCCCGGTATAAAGCTCCGGTTATCCAAAAAGGACAAGAATCCCGTAAAATATATCTAAGCAGGAAAGGTAAACCATATGGCATTGGACGGCATATTTCTAAACCGCTTAGCCCATGAAATACGGGAGGTTGCTATCGGCGCGCGGGTAGACAAGATAGCGCAGCCCTCCCGGGAGGAGCTGGTGATGACCCTGCGGTGGAGAGGGGGAGGCGGCAAGCTGCTGATGAGCGCGTCGCCCCAGGCTCCCCGGATACACTTCACCGGGGACGCTCCTGAAAATCCGGCCAAGCCTCCCATGTTCTGCATGCTGCTGCGGAAGCACCTGTCGGGGGCCAAGCTGGCGGAGGTGCGCCAGATCCAGCTGGATCGCATCCTCCATTTGGATTTTGAAACCCAGAACGAGCTGGGAGATCAGGTGACCGTTACGCTGGCCATGGAAATTATGGGCCGCCACAGCAACCTGGTGGTCATCGGCGCGGAAGGAAGGATTATCGACGCCATCCGCCGGGTGGATCTGGAGACCTCCAGTATCCGGCAGATTCTTCCAGGGATGCGCTACGCCCTGCCTCCGGCCCAGAACAAGCTCAGCCTCTTTGAGGCGGAGCCTGCCCAGGTGCTGGAGCGTATGGACGCGGGCAAGGATCTGGAGCTGTCCAAGGCTCTCATGGACGTCCTCCAGGGAATGTCGCCCATCCTTTGCCGGGAGATTGCCCACTACGCCACCCGGGGTGTGGACGCCTCCTTCAAGGCCCTCACCGACGGGCAGCGGCAGCGGCTGGAATTTTACCTGACGCAGCTCACCGCCACGGTGCGGGAGTATAAAAGCACCCCGACCATGGTGCTGGAGCCCTCGGGAAAACCCAAGGACTTCTCGTTTGTACCCATCCACCAGTACGGCGCCGCCATGCTTACCAGGGAATACGAAAGCTGTAGCGGGCTGCTGGACAGCTTTTATACCCACAGGGATCGCATGGAGCGCGTCCGCCAGCGGTCGGGGGATCTCCTGAAGCTGTTGGCCAACACCTCCGACCGCCTTACCCGGAAGCTGGCCGCCCAAAAGGAGGAGCTCCTCCAATGCGCCAAACGGGACGGGCTGCGGGAGAAGGGCGACCTTATCAGCGCAAACCTTTACACACTCAAAAAAGGGGACGCAAGGGCCACGGTGCAGAATTTTTACAGCCCCGGGGAGGAGTATGTTGACATCGAGCTGGATCCCATGCTTACCCCCGCCCAAAACGCCCAGCGGTACTACGCGCTTTACCGCAAGGCGGATACGGCGGAGAAAAAGCTGGTGAAGCTCATTTCCCAAGGGGAGGCGGAGCTTGTGTACATCGACTCGGTTTTTGACGCGCTCACCAGAGCCTCCGGTGAATCGGAGCTGGATGCCATCCGCAGCGAGCTTGCCGCCGGGGGCTATGTACGCGCCCACGCAAAAAAAGGCGGCAAGCGGGAAGATAAGCTGGCCCCCATGCGTTATCTGTCGGCGGACGGCTTTACCATTCTATCGGGCCGGAACAACCTCCAGAACGACCGGCTCACCCTCCGGGAGGCCAGGGCCACCGATCTCTGGCTTCATACCCAGAGGATTCCCGGCTCCCACACCATTATCCTGGCCGAGGGGAGGGAGGTGCCAAAAACCACCATTGAACAGGCCTGTGTCATTGCGGCCTACAACTCCAAGGCACGGGACTCGGGCAAGGTGCCGGTGGATTTCACCCCTATCCGCAATGTAAAGAAGCCGGGCGGCGCTAAGCCGGGTATGGTCATCTATGACCACTATCAAACCGTCATTGTCGATCCCGACGAGGCGCTGGTTCGTTCCCTTCAGCAAAAATAATTCAATGACAGACTTTGCATAAAACAGCCGCGGCCCTCCCGGAGGAATAAAACCCGGGCGGGCCGCGGCTGTCTGTCGGCCTATTAGTTGTCGTCTTGCCGGATGGGAAGAATGCCGGGAACCGGAGGCCACGCGGTGGAAAAGTGGGGGAATACGGGCGGATAAATATTGGGGCCAAACAAAGGATGTGGCGGGTGATGTCCGTGCTTATGCCCGTGGTGCCCATGCCCGTGCGAACGCTCGTCGCCAAAGGAATAGCTGTAATGATTTGGCATCTGTGTGCACTCCAATCTGTTTTAATCAATTTGCCTATATAGTCAGTCTGTTTAAAAACACTTTAGTGTTTGAAACAGACTGACTATGCAGCAAGGTTAACGCCGCCCTATGGGCGGCGCGCGGCATTTGCCGCGATTTAAAAAAGCTTTAGCGTTTTTAAATTAGCCAGCTATAGGTACGCAGTTCAGTTTATGAAAACCGGGTATCCAAAGTGTAAGAGTACAAACCCCGCAATAAAAGGTAATAATGTAAAAATGACGGCTTTTCCGAAATTATCAACACGATTTTACCTTTATTTGAATATAGTAAGGGTAGAAGATAAATTAATGTTATGAGGTGCCGCCGTTGAGAAGGAGAAGACCCCACAGACGCCCGGGAAGGGATCCCTTCCGCCATTCCGGCGGATCATGGCGGCCAAAATTGTTGCTGGCCATCGTCATTGCGTTGGCGCTTACTTGGGCGCTGGATTCGCATATCCGCCCCATCATCCGGAATATGGCGTCCTATCAGGTTAAGGTATTTGCTTCCCGGAGCATCAACAGGGCCCTCCTGAATGAGCTGGACACCTCGGGGATACGCTACGACGAACTGGTTCATGTTACCCAGAATGACAAGGGCATGGTCACCTCCGTCCAGTCGGACATGGTGAAAATAAACAGCCTTAAAGCGCGGGTGGGGCAAAGCGTCGTGTCGGATTTGGAGGCCATGAACCGCTCCTCCATCTTTGTGCCCTTGGGAACGCTGCTGGGCAATGAATTTTTCTCCGGACGGGGTCCTAAAATAGAGATTAAGGTTATCCCCACCGGTTACGTACAGTCGGAGATATTCAACCAGTTTGCCTCTGCGGGAATCAATCAAACCCACCACCAGGTAATGCTGCGGATCACCGTCCAGATGATTGTAATTCTTCCGGGCTACAGCGTGCAAACCGAAACCACCAGCAATTTTTGTGTGGCTGAAACCGTTATTGTGGGCACAATTCCCGAAGCCTTCACCCAGATCAACGGGGACGATTCCCCCACCATTTCCAAGATCAACGACTACTCCGCGTCGGTTACGGATAAAAAGTAACCGATATTGTGTGGGGCGGCAATTTTATGGTATACTACAGCAAAGGGAAGAAATAACGGGAAAAGCAGGCTCATCCTTTTGCTGCATACACAACCGGAATGAATAAGGAGTTTTCCACATTATTATTCCGGTTGCTATAAGCCGGAAGAAAACGACAAAGGAAAGTGAATAGAATGGAAAAATCACCCGGGCAGCGCGTAGATGAGCTGCGCAGCCTGCTGGAATATCACAGCCATAAATATTATGTCCTGGACAGCCCGGAAATAGAGGATTACGAGTACGACAAGCTTCTCCACGAGCTTATCGCATTGGAGGAGGTTTATCCGGAGCTTGCGGACGAAAACTCCCCCACCGTCCGGGTGGGCGGAAAGGCGCTTAACACCTTTGCCCCGGTGCGCCACGAGGTGCAGATGGGCTCCCTCCAGGATGTGTTCAGTCTGGAGGACTTGGCGGTCTTCGACATGAAGATACGGGAGAGCGTGGAAAATCCGGCCTATGTGGTGGAGCCTAAGATCGACGGTCTGTCTGTGGCTCTGGAATATGTGGACGGCCGCCTGATCCGGGGCTCCACCCGGGGCGACGGCTATGTGGGGGAGGACGTCACCGCCAACCTGAAAACAGTCCGCTCCATTCCCCTGGTTTTGAAGCAGCCTATTCCCCTGCTGGAGGTGCGGGGCGAGGTGTACATGCCCCGTCAAAGCTTCGATAAGCTGGTGGCTGCCCAAGAGATCAACGACGAAACCCCCTTCAAAAATCCCCGGAACGCCGCGGCGGGCTCCCTGCGGCAAAAAAACTCGGCGGTCACCGCCGCCCGGGGACTGGATATTTTTGTGTTCAATATTCAAAGGCTGGAGGGTGTCTCTATTTCGGGGCACAAGCAGTCCTTGGATTTCCTGAAGGAGCTGGGCTTTCCCGTTTCGCCCGGTTACAAGTGTTTTTCCGATATTGCTGACGTTATCGCCCGGGTGGAGGAGATTGGCGAATCCCGGGGCAAGCTCCCCTATGACATCGACGGCGCGGTGGTCAAGGTGGACGATTTCTCCCAGAGGGAGGAGCTGGGCAGCACCACCAAATTTCCCAAATGGGCGGTGGCTTATAAATATCCTCCCGAGGAAAAGACCACTATTTTGCTGGATGTCCAAATTAAGGTGGGCCGCACCGGTGCGCTTACCCCAACCGCCCTGTTCCGGCCCATTACCCTGGCGGGCACCACCGTCACCCGGGCGGTGCTCCACAACCAGGACTTTATCAGCCAAAAGGGAATTTCCATCGGGGACACCATTGTGGTGCGGAAGGCCGGGGATATCATTCCGGAGGTGGTGGAGGTTCGGGAGCACCAGGTTGGCGCGCCTGTTTACCAGATTCCCGACAGATGTCCCTCCTGCGGTGCTCCGGCGGTTCGGGAGGAGGGGGAAGCGGTGCTCCGCTGCCCTAACATTGAGTGTCCGGCCCAGCTGCTCCGCAACCTTGCCCATTTCGCCAGCCGGGACGCAATGGACATAGAGGGGCTGGGCCCCGCCATTGTGGAGAATCTGGTGGAAAACGGACTGGTGGCCTCACCGGCGGATCTATATGGGCTGGAGGAAACTCAACTGGAGCCCCTGGAGCGGATGGGCAGAAAGAGCGCCGAAAATCTGGTGGCCGCCATCAATGCCTCTAAGGAAAAGGATCTTGGCAACCTTCTCTTTGCGCTGGGCATCCGGGGCATCGGCCAGAGGGCCGCGCAGCTTCTGGCCCAGCACCTGGGCAGCATGGAGGCGGTACTGGCGGCCACCTCCGAGGATATCGAGGCCATTGACGGCTTCGGCGGCATTATGGCCAGGTCGGTTTACGGCTTCTTCCGGATTGAGGGGAACCGGCATCTGGTGGCGCGCCTGGAGGGAGCGGGGGTAAACATGCTCTGCCATTCTATGCCTACAGGAGATATTCTGGCAGGCAAGACCTTTGTCCTCACCGGCGCCCTGCCCAGCCTCTCACGGAACGAGGCCAAAAAGCGCATTGAGGACGCCGGGGGCAAGGTAGTGTCCAGTGTATCCAAGAAAACCCACTATGTGGTTGCCGGGGAGGACGCCGGAAGCAAGCTCACCAAGGCGCAGGAGCTGGGCGTCACCATCCTCTCCGAAACGGAGCTGATGGCTTTATTACAGGAAGGCAAGTAATGCGAATCAAGGGTGGAAAAAAGCGGTAAGCGATGAAATAAGCTGATCGAATTTAATCATCATGAATGTTGCCGGTGTTTTCTCCATTAAAATAAAAATACCACCGGCTTAAAAAACGGCGGTGTTCGTAAAACAGTATATCGTAGCTTTGAGGAAAACGGCATGGCAATGAGGTCATGCCGTTTCCTGCTTCATCAGCGTATCCAGAGGGAAGAATCGTGACCGTTGTTTACCCAATCTGCTGCGGCGTGGATGTCCACAAGACATTTTTCGTCGCAACTCCCATTACGTCAGAGGGAATCCAGCCGAAGTATCAAAAGCGGCGATTCTCCACCTTCAACAGCCAAATACTTGCTTTGAAGGTTTGGCTGCTGGATAACAACTGCCGGGATGTCTGCATGGAATCTACCGGGAAATATTGGGTTCCCGTGTTCAATTTTTTGGAGGATTCCATCAACGTCACCATCGCAAACCCCAAGTGGGTCAAAACCGTTAAAGGCAACAAGGACGACGCCAAGGCTCAAGAAGAATGCAGATAATGTTTTCACGCTATCCTCCGTTTGGATAGTCATGTTTTTTATTCCCACTATATATTTTCAATTGATATGGCCGATATCACTTGTATAGACCATTTCTGTATGATATGCGTCATTTTTTAGCAAAAACAAATATCCTGTAGTATTTTGTATGGAGATTTGGTACAATGAAGAACAGATAATAAAATGTGTTTAATAATATTGCGCGGCATATGGCCGCATGCATTTGAGCCTTGGATGCTTTAGGGGGAAAAAAAGTGAAGATAAGAGCAAAAGAACGGATATGGGCGTTGCTTTTGGCGGTGTTTCTGGTGGTAGGCACCATTCCCATTTATGCACTGGCCGATCAAGGTGTGGGGCAGGAATATGCTTCCATCACGGAATTTGCGCCGCTTGCTCCTGAAACCGCTCTCCAAAGGGTTCCATTGGGAACCTCCTGGGAAGCCTTGGATTTACCTGACCGGCTGGCTGTGAGCCTCGCCTTGGGGGAAAGCTCCTCCGATGGCATGGCGGAGGTTCTCCTGTGGGAATCCACTCCGGAATATGATCCGGAAACCGCCGGTACATATCAGCTTAACCCTGTCCTTTCCGCAGATTATACATTGGGAAGCAGCGGCGCCGAGCCGCCCCAAATTACCGTTGTGCTTTATGCAAGCGTAACGGGCACGGCGGCGCGGACGCTTAACCTTATCAGGCCAGAGGCTTCCGGGGAGGAGGAGGCCCCCGTGGAGGAGGCCCCCGTGGAAGCCACCCCGCATGGGGATGCTCTCGCGAACCCCTATGCGCGGGAGCTATGGGAGCACTTGCGGGATTTGCAGTATGGCGACAGCACGCCCCGGACGCTGACATTTTCCCAGGCGGACGCCCCCACGTTTGCACTGGCCGACGGCTATACGCCCGAACAGCTGGAGGAGGTAATCACCCAGCTGTCCAGCCAGGTACAGGAGCAGATTGCCCAGCCTGCGGCCACCGCGTGCTGGCTTGATTTCCCATTGCGCTTTTGGCCCAGTGATGTAGTGGAGCTGGAGCTGGACTATACCATTGAAAATGAAGCTATACGGGTGGATGCCGCCAGGTTTACATTCGCGTATGGTGCCATGATCTCGCCTTTTGCTATAGCGGGAGATTTTAGGGTATGGCACGGCGGCCAGGAGGTGGCCGGATATAGCACCCTGAAAGGGGCGGTAGACTATGTAAATAATACGTTGGGCGCTACTACAACAGATGGTACAATTATTCGTATGCTCGCCAATGGCACGGTGGCTACAAACAACGCCGCTACCGATATGCCCACCAAACCCTGCACCATTGAGGGGTGGGAGACAAACAGACAGCTGAATGTAACGACTAGCAGCCAATATAGCTCTACAACACTAAACATTCAGGCTTCCGGAACAGTTAAGATTAAGAATTTATCTATTCTTAATAAGTATGGTTCCACTGTCTTAGGTACCCGTGTGGATATATCATCGAGGAATAACCTGATTTTGGATGATGTTTCTTTTACGACGGCCAACAGTATGGCAGGTTATGTATTGCCGGCAGCCTCGGGTTTGGAGCTGACCCTGCGTAACACCACCCCGATTTCCAGACTGGGCAGTACATACGATTGGGAACGAGTCACTATTGACGGTAATAACACTCTTGTAGACTACAGGTTTACCACCGGCGAACTTGTCTTTAAGAGTGGGGCTACCCTAAATTTGTCGTATAATGTACCTACAGATACTACGGCACTCGTAACCGCAAAATCCATTACAGCCCAAGGTGATGGCGGGACGATTTGCCATACCGGCGCAAACGCGCGTGAATTAATTAAAATCACGGACGCCACCGGCACGTCCCCCATCCAAGGAAAGCTGACCTTGGAAACCAACGCGACTGCCGCTCCGGTACATCTAAATGTTATACAGTTCATGCATACTGCGCAGAATGCCCCGGCCGTTAGGACGATGCTGGGGAACCTGTTGAACGGCATGAGCGTGAACGGCGTGGAGACCAAGCTGCTCCTCGGCGACAGCTATGATCCAATTTATAAGCTGTATCTCGCATCGGCGGGCACGACGTCTTCGTCCATCGGCGTAAAAGGCTTTGCGGTAAAGGTGTTTAAAACGGTGAGCGGCGTCACCGACAGCGTAGATTACGAAACGCTGGCGGCGGCCACGGCCGCGATTAATGGCGATCCCATGTACAATAACGCCTCAAACATTATTCTCATGTTGCGCAATTCAATTTCCGATAGCGCCGCTTATTGCAATAGCACGACAGGTGTTTACCCGGAGCCCGACCATTTGATTCTTCCGTCAACGCCATTCACGCTGGTGGGCGAAACCCGGGGGAACATCGTGCCCAGCTTAATTTCCACAGTGCCCCTTGCGCTGAAGAGTGATGTGCGGATGGAAAATGTCATCCTTGAGGGTACCAATGGCACGGGTATTACTTCCGTACAACTGCAAATCGGCGCGAATATCCTCACCGTCGGCGGCGAGACCGTGGATCTTTCCCAGGTCACAATTTCGGCCGATGGCGGCACCACACCGAACGGCACTGTTGTGCTGGACGAGGATGCGAAGGCGTCTGTAGCCGGCATCAACAATATTAACATTCTGACGCTGAGGGAAGATAGCTCCTTAACGGCCTCTGAGAATATCGCAGTGGAAACAGAGGTGATCATCGGGGAAGGAGCCACGGTAGAAGCAGCCAATATTAACAGTAACGGCCCCGTCACATTGGGGGATGGCGCCATCGCCACAGCAAATAACATCACAACCGCCGGTACGCTGACCGTCAATGATGGCGCACAGATGAATGTGGAGGGTCAGATCACCGCTGCAAGAATGGAAAGCAATGGCGGTATCGTCAATTATACGGATCCAGTCTACTCCGGAACCCCGATTTTGGTGTTTACCGGCGCGTCGCCCTACAGCGGTGACGGGCTGACCATTACCTCCGAGGAAACCACAGGGTTTGCGGTCAATGATAGAATAATTGAGCTGGCAGGTGGTGCTACCATTGCACAAGCACTGCTGGATGAAATAAAACTGGAAGGTGTTTTGCAGAACTATCTGCTGGGTCTCAAAACTGGATCTGGCAGCAATTATTACGTGTTGGAGGAGGTAGTGGCCTCGGTTGTCCATAACGGGAACGAGGAAAAATTCACCACCTTACAGGCGGCCATTGAGCATGTCAACGGATTGACTGCGGCCACCACCGGCAATACGAAGCTCCATCTTTGGAAGGATTTAGACTTTGCCGCCCTGCCCACAGAGCCTGTCACTATCACCGGGGTTCGTCCGGGCGCGGATGAAAGCCAGCCGATTTCCACCCTTACCACTACGGAAAACGTCATTAGCCTCAATGCATCAACCCGCTTTGAGAATATTGAGCTGTGGGCAGGCTCGGTGGGCTGGACGCTGGAGGCCGGAGGCAACGCCCTGGAGCTGGGAGTGGGCACAACCCTCCACTCCACGGTATTGAGCGCGGCGGATCCGGACATTAAGCTGACAGGCGCTTCGGGCGGGAGCCTGAAAACCGACCCATCCACCGCGCTTTCCTTCGACACCATCATAGGCTTTGGCGCCGTGATACTGGGGGACGGAACCGTGCTGACCCTCAACGGGATTTATAATTACGGCACGCTGACCTCCACTGCGGCAAGCCGGTTTGCGTTCCGCGCAGGCGGGCCGGATACAGACGGCAATATGACATTCCCCACCAGCTTTACCGGTGACAGCAAGATTTCCATCAGCAATGCCGGCGGCTACGCCCCGGCCTTTGGGGACCGTCTGGTCCGTATGCTGGGTGGTACGGGTGAGTCTGCAACCATAGCCTTTATGACAGATAATCTGATATTCGTCGATGGTTATGAGGCTTTTACCTATGATTACCGAACCGGCACAACCTATGATTACTATATCCTGGACGAAAAGGTTCACCACATCACAGCCACAAGCCCGGCTTCCTATGAGTACGGCGACGATATCCGCGTGACGGTAATGCTGTGGACTGCAGGGGACCGGCAATTCACCAACCGGCAGGATGAAACCGTTAAGGTGTACATCGGAACACAAGAGGTGGGGGCCGGTACTGTCGGCGCGGACGGAGGAACCGCCGTTGTCACCATAACCAGCCAGGCGGGCAGCCGCCTGAATGCCGGAACTTACACCCTGCACGCGGCATATTCGGACAGAGGGGTGGAACCGGAGATCGGGGCAGACGTCCCGGTGACCATTACCCCAAAAACACTGACGGTTGACTTCGTTACTACCCCAATCGGCAGCACGATTATTACGGAGAGGCAATACAATGGAAATACGGATGTGACCTTGGCCGGCGGTGTCACCATGAACAATCTGTTTAGATTGTCGATGGACGATATTTTGCAGGGGGATACCGTTGCGGTTTCCAACGCGGTGATTGTCTTTGCCGACAAGAATGCCGGCCCCGGCAAGAGTATTAAGGCCTCTAACTTTACACTAAGCAACAGCAACTATACCATTGCTTCTGGGACATTCCTCATAAGAGCAACCGATGTGGCGATCCTCAAAAGAGACATCACGGTAACCGCCACCATCCAAAAGGTGTATGACGGCAACAAAACTATTTTGGATACGCATATTACATCTAACCTGACAGGATTTGTTTCCGGTGAATCACTGACCCTGACCCATGGAGACCTGGAGTTTTCCAGCAAGGACGCCGGCAGTAACATTCCGGTGACGGGGAGCTGGGACTTTATGGCAAACGGAGACACACAGGCTTCCAACTATGCATTGGCCCAGGCTAATCTCACAGGCACCATCACCAAACGGCTTGTTACCGTTGATGCAAGCATGATAACAGACGCAAATGGGTTTGAGAAGGTATATGACGGCACGGCGGGGTACAATGTGAGCAGTGTGCGCGCCGTCCTGGCCGCGGCGACGGCCAATACCGGGCTGGTCGGCACGGAGCAGCTGACGCTGACGCCTACACGGGCGGATTATCTGACGGACGGCGTCACCCCTGCCGACTATGTGGGAACCGGAAAGAATTTGCGGGTTGCTTTCTCCCTGGGGTCGTCGGGAACATGGCTTGCAGATAACTACACCCTGAACCCTGATTACTACGAAACAACCGACGCACCGGGAAAAATCACTCCCCTCGCAGTCGCAGTGGAAGACCCTCCCACAATTTATGTCGGGGCGAACGAAGTGGTAAGCGAGGTGTATAATCTGAACCGTATTCCCTATGTACAGGGGACAGCAGGGACGCCGGGGGTTACCTACTATAACGTTATGGGGGCGCCTACGGTTCCCGGCTTTTTCTCCGACTACAGTGTGACGTCGGGAACAGCAAATTTCACATATACAACGGCAGCCAACCCGGAAAACGCGGTAACTGAAGTTATCATAGAGATTTCCAGCCAGAATTACCAGACCACGACAGCAACGCTGAAATTTGTCGCCACCGCCAAAACGGAGCTGAAAATTGAGGGCCTCACCATCCAGGATAAGGTTTATGACGGCGTTCAGGTGGCGGTCAGCGGTACGCCCGTTTTCCGGGATGCGGTGACAGACCAGATTGTCACCGGCAACATCACACTGGATACCCCCCTGTGGTACGATGTGCGCAATGACCGCTATTATGTAAGTGCGGAAAACGTTATGGATGCCGGCGATTATATCGTCACTTACACTATTGACAGTGCTGTTCCCGGGTACCGGGGGAAAGTGGATATTGGTTTTACAATTTCCAAAGCGACACTCACGATTACACCAGCGGAGAAAAGCGTATTGTTGGGGGACGCTGTGCCAATGTGGACGGTAGACACCCCTGGGGATTTTATTGTGGATGGGTTGGTGACAAGCCGCGATCCCGACCTGGTGTCCGTGCTGGGCCCCAACTCCCTATTTGTCAAGCGCGGTTTGCTTTCCACGGATTTTCGGGGAACCTTCCCGGTGGAAATTGAAGACATCGCGGACGAACCGGAAAATTACGTCATTGACCTACGCACAGGCACCTTCACGGTATTTGGTATCACGCCGGGAGACGGCTGGTTTGTATTTGACCCCGCCGGGCCGGATGGTGAGAACGGGTGGTATGTAAGCGATATTGAAGTTTCACCCAATCCCGGAAACTCCAACTATATGTACATATACTACACCACCGAGACAGGGGCGGATCCCGGGGATGCCACCACCTTCGCTTCATCGGTGATATTGGATACCCAAGCCACAAACGGCACCGGCGTGTCGGCAAACCTCTACTTGTCCACCGAGGCTACAAGTGGCGTGATTTCCGAGCCCTACAGGTTTACCTACAAGCTGGATAAAACCGCACCCCAAATCGCCGATGCCGGATATACCCAGACAAGGAATGTACCCAGGGGCGAGATTCAGGCGGCGATTACCGACAATGAATCCGGTATTGCCGGTGTAAAAATCAAGATGCCTGCCGGTGAGGAGTTTGATATGATCTGGGGCGACGGCCGGTACAGCATGACGGTTGAAGAATCCGGCACATATCAGATTACCGCCACTGACAATGCCGGGCTTGTAACGACAAAAGATGTAGAGGTTGTTATTCGCGATATTACCGGCCTTGAGGTATACTATGACGATCAGGTTGTAACCCGTATCGACACCGGTATCCCCGGCGGCAACAACGTCCCGCAAGCGGCTAGAAGCAGCGTTCTGCGCGCCACCGGCGCAACTATACAACTGGAGGCGGGAACGAAGCTCGGCAGCGCGGCGACGTGGCCTGACGATTTCGACTACCACTGGACTACCAGTGATCCCGCTGTGGCGGCGGTGGGTGCAAGCACCGGCCTGGTTACCTTAAACTCCGCCGGTACCGCGACAATCTCTGTATCCGCCATGGGACATACCGAGCCTGTTGCACTGACGGTCTACCGGGAATATCCCGTATTGCCCGATATTCCTGATACGGCGCCCGAGGAGCCAACGGGAGTTGTCCCCCCCGGAACAGTTGATCCGGGAACCAACATTCCGGATTTGATACTGGTTATTGACCCACTGGATTCCACCGCAAGGTCGCTGATGATCAACGCGGCCAAGGCATCTGCCAATCAGTCCATCCAGCAGTTCCTCACCACCCCCAATTGGGAGACGGATTTCAGTCTGTGGTTGAGGCTGAGGCTGCTGGATCGGGCCAACGGTTACAGCGAGGTGCCCCTTATCGGGCCGATGACCATTTACCTTCCCTTTCCCCAGGGCACCAACCCCGCCGACAATTCGTATTTATTACTTGCAATGGTGAACGGCGCTGTCGAAGAAATCCCTGTTGTTTTGACGGATTATGGCATCCGGTTTACCGTGACGGAGTTGACGCCTCTGGCGCTCCTTTGGGATAAGGCCCCTACAGATCCGGGGACGGATCCGGGAACTACACCGGATCCCGACCCTGACGATCCTGACCCCAACAATCCCAATCCCGGCGACCCTGACCCCAACGATCCCAATCCCGGCGATCCGGATCCCAACGATCCTACCCCAGACACCCCTCGCCCTGGCGGCGTGTTTGACGGGGGAAGCGGCGGCTCCTCCGGCGGAGGTTCCGGCGGAGGACAGGGCGGTAAAGGCAACGGAAGCGCTGACCGGGAGCGCGCCGATAGTTTCTGGAGTGTGGTCAAAGCCTCTATCCGTATGGCACAAAATGGTGAAACAGTTTATGCCAGAGCGCCTGCTTATGTTTATACCTGCCCGGTTTCAGTTTTGCAAATGCTGTCGGGCAAGGATATTTCGCTCAGGATTACTTGGGCCGGCGAAACACTGCTCATCAACGGTATGGATGTGGAGTATCCGGAGGACAATATGGTGTTCTTCTATTTGGCCAATCTTGTACCGCTTTATGGCATCCACAGCGGTTACTATAACAACAGCCTGACCGCGGTGGATCTGCAAAACCCGGTCACCGGCGGCGACGATGTTGTCATCGGCTCCCAGGGCAAGGTGCGCATACCAGTGACAATCGCGGATATTCTTCCGACCTTCCCCGCACCGGGGCAGGGGGGCGATATGCCGGGATCAGTCATGGAGACTTCCATAGAGGCGGCTGCCAATCCGGGCAATTTGAACTATATGGTTATTATATTGATTGTGGTTGCCCCCTGGGCGCTTTGGAGTATGTACGTCCATCGTAAGGTGATGACAGCAGACGGGGTTCCCGAAATTACAGACACCATGCCGACACGGTATATGCCATCGGTGGCGGTTGCCGAACAATTAATAGATATACCGGTTATGCCCCCTGCCGGGCCTATGACCGCGGAGCCTCCCTCGGAGACTGCCGTTCCCTTAACTACCGGGACGGTATCTCCAATGGAGGGAGAGAACCCGTCTGCCGCCAGGCCGGTGACGGCGCAAAGGCCCGCAAGGATAAGCGGGGTGCCGGTGGTGATGGCAAAAGCACCTGTGGCAATTCCCAAGCCGGCGCCGCGCACACCGGTGGTCTATGCTCCCAAGGCACAGGAAGCCTCGGCGGCTGTACAGCGCTCCCCAGAGGAACAACGGGCGGCGGCCAGGCGCATTGCCGATATAAGCTTTTACAATGTGATCCGGGGAACGGAACATCTGCAAAAGAGGCTTGAGAGAGGGGAAATTACCAGAAAAGAGTACGAAAGGGAAAAATGCCGGCTCATTATCTATAGCTAAAGGCCCGGGAAATCAAAGGAACGAACCCGCCAAGTATGGCAGGGTTCGTTCTTTTTTTAAAAAACTTCAGATTCAGTTAAAGTTCCTCAAAAGATTACCGATAATTAAGTTAGAGACAAAGGTAGAATTGGATATGTATTGTACATATCCGCATATGGAACACTGCGCCTTACACCTTGCAGTTGTTTATGTTTGGATATTTTCTTAGAGGAGTGTAGCGTATGGTACTTCAACACAACATGGCTGCGTTAAACGCGGGCCGTCATGGCGCAGTTAGCAATACGAAAATAAGCAAAAACCTGGAGAAGCTTTCCTCGGGATATAAGATTAACCGTTCAGCGGATGATGCCGCCGGCCTTGCTATTTCCGAGAAGATGCGCGGACAAATCCGCGGTCTGAATATGGCCTCGCAAAATACTGATAATGCCATCAGCCTTATTCAAACCGCCGAGGGCGGGCTTAATGAAACCCATTCAATTTTGGCGCGTATGCGCGAACTGGCGGTGCAGTCTGCCAACGGCACCCACCAGGATGAGGATCGCGCCCACATAGATTCGGAGATGCAGGCGCTGAAGGACGAGCTGGATCGCATTGCAAGCTCCACCCACTTTAATGGGATTAAACTGCTGGACGGCTCGCTGGGTGGCGTCAAGGGCGAGAACCTTTCCGGAACCGCCCCTTGCGAGGACGGCACGTTGGGCGCATTGGCCCAGGCATTGGAGGAGATTGGTTTTCCAGTTGCGTATAGTGGCGGTGGCAGTGATGTGGATACCAATATTAGGCTGGCGTCCTACACAAGCGCGTTTGACGGAAAGAGTGTAAGCTTAATGATAACCTCTGCTGCGGAAGCAGGGGGAGATGCCCGCGTTGCCATGCAGGTTGGCGATAAGACCTATATTGCAACTGTTTTGGGCAGCGATAGCTATCAGACCGAGGATGGAACCACCATTGCAACCCCTGCAAACAACCCTCTTACATATGTGTTTTTGGATGAGAACGGTATAGCATTGGCGGGACTCAGCATGACTCAGGGTATGTCGGGTGTTGCGATGTCGTCCAACGGTGTGTCCGGTGTCCTTGCTAGTATCCCAATGGCGGATAAAGGCGCCATCGGTACCGACTTGCTGCAACAGACCAGTGGCGCCGCCACCACCCCCTTGGCTGATACGCATCCGCTGTTTAAATCTTTGGTCGCCAGCGTAAACAGCAAGGTAGTCTTTCAGATTGGTGCCAACGGCACCGCCGACCAGAGGGTGGGGCTGGGGGTTCCCAACATGAGCAGCAGCAACCTTGGAACTAAGCTGGAAACACAGTATAACAAAAGCGGTACTGTCGGTAACGTCAGCGCCGCCACCCGGGAAGCGGCTAATGATGCGATTAACATTATTGACGCGGCCGTCAATCTTGTATCCGGTGTGCGTGCCGATCTGGGCGCCCTGCAAAACCGGTTGGAACATACCAGCAATAACTTGGGCGTTACCCGCGAGAATTTGCAGGCAGCCGAGTCAATTATCCGGGATGTGGATATGGCCAAAGAAATGATGGATTTTACCAAGAACAATATTTTAAATCAGGCTTCCCAAGCAATGCTTGCGCAGGCTAATCAGCTCCCGCAAGGCGTGCTTTCCCTCTTGCGGTGATATAGGAAAAATGAGTACCGGGCCAAAACAAATGGCCCGGTTTTTCTATGCCCTCCGGAGGAAACAAAATATCTTTATCATCAAAATGCCCTGGAAATGATATTTTTTTTGTGGTATCATACAGAAGTATGTATTTTATCAGAAGGAGACATCATTCGTGAAATGTAATATCATTACCGTCGGACGTGAGTATGGTTCCGGTGGCAGACTTGTCGGTGAAAGGCTGGCCAGGGAGCTGGGCTTTTCTTTTTATGACAAGGAATTAATTGGCCTTACCGCTAAACAAAGCGGATTTTCGGAGAGCGTTGTATCCCAGACAGAGGGTAAAAAAACCGGCAGCCTGCTCTACGGGCTGTACATGGCGGGGCAGGAGCTGCCGGTAAGCGACCAGATTTATATTGCCCAAACCAAGGTTATCCGCCAGATTGCAGAGAAGGGAGCCTGCGTTATAGTCGGCAGATGTGCCGACCATGTGCTGGAGGAGAGCGAAGGCTGCCTGCGGGTGTTCGTCCACGCGGCCATGGATCAGCGGCTGCGCCGTGTGCGGGAGGAGTATGGCGAAGCCTCGGAGAGGTCACTGGAAAGCCTGATCCGAAAGGAAGATAAGCGCCGTTCCTCCTACTATAACTATTTTACCCAGAAAAAGTGGGGGGATATGAAAAACTATGATCTCTGCATAAATACCTCCCTGGGCATTGATAACACAGTGGATTTGCTGGCCCGGCTTGTCAGGAGGTTCGGCTAATGGAGGCAGGAGGGGAAATGCGTGAAAATAAAATGGGCGTCATGCCCATTAACAAGCTGCTGATATCCATGTCCCTGCCCATTATGCTGTCCATGGTGGTTCAGGCGCTCTATAATATTGTGGACAGTATTTTCGTCTCCCGGATTGGAGAGAATGCGCTTACAGCCGTCTCTTTGGCTTTTCCTATTCAAAACCTGATGATTGCGGTGGGGGCGGGAACCGGTGTGGGAATCAACGCGTTGCTATCCAAGAGCCTTGGGGAAAAAAACTTCAAGGAGGTAAACAGCGCTGCCAACAATGGGATACTGCTGGCTATCCTAAGCGCCCTCGCCTTTATGATCTTTGGTATTTTTTTCTCCCGGACGTTTTTTGAAAACCAGACGAATGTGGAGGAGATTATAGGCTACGGGCACCAATATCTGCTTATCTGCTGCCTAGGCTCCATAGGCATTTTCGGGCAAATTACCTTTGAGCGGCTTTTTCAGTCCACCGGCTTGACCATTTATACCATGATAACCCAAGGGGCCGGGGCGATCATTAATATTATCTTGGACCCCATCCTGATTTTTGGGCTTTTTGGGCTGCCCAGGATGGAGGTTGCGGGCGCGGCCTTGGCTACCATCATCGGACAGATAATAGCAATGCTCATGGGACTATACTTAAATATACGAAAAAACAAGGAGATTACCCTGCAACCGAGGGAGCTCCGGCCCCGCGCCTCAACGATTAAGCGCATTTACGCGGTGGGCGTTCCGTCCATAATTATGGGCTCCATCGGGTCGGTGATGGTGCTGGGGATGAATACGATTCTCATGGGATTTACCTCCACGGCGACCGCGGTGTTTGGCGTTTACTTTAAGCTGCAAAGCTTTATATTTATGCCGGTGTTTGGGCTGAACAACGGGATGATTCCCATCCTGTCCTACAATTACGGCGCTCAAAACCGGGGGCGGATGATAGAGGTAATTAAGCTGAGCTTTCTATACGCCATATCCCTGATGCTGCTAGGGTTTGCGGCCTTTCAGATATTCCCCGCGCAGCTGCTGTCCTTGTTTGACGCCTCGGAGGACATGATAGGGATCGGTGTTGTGGCCCTGCGTACCATTAGCTATAGCTTCCTGCTGGCCGGCTTTTGCATTATCTGCGGAACCGTATGCCAGGCTTTGGGAAGCAGTATACTTGGCATGCTGGTATCGGTGGTGCGGCAGCTGGTGGTGCTTTTGCCTACGGCTTATCTGCTTTCACGCGCCGGGGATCTGCATAAGGTGTGGCTGGCATTTCCCATTGCGGAGGTAGTGGCTGCGCTCCTTTGCGCAGTGTTTCTAAGGCATATATACAACCGGGTTATCCGTCATGTTGGAGCGGAGAAGCCTGCTGTTTGATGGATGATATATCCAACAAAGCCGCTCACAACTGCAACGTGTTTGGCAAGGTTAAGAATCGACAGCCTGTCATCTTTATGGTAAACTATGAGATGGATGTAAAACCTGAAAGGAGAATCTTAATGAAAACTATTTATGACGGAAAAACAAAGACAGTGCTTACTGATGAGGGATCCGGTGACATATTCCTGCTTTTTAAGGACGACGCCACCGGAGAAAACGGCGTATTTGATCCCGGCTCCAATACGGTTGGCGGAAGCGTGGAGGGCAAGGGGAAAATTGGGCTTAAAATTTCCAAATACTTTTTTGAACTCATGGAGCGTAGCGGCATTCCTACCCACTATTTGGGCGCGAATATTGACAAGGGCCTGATGCAGGTTCGCAGCCTCACGGTACCGACGCTGGAATTCGTGCTCCGCTACTTCACAGCCGGAAGCATGTGCCGCAGGTTTACCTTGGAGGAGGACATTCCCTTTGAGCCTCCCTATCTTGAGGTTACGCTGAAGGATGATGAACAGGGCGACCCCCTTATAAGTGAGCGGCTTTGCATCATGAAAGGCATACTGGCGGAGGGACAGTATGGAGAGGCTCTGGATATCCTGACAAAGGTCGGTGAGGTTCTTAAAAAAGAGCTGGCGGAAATGGAGCTTACGCTCATCGACTTTAAGATAGAGGTAGGTTATGACGAAAACGGCAAGATATATGTTGTGGACGAAATAACCCCCGATATCTGGCGTGTGCGTGATAAGAACGGCAAGATCCCCAATCAGATCGACTGCGCCAAGCTTATTTTGGATAAGATAAGCTGACCTGGGCATATAAGTCGGGCTTATCTTGAAAAATGTACCATGTACTGATACATCAGTACATGGTACAATATATTATTGCAAAAAGTCACTTACTATTTTTGCTAAGCTGTTTAGGTCGTGATACAAATCTGTTGTTATCCATAATCTTACATTGCGTTCTGTGCTCTAATATCGTGTTTAATAAGAACATGGCGTTACTGGTTAAGATCCGAACACTTACTGACAACAACAGGTTT
>Ga0153947_1000138_pt1 | contig 33345 bp, 38 predicted proteins | sample TSNJ031MetaG_FD_104697 | JGI IMG/M metagenome (GOLD analysis project Ga0153947, IMG submission 104697) | Attine ant fungus gardens microbial communities from New Jersey, USA - TSNJ031 MetaG | ecosystem: Host-associated > Fungi > Mycelium > Unclassified | place: USA: New Jersey, Wharton State... | reverse complement strand
TGGAACTTGGTTTCAGCTGAAGATGGCAGGCAAATCGGTCTCATCCTTCATGATTGATGGTGGATGACTATGATAATCTAAGGAACTTGGCTGTGGCTGGCATTATCCTCTCACCAAATTAGCAGCTCAGACAAATTGCAGAAAAATCTATTTGATTTGATTTTTGGATCATCAATCTATTATACGGTGCTCGCAGTCCGTAGCAGAAAAATCCATTCATGATGTCGGTTCTATATCAATCAGTGGGCACCTAGCGGTGTGATTGTTCATCGATACCAGTAGTATTTTTGAGGAGCAAGATGATATCCAATCAAACCTCCACCGCTTTTCTTCTTACCCACATCTGTCCGCGTGCATCATAACCATGGTTGTAGTTCAGCATCAACGGGCAGCAACAATAGCCACAACGAATGTGCGATCCAGTGGACACGATTGACCTGTTTCTTTCTTCTCATCTCTCACCCAGCTTGTTTTCTCTCTTATTCCTGTAACAGGCACGTATCATAAGCAAACTGGTATCTCATCTGAACTGCAAGAATAGCCTAACTAGCTTAACACACATGCGGATCCTCTTATATCTTCCGATTCAGACGCTCATCAAACAATTGTGTTGTATGTAGCATGTGCATACCATATGCTAAGGAAGCTTTCTCTGACTGCCCATAGTACCCAGAATGCTTTCATTTGCTTGTTCCTATAGTGGCTATACTATGTTCGTTCTCCAGCCGAGCACTGATGCATTTGTAGTGTAAAGAAGTTTATGGACGAGGCTATTGATGCTAGGGAAAGTGTTTCGGTACATGTTTTTGGAGAGTCACGGATCGGTTGATGGGTATCAGGAGGAAGGAACCTCGCTCTTGGATGACACCCTCTATCTAAAAGATGTGGAATACTAACAAGGGATACAGATGATGCTCTACAACAATACAGTGACGCAATTGCTGCCATTAGAGGTGGAGCCCCAAGGTAGCAGTGAATGCGCATGTGGAAGTTGATGCACGCCGGGAAAGCAAAGGACTATATGTATGAGCATTGGACACCTTTCCAGTTCATAGCACTTGTTCGACTGATCCAGAAGGCACCTTTGTTACACCCACTTTCAGTTGAAATTTTGTATCCATCAATGAGTTTCGAGAGAAGTATGCAATTATGATGGCAGCATTTTACAGCAGTACACTAAATACGTACAATAACTTTAGTATTACGACATCATGCTAAAAGTAATCTATGAAAAAAACTTGGTCGTAAAAGGTTTTACGATCAAAGATCAGGACACTCTAACCTGCGTTGAGCGCGTATAGGAGGCGGGCGACCCGTTACAGTCGTCCGTCTCACCCTCCATCAGACTGATTCCAATGGCATCAATGGACGAGGGTAACTCGTCGATGCTAAGGCGAGTTATAGAAGTGTGTCGAATAGACAAAGGAGAGGTGTCTGAACGACAAATTTTGTGCCGATTATGCCGAGGAGGTGTATCCTTGGGTGTCGGAGGATATTGATATGTAGTCTGAGTATGGGCATGAGGTCGAGGGGTTTTCATGAGAGGGATGTTGGCGCGGCATTGACCGCGGGATGGGACAGGAATCATTTGCTGGTCGATAGAAGCAGCTCCTGCGAAAGGCAAAGATGATGTAGACGATACATCCATGCCATCTTCTATATCAGCATCAAAGTCAAAGTCGCCATAATGACGAGACTTTGTCAGCGGTGACTCGGGTGAAGGTGGCGGATTGACAGTAGAGACAACATCGACCTTGCGGCGTTTCAGGACCTTGCATTTTTCAGGTTTTGGTGTTATCTGGGCAGAGATAGACATTGAAAATGACTGTGACGATCCCGTGTTGGCAACAACGAACGTAGCCTCTTCATCTCTTTTCCGCTTCTTCTCGACGGCTAACTCTTTGACTTTAGCCTGCATTTCGAGTTCTTGTCGCAACAATTGAGCAAAATGCTGAACATCTCCTTGTAACCACACATCAAAGACACCTTCCCACTCCCGTGTCGGTACGGGAAAATCAAGGTTCAGATAGACGGCTTTCATTGGAAACTGTTCTTCGCCAACGGTAGCACAGTTCGAAGAACGTGTGGATGATGCGGAAATCGTGGGTGTACCATCCTCCTTCTCTTTTGCCATTCGTAGTTTGACAGCTTTGGAAAACTCCCTGACCATTCTTTTTGTCCCTGGAATCCTCAAACTCGTCCCAACAACCAATAATAAATCTGCCCCGCTTCGTCCCTTTGAACCCATTAAGTCTCTTCTGACCATCTCACCTAAACCTTCACCATCTTTATGTTCCTCATTATATAGCACGACACTTGGTCTCAGTTTTCCTATCCCACGTGGTCTCTTCCCAATCAGTCGTCGTGTTCTCTCTAATGATGTACATTCAGGACATGATGGAGGCCGGCCGAGGGCGAGAGAAGCGAGGTGGTCATGTAGCGGGAACGAGTATGTACAAATTTGACAGTGTAGGTACTGGACAGTCCCATGAAGAGGAATACACCGAGGTGTTTCTGCTGGAGGTGAAGGTAGTCGAATGGAGCCTGAATTTGTCGGACCTGAAGGCGTAGTCATAGACTTGGACAGAGAATTGTCTGTAGCTTTGCCCTTGGATCTGTTCTTTCCCCGTCTATATTTGAATTCTGGTAGACCAAAGGAGAGACCAGTCTTTGATTCAATGGCATCGATGTTTTGAGTGTATACTCGCAAGAGTTTCCCATGATCGTCCAAAGTACGTAGAAGGCGGTGAAAGGCTGTCGGTTCGGCGTCGTGGGATAATCTAGACAACTGGGCGATCATTTGGCAGAACAGTGAAGTGGTGTGTGTAGCCTGGAATGATGATAAGGCTACAAGGAGGGAACACAAAAAGAGGTGTTGGCGCACATTGAAGACAGAAGCATCGAAAAGATCCTTGCCCGATGCAAGACTCTCTCTGGGGTTGCTACGCTTGAGGGTTTGAAAGAGGCCTCGAGGGGAGCGAAAGTCAGGGATTCCAGCCTGGACCGAGATGCCTGCACCTGGGAGAAGGATGAGTGTCGAGATGTTGAGTGAAAAACACAGAGTACGGACCGCAGACGACGACGATGCGCTTTGCCTTAAGGATGGACTGGATGACTTTCTGGAGCTGAGCGGGTGGATTTGAAGCGATTGTGAGGAAGGGGGGTGTTTGTGGACAGGGGGAAGAGGCGTGGAGAGGGATGAAAAGAGTCATTGTAGAGAGACAAGGCGCTGAGCCTGACACTTGTAATGGTTGTATGTTTTTTCCACAAGGTCGTCTACCACACAATGTTCTCGGATCAGATGCCTCAACAAACAGACCAACGACACAATACAAATATAATTAGACCAACCAATGAACCTCTCTACAAATACACAAAGGAATATACTGGAATGCAACTACATCACAAATCGTTGCACATCATATCACTGCTGTTCTCGCCATCAGTCCCCGTGGGCAGCACCACTAGACACAAACTCACCTTGTAGGGCGACGATGTAGAATATGCCCCATGAGGCACTTCAAAATATCTTGCAGTCGTGTCAGGCTGTGAGACGACGTAGGTATGGTTGCCAAACGAATTTGCAACTGGTTCGTAGGAAAAGTCATATTGCTTTTCATATGTAAAAGGTGGCGTCCGTACTTCAGTCTTGCGGGCGCGTGACTGATTGAGAGCACTGAAGGGGGTGCGGAGTGTACGGATAGGGGTGTGTTGGCGAGTGACTTTTGTTGCCTGCACAACGGTGGTCAATGGATATTTGGCGAGCAGAGATGACATGTTTGGGTTCAGAAAGACTGAATGAGCAAGCTATATACTTCCAACTAGATATATATCTTGGGGTTTGTCACAGGTGTGACCCTCTTGTTCTCGCATCCTCCCCAAAACATTCGGCTCGTACGATCACAGTCTTAAAATATCAGCTGATTTTTATCTGTCTACTCCCCTGAGGCCGTCTGTTGTCTGAGTAGTCCGAACAGCGCCTTCAAGTCTGATGATCCTTCGTTGGAACGAGAGTCAATAGCTTGCTCCTATAGTTGGAACTCGGATCAGTAACAGGCAGTAATTTTCATCTTTTCCACCTCCACGTATACAGCTGAAACCGACATCCACATATTCCACCGATCCCGGCTTGATGAACAACTTCATGATCCACTACCTGGCGTTGACAGATCATTTCTCCAGCCAATTCGATTAACCTTTCAGTTCAGCCAGTCACAGGAAATCACACTCGTGTACCAATGATTGCTTCAGCCACTTTCAGGGTTGCCACAAGTAGACCATGCTATTATTTGCTCAAATATTCTATTTAGGGAAACAGATGCACTTGGGTGGTGAGACATTGGTCAGCTTACTCTCGAATGAAGGGTTGATCCTTTGTTGTACAAAGCACTTTCTCTTTGCAGTATAGAATGAAAATTAGACTCTGTCTTAGACTAGATTAGACTTTTTTGCAGTGAAAATAGGTTTAACACTACACTCATCTCAAAGCCATCACAATCTAAACTCCTGAATTCACAGAGAAATAGTAAAGCTTTCGCAGCAGGACTGATGTATCTCATTCAAACCTGGTTGCTTGTTCTTTATACTGGGAGTAATACTAATTCATACTACCGTCCACTGAGAATATCAGTACATTGCTAGTGGTAATTATTCCTTACATCAACATCTTCAAACTCGCTGAATCAACGATAGTTTTTTATTCATTATTTTATTCATACTGCTCCATCATAGCTTCTCTGCTCCTATGGATGAAATATAGTTCTCCTGAAAACAGCCCTCAGTCTCCACCTGTCTAACACACGTCTCATTATATATAATTGGATCTCCGAGGTCAGCTCTGTATAGATGACTCCTATTTGATTAGACCACTTTGGTGGCGACTTACATGTTGATTGTATTTAGAAATTTATCGTCTTGTAGAATTACTGTCTACTCTTTCTTGTCGAGAATGGCGGATCCCTCCTCTTCCGTGAAATATTGGCGAGCCATCTTGGGCTGCGCCTTCACAGTCGGTCCATTCGGTTTCGGCCGATGTGTGTCGACAGCTTTGATTGGCAGTGTATATCTTGAGAAGCAATCAGATGGGTAACAGAAGGAAACCCGAGCAACTCACCTCTCTTCATCACAACCATAAGCCTTCATAGTTAATTTGACTACGGTATGCAGGGGTATTTGGATATATGGTAAATCTGCCTGAGGTAAGCTGTGGAAATATGCGTATCTGTAATTCAAATGATGTGAAGATGCAAGTCAGATGATACGGCATGTAGTTCACTCACAGGCAACGAAGAATTGCCTATCGAAGCACGACGTTAACCAAAAGAACGCATACGCACTCGGCACTCACCTGGTGTCCAATGATCAAAATATTCTCCTGGCGTTCTAGCTCCATAATGACTGGTTCTAATCGCACGACAACGTCGCGATAGGATTCTCCTCCCCTGTACCTATAATTGAATTTATCTTCGTCACGATTCGCGAAATCATCCGGGTAGGCTTGCTAGATATATTTTTAGTAAAAATAGTTTTCCAGTAAGCAACCGGCCATACCTCAATTTCCTTGTAGCCCAAATATTATTAGATTGACGTTTCTCGAAAGCTGGAATTGCAGCTTACCTCGTACGTCATGCCATCGCAAACCCCTTCAGCCAATCAGTAGCTCGATGACCGGGAAAAGATGAAATCACACCTGCGTCAAGCTCATCCAGAGATTTCCAAGTCAACTTTGGATAAGGAAGCTTTGAGCCGGTCTGGATCGTACGCCTAAGAGTCGATGTCCAAACCTGTGATTAGGAATGAGACATGCAAAAACAGCTTCCAAGAAAAAAAATATCACTGTCAGAGGGGCATCTCCAATATTGTCGGTAATCAGATCAGGAAGTGCATCTGCGTATTTCAATCCCTGTGGCGAGAGGAGGGAATCTCCTCCAATTTTCCCTTCCACATTGAATTGACTCTCACCATGCTTAATTTTAATATGGTTTAGAACATAGTGAAGAAACAACGATCATCCCACTTACACGAGAGAGATATATACTCCGAGGTTTTAAATGGAGATTCATGAGATAAAACGCGATTCGACTAGCTAAGTATCCATGGATATTGGAGACAGTGACGTTACTTCCCACATTCACGATGCGAAGGTACGACAGATGGTCTTCGGTAATAGTTTCGTAAACTTTCTCGTATTCTTGGATTCGACGCAAGAAGTCTCGTTTGGCATCTTCAGGAGACATGTCCTTGTAGTCAGGATCTCCAGACGAGACTTTCAAGGCAACATTAGCTGCAATTACGGCGGGATCATCACAGAAAGATTCCAAGAATATAACTTCAAGACCTTTTTCCTGCTTCACCCGCTCTTCGATCCAAGCTCTGTCAGCGTTGCTATGGGTCGATTGAATCAACACGTGTGAACTAGAGTGATCTCACCTGCGAGCTTGAGTACTATTTGTAGCATCTACACCACTTATGAAGTTAATCGTCGATCCATATTGAAGTGACACACCATGTATCCCAACATTCCCGCCCTCCTTCAACCATTGAATTAACATCTCCAGACTGTCCTGAGCTAATTTCTCTCGAGACTCGTTTCCGCGCGGATTATCGTGGCTAAACCAGGAGGCTGTGTGCTCTTCCTTTATGCCACCTCTACACACCGATCTCAGCTCCAAAATCTAAATACAGAATTGGGACGTACTGAGCAGCCTGCTGCCGCGCTCTCGTGCGCCTTAATTGACCTACATTGAACACCTTTCAGACAAAGAGGAACAAAGATCAATCCAAGAAACAATGACGGAACCCAAAATCTACCTTCACATCGTATTCAAGCCACTGTGTGGTTACCCAGAATCAATATCTCTATGACATCAGTAAAGAGGAGACCCACATTCAGATAGATTTGCAATTTGTTACTGAGGTAAGATTTGCCTCTGGCAGGCAACCCAACCTGGAGTAATCAAATCAGCCATGCACATTTGAGTACTACCCACAGGAGGTTAATGCATCCGTACACCATCGACTCGGAGCAAGATGACGATCCAGGCGCTGTTGAAACCATCGATCAAGCTAGTAAGAAAAATCCACATACCATAGCTAGTACAATCTTGTTGTCCGAGTAGTCCGGTTTAGCAACTGTGTGAGTACACGACTCGACGTTTGGGATGCTAGGATTAAAGGTTTCGACGCACCTTTCCCTCCGATTCCTTTCACTGCCACGGGGGGTGTAGCAGCTTGAGATCCTCTCCTGCTTGTAATAGTCGATTCATCGAAACGCTTTAGCCTAGTGAAACCCAAGACATTAGGTGTACTAATTAGTGTCCGGGAAGAACAGAGTCACATATTCTTCACCAGTCATAGAAGTCTGGGGAGGTCAAGAGGAGAAAAAACTACTCACATTGGACCGCCAGCGACAAATGCAACAGGAGGAACACCAAGAGACATTGACTGGAGTTCTCCTGCGTCTTGCATATCTTGAAGCACACCAGCAACGCGCATCAGATCCCGGCTAATTTTGGGGGAAGGATTAATTTCATCGGCATTGGTCATAATGAAATATAGGCAAGACACTTTGACGAGATATAAGATCGACTGAACGGTTGAATGTATTCGGAACACAAATAGCTGGTTGCATTGGAAAAGCGTCACGAGATGCCAAATAAACATGTGTTCAATAAAAGGACTTCTCAAGCATTAAGCAAACACTACATAGTACATCGCAAGGTATCAACAGTCACAATAGGAAATCAAGTTAGACACACAAACAAAACCTACCTGCATTACAAATGCCGGTCCAAAGAATAAACAGTAACTAACAGCGTGTGGATATATAGACATTGAGAAGAACATAAGCATCAAAGGTCGTGGCAGGTATTATGCAGATTCCGAGACTAAAGTAGAATGGGCGAAAAATGTGGAGGATAATGTCCAGCTTTGGCGTCTATGTGTGAGACTGATTGTATTGATGGTCCTCAAAAAATAGGTGGACGACGAGTTGCACTGGCCTAGATGCAACCACTTTGAATTATACATCATGCTCGACAACAGAGCATACCCAGCAGGCCCTTCTTACGACCGTGGCCACCATCATCACCATGATCTCGGTCATACATTCCCATCCTTGTGCCATTGACATTCTGCGCATTGGTTCCGGGGTTCATTACATTGTCTCGTGAATTTCCAGGAAGTTTAATTGCTGGTGAGGGGTGATAAGGTTCTGATTGGTTCATTTGAAGTCCACTGCCATTCAACATAACCTGAGCGCTGGGAGATTGACGTCCGTATCCCGGGCCAATACTTGTTCGGTAATTCGTGCCTGCATGTGCCGAAGCGTAGGGATGCTGAGAAACGACAGCTTGGTTGCTGAGGTTGAAATCCCGCTGGCTCTGTCTGCGACTGGGCGATACAATGGGCTGGACACTCAAATCACGACTGACGTCACGTTCGCGCGTTTCTGGTCTCCGTCTTTTTTGATCGATGTGTGCGGCAGGAACAGGAGTGAGTTGTACCATGCCATTGGCGGATGCATCAGCTACTGGCCGAGAGGGTCGCCGGTGAACAGGGTCGCGTTCACGCCTATCACGATGATGCCCAGCGGAGGCACTGTTCTGCTGTCAAAATATGAATGAAGATAGCCATCAAATATACAGGTGCTACATACAGTGCTGGCCTCCCAGCCCTTGCCATTGTTAAGTAGCATCCAATCATAACAACCATCCTCTTGTTCACCGAGCGTTTTCAAAACTTTGGTGAACAAGTCTCGGAGGAACTCATAATCTGGAGCCTCTTCAAAGCCCAATTTACGGACATAATTCATATAAATAGATAATTCCTCTAAGGACCACGATGAGCGACAGCACAGTGGATATGTTAAACTCATACCAGGGAAACCCTCGCAAAGTTCGGTTATAGAGGTCGACTGTTTTTTTTCACCAATCTTCTCGTACTTTTGCTTGTTGGTAGCGGCACGAAGACCTTGCCATGGGAGACCTCCACGCAAAAAATACATGAAAACGTGACCGAGAGATTCGAGATCATCCCGTCTCGATTGTTCACGGCCAAGGTGGGTGTTGATTGACATGTAACGAGCGGTGCCTGAAAGAGACTTTCTCTCTCGGTAAGGAATATGGACCTTCGTCCTGGGATCACGGAAGAATTTGGCCATTCCAAAATCTAGAACATCAGGTGTTAGGGTCCACGTTTCAGACAGGAGACAAGAAAGATATTGAGTATGACTAATGTAGGAGCTAGGATGAGGGATCATTTTTGACAACTCAGGACCGCTGGAGTTTATCGAAGAGGACAAATGATCAAAGGTAGTGTTATACTCACCAATAAGGTGAATGGTGTTGGCGCTCTTACTTCCAGATACACCAATCAGGAAATTGTCGGGTTTGATATCACGGTATATGAGAGACTTTTCGTGGACAGATTGTACACGGGTGACCTATATCCTTGAAATCAGCAACTCGGCTTGTGGAATGAAGCATTCTCGCTGCCAACCATTCAGGCGGCAAATTGGAAGTCGCCGGACCGGATGAGGGCATGCAGAGAGAGCAGATATTAATCTGACCATTTGTTTGGCGACCATACAGACTGTTTTGATGGTAAACTTGCGACCACACATATCGAACAAGTCTTCAAGATTGGGACCAAGGAGATCAATGACAAGGACGTTGTGAAGGCCTTCTTGACCAAAATAGTGAACCTGAGGCACACCGACTAGCAATAAATGAGTAAACAATAGAGGAAGGGAGCATGAACAATAACGCAACGGGTGCCATTTAAGGTTCGGTAAGATCGAAATTCATCTCTCAGTTGAGGTGCATCTGATTTTCGTGGTTCCTAGATTAGACATTAATCGAATTATTGGATTAAGAAGAGGTGGACAGACGAATTTGATGGCCACAGGTGTAGCCGACGAGATTTTTGTTCCTAGAAGAGGTGTGAGATGGTGTGGAGTTTCTCAAGAGCAGCGAACAAGCTGGGCTGCACTTTCGGCAGGTGAGCATTCAGCTGTGCTTCAGGTCACAGCACTCGGATGATACAATAAGATTCCTTTGGGCGTCTATCCGATTCGTAGCCGCGGAAACCTGGAAGGGGAAAGAGAGTACAAACCTTCGAAAACCACACCAAAAGAGCCTTCACCAATCTTTTTTCCTACTCGATAGTGGTTTCCAACGATGCCATGCGAAGTCGAGGACTGTGCGGGATGTGACGAGGAAGATGCAATAACATGGGGAGTCGACATAATGACGAGGAAAGCTGAGGGACTGAAAAGAGGCGTTGTTAGCCAGCCTGAAAAGGTACGAAGGAAAGAGAGGTCAGTGTATTCAGCTGGAAAGAAAATGGAAATGGAAACAGACGTCAAGACCTATACAGCGGACTTTGATTCAGACACGTGACCGTTTTGATTTCTACAGAAATTGTAGTGAGGGGTATTTGATGTGGGTGGAGTATCGTATGGCATACTCATTTGACTGAACGGGCATGGAAATGGTTCTTCCTCGACCCTTTCCTCTAAGAAACCCTCTAAGGACATCGGCAATCGGCTGATGATGTGTGAGTGGGCCCGTGTCAGGAACTCAGAGAGGCTTTTCAATTCTCTCTAAAAACGGGTCAGGCGATATTCGTGCTTAAAAATCCTTCCTGACAGTGCTTTAGCCAATCACAGGAAGTCACTCGTGGACTGACTGAACTCTACAATAGCCATGTATTAATTAGAGACTATACAAATTCAGTGGACCGTACTAGCAGCTGCCTGACGAGGATCTCACTTAGGAAAACAGATACACCAATGTGAACTCATTGTCTGAAAGCCACCACACACTTGACCCAGCTTGGAATTAACGAAATTGAAACTCGAAACGGCTTAGGCAAAATATCAGTCAGCTTGCTACTAACATCGCGAATGGTACACAATCTCATTCAATTTGAAGGAAGGTAACTAGCCATATGTCTTACATGGAGATACCAACTGGGGACCAACATCTTTTATGGTCGAAACAACAGTATGACAAAACTGGACCCAAAATTGACCGAAACGACCGTAAGGTATAGTATGTCCTGATGACACCATTGACATCTTTCCTGATTGACTTTCTTTGTCATCATGATTTTGGTATATAGACAGCCGCCTGCTTGTTTACGAACTGCCATCCCTGGATTTCAGGGAACAACTATTGATGGTTGTGCTCTAATATGAGTATTTCGTGGCCTTCATCCACACATTCCCAGGTAATGCTCGAAGCTTTGGTTCTCAAAATTTCTGATGATTATTGATCTCACGATGCATGTGAAAAACTATGAAAAATATGAGAGATAGGTCTCAGACGTCACCATGATAGGTCTGTAGGATACGTATGAGAATAATACACTAGTCAATCTGGAGACGAAACTCACCTCAAACGTCACCCAATATGGTCAACGATTGAGGTTGATTCTACCTATATATATCTAAGACATCGTCATTGTCTCAGATGACGTTGTATCTGATAATAAAAACTGACGTGATTTGCTGAATATTGGATGTACGCTCATCCTACTTCAACATGAACCATGATAGCTTTTTGTCAATAGATGGGGCTACCATACAATCCATACTGCAAGCCTATCTAAGGCCCATCCAAATTGATACTGCCTGTGTATTTGGTAACTCGGTCAATGATAAATAGCACGAATCTGGCTCGACAAATGAGTGAATGTTACTTGATTGAATGTTGAACTCTAAAGACCAGCTCTCAGAAACTGGGGCATCCAGGACCACTTTGATTCAGTCTCCCGAACTAAATAGGACTGCTGACCGTATCTCAAGACTGGAACTTAGAAGAGAAGAACTCCTTCGCGAGATTTCTGAGATAGAGCTACGGCTAAGTAGTGAAAGAGCGGCATACAACACACTCATCAATCATCGTGCATCGGTCTCCAAACTACCGGTTGAGCTCCTGAGCCATATCTTTCTCATATGTCAGGCTGCAAGCGCTCCCAGTTTCTGCCCTTCCTTTGGCGTAGTTGCATCTCATGTTTCACGTCATTGGCGCGCTATTTCTCTTTCAACACCTCTCCTGTGGAACGACATCAGGATTTCCAAACGAACCCGACACCCCCTGTTGCGATTAGAAGCCTACCTCAGACGTTCATACGACTGTTTCCTTGATATTCTAGTTGATACCCTCCTTTCAGATATCCAACCACTTATGACCCTCATTTCCGGACACTCCGAACGCTGGCGCCGATTCTCGCTGGTGACAGAGTACGACCATCTCGCCACAATCGAGCAATGTCTCCGCTGCTCTTCGGTGCCCAAGTTAGAGCATCTCAGTCTTCTGATCGGAATGTCGCAGGAACACAACTCTCCAAGGTCTAAATATCCTAGAGAATGTCCTACTATATTCTCTGAGGGTGCACCATCCTTGCAACTTATTCGTCTTGGAGGAATCGCTCTAGGCAACCTGGCCCCACCCACTGAGGCGATTTCGACTTTGGATCTAGACGGGCTCGAAAGATACTATATGGAGCCCTCTCAATTCGTCTCCTTCTTAGAAATGCTCCCTTCCCTCATTAACCTTTCTCTTGGTCAACTTCACATTCATCATCCACGCGATCCTTCTCAAGTCACTAAGCAGATCGAGTTACCACTACTGCGGTCTCTTCGCATCTGTGGTCCCTGCACCTCTCCACATATCCCCCTCTCACTTGTATTGCTCCCAAAATTAAGGTCCCTTGTTTTATATGAACTTGAAAATTTCCACTCATCTGTCTTCCCGTCCGTCAAAGAGCTGACAGTTGTGGCCTGCTCATTTGATGAAGTTGCTGCCACAAATTTGCTCCTTGCATTTCCCTCCATCACAGAACTCACCATGGACCCCTTCATTCCAGCCATCTGTCGGATGATGACGATATCCGTTGACATGACAGATAGCAGGGTTCCTTGGCCTTGTCTACGCACACTTACCTTGGGCCAGCTGGGCACAAGCGAAGTTCTTTGCCTCTCAGCCATGGTTTCTACTCGCAGCTTATTTCACCATGCTATCCAGAGGCTGCGGATAGACCGACGGACAAGGATAATGCTCCGGAAGAAAGATTACTTCAACTGGTTCAAGGAGCAGATGTCAGTGGTGGTTTATGAACAGCCGGAGACGTGGCCAGTGGGCCTCGGCTATGATGATCCATTGATTTAGCTCCGGGCAGCTGAAAGAAATGGGTCACGGGACTGTATACGACAGATGGTAGTCATGTTAGTTTTGTAATGAAAGTTGAAGGAGCAGGAGCAGTGCTGATTAATTTGAGGTCGCTTAGATAAGCGTGGTTGAGCAAGCAGCTCTGGTAAGCTCAGGCAAGCTCCATGTATACTCCTGTTCGCATTTGACCCCTCGGTATTTAATAACCAACATTTCGTTCTCGTTTTGCATTCTTTCACCCTCCTGCATCTCATACTATCATGTCCGCTCGCGTGGTTAAACTTGCAGTAATATCAGATTTTGTAAGTATCCTTCTCCTATCACTTTTCGAAATTTTAACGTTTGCTTTAGACCTGTCCGAGCTGTTTTGTTGTCCAGCATGAACTCACTGCCGCTATGAACTATTGCAAAGATACCTTGAAGCTTCCGCTCGAATTCGAATTTCAGCACATGCCCTTTCGCCTCATAGGCCCCAAATGCCTCTCACCCGGGGAGACCACCGAACGCCTCAGGTTCTACAATTGTCATTTAGGTGAAGAGCGCTCAACGAGTCTCCGCCAATGCGTCACGAAATGGGGTGAAGAAAAATCGATTCCGATGTATGTTCTACTCTCCCTATTCCTGTTTCAATGCTGCATACCGACTAATCTGTGGATAGAACTTGGAGCGGCATGATCGGCCACACGACCAACGCCCATCGTCTGTGTTATAAGGCAGCACAAGTCGGTGGTCAGGACTCCCAGCTTAAACTTATCACAGCGATTTTCTATGCAAGCATGGTTGATGCCAAGGATATATCAGATGCTAAGGTCCTTGCAGAGGTCGCAGAATCTGTTGGGGTCATGTCAGAAGATGAGGTTCGTGGAGGTCCTTCAGGTCTCATGACAGCTTACTAAAGATGGGCGAAATTTGTGTCGTATTTTTATTTCTTCTTTAGGCCTTGACATTCTTCCAGACCGACGAGCTAGAAGCTGAAGTAAATAAGGTTGCGGATGCCGCTCGTGCCAAAGGCATTACGGGCGTGCCTATCACTGTCATTGACGGCAAGTGGGCCGTCAGTGGTGGTCAATCATCCGATGTTTTTGTACAGGTTTGTGACTGATTTTGCTCTACTAGTCAGATGTTGAACGTATCGCCAGATTTTCAAGAAGTTGGCTACTACTGGCGCGGGCTCCTCACCTTACTATCTGCCAGGGCCAGCAGTACCTACCCAGATTTGTGCTTAAATCACTGGTCCTGGATCCATTAGAATCCTGCTCTGACCGATACGATCCACGTCTTTTTTCCTTATCTCGATAGCTTTCTTTTTATTCCTTGCCTGCCTTTTGTTGTATACTAACACGGTAGTTGAGACTTATGAGATTTTCTGTCTTTTTACTATCCTCATTAGTCAGTCACGCTGAGTAATTTATCACAAAAGAGCTTTGCAAGTCCCACACACTATGTATGTTTGGTTGAGGTGCAGATAGGGAGGAGATCTAGACCTAGCTAATAGATTATTAGCTATTGGGCAGGACATATTTGAGGTATAAGGACGGACACTGAGCATTTGAGGGTGGCTGCATCATTCCGGACCCGACAGCAAGACCAGCCAATCCTATGCTTTCTCGGTGAAGCGCAAAAAAATGGGGTCCATTGCAGGTCTGGTAGTTGTTACTACAGATCCTGACTCTTGAGCAAGATATGCATGTTTTGTCTCCCGACTATCGGGAAACGGAATGCATGGTAAGAATAGATTTGTTGCCAATTTGGGTATGACTAGAACAGGATATGTTCTGATTTGAAACCTCATATTTCTCTCCTTAACTCTGGCGATGACGTCAACTCCAAGTTCATAATGTCAATGTCGATTAGGAGAACTCGAGACTCAGGTGATAATTTTGCGTTGTGTTACACACAAAGTCTTGCCCTCGACCTGGCATGGAGGATAGCCTGAACTCTAGTCGCGTCGTACATCCTCATAGGCACTGGATATATGTTTGGCTACCTCTTGTTGGTGCTGCCGTCTGGTTTGGTTGGTTTTCTCCGATTGACATTGTCTCGCAATTGTAGAACTCATTCAGTATAAGGGATGCTTTGGGCAATGCTGATTGTCTGGTTAGCCCAGGGTCGACCGCGATATGTGTCACAAGAAGGATCTATTGCCTATATATCCGATATCGGAGCAAGCGGCCTCAAGCCACTTTTTATCGCAGGATGTGCAATCACTGCTTTGTCCTTCTTTCTCACTCTTGTAGTGGAAAGGGTCCTCAGACACACGGGACGGTGAAATTATTGATCTTGGTCCATAGCAGCGGTCCTCTTACGTTCATTTCTGTCCATGCAGTCTGGTGGCCCACACACGCCGGCGAGAAACAGTGCTTGGCATTCTTGCCATGGCAGGCTCCTTTATTGGAGGCCTCGGGCTACTTCTCCTTTCTATCTTCGATACGAAACGATATTCGAGTGCGCATCGTGCATTTCTTCTGGTGTTCATTATCGGCGTTGCATTGAGTGCCATTTTCACTATACTGGAAGTGAGCTTCCGCTATTTGATGAAATGGGCACTATCTCATATCTATTAGTATCGTTGGTTGAGCAAGGATTTCGTTGAAGCGCGGAAACTGCGGTATGCCTATGTCGCCAAGGCCATCATTGCCATTATCTTGATCTGCCTGGCTATCGCATTTGGAATAACACTCTATGAAAGTAGGGATGTTGGTGGTGGGTAGTAATTTGATCCTGCAGTCGAGATTGTTCCGCTCATGATGCTGCGAACAGCTGTTCTGGAATGGGTGATTGCTTTCGGCTTCACATTTTATCTTCTTACGTTCGTCTATGATCTACGGCTCTCCAAAGGGGTTGCAGATGGTGAACTCACGAGGGAAAAACTCCGCGAAAACCCTTCATTGGCGCATGGTCGGGTATGAAATTTATAGCGCCTCGACGAACCTCAGATATGATTTAAGATATTTGATAATCTATCATAATTTATTGGCATCATAACCCTAGTCAATCAATCACTTATTCTGATGGCGACCATTCATGCAGCATCTAAGAATTCAATTCCCGATCTAATTCTAGTGCCAATGCAAGGTCTCCTTGTTCCTGCTCATGACGTTCAGCAGAATCTTCCTTAGCTTCCCGGTATGCCTCCAAGTGTACCTCCGAGTTTATCTCTGGCAGTTGGGAACCAGGAGGGCTCGATCTGATATCAGCACCCATATCTTGAGGTAGGGGAAGAGGAACCTGATAACGGGGAGAAGAGTATTGATTTACTGGAGAAGAGAATCTGGCTTGAGCTGCATGCTGACACCCGATATCCTGGTATGATTCAGCTTGAACGTGGAATTCAGGTACAATTGGTATCACGGGCTCAGGAAATGATAGGTTAGATGAAGCCAGGTCTGATTGGTCCCAAGCAGGAGAGGCCGCTATATCGGCAGGAGAGGAATAGTCTACCGATGGGACTATGTCATTTCTAACAGGAGGTACTGCCGGAATGAATGAAGGAGCTGCAGAGAGTGCAGAAAGGTAAGGGTTTGCAATAGCAAATTCATTTGGAGAGGAAAATTCATTGAATGGGGGCTGGCGGTAGGGCCTAGGAGGAGTTACAACACGCGCTGGATTCGGAGATTGAGGTTTTGGTGATTTTCCATCTCCTGGTCTAAGGACCGAGGGAAGTTCAGAACTTGTCGGATTGCGCGGAGCTTGATGCTTAAAAGCACCTCCTGGCCTCAGAATGCCGGGAACTGGTAACAATTGACTTTTCCCTGAGAGTGATAGGGCAGGATCTCCGCCCGTTGAGTAGGAGGTCGGGAGAGAATGCCCTACTGAAGAAGCCAATTTGGATGCATGGTTGTCAGCTTGTGAAGAAACACTTGATTGATGGGGACGATGTAAGCGTTCTGAAGGAGGCAGTTTGGAAGGCCGCCTGGATATGTCTTGCCCATGACGATCCATCAAAGAGGCGGGTGGAACTGGAGCAGACGAAAAATAGGTCATCTCCAGATAGATTTCTCCACGAACTACCCCATCGATGTTCAGACTAACCCAATCTATGATCTAGATGTTCAACATCAGGGGACTTACGGCACAGATGCAAGCCTACCATCAAATTCTCCTGCTTTCAGAGTTTCTGTGATATCCACAGTTCCCTTACCCAACAGATCGTCGTTCCGACGCTCCTTAGCAAAGCAGGAAACTTCAATATTTCTTGACTTGTCAGATACCGCCTTCGGTACTGCGAATCTGAGTTCTGAATCCCAAACAGGATGCTGGCCACCTTTTACATCGACAGGGGTCTTCTTGACTGTATCTATTGACAGTCCCAGTAAGAAAGAAACGTTGAAAAACAAGAGGGATGCATGCCATTAAGTGACACCTGAGCGAAGACATCTTGCTTATAGAAGGAATGTTTGTCGATCAGGTTTCTAGCTTTGAGAACTACGACAATTAAAGTTCCCAGTTCTTGAGACATAATGGCATAGGGAGAAAAAACTATCCGCTTTGAATGTAGAGCGCTGACAGACGTGGTTGTATGTCTTCAATATCAATGTGTCGGCATTTAGCAAGAGATCAGATAGCAGTATGGCTGGACAACAATGGTAACCACAAAATTAATTTGGAACCCTAACCAAGGGTTTCAAGTCTATCTATATAAATTGCTACTTTACATATATACACTTAAATATTAATCAAAGTCCAATAGTTTGCACATCGATGTGCAAAATTTCTGGTTAATGGACAACAATCTTGTCCGGGGTTGCGATGGGACGGTATTGAATCATATTGACGTATGGACTGTAAACCATCTGTGATATTTCAGTTTGGAGGACCTGAGTGCAGCAATGACATGACCTACATCCCGATAAGAGTCCTTCATTCTCATCCGCATCAGGCACTTTGAATCAACTCGCCTGCGCTCCGGGTCCATCCAAAGATCCCATAATTTATGATCCCGCGGGATGACCGAGGCCATATGCTTCCTCAGTAACTCCCAACCAATGCCGTTGGTATGAAGTCTTAGAAGCCGGATCAGACGTTGTATATGGTTATGGACGAAGGTGTGATAGAATTTAGGGAACGTTTCCTCCAGAGTCTGAGTTGCAACACAATGCCCTGGAAGGAACTGGAAGTCCACACCAGTGGACTCTTTTAGAGTTTGCGGATCGATGCGAAGACCGCCTAGATCACGATAGATGAAACCTAAAACCTTTCCAGTAGAGGTTTCGAAGCGGGCCACCACATTTTGTGCATGAGCCTCGAGCGCGATGCCATTCCGGATGAGACTTGGGAGCAGTGCTCTGCATGCAACGTCGATATACCTTTGGAGGGAAACCATCAGTTGAGTTCTGAAGATAATCGAACTGCCGTACTGATCTAGGAAGGCTACCCGTTTTTCTTGGGTATCAAGTTTGAAGAGGTGCTCGACTGCAGGTTTGCCAGCTGGAACGTTACGATGGCCCGTTTCAAGGAGCGCAGCGACTACGATAATAGTTTCTCCTTCCTTAGGTATGTATTCATCACGAATGACTGCCGTGAAGTGTTTGACTAATTCGGGATCGTCATCACGGTACACAGCACTCTGCCGTTCAGTTTCTATGTGAAGAATCTCGGGGTCAATTGCAAGTTTCGGGATGACCTGAGCTGAGAACCGAGGGCCAAAATCGGCCGTGAAATGGGATATGGTACGGAGAGAAGAGGAAATCTTCACGCCAACAGCAAGCTTCAGAGACTTCCCGGGAAGATCGGGAAGCGAAACCGTTCTACACGAGCTATCAGATCCCAGGTCTGTCTGAATTCAAGGATTACCATACCTGATACTGGATTGCGCCAAAGCCGGCAAATATATGTTGGATTGCAAAATTTCTACGTTTTTGAAACGTTTGCTGATATTGCTGAGTTGTAGCTCGTGGGCTGGCATGAATACAAAATGTCTGTCACATGCAAGTGATTTGCCGGCTTTAAATGCAGCTAATTCCGCTAACTGCCAAAAGGTCTCCTCAAAGTCACCGTGTAAATTCAGATCACATTTCGGTACTCGAACAAAGCGAATCTTCGGATGGAGCCAGTCGTACCCAGAAGATGCGGAGTCCAATATCCTAGCGCGATGCATCTATTGGGACGATTAGAATATAGTGACGACTAACTTGCTTTCAGAAACTAATTACTGGATGAGTTGGATGCCCCGCGACTAAACTTTGTTCAAATTCGATTAGCGCTGAGGCCAAGTTTGGTAGGGCGGGAGGATATTCAAAAGAATGCTCTGAAAGATCATGGTGAGGAATATACCACGAAATTTTCGATAAAAAAATTTACTTTGCCATTCATATGAGCTCAACAACTCATTTTCAATAATATTACTGAGAGAATCTTGAATAATCACGCCATCCACGAATTTACGCCAGAGGTGGACAGGATCATCAACTTCAAGGAGACCACGACATTTACCGAGTTCCCAGGCTGATGGGAGTAGAGAATCAATGATAGCCACCTTGAGGTTACCCTACGCAAGTAATGAAGGCACCTAACGTCAGTATCCAGGCCGTATCCTGACGTTAGAAAACGTACGTAGTTGGGATTAGGAGAATGTTCGGTCAACTCGTAAAATGCAGGAAACATATCAAGAGGATCCAGGAGTCCGATGAGATGTCCATGCCTAGAATGGGCGCCTTCACCGAACGCAGGAGGGTTCTGCAGCGGAACAATGATAAAAACATCGCGAGGTCGTAGGGATCGGTTGATGATTGGCTGCTCTGATATCAAGTGGGTGGAAAGGATCACCGCAAAGCCGCTAACGTTTGGTATCCCTGGGAGAGGGATGTAATATGCTCTTAGCAAGGATTCGGTGACCATGCATGATAAAAGGCGAGAGATGACCGCAAATGTGGCATGCTCAGGTGGAGGAAGATGATAACCTGAAGACATTCGAAGTGGTGACAAGTCTGAATATCGAGGATGGATGTGCAGTGCTTTATAAATGCGTGAACGAGCAGTGGCAACGTTGGAGTTATCTCGGCGGACAAAATATGACCTGAAAATGGCTACTTGATGACTCAGGTTAATTGTCAGTACTGAAACTAGCACCAGCACCGATTTCAGTTTGTGTTCAGATTTATCGTATGACGATTCGCGTGGAAGTCAGATTGCAAGCTTCTGAATCATGATAAATAAGATTGATCAACCAACAGACCAAAATGCTTGGGAGCTTGAGCCCCTTTTGTCTTGTGAAAACCTGAGAAAATCCAGGTATCTTGGCCGCAACTGCGCCGCTGCTGTGGATTACAACTTGAGAAGACTGACAAGGGGTGGAGTTTAGATGTGGAGAGGCTTATCTGATAAGACTCAGCATCTATCGCGCTGACAACGGGATGACCGAAATCGGTTATATATTGCGATTGCGACTGATCGCATCGACAATGAATACTTCTTCTGTCCACTGCGGGACACCCAATTAGTACCCGTGGGACTAGTTGCATTATTCGTGGTACCTGTGAGACTGGTGAGTACAGACCGTGGGACACTAGCGGGACATTAGCATGAAGGCCCGTTCATGGGGCAAGAATTATTGCTGGCTGTCCTATTCTATATAGACAATCCCCACCGAGCTGAGTGACCCACATGGACGTAGACTGAAGATCCTACTATCTTCAAAGACTTTGTAGGAAGTTTGATTCTAACAGCAGCAGATGTCAATGCTTTATGAAGGATAGAATTCTTTCAGTCACTGCTCACGGAGTGGTTCGTCGTGAAGAAGGCAGTTTGGTGAGGGATGTTATCAGATTTACTGGAGATGTCATGCCATGTCCCACTCGCCATGTCATCGAATATTCTGGTGTGGCGGAAGTCCAATTGCCCTCCTGATCATCTGTGCACTTGGCACAGTTACATCCCCATTCAATGCACCTGTGGCCAATAAGCCTGGACAGTTGACATAAGTTTGTCAGACTTTAGAAGTGCGGCAACGGTCGACTGAACCTGGTGAAGATATCCTCAAGAGAAATGTATCCCAAATCAAGAGAGGATGGGTGCTCATCAGAATCAAATCGGACTTAATGCATTCGTGTACACGACTTGCTCTCTGAAAGCCACGGTGTGCCAACTGAACCAATGACGTTATAAACGTCTTAACGTAAATAAAGTAAAGTTACAGTTATTCTCTTGGCGTGTAATCTTTAACCCCAGCAAACAATCGTTTATTGGGAAAGAGTATTTTCTTTCACACCCCTATAATGTATGAGGTTCGGAAACGGGCCATGTAGGTGCTAATTCAGATCTTTGAGCGTGGTTGTCTATTAAATGATCAATGAAGAATACTCACGAATCTATACATGCCTGACATCCTCATTCTCATGAAACATTTTCCGGGAAGTGTTTTTCGTTCTGGTGACATCCATGCCTCCCAAAGAGGATGTGAGATTGGGATGGCAATTTCTAGGTTTTTCCGAATAATCTCCCAGCCTCTACCATTATAATGCAACCCCAAGACACGGATAAGCTGCTGAAGGTGATTGTGGAAAACTGTGTGATACATTCGGGCGTACACTGCATCAAGACTCTCTGAGACGATTGAGTGTCCGGCAACAACGTCTAGTTCAACCCCGGTGGTTTCATAAAGAGTGGGAGGGTGAATCTTGAGTCCACCAAAATCTCGGATGATGAACCCCTTGAGTTCCTTGGTCTTCAAATCGAAACGTGCCACACAATTTTGAGGGTGACATTCGAACGCGACTCCATTCTTTAAAATAGGAGGTAGAAAAGCCCTGAAGAATACAGACACAAATCTGCACACCATGGGCAGATTATCTGATCATTGTTGGAGATGACGTACTTATCAAGCCATTCGACTCGTTTATCCTCGGTGTGGAGTCCAAAAATGCGAATAACAGGTGGAATATCGCCCCCTTCTCCCGCGTGTCCACTTTCAACCAGAGAAGTACAGACGATGAGCCTCTCCCCCCTCTCCTCGCTGGTATTCTCATAACATTCACGGATAATGGCCGCACAATGTTTCGCAATCTCTCCGTCAGAATGATTATAAACAATGCTTGCGAGCTCCTTGGCCACAGTGACAACTTCTGGATCGAGTTCCAGTATCGGTACAACTGTAGAAGAAAAACGAGGGCCGAAATACGCTGATTCGGGTGAAATGGTGCGGACTGCAGACGTAAGCTTGATCCCTACACCAAGTTTGAGGGAGATATCGTGCAGGACACCTGGCACAATAACCGAGCTAAAGCACTGATCAGCTTTGCAAGCGATGTGCATGGAGGTTACACTTCACCGGATGCTCTGCTGGGCTCGAAGATCAAGTCTATATTCATTGGAGTATACTTGGAGATCTGGGAATTTATCTTTTATATGAGGTACCTGAAGCTCGTGGACGGGTACTATGATGTGGCCGTCTGGAATCACCAAGGGTTTCCCGGCATTCTTTGCTGCTGCGTGCAATAAGGGACTGCTCAGGATTTCAAAATTGAAGGTGATTTTCAAATCTTTCTTCGGTACCGCGATAAACCGAAGTTTTGGATTGTAAAGATCATAGGCACCTGGAACAAAGTCCGGAAGAGGAGGTAAGAAGTGACGTGTCTTATGCATCTGTCCTGATGTGAGCCGAGTGTGGATAACGTCAACCTGTCAGTGCAAGTCTCACTGGATGCGTGGGATGGCCTTCTACAATGGACTCTTCCCAATCGATGCTCGGAGATTCGAATGAAGGAGCGGGAGGGGGATTTTCGAACGAATAAGCTTAGATGAAGGTCATTAAAACACGGTCAGATACCAAGAGATTACTCACTCTGCCATTTCACTGCACTTATGAATTCCTGGCTGATATCAAGGACTATGTCGGGGTCTAAACTCATTGCTTCGGCAAAAGCGTTCCATATACTCAAAGGACCTTTATTCGGAACGAAGACTAAATTATTTTGTATGTTCCAACCTGCTGCCTGGAGATCGTCCACAATTGCACTAGTAAGCTCAGGATGCTGACAAAGTTGGGATTCAGTAGAGGCTCAGGGTACAACAGTCCAAACTTACTGGATTCAGTTTGAGTATGTCAGTTTCAGTTTGAGCAACATTAACCTCTAGAATGAATGGCATCATATCATAGGGGTCCAGAAGGCCAATTTCTCTAGCATCCTGGCCATCATATTTGAAGATAGGAATATGACGAAGAGGGAGAACGGCTAAGACATCTGTGCTGGTGTAAGGACGAGTAAGAGGAGTCTCAGGTTTTAGGATTATGCCAAAGCCGGTGGCCTCAAAGCCCACAAGAGGAAAGTACAATGCCCGTACACAGGATTCGGTAACCAGGCAAGACAATAAACGAGCGGTGCTCGCGAGGGCAGCACGCTCAGCAGGAGGCAAAGCGCGGGCGCCGATCGTGAATTCTGATAACGACATGACTGGACCAGAGAACAGGTAGAAACAGTGCACCAAGTTCAAATGACAATTTGGGAGCTTACACGCCAGATAACAACTACAAAACCAATACGTATGAGGAGATGGCCGAATGAGATTCACAAAAAATAAGGACCTAAATTTCTCCCAAGATTCACATCGAAAAAAATGTCGAGGTGTACATGTGAAGATGGAACTCACGCAACAAACGGGGTACTGTGGAGTGAAAATCAGAGCACCAAATCAGATTAAGGATGTTGGGGATCAGACCACAAGGAATGACTTGTGACGTTGTCGGCAATCAATCAAGAGTGTCCTGGCCATTTGGTTCTCTTCAACTGTCATCTGGCTCGTTCTCCATTTACAAGCTACTACTGCGGGCTATCTTGTAGATCATGAGAAAAATAAAATTGCCACACCCTGCCGTTTCTTCTTGGCCCATCTGCCACTATGAGCTTGAGATCTTCGATGCCTTACGTTCTGGTATATTTGCTGTACATATGCCATATGGCTTCCACTGGCAGGTCTTCGTGTTTGTGTCCTGCAGATGTCGAAGGAACAGAACAGTAGTGGCAAGTCCTATCCAGCGGACGAACCGTCACAACTTGGCAATAACTATGCAGTTGAGTTGGACGCAGGTGAAGAACTTATACACTATCGCAAGTATTGGTGGCAATTGTGGTGAGTTGCTAGTCCACGTTCGCATGCCTTGTGTTGAAAGAGACTAGGATTCCCAAAGACCCTCCACCACCTTCCCCAGGCTCTCTTAACAGCGCACCAGTATGTCGGCAGTTAGCCAAACGGAGGCCATCACTGAAACCAAGACTAGGTTATTCCTCTTGCATATGCAAATATTTTCACGATATTCACATACACGTGGGTCACTCCCCTAATGGTATGTTATTTTTCTTGGCTAATTTGTCGGATACTCAGTCAAAGACTTAGAAACTTGGGTATCAACGTACTTTGCAAGCTTCTGATCTGTGGACAGTAGATGAATCGCGCTCTGCTGCGACACTTTCTGCCAAGCTTGACGAATCTTGGCAAAAAAGGAAAAGCGCAGCTGAAGAATGGAATGAAGCACTTCGTAGAGGAGAAATCGAGCCTACCTTGTTTCGGAAATTTATCTGGTGTATTCGTTCCCTCAGGAATGGTACTGGATTTAAAGAAACGTTTGATTCTTTTGAAAGGGAGTGGCGGGAGAAAACAGGCCTCAAGAAGCCCAGCCTGGCGTTCGCCCTGAACGACACTTTGGGCAGGTTTTTCTGGAGTGGTGGCGCTATCAAGGTACGCTACTGTTTCGGTTCAAGGACCAGTTGATCGATCTCTCGAAAGGTTGTTGGGGATATATCTCAATTGATGGGACCATTATTAGTCAAGGTTTTTTCTTACATTCTTTAGAGTCGATTGGATGTTTATCGGCATCTAGGTCCTCATTAATTTTTCTCAGGAGAGAGAGGCTCGCCGAGCTCGCGGAGAAGAGACGCTGAATGTAGGACGTGGCATTGGAATGGCGATAGGGCTCTTTATCATCATAATCTTTACGAGTCTTATGCAACATCAAGTTTGTTTTCATGTTCGACTGTCTGACCTTTGCTTCATTTTTTTCTAGTTCTTTTGGCGCTCTATGATGACCGGAATACTTTCAAGGACAGCGCTCATAGGCTCGGTATATAGACGAGCTATCCGTTTCACGGGAAAATCTCGCGTCTTACTGCCCAATAGTAAGATCGTCAGCCTCATTTCTAGCGACGTACGTTCAGAGCAAATATCAATATCTTCAAAAGCATCATAAGTGGATTTGTAGGTCAGTAGAATTGATGCTGCAGCGCAATGGTTTGTGAGTCTTAGGTCTTGAATAAGCTTATTGATGCTGAATCGTTCGTAGCATGCTGGTATGCACTAGTAGATAGTGATTTCATGATGCTCAGACCAGTTATCTTCTACAGCTTGGACAGCACCCATTCAAGTCCTCGTTTGCTTGATAATTCTTCTCGTGCAGGCAAGCACCATATCACTCATATTCCTGCTTAACTTCTAACTTGTTGTAGCTTGGTCCAGCCTCATTAACAGGATTCGCCCTGTTTGTTCTGATGGCGCCCATATCCTCTGTTATCGCATCCCGTCAGTTTAGAATTCGTAGACAGTCTGTGAAATACACAGATCAACGATCAAAAACATTTCTAGAAGTTCTAGGTTTGTCCATTGTCGGTGGCAGAAATGATGGAAAGCTCACGAAAATCTTGATAGGCGGTATGCGAGTGGTAAAATATTTCTCCTATGAAATGCCATTTCTCAGAAGTAAGTGATAGAATCGTTCTCGGATATGCAACTGGAACGGCTGGCGATAATTATCAGGAATTAACGAGGCAAGAAAAAAAGAGCTGGAAGGTATTAGGCAGATACAGCACTCTCAGTCCGGCAGGTGTGGCTTCTCAGGGTTTGATGTTCTATCACACTCAATGGATCGCTTACAGTGTTGCATTCGCTTACTCTACGCCTGTACTTGCTGCGACACTTTCGTTATTGGTTTATACTAAGCTCCATCCTGACTTTGATGTTTCCGTCATATTCGCATCGCTGAGCTTATTTCAGCTACTTCGCCAACCTATGATGTTGCTTCCTCGAGCATTAACGGCCATTACGGACTCTAAGAATGCGTTCCAAAGGCTCTCAAAGGTATTTGAAGCGGAGCTGATGCCTGATGAGTTTGTCAAAGTGTACAGGAGTCAGCAATACGCATTGGATGTTCAAGATGCCACTTTCGAGTGGGAAGAAACGCAGGGAGAAACAACCAAAAAACCATTTCAAGTTAAGAACATTACCATGCAAATTAAGCGAGGGTCCCTAACAGCCATCGTCGGACGCATTGGGTCTGGAAAGTCGAGTTTGGTGCAAGGTCTGATCAGTGAAATGCGGAAAATTTCTGGGGAAGTGAGTTTTGGTGGTGAGCTTGCCTACTGTTCCCAGATAGCCTGGATTCAGAATGCGACTTTGGTAAGAGGATTCAACATTTAATTCGGGCGATATTAACAAATAATAGAGAGATAACATACTTTTCGGTCGCCCCTTTGACGAAGAACGTTACTGGAAAGTTATCGATGATACTTGCTTACTACCAGATCTTCGGCTTCTCGCGGACGGTGACTTGACAGAGGTGTGTATACCCATGACGAGTATTGTAGTATTAACCAAGACTCTTTATTTAGATCGGAGAGAAGGGTATTAACCTGAGTGGTGGCCAGAAACAGCGTGTGAGTATCAGGACACTAACGCCGTCCGTGCATCTCGATTGAATTCAACCATAGATAAACATTGCGAGGGCTCTGTATTCCGATGCAGACGTTATACTTTTTGATGACCCACTCTCAGCTGGTGGGAAATTAGCTGTTCTCAGGTCTGAAACTCACTATTAATGTATGATTTTTAGTTGACGCTGACGTTGGAAAATCTCTATTCCACAATGCAATCCTGAGTTCCGTCCAAACTCAAGGTAAAACTGCATTACTAATCACTCATGCCCTTCACTTCCTTTCCTACTGCGACGAGATTTATTTGCTTGAAAATGGTGGCATTAAAGAACATGGGACTTATTCGGACTTGATGGCCAAGGACAGTGACGTTTCTCGACTTACGGCGGAATTTGGGGGTATCGTTGACTCGGACTCCGAGTCCGATGGTAGCTCAGAAACCTTCCAAAATGACTCTACCGACGTAGAAAAGGATCGCTCTAGGGAGAAAATCAAGGGTGCAGCCGGGACTGGAAGGCTCGAAGGGCGATTGATTGTGAAGGAGAGACGTACGACAGGATCACTTTCTGGGAAAGGTGCAATTTTTTATAGCTCATTCTCTATAATTGATGGACATTGATCAAATGGTCAGTTTATTGGAAATACTTGAGTGCCGGTCGGGGATTTATCACTGTACCGCTTCTCATCTCATCTATCTTCTTCATGCAAGGAAGCCAGATCACGAATACCTATGTGCTGGTCTGGTGGAAGGCGAAGTAAACTAACGGTCACGTCTCCACTTGTTCTCGTATTGATGGTGTTCTTTTAGTACATTTAACCGCCCGTTCTCCTTCTATCAAAGTCTTTATGCAGGTCTAGGCATATCTCAAGCCATTTTTACTTTTATCCTGTATGTTTCATCCCATCTCCTTTGCTTGTTAACTTATCAGCATTCCTACTCAGCGGAATTACAATGGATACGATATCTTGGTTTGTTTCTGGGAATCTTCACTACGAAGCCATTTGCAATATCTTTCATGCTCCTATGTCCTTCTTTGATACAACAGTGAGTTACTTTAGTCCTTCTGTGCCAACGATGTTGACTTCGATCATGCAAGCCTGTCGGTCGTATCATGGGTATATTCGGGAAAGATATTGATTGTAAGTAATCATGTTCTTGAGAGGAAATAAAACTTCTGACGAAATTCCTAGCCATCGACAACCAACTACCAAGTAGGTTTCCCTCGACCTGTTGACTGAGTTGATTGTCTAATTCCATCTGTCGTCTAGTCTCTATGAGACTTTGTTAGTACCTAGTCTTGCATTTCTCACGTTTTGCCTAATGTCTCTTTTGACAGTGATGCTGACCTTGTCTAGTGTCGTTGGCTCCATAGTGATTATTACTGTCGTGGAAAATTACTTCAGTAAGATTCATTTGTGCGCAGTCTACTGAAGGCTTAGACAATTTCTCAAGTAATTGTTGTCGTTGTGGTTATTTTTGGATATCAACATTTTCAATCTTTTTATCGTGCCAGCGCACGGGAGGTCAAACGCTTGGGTTAATAGTCTTCTGATTTCCTGTTAATCTTGGTTGATTCTGAAAGAGCAGATGCTATGCTTCGATCCGTTCTATACGCTCACTTCTCTGAGTCTCTCACCGGTAAACGCTTGATGTTTCTTCTCCAGTCTGTAATTGACATCACGCAGGGCTTCCGATAATAAGAAGCTATGATGAAACACCTAGGTTTCTGCGGGAGAATAAGTACTACATTGATCTAGAGAATCGAGCATTGTTGTTGACCGTGTCTAATCAACGGTGGGTGTGCATAGGCCAATCTCCACTCATGATGGAATAGTGATGATTGTCAGGTGGCTAGCTGTTCGCCTAGATTTTTGTGGAGCAATAATGGTTTTTGCGGTAAGTGTCTGATGTGATCCATGAGTGTATTCGCTTCGTGTTGAACATGGAGTTAGGTCGCCATTTTCGCTGCTGTCGGAGTGTCTGACAGCAGCCCAGCACAAATTGGCCTGGTCTTGACCTACACTAGTGTGTTTGATTTGTTTGAGTTTCTAAGAGCATATGCTGATACGTCCTGCGTCATTTAGCATCGCTTGTTCAACTATGCGGCCTCCTGACAAGGCAAAGTGCAGACGTTGAGGCAAGTATATTGATAAATTATCAGTAAGATCTTGAAACGACTTCCAGACAGAATTACATGAATTCCGTTGAGAGAGGTATGTTCTGCATAGTCGATCGTCGATATCCCACTGGTGACACTAGTATAGTCGTGCATTACAGCCGCAGAGATTTGATTGAACAAGAGGCACCTCACGAGATACCAGAGAACAAACCCTCGGAGGATTGGCCTGAGCAAGGAACAATTCAGATTGAGGATCTTAGGATGAGCTACCGACCAGGTCTACCAGATGTTCTTCATGGGATTTCATTGTCAATCAAAGGCGGTGAGAAAGTTGGGGTTGTAGGACGGACTGGAGCTGGTAAATCGTCACTTGCCATGGCTCTGTTGCGCATCGTAGAATACCAGGGGAAAATCAGCATTGATGGGTAAGTTTCACTCGGAATTACAGCTCGTACTGAGGCCGTGATAGAATTGATATCGGCAAACTGGGACTCCATGACCTTCGTATGAAGGTATCCATTATTCCCCAGGACGTGAGTTGCCATTCACACATCAGACATTACTTATTGACTGATTTGAGGGCAGCCACTGATTTTCAGTGGAACTGTGCGGACCGTTTTGGATCCCTTTAGTTTGTATGACGATGCCCAGCTTTGGGATGCACTCCGGCGGTCTTCCCTTCTTGGTCTTTCTGATACGTCTGGCAACAAAGTGCCGATCACTCTCGACACAGTAATTGAACCAGAAGGAGCAAATTTAAGTGTTGGCGAAAGATCACTTCTGAGCCTCGCTCGTGCTCTGGTTAAAAGTTCTAAGGTTGTAATCCTTGATGAGGCCACGTAAGCCTTCCCAACTCCTCCAACAGATCTATGACCCAAATTTTGCGAGATAGTGCTTCTGTTGATCTGGAAACGGACAAGAAGATACAGCATGTTATCACCAATGAATTTCGTGATCGTACACTTCTTTGCGTTGCCCGTAAGCTACGATATCCTGCGTCTGAGCTTGACAAGTGAACTGTGCTTGGTAGACCGACTTCGTACAATCTTAAGTTATGATCGCATACTTGTGTTGGATGCTGGTCACGTCGCAGTGAGTATTCCTACAGCTTGCTACAGTAACCCTCAAACAGAAACAATCACAGGAGTTCGATGAACCAGAGACTCTTTTCAGGAAAAAAGATGGCATATTTCGCAGTCTTTGCGAAAGGAGTAACGTGACCGAGAGAGACATTCAAAGTGCATCAAAGGAACTGAGTATCTGCTGATGGAAAAATCGTGGATCGTTATGTTTGAGATAGTTCTAGTTACTCTGATGTTATTTAGATGTGACATCAGTTACTAGAATGACCGATGTCACGATCTGAATGTATATGCGTGTACATCATACCTCAGCATCTCCCCTTCCTACTTCCCCTCCTTCTACTTTTTCAAATGCTCCATCAAAATCAGCTCCAGCTTTCCAAGGCCTTAGCAGAGCATTGGTAGATGCAGAGGTCATTGACCCTGACATGATACTACCTGTTCCTTTGGAAGGTGCGGATGATGGAGGAAGCTGTCTGAGTGAGAAGATGAGGAAGAGACTACATGAGTCTGGGATAACGGAACTTTTTGCAGGTGTGTTGGTCATCATTTATCTGCCCCAGTACTTTCTTGACCTTCTTCAAGTGCAGACTGCCTTACTTCCTTTTTTGATCGCCTCTCGTCAGCTTTATCTCCCCCATCATCCTATTCAGGATGTCTGTGTATCTGCTCCCACTGGTAGCGGAAAGACACTTGCATACGTTTTGCCAATTATAGAGGTAATAACATTGTAAGGGCATTCTCTCACAGGACTCAAAATGACAATAGATTCTTTCATCTCGAATAGTCACCCATCTTCGAGCTCTAATCGTGTTGCCTACGAGAGATCTGGTTGCCCAAGTCAGAGAAGTCTTTGAGGTCCTGGGGAAAGGGCGTGGTTTGAAGGTATGTCTATTGAAGCATCTCATCTTTCTCTTCACTTGCTCATGGCTCAAGGTTGGTACTGTCACAGGACAACATTCTTTTGCCCACGAACAAGCGCAACTGGTAAATAATCTTTCCCCAAGGTGTGCATATTGGGCATTGTATGGATCGACCTCAACGTTCACTCGCAAAGTCTGCTAGGTGGCTCGAGCAGACTAGATGTCCTTATCTGTACTCCGGGTCGATTGATTGATCACCTCAATGGTACTCCCAATTTCACATTGCAACACTTACGTTTCCTGGTGTGTATACTTTTTCAGGAGTGTTGGCAGATGTCCAAATCCATTTCTTGCAGGTGATTGACGAAGCCGACCGTCTTCTGGCGCAGTCCTTCCAGGACTGGCTTACACAAGTCCTATCTGCCCTGAGCTCAGCCACTGCCCTCAGTAATCTCTATCCGCGCCCCGATGCCGTTGCCCCGAACATGCTATCTGAATTACCCTATCCTCATATATCGACGTTCCCATCTGAGGACCCCAACAGTTCATGTCAAAAACTGCTTTTCTCGGCAACTTTGACTCAAGACCCGGGAAAGATTGCGGCAATGCAACTAATAGAGCCAAAATATTTCGTTGTACAGGGAAGTAAAGGCACGGAAGCTCAAAATTCAGCATCCGATTTTATTACAGAGAAGTTTTCTGTGCCTTCAACTTTACAGGTATGATCTCAAGACACGTAATGCTGCTACCTTACGCATTTTATAGGAGCACATGATTATTTGTGACTCATCACGAAAACCTCTCATCTTCTTTCACCTTGTCTTGGGTCGTAATGTCACCGATGCTCTCATCTTTACCAAATCCACCGAATCCACCACTCGCCTGGTCCGCCTGTTCAACTTCTTTCAGAAAGAATATGTAACCCACGATCACCGGTCACTCTACGTCGCATCTGCATACTCTAGTGATTTACTTGTCAGTGACCGAAAAGCAATTCTGGAGCAGTTTAAGGCCCAAAGAATCAACATGTAAGCAAAGGTCCCTGCTACCATGCTCCCATTGTTATATAGCCAATCTGCAGTCTTGTTTGTTCTGACCTCATCGCTCGAGGTATTGACATTAGTCACGTCTCTCATGTTGTCAATTACGACGTTCCTATTGACATGCGCAAATATATCCACCGTGTTGGGCGTACTGCAAGAGCAGGGAGGACAGGGTGTGCCTGGACATTGGTCGAAGAACAAGAGGTGAGCTGGTCAGGTAGCGACAATCGAATTTCACCTTTCTTTCGTATTAGGCTCGTTACTTCAAAAACATGCTCAGAGAAGCAGACCACTTCGAGCAGGTAAAACAGTTACGTATCGGTGAAAAAGGTGTCGCCGCTCTTGTGCCTGCATATGAGGTAATTTTTTTTCGGCAATGGCAATCACCACTGACACTCTCGAAGATCGCTCTCGGACAGTTGAGAGACGCCTTTGCTCGAACAGAAGGATAGGAGTAACATGATATTTCTATAGTCATTTAATCGAAAAGACCCCTGACGTATTTTATCAAGTCTTTCCCCTGCATATAACATGAACTGAAAAGTTGATAGATATATAACAATGACAGCTCACCCCTCGTGATTTGACGCCGGCAATCATTGCCTTCACCTCTTTAACTTCCATCGCGTCCTCGTATTCTCCATTTGATTCACCTTCGGAGGCAAGAATATTGTAATCAGATATGTATTTTTGACCCCAGTTGTAGCGGAGAACCACGGTCAAAACTGCTCGCCATCCCTCCATTGTACCATCATGATGATGAGGTGGTATCGATCGAAATTGATTATCATTGCCTGGTAGCTCAGAATGTGATAACGGAACGGGAAGGGTTGGAATAGCGGTAGAGCGGACAACATAGGGACAGTAAGAGCGGTGTTCATGCAATAAATCAAATTGGCGTTGTCGAATGGTCTTTTGGGGTGTGGACGTTGGACGATCGGTACCACCACCGGAGGTCAGTCCGATAATGGAAGTATCAGGAAGGAATGTCCAAAGTCCTATACGGCGCTGACACAGCGTGCAGTGGAGGAGAGTATCTCGTTTATTGGAAGAGAGGCCAAATATGATAGATGTGTCACACGATGGGGTAGAAGCACGAGATATTGAGCAACCATGACTGCCGGGTATTGGAGTGTAGGATTTTGAGAAAGAGGATTTGGATCTTCGTGAGCCCTGGCTTGTCGTTGAGACGGTACGCCAGCCAAACAGAGAAGTGAGGATAGCTTGCTCGGATGGAGGTCCTGTTTCAATTGGTTGTTCTCCCTCTAAATTTGTAGGTGGAGAATACGCTAGTATGGTCTCCTTCAATGAGTTTACCTGCGCTTGGGTCTAATAGTGATAGACTGTAAGATCGAAAGAGGAGCTCTAAGTGATGTCCCACATACAAGAGGATGTTTAATGATCACATCTTTTAATAGTTCCGGTAGA
>Ga0153947_1000136_pt1 | contig 33456 bp, 29 predicted proteins | sample TSNJ031MetaG_FD_104697 | JGI IMG/M metagenome (GOLD analysis project Ga0153947, IMG submission 104697) | Attine ant fungus gardens microbial communities from New Jersey, USA - TSNJ031 MetaG | ecosystem: Host-associated > Fungi > Mycelium > Unclassified | place: USA: New Jersey, Wharton State... | reverse complement strand
GAGGTCGTTGTATATTGCGGCGCTGTCCCGCAGCCGGATAATCCCAGGCAATTCCTCCCGTATGTGGTGCTTTGTCAGATAGATGTAGGAGACATATAGGCTGTTATTTATGTTCACCGCTATATAATACCGGTCTATCCACAGCATATTTGTAGCATTGTAGAGGATTGTCGTGGTGGGAACGCAGCGTATCATCTTCCTGTATAACGTTTCTTGGGGTTCCATTTGCAGTCCCAGGCGCGATGCCAAATCAGCCGCGAGAATAATGATTTCATCTATTTCCATATATGTGTTTCCTTTCTGTTGGCCGGTAATAATAAAGGAACATGGCGGCAGTTATGAAAACTGTCAGCCATGTTCCTCTTCTTGTTTAATGAGGCGGTCAATGGATATCAGGGTGGTGTTCCGGCGAGGTAATACCTTTTTTTATAAAGAAGTGCCTCCTATTCTCCGATTATATATTGTATTGGTAGCTTTTTCTTATTGGATTATGTATAATGTTGTGGTAAATATTTCATTGCGCCGGTAGGCTTGGTGATCTAGTGGCAATAATGCGAAGGGATTAATATAAGTGAGAGTTATCACTTAAAGATAGACAATGCAGTACGTCGAAAGTCTCTGAAGATGGGGACGGACGTAAGGGCCACCCAGAGTTTTAGTGAAGTATCGACCATCTGCTCTAACTTGGATACAACTTTTGTCTTGCGGGTAAATCGGCCCAAATGATGACGAGTATTACTGTTATCACGCTCAACGGTGTGCGTATGGGATTTGCCAATGATATGCCGCTCTGGAGGCAAAACCTTGGCGAAGGCGTCCCAATTATCCGTGTAAAAAGTACAGTTTGTCAGGTGTTTGCCTTTGTTGTAGAGCCGCCTGAAAGTTGCAGTATCACGACCGCCGGGCACCCAGGCCACAGTTCTCCGTGTGCCACGGTCAAAGGCTTTGATGACCCAAAGCTTGTTTTTTTGTTCCCGATGAAATGCCGCATTTCATCAAACTCCATCTGGGTTATTTCACCTGACACCTCCCCATCTGGAAGTTTGGCCCCCGCTTCTTTTATCTACCGATAAACAAGGGAGGGCCATGTGTTGAAAACATGAGCAAGCACACTGTACGATGCCTTTCCCAAGGAGTAGAGGATCACACATAGCTTTCTTTGCAGCTATTTTCTCATTGGCTCGCCCGTCTCCTTCTACAAAGTTATACCCACATTCTTTACAGCGATAGCGTTGCTTTCCCCGTACAATCCCATTCCTGACTACTTTTTCCGATTTACAGTTCTTGCATCCCGGCATGTTAACAGCCCCTCTCTGCTACCATTATACTCGGCATCTATCTATTAGTAAAAACTCTCATATAAGTTATTAATGGTAAATTAGAAGCACTCCATTTTAATAGAAGTTAAAGAGGACAATTAATGAAACGAACATATAAAAAGTATTTTTTGCTTATCTAGATATTTTAGGCTATAAAAATTTATTTCTTTATTTAAAGTATCTTTTGATAAATGTTTCACGCTTGATATTTCATTACTGATACATTTCTTTACTAAATGTCCTAATCTGTGTGAAAAAGAAAGTAGGTACAGAGTAGTTTCGAGGTAGAGGAAACGGTGTCATATGCTCATTTTTATGGTATAATTAAGCTACAAAAGCAGAACGGTCAGCGTACCGGGTATTGCGACGGCAGGAATTTTCACCTTGTTTTTGTCCTGGAACGACTTTCTGTTGAGCTTGATGCTCACCAGCACAAACGCGAAAACTTTCACGATTTCATTATCCGAATTTTTAGGGTCTTATCAAATCAACCTCGGTCCGATGACCGCCGCATCCTTCCTGTTCAGTTTTCCCATTATCATTCTGGCAATCTTTGCACAGAAATATATTGTACAGGGCTTAACGGCAGGCGCTGTGAAGGGTTAATTGGAAATAGCAATATGCAAATGCCACCAAACTATGGCATAGGAGATGAAAGCATGGATAATAATTATTATGACGTAACTGAGTGGGATGTCGGGAATCCACACGAGGATATTGGGGAGGTAATCAACAGCATCATTGCGGATATTAAGAGCAGGCAGATGAATCCAGATATTGATGGTGGGGGGAAGCCGGGCGCAGTTATTTACCTTCCGCCGGGTGATTACCATCTTGTCAGTCAAGTTATTATCAACATCAGCTATCTGAAAATCATGGGTTCCGGACATGGTTTTACATCTTCCAGTATTCGTTTTAATACTCCTGAGAGTGAGTTGGTGGATTGGCACGAATTGTGGCCGGGAGGAAGCCGCATACTCGTGGATATTTCCCCAGAGGCCGGCGCCGAGGAATCTATGGGAGCAGCGTTTTATGTGAAGCGGAACGGGAATCCCCGGATAAGCTCGGTAGAATTTGCTGATTTTTGTATTGATGGTTTGCATTTTTCGGACGATGGCCCAGAAGGAACCGATCCGGAAAACGCATATTCGAATGGGAAAACAGGTATTTATATTGCAAACGCCCAGGACTCTTTTCGGATTACAGGCATGGGAATCGTGTACTTGGAGCATGGAATTACGATCTATGATGCAGATGCACTGTCCATACATGATAATTTTATAGCGGAATGTGGTAATTGTATTGAATTACGGGGTTCGGGGCAGGCTTCCAAAATAACCGATAACTTGATAGGCGCCGGTTATAAAGGATATTCAATATATGCACAAAACTTTGGTGGACTTTTGATTACAGCAAACAATATTTTCCCACGGGGTGCTAGCAGTGTCCATTTTTCTGGAGTGGCGCGTTCCACTATCACAAGTAATAGATTTCATTCATTTTATCCGGGAATGCTGGTATTCCAAGAAAACTGCTCGGAAAATTTGGTATCTGCAAATCACTTTTTTCGAGATTGCGAACCTTGGCCCCCTATGCAAGCATACGACAACGGTTTAGATGATTTGTATGGTCTATTGTATATTCGTGGTAACAACAACTCGATAATTGCAAATCACATTTCAGTAACAATAGGCGCTCAGCATATCACGCCGTCTGGTGCAGCGCCTGTTATCATACATATTGTTTCGGGTAGAGGAAACTATATTTCCGATAATCATATTGTAGCTATAACCGAAGCATTTGAGCAAGCCGATGCAATGGGGTCTTGTTTCTCTATGCAAGTTACGGCTTTGCTGGGTGCCGATAAATTGGAGCCGCTTGACGTGACAACTGTACTGGTAGAAAGCGAATCAAATCAAAATACGATCCTTGATTCAGGAAGTGACCTACAGGTTGTTATGGACAAGACTGCAAATGCTTTCAGAGCCACTCCAACGGGTCTGGCCTGAGAGCAGTGTAAATGCTGGAGAATCGTGGATAATGCTATAAAGTGGAGCTGAACGAAGAAATGAAAGCAGCCCGCGGCAACTATAAACAACGTGGGAGGAATGCCGACCGGCACGAGAAGGACAACCGCGGATTAAGGAAAGCAAAGCCTGTCGGATTCCCGGAGTAATATACCAGCTTGCCAAGCTGCTACAGGACAGCTACCATTAAAAAGCAAAGCAAAAGCCGTTCAAAACGTTGCTAGTATCGTTTGGGCAGCTTTTTCAAGGCGGAAATAACTTGTCACAGCAATTCCAGGACGACAAGGGACGCCGAATCATAGTGGCTTGGGCCAACAACTGGGATTGGATGCCCTGGTTCAAGGACTGGGGGCCGACCTTTCAGGAGCACTGGTGTGGTTCTTACACCTTACCTCGTGAGGTTCGGCTGTGCGCGGACAATACGCTCCGGTTCATTCCTGCGGAGGAGTTCCAGCAACTGCGGTACTGCGAGAAACAGGTCGAAAAGGTGACCATTGGTTCCGGTGCCCCTTACCGGTTTGAGGCGGGGGATGGGGTCGCTCACGAAGCGCTTCTGGACATTGATCTGACAGAATCCACAGCTGTTCAATATCCGCAGACACCGTTTTACGGCTTGCCGTTATGCCCAGCCCTTTCAGATATGTGATGATAACCGCAATAGATACAGGGTGCGCTTCATCTGTCTGTGTTTCAAGATAGATAGTATTCTGCTCTTTTTGTTAGCCATAAACGTTTCCGCCTGTCATTTCCGGTTACTTTTAGCTGCTTTAGATTTGGGATATGGTTTTCCCACGTCTGTCCTTCCCAACTGATACTCCAAAGAGTGGAATGACAGGGTAACGCCCTGAAACGCTCTCCCTGATACTACGTTGGAAGAAACGGAGTGCAATCTCCGGGACTGACACAGCACACTGAAGTCGGCTGTCTGCATCCGCAGCTGTCCCCATTTGTGGGATAAAGCAAAGCCGAGCCAGAGGTGGCCGGGGGTCTATAAAATACCTATGGTTAGAATGTGGCTGACGACCACTGGCAATATCCGAATGTACGGGTCTAAAACGGAGTATGGCAGAAATGCCATAGCCATGAAAATGGCGTGTGTGGGCAAAAGTAAGATTTGTCGATATTGAAATTCCCTATAGCGTTACAGGCGTTATTATCGCGGGTTTATCCGTGTTGCACACAGGCCTAAAGGACAAACCTAAGGGTAACAATGCACAGATAGGAGTATCGAAACGTAGAAAGTCCCGGATGTGGAGCGATTGCGCGCTATGAAGCATGAAAAGGAAAATCGTGTCGCCTGTAATGGAGGGGCGGTATAACTTTTCTTAATCCGGGAGGAAAGCGTAGCCGTGGTACCGTGACTGATTGGCGACAATCAGCTTTAGAAACCGTGAATAAGGTAAGCGGTGGAGGGACGGGCTGTAGTCAGGGATGAATTGTAAGAATTTAATTTCATTACTAACAATCACGCATAGGTTCGAGTAGGACTAAGAAAGGCGAAAACCCGCGAAAGTAGGTGGGTAAGCCGACTATGGCGACAAAACAAAAGACTCAAAAGAAAGCAAAATTATGTCATGCCAAGTATTACGACTTCCAGAGTATTCAGGATAAACTGTATGCGGACAGTTTGAAAGGTACAACCTTTCATAACCTTGTAAATATTATCACATCTTGCCGGAGAATATCTGGCTGGCATACAGGAATATCAAGAAAAACGGCGGGAGCAATACGCCCGGTACTGACAACCGCACAACCAAGGACTTGGAAAGGCTTCTGATGAACGGATATAGTATGTATCAGCGAAAGACACATTCACAAAGTAAGATGGTGCGCCATGTACGTCGAAAGGCGCCTGCAAGGTGTGAGTCGGGGGAAAAGACCGAGGTGATTTCACCAGAGTCTTACCTATCGACATCGCCAGAGCGCGAAAAAACGGCGCTGTTGCCAAGCGCACGGAGTTCAAGGCGGACCCACATCTTTCTTCCATTGATTACCGCATCAATACCCATAACCGTCTTCATTGACCAAAATTGGCTTCTGGATTTGGTTGGGATCGGTATATTGAATATCAAAAAATCCCGTGTTCGAAGCAAAGTTGAATACGTCTTCCTCGTTATCAAGCGAATCTTTGGATACCGTAAAGTACGATATTGAGGTATTGAAAAAAACAGAACTCATGCGTACACGCCGTGCGCCTGTGCCAACCTCTATATGCTTGTACGAACTGGTTGGCACAGGTCTAATTAGATGTACGAAGATGTCGGAGATTTCCTCCGGATTTTCAACCCCTTTAGACATCTCTGTTGACTCCTCTTCTTTTCATGCTTCAATCAGTAATTACCTAGGGAATACTCGCGGCCAGTTTATGGAAAAGCGATATGCCTTGAGGCCGATTTCTTTCATCAGGGCGACATGCAGCGCGTCCTAGATACTAAGGCCTTTACCTTCCTCGTTGTAAGCGCCTTCAATTTGATAGTCGGTGCTGGCCGTTCCCTATAGAAAATCTTTTGGAAAACTCATGTGTTTTTTATCCATTTAATTAATGTAATTGTTACCGGAACTGATCCGGGTTTCACGCCCGCCCGAATGAATAAAAACCCCTTCAAGTCCTTTCGGAAGGCGGATCCGATATTTCGTTTCATTTCCGGAACCCCCTTTGTCTTTTGTATACTCGAATGTAATTAACCCTTTTGGTGTGACCACCTGACCATGAATATCCATTAAATACGACAGGTGTGGTTGTACCACAACCGAGTTCCATCCGGGAGCACCGGAACGGATGCCGGCAACACAACGCACAAACTCATAAATAGGTAACGCGCTCCAGGCATGGCAGTCGCTCCTGCCGCCGAACGGTTCTTCCGGACAGCAGGTGCAGTCCAACTCAATCAGCCCGGTCCACTTTTGCATCAGGAGTTCGGTCAGGTGATAACAGCCGGTCAGCTCCAGCGCCCGAAAAAGCTCATATCCGGTGGAAAAGGAACACTTGATGATTTCGGGCATATCAAAAGTGTGCGTAAGCAGTGTTTTGCCCGCATCCCCTTGCGCTAACCCACAGAGTACCGCCCATGCCTGCGCGTGTTGACTGAACTGAATTGTTTCAGGACCTTCACGGTAGAGCTTTTTATTATCATCCCAACAGAGTGATTGGATCTTATCCAATATGCTCTGTCGGCGTTCCCGATATTCTTCCGACAAAGCCGTTCGTTCGCTCGCCTCATTGATTTTCGCCGCACAGCCGAGAGCGTAGGCATACATCAGGTTGATAATCGTCGAGGGGCCGCTTAAGGCTGCTGTCGGTACCCCGCCCAGCCATGCCTCCTGCCAGTCCACAAATTCCCAATATCCAAGCTTCTCCACAAGCCCCAGTGTGCCGATATGGCGGTCATAATATGCAAGAATAGCATCTACATCGGATCGATAGAGCCTCAGGACCGAGTCATCACCTGTTTGCTCGTAATATTCCAGCAGCATGAAAATGTAATGAAGGGAAAAGGTTGAGATGATCTGGGGAAAGGCGCTGGGGTATTTGCCCTGAATCAATCCGTCCGGGATCATCGAATGGTGGAAGTCGGTCAGCGCCTTGCGCGCAAGCCGTGTGTCGGCGGATACAGCATATGTAAAAAGCATTTGCAGCCGGGTATCCATGGAAAACTGCATTTGTTCGTAAAACGGGCAGTCCATATAGGTTTCAATCATGCAGTTCCGAAGGGTTCGAATGCATATATCCCACAGCTTGGAAACCCATTTTTCGGAGGATTCCACCTGTGTTTCCACAACAAGCGGATACCCGGTTTTCCGTGCGACCGGTCGGTACAAGGTGAGTTCCTCACCAGCCGTCTCGATTTCCAACAGGATGAAGCGGAATGTTCTAAACCAGAACGGTTCAAAGGTAGTCGAACCGCCTGAAAGCAGAATATTGTCCGTTACGGCGTCGGATATGACGCCGTTTTTATAATCCGACCGCCGCATAACGGGAGCAATCGTACCGGGTTGGTTGTCAGCATTGGGTGTGGAGAATTTTTCAAAGTAGGAAAACTTGATTTTGCTTCCCTTGCCACCCTCGAACCGGTAAGCCATATATGCGTTCATGATCTCCGCCGCGTCAAACAGATAGGTAAATTTCTGGTTGGCAGAAACCGTCAGACTTAGCTTTTTGCCAAAGCCTTTAGCTACGGAATACCCTTTAACAATCTGCTTGTCAGACAGTTCGATTGGCTGTTCTTCAAGCAAGGGAATAGGCCGCTCAGTTATACAGTATTTGGGATAAAATCCAACGCCCTCATCAAATGCCGATTGAACCACGGAGTCTTTACTGATAGCCTCCGGCCATGCTGTATCGTCAAAGTCGGGGGTTTTCCACATGGATGGAATCATAGAAAAATCGACATCTTCACATATAGAGCCAAGATTGACATTTATATCTCGCGATTTTAAATAGTAACTCCCGTCCAGCCAGACTTTCCAGGATACTTTTCCGGTAGTGACAGAAGAATAAGAGCTGCCTTCGATATCCAGGATATTTCCTTCAACACATAATTTGTGTTCTGTGGGAAGGGAAGCGATGGTTAAGAGCGGGGTTCTTTCATCTGCCTGACTGGATACTGTATCGGGGTCTGTAAAGAGTACCTGTATGGCTAAAGCATTGGTTCCTTCAATCAGATACTCAGAAACATCAACCGTTTCATAATAATGCCGGTGCCGGTCGCCCTTGCAGGGGCCGGACAGTACAGGTGCGGCATTCACCCACAGACGATAACGCGAATTAGCAGAAATGTCGATGGAGAGTTGTGCCCCTTCCGGCGCGTTGAAGACACACCGAAAATAGGCAAATCGTCCGTTTAGATCGCCATGCAGGATATGGCACCGCTCAAGCTCTGCTTTTGGTACGCCAATCCAATTTGATTCTTTAAACACAGTTCATAACCTCACAGTCGATTTTAGATTTGCCGGAGTTGCCTGTCAAGTACCTCGATTGTTTCGGGCGAAACCGCCTGAAATGTGAGAACATGACGCAGGTTATAGTGATAGAACTTGAGAAATTGCAAGGGAACAGATAGGATAAAGAAATGAGCTATGCAACACAATATCGAAAACGGACAATAGAATACCGGATGGAAGGGCACACGCTTGAAGATACGAGCAAAACATTCAAAGTTTCCATACCAACAATCCTCGATTGGGAAAAACAATACAAAGAAACCAGGCATTTGGAAAAGAAGGTGTTGGTTCGAAGCCATAAAAAACTCGACCCGGATAAACTGAAAGCATATCTGAGCAAGCATCCCGATGCCTACCAGACTGAAGTGGCATAAGCGTTTGGCTGCACGGATGCAGCCGTACGCAAAGCATATAAACGCCTCAGGATAACGCGGGAAAAAAGATGAAACGATATCGGGAGCAAGATCCGGTAAAGGTTGCGGAATATCAAAATCAGATTGCGAATATTCCACCCCATCAAATCGCATAAATGGCTTCATCTTTTCCGATTTTATATTAAGACAACTCTGATATGTATACAAAAATAGAGTCATATCCCAATAAGCAGGATATAGCTCTATTATCGCATGGTGGTTAAAAAAAATATCAGACAAATCCGATTGAATTAAGCACTATTCCGACGATTCCGCAAGCCACGCATCAAATTGTGCCTGTTTATCTGCGACTACCTCATTAATCCCCGCCTGCTCCAGTTCTTTGATGAATTCCGGGTTGACCGCAAGCAAGAACTTCGTCCAGATCATCCAGCACGGAATTCATCGTCAGAAAAGTCATGACAATGTGTTCCACTTCCGGATGTGAAGTTCCAGAATTTGTATTGCTGCTGGTTGCGGGTTTGTCGCTTCCGCATTTCCACAATATGCTCGACAAACATATCATTACCACTATGATGATAGTAATCGGATAAATAAGTCTTTTACCCATTGTCCTCCAACCTTTGTTTTAACTGATATTCTCTCGGCGTTATCCCGTAAACCTTTTTAAACTGCTTGGTGAAATAAGAATAATTTCCGAATCCTACTTTGTCCGAGGCTATGGTGACCGTCATATGCGGTTCTCTCAGCAGTTCGCCGGCCAGCAGCATCCGCTTTTGAAGGATATAATCGCTTACCGTCTGTTTATACCGCTTCTTAAAAGACCGCGTCAGATGGTCCGTACTGACATAAGCCATGTTTGCAAGTGTCTCGACGCTGAGCGTTTCGGTTAAATGCTCGTCGATATAAGCGGAGACCTTTTCTACAATATCTCGGACATCATCCTCAGGATGCCGGCCTGTCATATTGTCAATATACAGCTTGCCGTAATTTTCAAGCATCAATTGCCTGCCCTTTTCCGAAACCGCAAGTCCTGCTTTATGGAGTACTTCCGTCAGAAAATCATACCGCGCCGGCTTGAGAACATAGTCCATGCAGTTCAGTTGCACAGCCTGCTGTGCAAAATCAAATTCATCATGGCAGCTCAAAATAATACAGGCCGTATCGGGTGAATACGTGTTAACCCATTGAATGAGTTCCAGACCGCTTTCATTCGGCATTTCAATATCGCACAACAGTACATCTACCGGTTGCTTATTAAAGATTTCCACCGCTTGTGTGTAGCTATTGGCCCGGAGCACATCCTCAAAATCAAGCGCGTCCCAATTGACACCGTTCATAATGCCATCAATTGCAAAAACCTCATCATCAACGATCAGCAGCTTCATGGCTGTCCCCCTCTTCTCCTTCACGGGACGAATCGGCGTCTGTATACGGCAGTTCGATCCATACACGCGTTCCGTCTCCTCTTAAACTTGCAATCGTAATCTTGGCTTTTTCTCCATAAAATACTTCCAACCTGCGCCGGCTGTTCCAGATTCCGATGTGTTTTTGGCCCATTTTATCCACATAGATTTCGCCCCTTTGGACATATTCCAGCACTTCCTCCTTAAAACCGCTGCCGGTATCGCATATGGAGATGAGCAGTCGGTCATTCTCGCGGCGGATATTAATTAGGACTTCAATAACCTCCCCCGGCGTTAAGGCATACTTCATGGCATTCTCGACAAAGTTTTGGATAATCAGAGGGGGCACCAACGCGTTTTCCGCCGCCTCCTGTATGGAGTAAACGCTGGTAAACGTGCCGGGAAAGCGTATTTTTTGAATGCTGATATAATTCTCCACAAACGCCATTTCCTTTGAGAGGGGAACAAGATGGTTATTTTCCTTGAGCACATAGCGAAAATACTCAGTCAAATGCAGAGAAAATTCCTGAATGCACAGGTAATTTTGTGTTTGGGCCAGGCTGTATATCATATTAAAGGAATTTAGCAACATGTGTGGATTCACCTGAAGGCGCAGATTGTCAAACTGCGCCTGATACATTTTTTTATCCTTTTCGCTGGATTCCTTAATTTCCTCCGCCATCTGATTAAAGGCCTCAAACAGATACTGAAAATCCTCTGTTTCCTTCAAATCATTTTCGACAATACGGAAGTCATAGTCTTTTTTTTCAAGCTGCTTCATAGCCGACCGTAATATATTAATCGGCCGAATGGTCCTAATTTGAATCAGCCGCCATAAGAAAAATATTCCCGGGATACAAGCCAGCGTCATAAGAAGCGGCATCCAATAGGCTATGGGTACCATACCAAGGAGTTGCCCGCTGGTAAAAATTAACCCTACGCTGCACTTCAAAGACTCTGACCGGCTTATAATCGGCTGCCTCAGCATACCGCCACGGAATAACTCATCCCATTTCTTTTCCGTTTCCTCGAGAATCGTTCCGCTATTTAAGATCAGAACCTGCTCGTCATCAGAAAAATAAAGATTCTCCTTTTGGTCGGTTATTGAGAAAATCTCATTAAAATCAAGCAATATTCCCAGTTTGTAATTTGTATACTCAAAATATGTCCGATAGAAAAAGCGTTCATTAAGTTTGTATATATGCCAATGGCTGTCTGTCCCGGCGGGCAACTCACCATTTAAAAGTTCACCTTTTAGGTTTTGTATTTCATCGGCGGAGTAAAGATCGACGCCATAGTTGACATAGAACCGCTCTTCAGCTTTATCGTACAAATAGATGACGCCTTTTACATCACAGGCTGAGTAGATGCTTCCTAACTCCTGAACAATCTGGTAGCTGGCCATAGCGTCACCTCTGCCGTCCAGCATCAGCTCGTTCATGCGTTTAAGTATAAGGGCACGGGTCCAGTCATCCACTTTATTTAACTGTGTTTCCAAATTAACCAAAGCCGAATCCAACTCTTTTTGAGAATAATACCCTAACTGATTGGTGGAATTCCAAATAACAAGAAAAGACACTGCAATGGTAATAACAATGATAGGGATATAGGTATTGCATACGACAATAAGCTGTCGCTTGGCCAGACTTTTCCAGCCATCCCGAAAATTGTTCATAGAAAGAAACCCCATTCCATCATATACACATAACTATCCCAATAATAATTATAAGTTCCGATCGCTTAAAAGGCAAGCAATACACCTTGAAGCGTCGGATTCGTGTTAATCACGGTCGGATATAGAAGATTTTTTTCAAAATAAATATGCCATAATGAATCATGCCTGTTGTTGGGCATGATTTTTATTTTTAACTATTATACGGTATTGATACCGTTGAAGAGAGGATTTTAATGTATGCCAGTCAGTGACAGTAACACAAGCATAAGCAGAAGATGCGGTTCGGAGCTATCGGATAAAAGAAAAACGTTGATTTTTGGTGTGATAGTGGTAACCTGCGTACTTTGTTCCATGTTATCCACCGCATTAACCACCGCACTGCCGCAGATCATGAAAGATTTCGGCATTACAGCTACAACCGGTCAGTGGCTGACCAGTATTTATTCGCTGGTGATGGGCATTTTAGTTCTGGCGACGCCCTTCTTGATAAAACGGTTTCCAACCAAATGGCTGTACGTAGCGTCTTTGGGCGTGTTCACATTTGGTTTAGTCCTGAGCGCCTTTACCGCATCGTTTACGGTCATGATGGCGGGACGTGTCCTGCAGGCGGCGGGAAATGGCGTGTTGTTATCGCTGGGACAGGTGGTTCTGCTGACGATTTATCCCAAAGAAAAGCGCGGTGCCGTCATGGGGATGTATGGTCTGGCGGTTGGCGCGGCCCCGGTTATCGCACCGACAATCGCCGGCTTGATTGTCGACGCCTTTGGCTGGCGGATGATCTTTTACATTGTGTTGATTATATCAACTGTCGTTCTAGTTTTCGCCCTGACCGCATTTAAGAATGTCCTTGATAACGAGAAGCAACAGTTTGATTTTATATCCTTATCTCTTTGCTCAGTAGGCTTCAGCGGCTTATTAATCGGATTGGGAAACCTGGGTTCATATTCGGTTTTAAGCGTTTACGTATTGTTTCCGCTTGCCGTGGGAATGGCGTCCGCCGCCGGTTTTGTATTCCGGCAGTTACACATGAAAAATCCATTTCTTGAATTGCGCATATTAAAAACACGGCGGTATCGGATTGCTGTTATCGCCAGTGTATTGTTGTATGCGTCCTTGATGGCTACCTCGGTATTACTGCCTGTTTACATACAAAATATTCGCGGATATTCCGCGACGATTTCCGGTTTGGTCACTATGCCCGGTGCGCTGGTTATGGCTGTTGTCAGCCCGTTTACCGGCAGAAATTATGACAAGATGGGAATAAAAAGATTGTTCATCATCGGAGGCGCCCTCTTGGCGGTCAGCAGTCTGGGGATGGTGTTTGTCGGCCTGAATGCGCCGCTTGCAGTTGTAGCGGCACTGAATATATTTCGGAATATCGCTGTCGGCTGTATGATGATGCCTTTGGTGACTTGGGGGATGGGCGGCCTTGAGGACTCTCATACCGCTCATGGGACCGCATTATTGACCTCCCTGCGTACTATTGCAGGCGCTTTTGGTTCCGCTATTTTTATGGCCGTGGTGTCTGTCGTCTCTGAATCCTCAACGCAGATGCTTGGTATGAATGCGGCATTTGCCGGGCTGACAGCAATCGGCGCCGCACAACTCGCGCTAGCCTTATATGTGGTTCGTAAACAAATTTGACTATTTCATCAAAATGCGTACGTAAAATATGTCGGATTTGTGTTACTAACAGTCGGAATCGTATTATTTTTTTTGTGTGTATTATGACATAATCAGGTTGTTATTCAAATGGTTTTATAAACAATTCTAACAATTTTATGCGGTTCCGTTTTAAATGCCGTAAAAATAAACAAGAGGAGAAATTGCAATGAAAAAGCGAAAGGATCCCGCGCCGCAGGTGATCAAGACAAAAACCTATAACGGCAGCATACAGATCTGTCATACCAACGTGAAAGAGGAGGAAATGGCATGAGCAAGACATCAGCACAGGCAGCGCCACAAAAGCGGATGCGCTCCGGCACAAGCTGGAAACGCGACTTTCGCCTCAATTGGGGCATCTATCTGATCTTCCTGCCGGTATTCGTGTACCTGATCATCTTTAATTACTTACCAATGTTCGGTATTGTCATGGCCTTTCAGGACTTCAAGCCTGCCCGCGGATTTCTGGGCAGCGAATGGGTCGGGCTTGCCAATTTTGTTGAATTCTTCTCGTCAAGCAGTTTTCTGCAAATCATACGGAATACGCTGGTCATCAGCACTTTAGGCTTGAGCGTCGGGATGGTAACGGCCATCCTGTTCACCTTGCTGCTAAATGAGATCAAGTTCTCATGGTTCAAGAGACCCGTACAGACTATCACTTATATGCCCAATTTCATTTCGGCGGTCGTCATTGCGGGTATGGTCATCGATTTTACCTCCTCAAACGGCATTGTCACCAACTTCCTGGTTAATGTGTTTGGCATGGAACGGGAAAACATGCTGACGAATCCATCCTATTTCTGGGGGATCAATCTCGTTTCCGGTCTGTGGCAGGGTTTGGGCGCTAGTTCCATTATTTACATATCGGCACTGGGAAATGTCAGCGAGGAGCTCAACGAGGCGGCTGTCATCGACGGCGCAAACCGCCTCCGGCGGGCATGGCACATCACCTTGCCTGCGATTCGCCCGACAATCGCTACCATGCTCATCATGAATGTCGGCTCATTGCTGAATGTCGGCAGCGACAAAATCCTGCTCCTCTACAACCCCACCATTTACAGTACGGCGGACGTCATCTCCACCCATGTCACGCGCATGGGTCTTGAGCGGATGCAGTACGGCTACTCCGCCGCCGTTGGTCTGTTCAACTCGGTTGTGGGCACGATCCTGCTTGTCAGCTCCAACTATATCAGCCGCAAACTCGCCGACACGTCAATCTTTTAGCGAAAGAGGGGAAAAAAACGTGATTGAAAAGCTCACACCTTCAAGGGTTATATTTAACATCATCAACTACAGCTTCATGATTCTTCTATGCATTGTGTGTATCGCACCGGTCTGGCATATCCTGATGGCCTCCTTCAGCGACCCGCGCACCATGATGGCAACCCCCGGTCTCTTCAGCCGGATTGTCGGCAAGCCGACACTGGAGGGGTACCGCATCGTGCTCAGCAGCCCTTCGATACTCACCGGTTATCGGAACACGCTCTTTTATGTCACAGCGGCAACACTGCTTGGGGTCGTTATGATCGCCATCGGGGGTTTCGTCCTCAGCCGCAAAACCAAACTGCAAACGCCCTTGACACTTATGCTTGTCTTTACCATGATGTTCTCCGGAGGTCTGATTCCCTCCTATATTGTCAATATGAACCTCGGGCTGCTGGGGAATCCCCTGGCACTGATCATCCCGGGCTGCATCAATGGCTTTTATGTCATCATCATGAAGAATTCCTTCTCCCAGATTTCTCCCAGCTTTGAGGAATCGGCCAAGCTGGACGGCGCCGGGCCGCTGACGATACTGGTGAGGATTCAGCTGCCCCTGGTGAAGGCGACCGTCGCTGTTATCGTCATGTTTCTGGTGGTTCAGCACTGGAACAGCTGGTTCCCCGCGTCCATCTACCTGACCCGCAGGCGCGACCTGTGGCCGCTGCAGCTGTTTATGCGGGAGATTCTGGTCCAAAACGATACCAAGATGATCTCCGCTGACGAGGCCGCCAGCTCGGCCAGCCTCGTGAATAATTTGGTAAAGCACTGCGTAACGGTTGTCGGCACATTGCCCATTCTATTCGCGTATCCTTTTGCGCAGAAGTACTTCGTCAAGGGTCTTACACTGGGAGGCGTAAAGGGATAGCCTGCCAGCTTAATAAATAATCATTAAATCAGGAGGAAAGCAATGTTAGTTAAGTTTAATTTTCTATCAAAAAGCCTGCTAATGCAGACGAGCGTCACGATGTGTCTTCCGTCATTTTCGTTCGCGGATCAACTGCGCGGACAGAAGGATGGCTATACAGCCGGTGTGAAATTTCAGGTCATGTACTTGCTTCATGGCGGATTCGGCGACGACTCGGATTATGTCAACTTCACAAACATCGCAAGGTATGCTGACGACAACAAGATAGCGGTGGTCATGCCCAATGGATACAATTCATACTATACTGATGGGGTAGAGGGTTTCTTTATCAGCAAATATTGGGAATATTTTTCCGAGGAGCTGCCAAAGCTGTGCGAAGCGATGTTCCCTATATCGAACAAGCGCGAGGACACCTATGTCGGGGGCTTGTCCATGGGCAGTCACGGCGCTATGAAAATGGCGGTTATGAACTGTGAACGATTTGCCGGAGCCCTGATTATGTCAGGTAGATCTTCAGATGACAGAGACAGGACGCCTATTCTTAGCCGCTATAAAGGCGGCATGCCGTTCAGTTCAGATAAATCAGATAAAAACGAACTTGTTAAGCAAAACAAAGTTGATGAGGAAATATACATATACAGACAGGCGGCGGAGAACGCCGAAAGCGGAAAAAAACTTCCCAAGTTCTTTTTTACATGCGGGGGAGATGACATTCCCGCGGTATATGCGGTGGAGGAGGCAAAGAATTATTTTAGCGGCTTAGGTTATGAAACGGAATATACCGTAATCCCGGGTTATAAACACGAGTGGGATTTTTGGGACTTAGCGCTCCGTAAAGCTCTGTACGAATGGCTGCCCATTAAGCGGGAGGCTTTATGGCCTGAAGAATAACAGTGGTAAAGTCAAACAGTTTTCCATTCCCGCACTTGGCCCATTGCTCGTGGAAATAGGCTTCGTCAAGGGTATTACACTGGGAGGCAAAAATAATAGCCTGCCAGTTTAATCAATAATCATTAAACCAGGAGGAAACCAAATGAAAAAAGCACTTGCTCTTTCGCTGAGCCTTGTCATGTTGTTTTCACTGCTCGCTGCGTGCAATAGCGAGACGCCTCAAACGGACCCGAGCTCCACATCCGACCAGGGGAATTCCCAGGTATCCGAGCCCGCGGATGAGGGAGACGCTCTTCCCGCCGGCATCGACTGGACGGTACACGAGACCTTTACTTGGTGGGTCAATTCATCGGCGAACGATTACTATACCACCTACAATGACAATCCCGTCATCAAGTATCTGGAGGAGAAGTTCAACGTCACCTTCGAATTTGAGGAACCGGTCGCCGGTACCGAGTTTGATGCCCTCTCACTCATGTTCGGTACCGGCCAGTACACCGATCTTGTGGCCATGACCCAGTATCAGGGTGATCGGAATGAACTGGCCGAGGACGGCGTGATCCTCGATATCGTCGAATACCTCGACTACATGCCCAATTTTAGCGCGCGCTTGGAAGCGGATCCGGACTACAAGGCAGCGCTACTCAATGATGAAGGTCAGATGCTTGGTTTCAACTCCTATCCGGAAGAAGCCGCGAAGGCTAAGTGGGGGCTGGTCTACCGTCGCGACATCCTGGAAACGATGACCGGCGGAAACGTCCAGTTCCCCAGTGGCAAGGACGAGCCTATAACCATCGCGGACTGGGAGTATATGCTGCCCCTATTTAAAGAATATTTCGAAAACCTTGGTCTTGTGGAGTATGCGCCCTTCATTCTCCCCTACAACGGCTTCTTCCCCAATGCGGAACTGTGCGATGCCTATGGCGTATTCCCCTTCGATTACTATGTGGACGGAACTACGGTTCACTTCGGTGCCGGTGAAGATGGCTATCGCGAGTATCTGACCAAAATGAACGAGTGGTACAAGGCGGGTTGGATCTACCAGGATTTTGCCAGCCGCACCCAGGATATGTTCTTCCAGCCCAATACCGCGCTGCTCTACGGCAATGCCGCCGGCATCTGGTTTGGCATGACTAGCCATCTGGGCGACGCGATGAGCGATCCTGAGTCAGACGTTGTTTATGACGTGCGCCCTATGACCCCCCCCATTGCCGAAGGATACACCGCCGCCGACCAGTTCAAGCGCACTGCGCCGCGCTACGCGGGCAAGGGACAGAGCTATAGTGTCACCAACGCTTGTAAAAACCCTGCAAAGCTGCTGGCTATCCTGGACTACATGTACTCCGACGAGGGCGGCATGTTGACGCAATACGGTCTCACCAAGGACCAAATCCCTGCCAGTGATACCATTTATAAGGCGAACGGTCTTGACGAGGGCACCTATTGGTTTGACGACAGCGGCAATTTCACATATAACCCGCTGATGAGTACAGTTGGCGGCGATCTTGATATCCTCGTTTTCGCCGGCGATAAAATTCCCGGTTATTTCCGCAACAGCTACGCGGCCATTGCAATTGACGACAATTTAAAAAACGCGTATGACACATGGAGCGCCGGCAGCGACCTGACGGTTAAGACAGTGCCGTACGGCCTTACACTGACCAAGGAGGAGGAAGCGGTAATCCACTCTATCCACACGGAATTGTTCGACTATACAATGGAGATGCCGCCGAAGTTCATTGTCGGTGTGGAATCGCTTGACGACGAGAGCTGGAATAACTACCTCGCCCAATTGGAGGCCAAGGGACTCTCTACTGAGTTAGAGATCCGTCAGGCGGCTTACGACCGTCTTTTAGCCCGCTAAACAGTAACGAGGTCGCTGTCATAAGGATTGTCATCCACCGCGACCGCAAAAAGAACCGGTGACCCTACCGGTTCTTTTTGCAGTTGCTATAAGCTCAGAATGACATCGTAAACAGCTGTGCTGTAAAAAACAACATGATTATGGAGGTAATTACAGTGATGAAGAGTCAATTTGAAAATCTGTTGGAAGGTTATGCGCCAATGGAGGGTCTTAATCAAGATACCCCCCACATCCTTGCCATAGACGAATTCGATACCCCATCGCCGCATGTTCGGGTATCAGGCCGCTTTGGAGATGGAGCCGATCCTCAGTTTAGTATTTATCTTCCGCCAAAAGAACAGTGGGAGGGGCGTTTTTTTCAGAAAGTACATCCGTTCTTATACCTTGATTCTGTCATTGAGGATTTTGCTTTTTACTCAGCCAGTGGTGGCTATTCGATATCAGTACCGCAAGGCATAATGGGGCATGCGGATCACGCGGCGGCAGCTCATGTGTCCAGGACAATCGCAAAGAATTATTATGAATACAACGAAAAGATATACGGCTATTTATATGGCGGCAGCGGCGGCTCTATGCAGACGATCGGAGGGCTTGAGGTAAGCACCGGTTTGGTGTGGGATGGTGCGGTACCTTATATCGTGGCTGAACCAGCCTCGTTAGGTAATTTCGATATAAGACGGTTCGCGCGCGCCGTTTTGGAGGACAAAGGCCCTCTGATTGCGGATGCTGTGAAGCCGGGAGGCAGCGGCAATCCTTATGCTATGCTGAATGATATGGAAAGTGATATCCTTACAGAAGTGACGAAGCTGGGCATACCGCTTCAAGCCTGGGAGAACTACAAATATTTGTTCATGGTGCCTATAAATCCTGAACTGATAGACTGTCTGAATGCAGCCGGTGAGCTAAACGAAACATACACAAACGCTTTTTGGAAAGAACCGGGGTATCTGGCAGCGTATGATCCGGAGCTTCGCAATTTGTTCTACAGCCTAAGGGATCGCGGCGTTAGCGAGGGGGCTCTTGCGAAAATCGCGTATCACAGGCATAAGGACCCGGGGCCAACTTTATATACTTGGAATCATCTAAGGGATTCGAATGGCGATCCGCTATATGCACAGACAACAGGAATTCATCATGCCATTGAAACAGCCAAGATGACTTCAGGCGGCGCTACGTGGAACGGAAAAATAAATCACAAGACCATAATGGTTGTAAACCAGATGGACCTTGACGCATTCCCATCGGACGGCGATTATTATTGGAAAAGAGTAAAGGAAATGGGCCGCGAAAGTGATTTCCGTTTTTGGTTTAACGAAAACGCTGATCATCACCATATGCACAATGACCCTAGGTTGCTTGATCTAAATAACCGATTAATCAGTTATACCGGCATACTTGAGCAGGCGCTTCTGGATTTGAGCGCTTGGGTAGAACGTGGCGTGGAGCCTCCGGCTTCGACCTCTTACAATGTGGCCGACAGTCAGCTTATTGTGGCGGAAAACGCCGCGGAGCGTGGCGGCATACAGCCTGTAGTTCAATTAACCGCTAACGGCTCTGCGCGTGCAAACATTACATCAGGCGGGTCTGTAGATTTATCGGCAAGCATCCAAGTTCCACCGGGGACCGGTGAAATCGTAAGCGTTGAATGGGACTTCCTGGGCGACGGCGGTTTTGTTGACGCAGACTTCGATGCATTACCCGACGGCTCGTGGGCAGCTAATGCCAGCTATACTTACAATGAAGAAGGCACCTATTTCCCACAGCTGCGGGTTGCTTCCCAGCGTGATGGCAACTCTGATACACCTTTTGCGAGAGTATATAACCATGGCCGCGCACGGGTCATAGTTGGTGAATGAGGTAATAATCCGGTTACGATCGTGATTTGGCCCGCTAAACAGTAAATGGGGTGATTACCTCCTGGTAGCTACCCCGCAAATTTCAGAAGAATCTGGAGGTTAAGCATAATGAATACCATGCAAATACACGATGTAAAATATGACTCCCAATTCCAAAAACCCTTTGTAGACGCAGAGGAGTGGCGGGACGAACCTTTGCGACACTTGTACATACACGGTGGATTCGAAGGAACGAAGGTCAGGTTTGCTCTCTATTTCCCACCTAAAGAGAGGTATCAGGGACGTTTTTTTCAGTATGTGACGCCCATACAGGGCAGTGAAAATGCGTGCGAGGGAGTAAAGGGCGAAAATGATGAAATCGGCTTTGCGCTCTCACACGGCGCTTATTTCGTCCACTCCAACATGGGTGGCGACGACCCCGACTTCACCATGATCTACCGTTCCAGTGCCGCCGTCGCGGAATACTCGCGCGAGGTTGCCAAAAGATCGTTCGGCGGAGAACGGCCCTTCGGGTACATCTACGGCGGCAGCGGCGGCGGCTATAAGACGATGGGGTGCGTGGAGAGAACCGAGGGCGTATGGGATGGCTCCGTTCCCTTTGTGATCGGCTCACCCATGTCCATTCCGAACATGTTCACTGTGCGCGTGCACGCAATGCGCCTGTTGCGGAACAAGCTCCCACAGATCGTCGATGCAGTCGACCCAGGTGGCAGCGGAGACATGTATGCGAACCTCAATGAGGAAGAAAGAGCTGCGCTTGAGGAAGTAACGCGCATGGGATTCCCTCCAAGAGCCTGGTTTTCCCACGATCAGATAGGCGACGGATCCTTGCCCAGGCTCATCTACTCAGTCAATAAAATGGACCCCGAATACTATACGGATTTTTGGACAAAGCCAGGCTATCTTGGGTACGACGAGAACGGTTCCGCTATGCGCGACCGTTTCCGGTTCGAAACCAAGGTCGCGACTGTCGAGCTTCCCGAAAAAGGGTACAACAGCGGCGACAATATCGGCCAAGAAACGGCTTGGGAGTCCATGGCCTACCGTTATGAAACGGAACCTACTCTTGTTCTGGAAAGTGCGCCGGACGTGCCTGAATACCTGGAGGGCACGAAAATCTGCGTCACCTCGGGCCAAGCGGCGGGGCTCAAGCTACCACTTGGAAAAATTAGTGGGAACAGAGTGAGCGTAGGCACCGCCTACGGCATGGGAGATGTTGCAGCCATACTTAGGCAGGTGAAGCCTGGAGATGGTGTCATGCTGGATAATTCCGACTACATCGCTATACAAACCTACCACCGCCATCAAGTACCCGATAATGGCGAATACTGCGGCTGGGATCAATTCCGTGATGAAAACGGGGAACCCATCTATCCGCAGCGCCCGGTAAACGTCAGCCCCGCTGTAACCTATTCGGCCGTAGGTTCCACGCAGAGCGGCCGCTTTCGCGGTAAGATGATCGTGGTGGCCTGCCTGCTGGACGAAAGCGCTCTGCCGTGGCAGCCCGACTGGTACCGGCAAAAGGTGCGCGAAAACGGCGGCGAAGAAAATTTCCGCCTTTGGTATAACGACAACGCCATGCACTGGTATTGGTTCGACCATACTTACAACACGCGCATCGTGAATTTCCGGGGCGCGCTCAGCCAGGCGCTACTGGACGTCAGCGCCTGGGTGGAAAAAGGTATCGCGCCGCCGGAGAGTACGTCGTACACCATCGCGGATGCGCAGGTTAACTTGCCGGATACAGCCGGTAATCGAAAAGGCGTCCAGCCCCTCGTGGCACTCAAGGCAAACGGAGGGATAAAGACCGTGATCAAGATCGGTGAAGCGGTGGAATTTGAAGGCTTCATCGAAGCGCCTCCGGGGACGGGCAAGATTACCCGCGCTGAGTTTGATTTCGAGGGCGCGGCGGATTATACCCACAACGCGATACTCGAGCTACTCAATGACGACGGCTCAGCAGCAAGAGTACGGACGGTGCATGTGTTTAACAGGCCTGGAACCTACTTCCCCGCGCTGCGCGCGTCTTCGAACCGCCATGGCGACGCGGAGGATATTTACACCCAGGTTAAAAATCTGGCAAGAGTGAGGGTAATCGTTCAATGACCAATGACCGGCAATCAGATGAGCGAAACCAATAGTGGAATGCTGACGCACAGACTTGCGGCAATATTCCACAAGCCTGTGCTTTTGTTAAATACGACAAGTAATACGAAAGTGGGTAAATGAGAATGGATATTGACCGGATTATAAACGATATGACACTCGAGGAAAAAGCGAGTCTGTGTTCTGGCTCTGATTTTTGGCGTACCCAGGCAGTGGAGCGACTTGGTATTCCCCGTGTCATGATGTGTGACGCCACACACGGTCTGCGAAAACAAGGTGGTGAAGCGGATCATCTGGGAATCAATGAGAGCATACCCGCTGTTTGCTTTCCCACCGCATCTGCGTTGGCTTCCTCTTTTGACCGGGAACTTCTGTATTTGATAGGAGAAACGTTAGGCGAGGACTGTCAGGCCGAAAACATAGCAATGTTACTCGGCCCAGGACTCAATATTAAACGCAGTCCGCTTTGTGGACGCAATTTTGAATATTTCAGCGAAGATCCTTATTTAGCCGGCGAACTGGGAGCGGCCTATGTGCGGGGATTGCAGGAAAAAGGCATAGCCGCGTGCTGCAAGCATTTTGCGGCCAATAATCAAGAGACGCGCCGGCTGACCAGTTCCTCAGAGGTGGATGAACGTACGCTTCATGAAATTTACCTGCCGGCGTTTGAAACCGTGGTTAAAAAAGCAAAAGTTCGCTCTGTCATGTGTTCCTATAACCGTCTGAATGGCATATACGCCTCGGAACATAAGGAATTGCTGACGGACATTCTCCGCGAGCGATGGGGATTTGATGGATTTGTCGTGACCGACTGGGGCGCTGTCAAGGATCGTGTCATGGGACTTGAGGCCGGACTGGACCTGGAAATGCCCGGATGCCCGGGCAACCAGGATGCCAAGATCGTCGCTGCCGTTCAGAGCGGACGGCTAAAAGAAACAGTACTGGATACAACGGTGCGCCGGTTGCTGATGTTTGTTAAAGACTACTCGGAAAACCGAAAAGAAGACACTGTGTTTAACCGCGAGCAAGATCACCGGCTATCCGGCGATATTGCTGCCGAATGCGCTGTGCTAATGAAAAATGAAGCTGGGGTACTGCCACTATTGAAAACTGAAACGGTTGCTTTCATAGGCGGATTTGCTAAAACGCCGCGTTTCCAGGGTTCAGGAAGCAGCCATGTGAATGCAGCCAAGGTAGCGAGTGCAATGGAAGCGGCACAGGGACTATCAGTGCTTTACGCACAGGGGTATCCGGCAAAGGCTGACGAAACAGACGACGGATTGATTGAAGAAGCTGTCAGGATTGCCCGGAAGGCGAATGCGGCGGTGCTGTTTGTCGGTCTGCCCCCTTCCTATGAAACCGAAGGCATCGATCGGCGGTCGCTGGCATTGCCGGAAAGCCAAAACCGTCTAATCCGGGCTGTGGCGGCAGTCCAGCCGAAAACCGCAGTCGTGCTGCATGGCGGCGCGCCTGTAGAGATGCCGTGGATCAGCGAGGTGCCCGCAATCCTCAATATGTACTTGGGCGGAGATAACGTAGGATCGGCAACGGTGAAACTGCTGTACGGGGATGTGAATCCCTCTGGTAAGCTGGCCGAAACCTGGCCTTTGAAGCTGGCCGATAATCCATCTTTCCTGAACTTTCCAGATGAGAATAATTTGGTTCATTACCGGGAAGGCATCTATGTAGGATACCGCTATTATGATAAAAAGCAGATAAATGTTCTGTTCCCTTTCGGGCATGGACTGTCCTATTCGGCATTTACTTACAGCTCCTTGCAGCTGGATAAAACCTCTATGTCTGATACCGAAGTCCTGACAGTTTCCTGCAAGGTGAAAAATACCGGCAACAGGATAGGTAAAGAAGCGGTACAGTTGTATGTGTGTGACCAACAGAGCACATATGGCCGGCCGGTTCGTGAGCTGAAGTGTTTTGAAAAACTGACGCTCAATCCCGACGAGGAAAAAGAGGTCGTTTTTATACTGGATAAACGGGCTTTTGCTTATTTTGACCCGGAAGTACATGACTGGATTGTGGAAAGCGGCTTCTTTACGGTCGAAATCGGAGCGTCCAGTCGGGATATCCGCTTGCATGCCCGGATTGAAGTGACTGGCACAACGGTTATACCAAAAGTATTTACGATATATTCAACCGTCGGGGAAATGGCGATGCATGAAAAAGGGCGTGCATTCGTTCAAGCAATGATTGAAAATTCAACCGGCGGAAGCCAAGCGGCGCAGGGAAAGGAATCGCTGCTCGGCGAAGGCAGCGAGGAATCCTCTTACAATACGATGATGATGATGCCATTGATTTCACTCGTTACATACGGCCGTTTAACAGAGCAGGAACTGGATAGGCTTATATCGGAACTTAATGCATAACAATTATGAAAGGCTTGGTAAAGTATGAGAACAATTCCGATTAATGATAACTGGAAATTCAGACCAAAAGTGGATGTTCCGTTTTATGAAGAGACGCCGGAAACCATGACTGTCTGTTTGCCGCACGACGCGGTAATTCATACCTCGCGTTCAAAGGATACCGACAGCGGCACCCACAAAGCCTTTTTCCAAAATGGCGTATGGGAGTACACGAAAAAATTATTTATTGATGAAAGCTATACCAACAAGCATGTGATGTTTTTATTTGAAGGTGTGCAGAATCAGGCCATGATCTACATCAACGGGTATCATGCGGCACACCATCCGTATGGGTACACGGAATTTCTTGTGGATGCTGACCGGTATTTACGATATGGTAAGGATAATGAGCTCAAGGTAATTGTCCGTACAGCGAACGATACCCGCTGGTACAGTGGCGCGGGCCTCTATCGCCCCGTCACTATGTTGGTTTCCGAAGAGTCGTTTATCCCGCCTTATGGCGTGAAAATCACCACTCAGGATGTCCGGGAGAATCAGGCGGTTATTCTTGTGGAAACCACCGTGCGACATGATGGGACAGAATCGGCCAAGACCTTTCGGTTGCATACCGAGATATGCAGCGGAGACGGATCACCAGTCGCATCAGATACGGCTCCTGTCACGGTATACAGGTCGGAGGAAATTGTTGTCCGGCGGCGGCTATATGTAAAAAAACCCGAATTGTGGAACACGGATTCTCCCTCTTTATATATTTGTAAAACCCGGCTTTCCGATGGGGAGACGGTCGTGGATATCTGTGAAGACACTTTCGGCATCAGAATGCTCCAGCTGGACACGGAAAACGGGCTGCAAATCAACGGCAGGTCGGTCAAACTGCGCGGCGCCTGCATTCATCATGACAACGGTATTTTGGGGGCGGCAACCATTGGCCAGGCGGAATACCGCCGTGTAGAAAGGCTGAAAGCCGCCGGCTTCAACGCTATCCGCATGGCGCATCACCCGGCCAGCCGGGCCCTGTTGGATGCCTGCGACCGGTTGGGCGTCCTCATCATGGATGAGGCTTTTGACGTATGGACCGACAGCAAACGTCCCTTCGATTACACAATCAGTTTTCAGGAGTGGTGGGAAAGAGATATTGCAAGCATGGTTGCCAAGGATTATAACCATCCCAGCGTGGTAATGTATTCCATCGGCAATGAAATTTTTGAAACGGGCAATCCGCACGGATCAATAATCGGCCGCCGGATTACCGACAAAATTAAATCGTTGGACAACTCGCGTTTTACAACTAATTGCATCAATGGGATGCTGTCGGTAATGGATCGGCTGCGGGAGCAAATGGCGGAACATGAAAAACAAATGGATGACAAAGATATCAATCAGGCGATGACCGATATTGGAGATCGGATCGCAGAGGTCATGCGTATGCCGCTGATCGGCGAGGCTACCGAAGAGTCGTTCTCCTGCGTCGATATCGCGGGCTATAATTATATGCACGGACGCTATGAAGAAGATAAAACCCTGTATCCGGGCCGTGTGATCGTTGGCAGCGAAACACACCCGAACAACATCGACCGCAATTGGCGGCTTGTAATGGATAACGGGCATGTCATCGGCGATTTCACTTGGACGGGGTGGGATTATATCGGCGAGGTTGGCATCGGACGGGTGGCTTACAACGCAGTCGGATCTTTGGAGCATATGGCAGATTATCCGTGGCTAACGGCATGGTGCGGTGACATTGATATCCTCGGTAACCGGAGATCGATTTCTTACTATCGCGAAATAGTGTTCGGCCTCCGGAAAGATCCTTATATCGCTGTCTATAAGCCGGAGCATTACCATGATACGCCTGAGTATATGCATTGGAGCTGGACCGACACGGTTTCCAACTGGAGCTGGATCGGTTTTAAAGGAAAACCCATCAAAATCGAAGTGTATTCGGACGCGGACGAGGTTGAGTTGTTGCTTAACGGCAAGTCTGTCGGTAAGGCAGCGGCAGGAGAAAAGAACCGCTATAAGGCCATTTTCGATATCACCTATTCCCCCGGAACCCTGGAAGCTGTCGCCTATTGCGCGGGAAAAGAAACCGGCCGCCACCAGTTGCAAAGCGCGGACGAAGATATGATACTGTCCCTTCAGGCGGAGCAGTCCGAAATATCCGCCGAAGATACCGATCTGGCTTTCTTTAACATCGCCCTGACGGACAGCAACGATACGGTTCATGTCTGTTCGGATCGCAAGATAACAATTGATATACAAGGCCCCGGAGAACTGGCCGGTTTCGGAAGCGCGAACCCGATGAATACTGAAAGCTTTGGAGAAACCAGCCACAGTACCTATTACGGCCAGGCGCTCGCTATTGTGCGTCCGACCGGCACGGGCGAAATCAGGGTAAAAGCAAGTGCCGACGGATGCGCAGATGTCCAAACCGTGGTACTTGTAAAATAATCTATAGCTCAAAGAAAATTGAAAGGTAATAATATGGAATCAAAAAGGTATATGGATACGACCCTATCGCCGGAGGCGCGGGCGGAACTGTTGCTGGCGGAGATGAGCCTGGAAGAAAAAATGGGTCAAGTGGTTTGCTATTTTCCGCGAGAGTCCGGAAATTATTACATGTTAGATCAATATCCTCACGGTGTGGGACAGGTCAGCACGCTGGAAATGCGCTCACTGGATACGCTGGAGGATTGTGCCCGGTTTCAACGGGATTTTCAGGAACGCATTATAGCTTTCAGCGAACACCGCATTCCTGCCATCTTCCATATGGAGGGCTTGTGCGGAGCGTATATTCAGGGCGCGACCAGCTTCCCCTCGGGAATTGGCCGCGCATCCACCTGGAACCCTGATCTGGAAAAACAGGTTGGCCAAATCGTGGGCCGGCAGGAGCGCGCGCTGGGCATCACCCAGACGTTGGCACCGGTGCTGGATATCTCGCGTGATTCCCGCATGGGCCGCCAAGGTGAAACCTATGGAGAGGATCCGACTCTGGCCGCCGCCATGGGTGTGGCATACACCATAGGCGTACAGGGTCAGGGTTCCGGCACGCGAAAAACCGACGCGGTGGCCAAGCATTTCCTCGGTTTCCACGCTTCCCAGGGAGGTATCCACGGGGCTGATTGCGAAATTTCTGACCGTCTGCTGCGGGAGGTATACGGGAAACCATTCCAAGCAGCTATTTCGGAAGCAGGGCTTAAAGGTATTATGCCCAGCTACAATACCATTGCTGGAGAACCGGTGTCGGCCTCTAAATCGCTCCTGACCGGCCTGCTTCGGGAGGAAATGGGATTCGAGGGAGTCACTGTTTCAGATTACGGAGCCGTCGGAAACATCCACAATATCCAAAATGTATGTGAAAGCGTAACCGAGGCGGGACTGCGGGCCATGGATGCGGGCATGGATATGGAACTGCAATATAAACAGTGCTACAACGACGAGTTATGTGACTGGTTCCGCTCCGGCAAGGCCGATATCGCCATTCTGAACCGGGCTGTTAAACGTATTCTGACGGCGAAATTCCGCATGGGGTTATTTGAGAATCCCTATGCCTTGGCCGAAAATGAACTGCAAACCGCCTTTTATAAGGCGGAAGATAAAGCTGTAGCACTGCAATCTGCCCGCGAATCCCTTGTACTGCTCAAGAACGACGGCGTGCTGCCAATTTCAAAAAATATAAAAAAAATTGCCATCATCGGCTGTCATGCGGCTACCGCCCGATTCTGTTATGGAGGATATACGCATCTTAGCATGGCGGAGGGGTTGTTGGCGGTTATTTCAACCATGGCAGGATTGCAAACAGCCAAAGAGCAAAAGGAATATGAAATTAAAACAATTTTCGGCACACCGATTCAGCAGGATCAGGAACAGTTCGAGCAGGTTCTCAAAAAACAAAATCCGAATGCCAAAAGCTTGGTTGAGCAGTTTCAGGAAAGTCTGCCGGATACCGAAGTGACCTGGTCTTACGGCTACCCTTTTGCCGGTAATGATCTGTCCGGTCACAATGAGGCGCTGAAAACGGCAGAAAAGGCCGACATGGTGATTTTGACATTGGGCGGCAAACACGGCACCGGTTCTATCGCTTCCATGGGAGAAGGTATTGATGCCACGGATATTAACCTTCCGGAATGTCAGGAACTTTTCATCGAAAAGCTGGCGGCGCTTTACAAACCTGTGGCAGCGGTGCATTTTAATGGTCGTCCCATTTCAAGCGATGCGGCCGACAAGCATGTGGGAGCCATTCTGGAAGCATGGAATCCGGCGGAAGGCGGCGCCCAGGCAATTGTATCCGCGCTGCTGGGTGAGGTTAATCCGGGCGGCAAGCTGCCCGTGTCGGTGGCGCGCTGCTCCGGCCAGATCCCGGTCTATTACAATCATCCCAACGGCTCAAGCTATCACCAGGGCGAGGGCATCGCGTTTTCAAACTATGTGGATATGCCCCACGCCCCCCGTTATCACTTTGGTCATGGACTTTCTTATACAACATTTAAGTATTCCAAGCTGACGCTGAGCGGTCGGGAAATTGAGCCAGAAGCAATTATTGAGATTTGTGTGGATGTTACAAACATCGGTGCAATGGTAGGCGATGAAGTGGTGCAGCTATACCTGAAAGACCGCTATGCGTCCATGACCCGTCCGGTTATGGAACTGGCCGGGTTCAAGAGAGTTCCAATCCGGCCCGGAGAAAAAAAGACAGTGCGGTTCTCGGTTCACATGAGTCAGCTGGCTTTCCTTGACCGAGATATGCGTTGGAAAGTGGAGGCGGGCGATGTTGATGTTCTTGTAGGAAGTTCCTCTGAGGATATCCAACTGACAGATAGCTTTCGTATTACCGATGATTTATATGTTGATGGTAAAAAACGCGGTTTTTATGCCGATACAGCAGTGTTATACTGATCCCTCATTAAAACCTTGTAAAAAATCTGCGCAAAAACCCATATGTCAAAGCTTTTTTCTTGATTTTTTTGAGGTTTTATAATCGGGAACAGTGTTAGAGAGGTCAATATGATTAAAACTGGTTGCACAGTATACTATCTGACACCACCGATGGGATATCAAATAGAGCGCACGGTTTTTTCCTATAAAGTCCATCAAGCGCGTGAAAAGAAACAGACTGCCGCACGAATCCGGGTATCCAGCTATTAACGGCCTTCGGGTTTCCGACGAGTATTTCACTCCATACTGCAACAACTACAATCAATGGCTGCAATATCAGACATACGACGTGACTATCATGCTCGGTGAGAACAACCGTCTGGAAGTGCTGTTGGGCAACGGTTGGTATAAGGGCGAATTTGGCTTTGATCCGGCTCTTTTTCAAAGCTACGGCACAGACTTCAAGCTGATTGCCGAATTGCGTATACAGCTTGACGGCGGAAAGGAAATAATTGTCGGTACCGATGAAAGCTGGAAGGTCGTCCACAGTCAAATCATTGATTCCTCTATCCATCACGGTAAAACCTTGGATACGACGCTGCCCGAACAACAGCCCTGCGCTGCTCCACAGTGTGCCGCTCCCGATGCCGCATTAACCGAGAGCCTGAGTCCTCCTGTAAGGATACAGGAAACCATACAGTCGGCTGCATTACTGCGCACGCAAGCCGATGAAATCGTATATGTGAGCCTGCCGGTACAGCCATACGACTGCAATTCGGCGAAATATTTCAGGACGGAAATTTCTATCGGGAGAATCTTTGCACAGACAAAGCGGATTTCAATTTCGTTTCCGATGGCAAGGAACACTTTCTGAAACCCCGATTTACATTCTATGGTTATCGGTATGTCAAGGTGGAAGGCGTTTCCAAGCTTTCCCCGTATGATTTTTCAGCATTGGTTCTTTTTTCAGATATGCAAAAGACCAGAGCAATTACAACCGGCAATGCGCTGGTGAACCGGTTGATTCAAAATGTGGAGTGGGGACAAAAAGGTAATTTTCTTGACGTACGCAGATATGTTGCGGATGTGCTGGAGGAGGCGTTAGTAAAGTATATTGGTGCCGAAGTTTACCGGCATAATTGAGGAGGATAATGTAGATGAACGCGATTGAAAAGTATGGTCTGTTTGAGCAGAAAGTCACCGCACCGAAGGGTGATTGTGTAGCTGGTGGTGCGGTATTCACCAGTGGCAGCCTGCGCATGGAAATCCCGCTGTTCTGGGACGGCGACGGATACGTCGCCCGGTTCATGCCCGGTGAGACCGGCGAGTGGAGATACGAGATTGTAGTCGACGGGGCAACGGCAGCCGGAGCTTTTACCTGCGTAGATAATACCGGAAATAACCACGGCCCGGTCGTTACCGAAGGATACCACTTCAAGTATGCCGACGGCACAAGGTATATTCCGTTTGGTACTACCTGCTACGCCTGGATCCATCAGCCGCAGGAATTACAAGAAAATACGCTGGAGAGCCTGAAGGCGGCGCCATTCAATAAGATCCGGATGTGCGTGTTCCCGAAGTCCATGCCATACAACAATGACGAACCTGAGATTTTTCCGTTTAACAAGAAGGCTGATGGGAGCTGGGATGTGAACAATCCTGACGAGCGCTTCTGGCGACAGCTGGATAAGCGCATCGGCCAGTTGATGGAGCTACAAATCGAAACCGACCTGATTATTTTCCATCCCTACGACAAATGGGGATTCTCAGAATTTATACAGGAAGAATCCCTGATTTACCTTAACTACGTGATCGCCCGGTTGGCGGCATACCGCAATATGTGGTGGAGCCTGGCCAACGAATATGATCTGGTGTTTGCCAAGTCCTACGAATATTGGGACGAATACGGTCAGACGATCAAGAATAAGGATCCCTATCACCATCTCACCTCCATCCATAACTGCTTTGCCTGCTACGAAAAGAAGGACTGGATGACGCATCTGTCCGTGCAGTCGTTTGATCTATACCGCATCGGTATCTGGCGGCAGGATTACGAGTTGCCGGTGGTCATTGACGAATGCGGATACGAGGGGAATATTGAGTTCAATTGGGGCAATATTTCCGCATTTGAAATGGTACACAGCTTTTGGATGTCGGTCGCGCGTGGCGGATTTTGCACACATGGCGAAACGTTTTACCGTGAGGATGAGGTGTTGTGGTGGGCCAAGGGCGGTACGCTGCTCGGCAAGAGCGCACCGCGCATTGCTTTTCTGAAAGAACTGCTTTACAGTCTGCCAGCGGATATGAATCCAGTCAACCGAGTTCATATTAATCCAAATGAACAAACAGACGACATGCCGCCGTTGGATGGCTTTCTCACCGCGCTGTCCCGTTTGCCGGAGATGGATCGTATACATCGAACAATGCAGCTCTTCCCCTCGGAAATCACCGACGGAAATTACCGTCTACAATATTTTGGACATCAATGCCCTGCCGTTATGGACATCCTACTTCCCGATGACGGCCACTTTCGTGTAGAGATTATCGATGTGTGGGAAATGACTTGTACCGTAGTGCTGGAAAGCGCTCAGGGAAAGACGAGGATAGGCATGCCGGGCAAGGAAGGTATTGCACTGTTAATGACACGATTGGATGGCGTATCTCTAAAATAAAAGAAGGTGATTTTATAGCGATTATAGGCGTTTCATGCTTCTCGTTATCCATTCCTGTCCCCGCCTCCTTTTTTATATCGCATCTTGCGGGCGTCGGCGGGTTTTTCCGCGTCCTTCGGAATCATCCACGCCTGGCCAAAACGCAAAGCGCCGTCTATTCTGTTTTCCTCCAGCAGCTTATGTACCCGGCGATCCGACACGCCCCACTTGGCCGCCGCCTGCGACACGGATATGTAGTCCATTTTCTTATTCTCCCCCACGAAATTTCGATATGATATGAGAATATTATAATACGAACATGCGAATATTTGCAAGCGGTATTCATGTTTTTTTATTGAAACGCGCCCGGAAATAGGGTATACTATTGGTGAGAGGGTGTTGCCATGAAAAATTATAAAATATATATGGACGTCTGTTGTCTGAACCGCCCCTTTGACGATCAGACTCAGGATAGAGTCTTTCTTGAATCCGAAGCGATACTCGCTGTTTTGTCACGTTGCCGGAAAGGTGAATGGACGCTGACGACAAGCGATGTGGTAGACTATGAACTTTCAAGGCTTACGAATATTCCAAAGCTCGAAAAAATCCGAACCCTATGTATGGCCGCAAGCGAAAGAATTATTTCCACGAAAGAAACGAAAACACTTGCGAGAAAATATCAAGCGCAAGGCGTAAAGCTGATGGACAGCTATCACCTGGCTCTTTGCGAAACGCATGGTCAAGATGTTTTGCTTACGACGGACGATGGATTTATTCGCGCGGTGGCGAAAATAGAACTTGATCCAAAAGTTATAAATCCTGTGATATGGCTCATGGAGGTGACGAAAAATGAATGATAATCTTGCTGCGGATTATCGCAATCCAAATACAATCCGCAAATTGGGTATTGACGCGCTTACAAAGGAATTGGGGGCCGTTGGAATGGTGTATTTTATCCGCCAGTTCGATAAAGGTGAGGGTGATTATACGGCGGAACGCGAACAGCTTCTTGCTGATGTGACAATAGAAGATATTGAGCGGCATATCGGAAAATAACGCACAAATACAGCGTTTGCGGTGTTCGCATAAGTATGGGTTACCTTTCTTGCAAGCGGGGCAAGGTTGTACACAACCTTGCGATTTTCAAATTTCCCCTTGTAGGAAAACTCTCAAAACCGCTTGTTGGGGCCGTCCCCCAATCCCCGTTCAGCCGTCCGCTTGCGCTCCCGTCTGTTAAGCGCCTGCGGCGCTGCTGCGCGTCCTTGTGGACGCTGAAAACAGAAAGCCGACTACCGGTTCG
>Ga0153947_1000132_pt1 | contig 33972 bp, 26 predicted proteins | sample TSNJ031MetaG_FD_104697 | JGI IMG/M metagenome (GOLD analysis project Ga0153947, IMG submission 104697) | Attine ant fungus gardens microbial communities from New Jersey, USA - TSNJ031 MetaG | ecosystem: Host-associated > Fungi > Mycelium > Unclassified | place: USA: New Jersey, Wharton State... | reverse complement strand
ATGCAGATCCATATCCGTGATACCAAAAACCGGATGGATCGTTATACGATCCTCTCCCAACGGAATCTTGAAATTCTTACACAATACTGGTTTAAAAAAGGACGCCCGCGTGGGATTCTTTTTCCAAATAAATTTACTGGCAACTATTTGACCGTTAGTACTCTGGAACAGGTCATGCGCCGGGCGGTCTCGGATACTGGGATTCTTACAAAGGCGACTCCCCATTCTCTTCGTCACAGTTTTGCGACTCATTTGATGGAGAAGGGCGTGGAACAGAGAAATATTCAGGCATTGCTTGGTCATCGTGCCGCATGTGCCGGATGCCGCATGTGGGTTTTTTATGTTGGTAAGGGAACGGTCATCGCCGTGAGCTTCCTGTAAATGCTCCCCGGATTTTCGTCCTATACGAACCGGTATCCGTACCCTTGGCATGGGATGCCGGGTGCTGTATCGGAGCGTCAGGGCGACATATCTGGGCATATCTGTGGTTGGTTTCATCGAGGCAAAAAAGAAGCTGATATAAGTATGATGCGAAAGCATCGGGCGGCAAGGTTAGCCGCATTACAAGGTTACACGCTCCGGGATGGGCTGTTGAAAAGCACAGAAAATTGCTGAATTTCGAGAAGCGGGAGACGCAGGCGTACACGACAAGAATTTCGGGAATTTGTAAGTTTTTAAACTTAGCCCTGCATCATTGCATTTATCCGGTAAGGGAAGTGCTTCGAAGCCGTGCTTTTTGGAACAAAAAAGATGCCCTTATATTAGACGGTACGTGAAGACTAGACTGTAATTCCGTGCATTGTCTATGAGAGGTCTTTAGGCATCAAGCATAGCTACCGTTGCGGTTCCGCAAGCGAACCTTTGTAGATAAGCATGGGTTGTGATTATTAGAACGAAAAAAACTGCGGTCGAGCAGTCAAGACAGGCTGCCGGTCTCGCAGTGGTGAAGTATTGTTAAGAAAGCCCTATGTGAATAAATGTCTTTGACCATTATATGATCGTATTATGGTTTTAGTTTGATCATTAGAATGCGCAAACCATAATATGAACTTTTAAATAACCATTTTATGATTCACTTTATTTACAATCATAGATTATACCGTAATTATGTAAACACCTAGTTTAATGGGTAGATGGAATCCACCGCCTTTTATCTATATAGTTAATTGTTAGTGGAAAATGCACACGTTTTGCTCTAATACTTTGTGAGAATACAAGCATTTTACTCTATTTCGGAGGCTAGTAATTATGATATCCAAACAAATTTCTGTCGATGAACAGCTTCGACTCATCATCGAGTACCGCCAGAGCGGCCTCTCCGATTATCAATCAGTATCAGATGCATGAATAAAACCATGCAACCATCATTCCTGTCACAAGGAGTAGTTAAGGTTGAATTCGAGTCAGAGCAGAATTTGATTCCTATGCAAATAGAGCAAAACACTTGTATTGCAGAAAACTCTACCGCTATCTCGCAGCTGGCAGTTGAGATAGTGATTGGAAATGCAATGAGCTGATTTTTCAATCATACTGAGTAGTGCCTGATTAGAAAACACCTTGAAACATCTGGGCGGTGCCTTGTATTGCTGGGTTATGTGCTTCGGCTACTAACATCTTTATTATAACCTGTCTAATTAATCAAAGCCTCCCATAACTTCTTGAACCATTTCTAAGTAATCCTTTTTGATGTTCTCTGGAGCTTTGATTTTAACTTCTCCTCTAAATCCAAACACCCAGCTATAGAATACACTACTCACCGCTACATTCACAAACGCTCTAAAGGAAGTCATATCATTCGCATAAGTCGTAACATCCTCGCCAAATCGATCAATGATAGAGTCCATCACATCATTATCGCAAATAAGCTCCACTTCACAATGCTCACTGTTGTGCATACGGAACGTCGTATTGAGATAAGTATTGACATCAAATCCATCGGGTACCGGAGTGCCGTCCTCTTGTAAAATAATCGGACATTCTACAATACGGTCCGCACGAAAGCTACCAAGTCGTTGCTCATAGTCATAGGTACCAACCATGTAATAATAATCACAATTCCACACCAAATGGAGCGGAGTAATCACATACGGCTCATCGCGCTTGACCTTTTTCTCTTTCCTCACATTGTACTCAAAGTATTGAAAAGAAATCTTTTTTCCGGCATTAATTGCATCATTGATTGTATCAACAATCATGTGGATTTTCTCATTATTCGATTTGATTCGGTTTTCGCAGCTCACATTTCTTTTCAAGGAAGTAGCTTGGTGCTGCCCTGCAAGAGAACTAATCTTGGTTACTAATTGCTCGCTCATGCTCTTAGAGATAAACTTTGAAGATTCTACGGCATCAATAAGAAGTTTGAGTTCTGGTACATCAAACTGGCGCCCATATATATTATAGCGGTTCTGAGTAGACTTGACTTCTTCTATTTTGAGACCAAACTGCTTAAGCAGTTCTATATCTGCCTTAATCGTCTGACGATGCGATTTGACATTATATTTTTTTTCAAGAATCTGAATCAACTGTGCAGTTGTAAGATAATGATCCTCGTCAGTTTGTTCGTATAATATTTTTGCGAGGTATAATGGTCTCAGTTTTGCATCATTATCCATAATATCCCTTCATAATTATTTTTCAATAATTTTAATAATTGCCTTTGAAATTTGTTCTATTTCTTTTTCCGTATTATCTTTGCTAAGTGAGATTCTAATAGTTCCCTTGGCATATGTATAATCAAGTCCAATTGCCTGTAACACATGCGAAACCTGAGTATTTACACTGTCACATGCAGAACCCGTTGAAACACATATACCCATCAAATCAAGTCTATGTAAGATAGCCTCACCATCTTGATTTCTAAAAGAGAGACTAATGTTTCCAGGAACATGATTTTCTGCGCCATTGCGAACAAAATCGAGATTGTTCGAAACTAGCGCATGCAGTAGTTGTTGCTCAAGTTTAAGGATATGGTCTTTATTTTGCTTAAGTGTATCGCAATTCTGCTTTAATGCAGTTGCCATTCCAATAATGGCAGCAATATTTTCAGTTCCCGCTCGCATACCAAATTCTTGAGATCCGCCATCATTAAAAGAGTTAAGTTTAACTCCTTTTTTTATGTATAAAAAACCTACACCTTTAGGTCCATTGAATTTATGAGCCGATGCAGAAAGCATATCTAATCCAAGTTCCTGAACATCAACAGAAACATGGCCAACAGTTTGGACTGCATCAGTATGGAAGAGGGAGCCATGTTCATGAACAACTTCTGCCAACTCTCGAATAGGCTCTACTGTGCCAATTTCATTGTTGGAAAACATTATTGATACTAAACGAGTTTTATTTGTAATAATACTTGCGAGTACTTCCGGGCAAATAACACCCTCAGCATCAGGCTGAAGATAAGCAACTGGATATCCAAGTCTCTCAATACTTGCACAAGCATTTAACACAGCATGGTGCTCAATAGCAGATATGATAGTGGGTCTCTTATCAGAATCCGAAAATGCCGATCCTTTAATCGCCCAGTTAACGCTCTCCGTGCCACCAGAAGTGAAATAGATTTCCTCCGGCAGCGCATTTAGACATTTCGCGATGGTTGCTCTTGCTTCAGCAAGAGCTTTCTTTGGTTTTCTAGCAAAAGAGTATGGTTGTGAAGCATTTCCATATTCATCGGTAAGCCACGGAATCATCGCTTTAAATGCTTCTGTATTCAGCTTTGTTGTAGCTGCATTATCCAAATATATAAATTGCTTCATGCTCAACCTCACTTAAAGAGCGTGCAGCCCTCTTCCTTAAATTCCTCAATTTTATCGAATAGGTCCTCTACCGTACATCCCAAAAAATCCGCCAAACAATCCATACAATAAAAATCAAAGATGTCTTTGCTAAGTAATTTCTTATTTATCCCGATTACATCTTTGTTCAGGTTCCCCTTACTACAAACCACACAATTAATTGCCATAGTTTACGTCCTTTACCGCATATTGAGGTAAACTCTTTCCTCGATATTCAACATCCAATATGCCTAACTGCGTTTTAATTATTCCTCTCATTTTACATGCAGGTCTTAAACAATAAAAATTAAACTCATGCATAGAAATCTCTTTTGCTGATCTTACATTCGGAAAAAGAAGTTTAAGATACGCTGTGCATATTCTTTTTACTGCTTCCGTATCACGGGTGTCGGAATAAGCCGGTAATTCAATCAACTCATCAACTATTGCACGATAACTTACATCATCTCTTAAATGATGCATTATTGAACTAAAATATTCAGAGTTGAGCGCCCAACCACATACTTTCAAATCGTCGTTCATTCGTGGAATATCCCACCCCTTAATAAAACCATGTATTCGATCAAGTAGAGCACTTTCTTGGAACAATTTAGGCAATTCGGTAAACATGTTCGTATACTCGTCCATGTTATCTTGATGTATATTCCCTAAAAACACAACACCTGCATCTGATTTTCCGTCATATCCTCCGACATTAAAAGTTCCGTACTCCATATAACCTTGCATAATTGAGCGCATTTCATTAACATCACCAAACTGGACAAGTTTCACCTCATCAATTACAACAAAATCATTTCCAATAATAAATCCAGGAGTTCGACGCGATGTATCGTAGAACATTTTGGCTCTGGTAACTTTACCTCCATCAGTAAGCATACCAAATTTGCTTACATGACCAAATACATAAGACTTTCCTGTCCCCTTTGGGGCTAATTCAATAATGTTTAATCGTTTTTCAACGAATGGCAATAAACGCGAAAGCATAGCAAGCTTTTGTTCTTTACTCTTATAGCCAGATGCATTGTAATCAATTGCCCCTAGTAGAATGTCTATCCATTCATCGATGTTAAATTCGTTTCTAACATCTTTGTAGTATTCAATGTCAATAGTATACGGACAGAAATTTTTAAAAGCCGTAAGCTTTATTTTCCCCTTCTTGCCCCGCTTTACTTTATCTTCTTCAAATTGCTGGTCATATTCATTAGGAGCCCGATAGCCAAGTTCAATCATACCCCATGTCTCATGCTCGGCAATCAACTCATCCCTGACTTTTTCCCAAACGCTTTCTTCGATAATCGTATCTTTATTTACTAATCCAAAATCGGGAAGTGAAAATGATATTTCACTTGTCTGAATATCGATATCAACGGTTATTTTGGCCAATATTTGAATTCTTTCGCGTTCAAAAATAATCTTATCCTTTATTGCCGTCCAATCTTCTTTGCGAGGAATATATGTTTTTACAAACTCTGATATTTGAGCTGCGTCAAAATCCCCATTGTCATTTTGAAATTCAGCTAGTAACCAGTCTCTCATAAAAGAAGGAAGGCTAAGCGTTGAAAAAAAGTTATTCTTTTTTAAATCTTTATAGACAATCATCCCGCTGAAGCAGTCCCTTAGCTTTTCAATCATTATTTATCAAAACCTCCGATTTTTATGTTACCAAAGCCCAAACCACTTGACTTTTGGAAACCTTCTCTTTCCAAACGGAATTTCACATTTGTTTTTACAGGGTTATTCGAAACATATATCTCCGCTGTACAATCACATGCACTTTCCGGCTTATCAAGATAGAATCTGAATGTTTTCTTATCTTCATCCGAAACACCGATGTAGGGCTTCCCATCCACTTTAATAGACAGATTGCTAATTTCATTCTTTGACCAAATTACCAGAACAGGAGCTGTTTTATAACTGAACATGACCTTGTTATTCTCATTCATTACTTTAAATTCCCACACAGCGTTATTTCTCGTAATACGTATTACAGGCACAACAACTTCCTCTAAAGTCGCACCACCATGAGTTTCAACGGCCGCAGGTCTTGAACCATCGAATCTATCATATCCAGCCAAAATACATAGTTTACCTTCATGCACCGCATGTGAAAGCCCCTTAGTCATATCATTATTCTCGCATACTCTTCCACCGTGTGTACCAGTGCGATTGGATTCTATTGGCAAAATGGATTTCTTAATTACCGCAAGCCTACTTGCACCATGATCCGATATTATATACGCATGTCTATATTTATTTGTTGCTAGTTTGGTGCTTATATTTGCAAGCACTTTGTCAATAGTTTCCAGCTCATCAATCAAATGGATGGGATATTCCGATTTTTCAAAACTATAATCACCAATGGCTTCGTGTTTGTCCTTGTCTATCCGCTTAATGAAATCAACAATTTCAGCGCCATATGCTTTGAATTCGCTCAAAAATTCCTTGTTCCTTTCAGTAATTGAGGGCAAATTACATTTTGACACTTTGGGCTCAACAAAAAGGTCTTTATCTGCACACTTTTGAAGAATGTAGTTAAGAAATTCAACTCCTAGAGCATCTACGAAATAGAGAATGGCATCCTTCTTGTCCAACCCGCCAACAACTTCGGCTCTTGAGGGTAGTTCAACATAATGTTGCTCTTCAGCCTCTTGATTAACAAGCTCCTCAAATTCAGGATAAATTACATTACGAAGTTTCTGCATTGTATATTGCGCAAAATACCCATCAAGCAACTCATTGTTGTAGTAATATGGATTAATATAATTGTAAAAATCAGGGAAATTATCCTGGAGAACGGAACACAATGTTTTGTCATCAAAATCTGCCTGGTACTTGCCGACTAGCTTTATGGCTTTTTCTTTTTCCTGCTTTGTAAGATCACTTAGATAATAAATCGCTTCTTTCCCTTTTTGATCCACGAACTCGCAATAATCAGCAACTTCTTCTTCACGCACATTTGAACGATAACGCAAGGTTTTCCATTGTTTGTAAAGTACTCGGTAATTCTTGCTATCATAAGAATAATTCAAAATAACACGAACCAGACTTCTCATTAATTCAAAATGAGTACCAGACTTTTCTACCATGTCACGGATAATCTGATTCTTACTATCAGGAAAAACCTTCATAGCAATGAATAGCAACCACCTATGTTTGTCGTCACAATTGTTCCACTCTTGTAATGCGTATTCGTAGCTATTCCTATCACCAAAGTGATCTAAAACAACTACTTTGAAGCTAGCCTTTCCTTCGCTTAAATTGAGCAAGTATTTCCAATAATCTCCGTCTTCTTCTCTGTAAGAGAATATATTTAGCTCTGGAAACTTGCTTTGCAGGATTTGAAGTGGTGTACTTAGCATAGAAATTGCATACTGACCCTTAGCAAAAACCTGTGATTTATTAGCAGTTTGAACATAAATTTCATCACTTCCCCCATTTTCGATAGCATCAGCTAAATTCTCTATTCCAGAAATCATCTTTGTTGCCTCAAGCGAAAACTCTGGGGACAAAAATGTAATATGCGGCTTGACAAACTCCTCACGATTATCAACTGTTACCACTTGCTGAATCACACGTAAATCTCTTTGAATCAGCTTTTTTAAGATTTCATCGCAGTGATAACAAACGATAACTACCTTCTTTGCGACTATCATGTCGCACAATGTTTGCATCGTTTTTTGCAACTCATTATTTCCAATCAAACGTAAATAAGTGGTCAAGCCAAAAACAAATGTATTGTTTTGGCTTTTCTTTAACCTATCAATTAGAGCCATGACATTTGGCAGACTATCCTTTTTTGCAAAATCAGTGACACGAACGATTGTATTTTCACCAACATTAAAATAATCATGGATTACCGTTTTCTGGTCCGAGTTTTCAACATTTACGAACAAAGGGGTCTTAATATCTCCGTCCTTCAAGTATTCACTTATTCGTTCAATGTAACCGTCCATATGTGTCCCTCCTTATTTATTTTTGCGCATTGGTTTTAATGATACCGATTCCGACAGAAATATCTGCTTGAATAAGCTTTTTCAAATAAGCCTTCAATTCAGATATATCTTCCATTTTGTCTACAATACCCGTTGCCAATACGCTACCTTCAGTATTATATTTTGCTGTAGCAAATTCTTTGATTAATTTGTCAACCATCGGGTTTGAATACCAGTCATATGGCTGAGCAGACGCCCGCTCTTTCAGATAAGAACGAACATCATCAGCACTAAGTAAAACAGAGTATTCTTTTAGGATTTTCTCATTGAAGGCTTCGTCACGTTTAGCTTTGTCCGACAAGTCTGCGTAGAACGAGGCTATTTCAAGATACTCCATTGCCTTTACTGTTTCATCATCCTCAGGGTGTTGCCTTGAAAGCGTCAAAAACGCCAGTTTTGCCCTGTCATATTCTTCTTCCTTAACCATGCATATGATAGGAGTGAAATATAACCTCGACCATTCTTCAGGTGAATCAGTTTTTGTTTTATGATACCACAAGTTTCTGAGTTTGATTTTTCCAAGGGTACTCTTAAACTCTTTTGCGGCTTTCTCGACAAGCTGCAAATACAGCGTTTTATCCTTTGTGAATGTATCTCCCGTTGGTATGGTAGTAAATAAATTGCCTTGCTCTTCAGTGTCAAATTCGTTTACATAGAAATTGCATACTGTGGTAAACAAGTTAAGCTGGTTTTTATAATATTCATCAAATAAATCGCCTTTTTCCTGAAGCAGTTTGAGGAATCCAGCCTTTTGAGAATCCAAAAGCGAACCTTGACGTTTTAAATCGTACAAAGCTTTTACCAACGGTTCAATGTCACCGAGATAATTTTTCGATGCATTGTAAGAAACACGGATGTTTCCGCACTTTGTTTTCCATCCATCAAGAGATTCTCGAAGGTTTTTTGCTTTTCCAATAAGCTTGTTGCTTTCTGTAATTATTGAATACTCAACGATAACCTCATCAATTTTTTTATCAGCAGTTTCTTTTACCCATACCCAGTTTGCCTCATCAGCATCGAACTTTTTCTTAACCTCATTTATATACTGATCCTCATCTTCTATTTCCGCAGCAAGATTTAAAAGCTCTCCGTCATTGAATCCTGCCAAATAGTTGGACATTCCCACTTTGCAAATATTTTTTTCAAACAGGAAAGGTAAGTCTTGCATAAGCGTAGGATTCTCTTTATAGAGTTCACCGATTGCTGTTGCAATGTCAGACTCGGATTGACCCATAGCTGCATTGTTTGCTATTCCGGAATACAACTGAATAGCTTTTGACACCTTATCCTTATTGGTTACTAAAGAAATATCACCCAAATAATAATCAAGGCACCAAATCGGGAATGCCAACTCCTTCATTCTGTTACGAATATAGTTTCTTGTATTAGGAATGTTAGTGCATTGCTCGGCATTTATACTAAACGCTGCGCAAGTCAATTCGTTAAACTTACGGATTTCCTCAGTCATGGTTACAATATACTTTTCACGATACTTTGTATCCTGACCGGCAGCATACTTGATGACCCATTCAATCATCGCTGACAAATTGGCCAAGTTCATTTCTCCGCCTGCAATACTGTCATCATATCCATACTGATTACCGATATAATCTTTAAGGACAAATCCCAAGATAAACGCAGTAAGGTTGCAAGGTAAGAAGCCGTAAGGTGCTTCAGTAAGCTTTGTGTAGATAGTTGAAATAGCAACTCTATCGCTCTTATCGAACTCCTCTGCAATTATTTCGTCTACACACTTTTTTATTTGCGAAATATGCAAATGAGACTCTTCTTCCCAGTATCGATACTCTACTGGCTTACCCCAAGCCTCCTTAAGAGCATTCTCCAGCTTTTTCTTTGGCTGCGGTGCATTAAACGGTCCCTCAGTCTTTCCGTTAACGGCAGATTTGACACCTTGCTTCAAGGCACTAATCACATACACACCATCGATAAGGTCATAATTCACTTCAGGCGCAAAAGGATATGTCTCGCGAACAATGCTGTAAAGCCCAACATAGAGATCATCAAGATTACTACGGCGTTCACGCTTTACAGTTCCATTATCTGCCTTTCTGCAAATATAGAAAACACCATTATCCTGTATTGCATCTTTCCATGCACCAATTTCTTCAGATGCCTTTTGTGAATAATTCTGACTTTGAGTGTTATCATTCTTATCAAATGCTTCACTTTGAACCATATAATCAATAAAGTTGTTCCATCTGTCATTACCAAACGGAGTTGCACCTGTATCAATTATGATCAAGTTCAAATCATCGTTTTTTGAATCCTTCAAACACTTATCAATTTCACTGGTAATAGTTTGACTTTCCGCGTCATTCTTGGAATATACGCAGATACAGTTAAATGTCCCCTTGCGATAGGCTTGTTTTTTTAATTTATTGATGCAACTAGCAACAGTATCATCTGTTGCTGACACGAAGGAAAACCTTAGCTTTAGTGCTCCTGGCATTGAAAGAGGATCACTAAACTTTTGATCCGCAATAAGCTTGGATGTAGACCATTTTGCTTCAACATCCTCTTTTTTAATAGTTGTAGCAGCAATTAGCTGAACAACATAGACTCTTTCTCCCTGAATTGTTTTCGGAAACAAGATATCCATTTTACACAATCTATCAGCTATACTGGCAGCACTATTTCCAATAGGTGTTCCTTCAAATGCCAAATTCAAATTCTTTTCAGTAGCATAGAAACATTCGACTGCGTCACCATTCATATAGGAAATAGCCTGCATAAGCAACACTGTTTTGAGAATCTTGGTCTGTTCATCATCAAGTTTATAGCTTTTTGCTTTGCTAATTGAACTCAGAATGTTTCTAATACCTTGCCGCAAATATCTACCTTCATCCTGGTAGAAATACTCCCAGAGCATGTCAATGGTTACTAACGGATTTGCAGTATACGGTCCATAATTGTCGATGTACCACTGGAAATCCTTCAGCTTTGTACCCAGATTGTTTTTAATGTATGCAAACATGCTTCGAGTGTTTTCTTGGAAAGAAGAAGCAATATACTTCAAAATTAGGGCGGCATACGGGTGAATTGGCAAGATGTTTATCATATCTTCATCCGAAATATCATCAGAAGTAAGTGCTTTCAACCTGTCTTCTATCATTTTCCGGCTAACAGCAGTATCGAAAAACTGAGTTTCACAGATTTCTTTCCACTCTTGAGCAATCTGTTCATCCGTATTCTTTTCCAACGCATGTCCAATAAGTTTAAACGCAATATTCTCCGGAAGGTCAATAACGCAAGTGGGTTTCACGAAACGGTCAATAACTTTCTTCTCGCTTTTACCGTCTTTTGCAACTTCTTCGCTTACACCTGAATGAGTTACAACCAACAAACAGAAATTATTGCTTTCCGTAACCTCCATGATTTCTTGGAAGCCTGTAAGATCATGAATATGATTCTGGAAATATTTTGTGAACTCGTCCCAAATAAAGAACAGTTCTTGCAAGTTGTTGCCTTGAATTACGTCTTTGAGCCATTTGATAAAGATTTTGACATCCAATTTCATCGGATCAATCCCGTTTTCTTTACCTAGTTTGGCAATCTTACCCATCAACATAGACAGTGATTCACCGGAATATGTCTGTAATCCTTTGATAACATCATCTGTCGTTTGACCAATGAACGGACTGTCCTCAGCCAAAATAGACTCAAAATATGATTTGTTTCGAGGTATAGATAACCAATTCAAAGTGGCTTCTTTCAAGGTGGTTTGACCCATGTATGTACAACCCGCATTCTTCAATTCCTTGATAATGCTTTCCTGCATAATTGAACACAAGTCAGCATCTCCATCAATCGATGAAGTACCATAGCAATGGACAGTCACAATTTTCTTAACGTTTCCACTATCATCCATACGCTCCTTAATTGCACAAAAGCGCTTCTGTAGAGTCTTATCAAGATTGTATGTGTCAAAGTACGCTTCTGTAGTTTTACGATCAGCATTAAGAAGGCTGCTAAGCGTAAGTGCAGCATAAGACTTACCGGTTCCGTAACCGCCCTCAACCCATATGCCAAGCGGCTGCTTTCTTTCGATAACATCAGCAGTAGTCTCAATCAGATTGATAAAAGTGGGATGAGGATAGAAATCCTTCCAATCCACGTCACCTTTACTGATAAGTTCGTCGGTAACGCAAGGATAATACTGCTTTTTAATGTCAAAATACTTTCTATATGTACTTACCATCTCTATTCCTCCACATTAAAAGAGTTCAAGAACATCGGACGATGTTTTTTCACTCTTTAGGTAAATATTATCAAGGTCAATTGTAAACGACACTGATATGAAATCAGGGTAATTGGATGCCAAACCGTTCAATAGTCGTACCATTGCATCGCGATCTAAGCCAAAAATCTGTGTCGGACTAATCCCATCACTATCAACATCGTGATCGAGCAGACGGTTAAGCGTAAAATTATAGTAGCCGTCACATTTTTCCCCGAATTTATATAAAGAATAGAGGATGACCTTCGAATCAGGGGCAGACCAAGAGATACGTCTTACAAAATTAAGATAGCGTTTCCCATTTTTCTCTTCATAATCGCACAGACCAAGTCCGATTTCTCTACTCAATGGTGTAATAGAGATGAACATGTTTTTATAGGCAGATACTATATGCGAACGAGAATTGTTGCTGGGGACCTCTGTAAGCATCGCCTTAATTGAATCTGGAGTATAATCTACATCAAAAGAAATATTTTTTACCCACCAGTAGTACTCTGCTGTATATACCAAATTGCACAGGATTAATCCCCATGCAGAGGTTGACTCAATACCGATGCGGTTTATAAGTTCTCCAAATGATGCGAATTTGCTTTTTTCGGTTATTAGGCTATCGTTTAAGAAGCTCTTCAAACTCTTGACCATATTTTTACCAATCGCAGCATCTTCCCAGTATCCATCTTTTTTCTTAAAATAAGCCGTAACCCATTTGAATTCTACACCTAAATTTCCGTACCTATCAATTGCACCCATTTTCTTCTCCTCTTTCGGTAATCTTAACGAATTAGCGACTAGACAACCATATTGAATATCATGACACTTTCTACATTTTACACAAGAATTGTTTATTCTTACCTTTCCCTCTTCAAAAGATATAAAGCCATGCGGGCAGTTCGATTCGCATACTTGACATCCAATACAATATGCAGACTTTTTCAAAACTATTTTCAAAGCAGACGCAAATAGGATATCGCCCTGTGTATTAGCAGAAATATCAACTGTAAAAACTGTTTTTTCGCCATTTTCCTGAATCTTAATATAATAATTCTTTCGCGCATATTCTATGCTTAATTTTTCTTCAGAAACAAATGAAATAGGACCGATGGTTTTTATCCATTCACGCCAATCTGTATATATTCGAGAAAGCTCTACACACAGTTTGCCATTTGAAACACTATCATCCATATAACGTTTCGCAATATTCAATTCTTTTCCGCTTCTTCTAGCCTTCCAACCACCTATATTCATATACTCTCCTACCGCTTCTTGAGAAGAAAGATCCTTTTCAGTGGTATTAATTATAATATCGTTGAATGTTGTTGTTGATGGTACGGAATTGCTGTAAGATACTTCTTTAAAATACATATTTTTACTCGTAGCCAATGGACACACCAGACAACCTGCGCGACTATTGCCTTTTTTATATGCTTCATTTATTATCAGATTATTTTCATAAATATATAAATATAACTCAGCAGTATTCCACTCAAGTATTGGATGACAACTATACTGCCCTTTAACTTTTTTCCCCAAGCTTATGTCATCATACTCGCTTCGAGAGATGCTTTCGTCACCACGAACTCCTGTAAAAGCCAACCCTCTAAATTGGGGGTTATTGGTAATTGCTCTTAAGCGGAGTATTTGTGGTGTGCTTTTATGTACGCTACAGCACCAGCGTACCGTTTGAGCGGGAGGTCCAAATTGATTCCATGTATATTCAGGACTGAATTTTGATTTAGAGCGTAAGAACTCAATGTGTTCATATGCGCACCATTGTTCGATTCTGTTGACAACGTCGTAGGTGTCTGGAAACTCCATTCCAGTATCGCCAAATAGCACTTTAAAATCATTGTGAGGAAGTGCCCTCGATACAAGATCCAAAACAACGACACTGTCTTTCCCGCCACTAAAAGCAACATAAAACACATCAACCTTATTATGATATTTCATAAAGTAGTTGTAAATCTTCTTTATGGTTTCTTGAATCAGACTCTCCATAATCTCCTGGTTTCGTTCGACCATAGCTGGTATATCAACAAGACGCAAATAGTCTCCATCTGGCTCAGGATCTTCTACCAGAACAATCTCTGGTTTCTGATATAAAGATCCGCCTTTGGTATTTGCTACCAATCTTCCTCTGTAATAGTAATTGTTTGCCTCTGCCCACATATAGGGGAACATATCGTTTTTATCATATTTCCAATATTGGTCAAACCCTAATATATCCAGTTCTTTGTAATAAACCGGTCTTGGCTCCTTACTAAAATTAAGAGGGGTGTTATTTAATCTATATCCGCCTGTTTCAGCGTCCCATTCATAGGAGTACATAATATCGCACCTTACATTTCGTTATTTTTCTTGCGGCTTACAATAGCCTTTTTCAGAAGCGCTTCGACCTTCTTGTATCGTCTGTCCGTGATAAAGCCCCTGTCACATAGGAACTTCAAAGCATCATCCTTCGATATAATGTTTGTTCGAGCTAATGCGTCGATAACAATGGAATCAAAGTCCGTATAGCCGATTTGCTTTTTTACAATCAAACCATTTGCACTACTCTTTGCAAACCCAAGAAATTCGATCTTGAACAATTCACTAAACCGATAAACATATTGTTGTAAAAGATATGTATTCCATGGATATACGCACACAGGGAAACGCATGAAATCAACAATCGCACTAAGCGGCAAATAGTCGTCACAGTAAAAAGCAATTGCATTGTCTATTGCATCGATATCGAAATCGAGAGCATCTTCGGAAACAAATTCATCTCGATTAATACGAATCGAATTCTGGTGAATCGACTCCCAATACGGAACCGTTCCTGTATAGATCGCAAAATCCTGTACATTTGCCACCGTAAAATGGTTGTGGCTTCTTGCAAAATCGGCAAAGGTTTCGGCAATTGTCATTTGTTTGCCTTTTGGGGTGATAACACCAGTTATAACATCGTACTTATCTCTGAGATAATAGGTTAAAATTCTTCGAATTCCCAGTATACTGAATTTCACCACCAACTTTTCATACAAATCATTATCGACCTGCGCAAGATTATCTATTATTTCATTACATGTAATATACTTGCTGTCTCTTAGCAGAGTCTCGCAAATATTGTTAAAAATCTTCTTATCGTGCTCGGAGATATGAGCAACATTTAAATGGAAGTATTCCGTCTTACTATCACCTAATATCTCCGGATTATTATAATGAAGCACCGAATATACATCATCACTGTTCAAATGAGATAGATCTCCGTATATCTCATCATAAGAACAGGGTCTATCTGCATTAATAAGATAGTTTTCAACCTCGCTAGTAATATTCGGTTTTGCATCGGCTTTGTAAGAAAAAAACTTGTTGTTATAATACAGAGGCGTGCCGTCAAAAGTTGCTTTCATATATTCAACAAGCATTTCGGCACTATAGATATATGAGTTAAACGAATCTTTGAATATACCAAACAACACATCATAAAACAGGATATCCTGCTTCTCAAAGTATTCTTCGATATACTCAACAATTTTTACCGCAACAGCTTTTTCAACTATTGCTTTTGGTAAAAAGAATCGATCGTCGAAAATAAAACAATGGTGCTCGATGTAACATAAAAGCTCATCCTTGGTCAATACCGCCCCATACTGTTCTTCAAAAGCACTTTCAAATCGTGTCCGATCCATGATGGAAATCGGCCGGTAGCCACGTTTAAATATTGAAATAAGAATACGTTCGATGTCGGATGGCTCTGCATATGCATCTTCTACGTTCAAAGAAATCTTCTTTGTCACACAGACGGCATTATTCTTTCCAAGAATATATCCTTCCTCTAACTTTTCTGCCCAGCTTGCTTTATCAAGAATATAAACTACTGTCTCTTCATAAGTGCCACAAGCTTCCAAAATCTGATTAAGAGTTAAATAATTGTGCTTACTATTCTCCTTCAACAACAAATACACTTGCTTAAACAATTCCGGATAAGAATCATTCACTTCCCTATCCACATCAGAAATAACATACTCCGTCAGGTCAACAATCTTCTGACTACCACGCAAAGTAAAGTTCTCCTTCAAAAACTTTGTGTATAGTTTTGCATTATTTTGCAAAAACTTAATTAAATCCTTGTTTAATACACGAAAAAACTTAAAAGACTGCAATGTATTAACAAAAACCTTATACTGCTTAACGTTATTAATTTCCCATATAGTATAAATACTTTGCTTTTTTTCTATTGCATAATTAGATACTTTATCAAAGCACTCCAATATCCAATTTATAGTATTCTCCTTCTCACCTGTTTTTCGAAGCCAGTTTCTAAACAGTTCTTTGTTGTTTCTCTCACCCATATTGCTCCCCACCACATCTACTGTTGATGCTTGAGGAATTCCACTCTTGTGCGCATGTTTAAGAATTTCTTGATATCCGTCAAAATCATTATTTCGCAAAGCAACTACCTCATCGAACAGTTTTGTTCCCACTTTATTTGCAGAACCTACTTTTCTAAAGGCCGAAAACTCCATTCTTCGAAATTGAAATGTTATGCCGTTTATGTTTCGATAAGCGGCATCAATATTTTCATCGCGTTTAATTGCCATTGCTCGTAACATATTTGATACACGTTTTATGGCTTCTTTACGCTCTTCTCGCTTGTGTTCAACTTCAATTACAGCTTCAAGAAGTATTGCCGCTTCATATTTATCCCACTTAGGTTGCATAACAATTCTCCTTCAAAATTAATCGTCCTCGAATACTTCCATAACATCACCAATATTACAATGGAAAACCTTACATAAGCGGAGCATGACTTCCATCTGAACTGGTTTTTCTTGATTGAGTTTCGTCATTGTATATGCACTAATCTCCGCTGCTACAGCAAGTTGTCCCTTTTTCATTTTATTTTGTTTCATAAGTTTCCAAAGCTTATCGTAACTTACAGTCATGCTTTACCTCCTGCATTTCTTGAGTAGGTGATTCATCAAGTGAACGCAATTACACAAAGTTAATCATACTACAAAGATTTGCAAATTTCAAGATGATATGACAAAGTTCGAAGAAATATGGTAATTAGGTGTCGATTGAACCCATCACCTGATTGCTTAAAAACGCTCAACACCAAGCCACGCATCCTAATACAGGGCAACAAACTTAATACATTCAAAAGAAAAGAGTACCCCCTACAGGTACTCCCAAAACTTTTGTGATATAAAATGAGATACAGTACGCCTCAACCACCTCAAACACCCTAATACATGTGGTTCCCGCATTACCTAATGATAATATCCGTGACACACTGTTATTTATTTGCCACAACCGGTCTTACACCGGTTGGCTCTCAGTCCAGCTCCCCTGGGCAGAGTTACTCTGGTCAGAGGATGCCCTGTAAGTACCTATGTACTTTTTATAATAATCGGTAACGTTCCAATGCCTCTTTAATATACCCTATCTTCTCCTGCGGACAATGCTTCACTTCCTGATTTTCCTTCTTAGACTTATTGTAATTCTCTCCCATCTCAAGCCCACACATCCGCTTCACCTGAGCAATGTAACTCGTATGCACATTCACACCGTGCTTATCCTTCACATACTCCTTTATCTTTTGATAAGTGGCCTTTTCCTCCGGCATATAATTACTCTCTCCATCAGGCTCCATCACCACCTCAATTTTCCGTATATCTTTTTTGAGGGATAAACTGACAACCGTCTCAACGTGCGGCGTACCAGCAAACATATCCACACAACAAACCTTCTCCACCCGATATCCCCTCGCTGTCAGCACTTCCAAATCCCGCACCAGACTGGTCGGCTTACAGCTCACATATACCATATGTTCTACACCAAACCCTATAATCTTCTCCAGCGCCCGCGGGTGAATCCCTTCCCGCGGCGGATCCAGCACGATCAGATCCGGCACCTCATTCAGTTCATCGATCACCTTCAGCACATCGCCGGCCCAAAACTGACAATTATCAATCCCATTGAGCTTTGCATTTTCTTTAGCTGCTTCCACCGCTTCCGCCACGATTTCCACACCCACGACCTTTTTTGCAACTGCTGCCGCAATCTGCGCTATGGTTCCCGTTCCACTATAAAGGTCGAAGATCACCTTGTCCCTGGTATCACCGACATAATCCCGCACCTTCTCATAAAGAACTTCCGCACCTAACGAGTTTGTCTGAAAGAAGGAAAACGGTGTTATTTTAAACTTCAATCCCAACAGTTCTTCATAAAAGAACTCCTGCCCATATAGAATCTCGGTTCCTTCATCCTTCACCACATCCGCCACACTATCGTTATATGTATGCAGAATTCCTACAATCTTACCGTTCAATTCTAAATCTAGCAGCCGCCTGACCCATTCCTGCTCCACAAAATTTTCCTGCCGCGTTGTAATCAGATCAATCAGTATTTCACCGGTCTTCTGCGCCCGCCGGACCAGCAAATGCCGCAGATATCCCACGTGCCGCATACGATGATAAAACGCCGCCTTTACTTCCCGGTAATACCCAAGTGTACAGACCAAAATCTTCCGATAATCTTCATCGGCAATCTGACATTCATCTACCGTCACAATATCATAAAAACTCCCCCGCTTATGCATTCCCAATGCCAGCGGACCATCTTTATACTCATCACCAAAAGAAAATTCCATTTTATTGCGGTATCCTGCAGTAAGGGGACTTTCCAGGATTCCTTCGAATTCATATCCGGAGATCACTTCATCCAGCAGTCCCTTAACCTGTCCCGCCTTCATTTTAATCTGTTCCTGATATGGCAGATTCTGATATGTACAGCCGCCGCAGGTACCAAAATGGGGACATTTCGGTTCTACTTCCAGAGGCGATCGTTCCACCACTTCCATCAGCCGTCCTTCCGGCTGCCCTTTACGGATCTTATTAACGCAGAAACGCACCTTCTGCCCCGGAACTCCGTTTTTCACTATAACTGTCTGTTCTTCACCCGGAACGGTTACAATTCCCTTATTAGGGAAATCCACCCGTCCAATTATGCCTTCATACATCTGCCCCTTTTTCATGACAAACTGTTTTCCTTCTTCCCTTTCACATAAAATGCCCGCAATGCCGCATCTTTCTCCACAACCTTAATATTGCTGATACTGCGGACATATTGGCTGAACTGTGAATAGCCAAAGTGTTGGACATCAAAATTATCATACTGCTCATGCGCTTTCTGTCCCAGCAAGCCCAGCTCAATTCCGGCATCTTTCGCCTCTTTTACCTGTTGGATTATATATTTCTCCGCCTCGGCCCGCATTGCTGAATCCTCGTTAAGCACGACCGATACGATATTGCCGCTTTTGATCAATTTGATCTTCGTAAATTCCTCCAACAACTTTGACAGCAGACTATATCCATAGCTTCTGACGTCGAAATCCGGATAAATCTTTACCAGCCGATTCCCCACTTCACTCAGAGCCGTCTCACGGCCGCTGTTCTGATTCTCGGTAATAATCTTGACTATCGCTTCTTCTAATACCTTCATGCCCGCAATATCAAGCACTTCTTCCTCTTCTTCCGCTTCCTGTACCAGCAATTCCAGACTAGTGAATATATCACAGGCTTTTCGAAACGGCTGCGGTGTCTTCTCTTCACCCATGCCAATGACGGTCAGCCCGCTCTCTCTTAAGCGGCTGGCCAGACGGGTGAAATCACTATCACTGGAAACAATACAGAACCCATCAACACTGCCGGTATAGAGAATATCCATCGCATCGATGATCATCGCCGAATCGGTAGCATTCTTCCCTTGTGTATAGCTGAACTGCTGGATCGGATTAATTGAATTCTTCAGTAACTCATCCTTCCATGAGGAATGCTGAGTATTCGTCCAGTCTCCGTATATTCTTTTTCTTGTCACATTTCCATACTTGGACAGCTCGTCCAGGATTGGTTTAATGTATTTCGCAGACACATTATCCGCATCGATTAATAATGCAAATCTCTTATCCAAACCATTTACCTCTCTTTACATAAAATAAGCAGGATACCCTACCTGTCGAAACTGCTGCCAAGTGTTCATCCTGCTCTGCTTACATTTTCATACTAAACCTATTCGTTTACCGTTTCAGGCTCTTCCTTGAAAAAGTCATCATTGAAATCATCTTCAAAATCTTCTTCAAAGTCTTCCAGATAATCCGGTGTAAAGAAACAATATACTGCATAAGCAATGCCGGCAATAGCCACAACTGCTCCTACTACTGCCAAAACCCACAGTATAGTGTGTTTCACCTTTTCATCTTCATGTTTACTCTTCCATAAATCATTAAGCTTTGTTGTTGCAATCAGCTCTTCTACTTTATTCATGCTCCCACGTCCTTTCCAGTGTGTATATTACTTATTAATTGTATTTATTATATCATTATCATTTTAAGAAAGCCATCATTTTATACGATTTTAATTAAATTTTGATAAATTAAATCTTTCTGAGTTTGGCAAATGCCGCAAACATCTTCTTCGTGCCGGCGCCGTCAAAATCTACCGTCACCTCATAATCCCGTCCGCCCTGAGTAATATCGGTGACCGTCCCTTCGCCAAATTTCTGATGCTGTACACGGTCTCCTATATCATATGCCAGGTTATCGCTCTGGGTCACGGTAAACTGCTGTTTTGGTTTTAGAGCTGCAAAGGGCTTTGCCTTAAAGGCCTGCTTAGCCTGGCCAAAAGCTGTCTGCTTTGGCACTTCCGTCTCTTCTTTAGCAAATGAATTTCCATCGGTCATTAGATTCAACGGCACTTCTTTTAAAAATCTGGACATTTTATTATACTGGGTCTCCCCCCTTACCATCCTGCGTCTGGCACAGGTCATGGTTAATTCTTCTCTGGCTCTGGTAATCCCTACGTAACACAACCGCCGTTCCTCTTCAATCTCATCGGAACCATCAGAGGTAATGGTCATATAACTGGGGAATATACCATCTTCCAGCCCCGCCAGATACACATGGGGAAACTCCAAACCCTTAGCGCTGTGAAGGGTCATCAGAACAACATAATCACTGGTTTCATCCAGGCTGTCAATATCGGCCACTAACGCAACCTCTTCCAGAAAACCACTTAAAGTCGGCGGTTCTTCCACGCAAGATTCTTCATAGGTAATCAATTTACTCATCAATTCATCGATATTCTCGATCCGCGCCTCCGCTTCAATCTCTCCTTCAGCCTGAAGACTTTCTATGTATCCGGTTTGTTCAATGATGTCTTCCATCAGCTGCGAAGGTGTCAGACGCTCTGTTTCCATTCGGAAATGCTCGATCAGCGCCACGAATGATTCCATTTTTGCCCCGCCCCGGCCGATATTCGGAATCAGGTCAACACCGCGGAGAGCATCATAAAATCCCAGTTCCCGGGCCTGGGAATATTCTTCCACCCGGGACACCGATGTCAGACCGATTCCCCGCTTTGGTACGTTGATAATCCGCTTCACTGCCAGATCATCCTGACCGTTATCGATGGTTTTCAGATAGGCCAGCAGATCTTTAATCTCCCGTCTGGCATAGAAATTAACACCACCGACGATTTTATATGGAATATTGGCCGATACCAGCTTCTCCTCAAATAAGCGGGACTGGGCATTAGTTCGGTATAGGATAGCAAACTCATTATAAGTGCGTTTACCAAAATCAACCGCTTCCTTAATATCACCAACAATATACTCCGCTTCATCATATCCCGAATCAAACTGCTTAAAAGCTATCTTTTCACCTTCATCATTATCGGTCCAAAGCGTTTTATCCTTGCGGCCGTAATTATTCCGGATCACCGCATTAGCTGCTGCCAGAATGGTAGATGTAGAACGGTAGTTCTGCTCCAGCTTAATAACCGCTGCATTATGAAATTCCTGCTCAAAGTTCAGGATATTCTTAATATTAGCTCCCCGGAACTTATATATCGACTGGTCGTCATCTCCGACCACACAAAGATTCTGGTACTTAGCCGCCAGAATACTGATCAGCTTAAACTGTACCGTATTGGTATCCTGATACTCATCCACCATGATATAGCGAAAACGTTCCTGATAATAATCCAGCACCTGATTATGGGTCTGGAACAACTGCACTGTTTTTAACAGCAGATCATCAAAATCCAGCGCATTGTTACCGCGCATCCGTTTCTCATATTCTTCATATACATCAGCCACTTTCAGCTTTCCATAATCACCCTGGGCACCCAGCCGGAATTCCGCCGGTGTGATCAACTCATCTTTAGCCGAAGAGATTGCACTCATCAGGGTCCGCTCACGAAATACTTTGGTATCGATCTGCAGATATTTGCACACTTCTCTCATCATTGTCTTCTGATCATCCGCATCATATATGGTAAAGCTGTTATCATATCCGAGCAGATCAATATGTCTGCGCAATATCCGCACACAGGTTGAATGAAAAGTACTGACCCAGATACTTTCCGAACCCATTCCGACCAGATTGTCGACCCGCTCCCGCATTTCTCCTGCCGCTTTATTCGTAAAGGTTATCGCCAGGATATTCCACGGATTAACCCCCTTTTCTTCAATCAGGTAAGCAATCCGGTGGGTTAGCACCCGCGTCTTGCCCGATCCCGCACCAGCCAGAATCAGGAGCGGCCCCTCGGTATGAAATACCGCTTCCTGCTGTTTCTCATTCAATGTATCATAAATACTCATATGTATCTCCTTCTAAATCAAAATGTACCTGTCCATTATAGTATAATTTACTCTTGCTGTCACTAATACAAAATAAATTCCTGACCGTTGACATCTCCTCCTACCGAGTTTATGATATCTTTATATGAAAGGGGGATTGATTGCTATGCAGATTACTTATCTGGGGCACAGCGGTTTTCTGGTTTATACCGGCTCCTGTGCACTTTTGTTTGATTATTATACCGGCCGGCTGCCCGAATTACCGCCGGATACTGTTTTCTATGTATTTGTCAGCCACCGCCATTACGATCACTATAGTTATAAGATTTTTGAATTATGGCAGCATTACCGTGAGATCCGATATATTATCTCCGACGATCTCGGCAATAAAATACACCGGCAGTACCTTCAAAAAAAAGCTGGTGCCGGACCGGAGATTATGGAGCGGATTACCTTTATAAAACCAGATCAGAATTATACCTGTCCCCATCTGGAAGTGCGTACTACTGATTCCACCGATTTGGGGGTAGCCTTTCTGGTCTCGCTGGTTTCCGGTCCCGTTCTCTTTCATGCCGGCGATCTGAACTGGTGGACCTGGCCGGAAGAAGAAACCGAAGCCGAATATCAGGATATGACCAGCCGTTTCAAAAAGGAGGTCGCTAAGCTGGCAGATAGCCCCGTAGATTTGGCCTTTCTGCCCCTCGACCCGCGTCAGCTGGATCGTTTTTACTGGGGCTTTGATTATTATATGAGACATGTAGATATCCAGGCTGCCGTACCGATGCATTTCTGGCAGGATTTCCCGGTCATCGATAAGCTGCTGCAGCACGAAGTCTCGGACGGATATCGTGACAAAGTCATCCGTCTAAAGCAGGAGGGTGAAACCTTTACTATTTAATTAAGAAAGGATGCATATTATGAAATTTACATTTGCACACAATAATTTTAATGTACTGGATTTGGAAAAATCACTGAAGTTTTATGCCGAGGCTCTGAACTTATCAGAAATTCACCGGGAAGCCGCAGACGATAATAGTTTTATACTGGTATTTCTGGGTGACGGCACCACCCATCACCAATTAGAACTGACCTGGCTGCGGGACCGCGATACCGCTTATAATCTGGGAGAAAATGAATTCCATCTGGCATTTACGGCGGCGGATTTCGATGCCGCTCATACAAAACATAAGGAAATGGGCTGCATTTGTTTTGAAAACCCGGAAATGGGAATTTATTTTATCAACGATCCCGACGGTTATTGGATTGAAATCATTCCAAAAGAGAGATAAAGTGCGGCGTCCCAGTAAGTGAAACACTTAATTACCGCATTCAATACTAATCTCATTGAACAGGCGCAGAACATCTTCGGTTGACATATTCTGCTTCTCTTCGCCTGCTTTATCCAATACACATTCTCCCTGGTGCATCATGATCAGCCGGCTGCCGTACTCAATCGCATAGCGAAGGTTATGTGTAACCATGATGGTCGTCAGATCTTTTTCCCGGATCAGACGATCGGTCAATTCCATGATCAATTCCGCTGTCTTCGGATCCAGGGCTGCCGTATGCTCATCAAGGATCAGAAACTCAATCGGTGTCATCGTCGACATTAGCAGAGCCATTGCCTGACGCTGACCACCCGACAGCGAGCCGACTTTTATATTTATTTTATCTTCCAGGCCCAGATTCAGCTGGCTTAATATTTGCTTATAATAATCAATCCGGTCTTTGTTTGTTCCTCTGCTAAGTCCGTATGACTTTCCTTTATTATCAGCCAGCGACATATTTTCCAAAATGGTCATGGACGGGCAGGTTCCCATCGCCGGATTCTGATACACCCGGCCAATCCGCTCATTGCGTTTGTATTCTTTTTCTCTGGTAATATCCTTGTCTTTGACCAGAATGCTGCCCGAATCAATCGGGATGCTGCCGCAGATAATGTTCAGCATAGAGGTTTTTCCGGAACCGTTGCTGCCCACGACCGAAACAAATTCACCTTTATTTACAGTCAGATTAAAATTATCAAACAGACAGATTTCATTTACCGTTCCCGGATTATATAGCTTATGGATATTATTCAGCTCAAGCATTGGTCTTCACCTTCTTTCTCCTGCCGTGACTGATGACCAGTACGGCCAGCAGCAATATCGCCGTGATCAGCTTGGTATCCTGCGGCGTGCATTTTTTTAATGCCATAGCCACACACGCCATGTAAATAACCGCACCTAAAAGCACTGCTGACGTCGGCTTAAAAAAGGTCAGCTTCTTCAGAATACTTGTGCCGATTATAACACTGGCCAGACCGATTACTACCGCACCGGTTCCCATGGAAATATCAAATACTCTCTGATACTGGCAAAACATACTGCCGGCCAGAGCTACCAGACCGTTTGCGATCGCCAGACCAAGAATCTTTACATTCCCCTGATCCTTCGCCAGCGAGGTGACCAGAACATCATTGTCTCCTACCGCCCGCAGCAGATAACCCGATTTCGTTTTCAGGTAACCGTCCATGAGCAGCTTACAAACCAGGGCCAGGATTACGATCATAAGAAGTTTGACATAACCGGATATACCTGATGGTATGATCGAATTCAGCATATCATTTTTAAAGATAGTCTGCTGGGAAAGCATCGGTACATTAGCGGTGCCGGCAATCCGCAGATTAATCGTCCACAATGCGGTCATCATGATAATTCCCGCCAGCAGATCTCTGACCTGACATTTTACGTGGATCAGACCGGTACATATACCTGCTGCTACTCCAACCGCGAACGCGATTAAAAGAGTCAGATATGGATTTACTCCCCGCACGATTAGTGTCGCGGTCACTGACGCCCCCAGCGGAAAGGTCCCATCTACCGATAAATCCGGAAAATCTAATATCTTATAAGTGATATAAACACCCAGAGCCAATACTCCATATATAAGCCCCTGTTCAATAAAAGAAATTATAAAATCCATATCTGCCTCCGTTTATTTCCTATTCTGTGATTTCATTAAAACTCTCTAACGCTCCGTTAACCATTTCTTCATCTAAAGTAATACCAAGATTCTCAGCTGCTTTTGTATTGACATACAATCCTGTTTCAGCAATTGAAAGGTATTCCATCTCCGAAGCTTTCTTTTCACCCTTTAAAATCTGCGCTGCCATCTTACCGGTTTCTTTTCCTAATGCAATATAATCTATTCCTTCTGCCGCCAGACAGCCGATCTTCACCTGTTCAATCTCACTTCCGAAGACCGGGATGTTTTTTTCATCCGCCTTTTCTAATATAGTCGGAAGAGAATTTACCACTGTATTATCTGTCAGATTCGTAACACAATCCACCTTACTCAGCAGGTCATCTGCTGCCATCGAAACATCTGCAGTAGTGGTAATTCCTTTTTCTACGATTTCAAATCCATAATCACCAGCCAGCTCTTTGTACTCCGCAATGGCTGATACTGAATTCACTTCACTGGTGGTATACATAATCCCCAGTTTCTTAGCATCCGGAAGGATACCCCGGATCATTTTAAGCTGTGCTTCAATCGGCAGTTTGTCACTGGTTCCGGTTACTTCGCCTACTGGTGTACCATCTTCACCTGCCAGTTCAGCTGCTACCGGATCAGTAACTGCGGTAAAAACAACCGGTATGTCAGTATCCATTGCTGCATTGTACAGAGTCTGCGCACTCGGTGTCGCAATTCCGCACAGCAGGTCTACTTTGTCGGAAACAAAACTTGAAGCAATCTGCCCTGCCATCCCCATATCTGCCATAGCATTGCTGTATGAAACGGTTAAGTTTTCACCTTCGACAATGCCTTCTTCTGCTAATCCCTGCAGGAAGCCTTCACGGCAGTTATCTAAAGAACCGTGTTCAGCAAACTGGGAAACACCGATCGTGTATTGCTGAACTTCGCTGGTTGTCCCGGCCGGGCCGTTGTCTCCGGTTGTATCACCGGTCCCTTCATTTCCCTTGCTGCCGCATCCGGCTAATGCCGCAGTTGCTAACAATACACTTAAGAATACTGTTGCTCTCTTTTTCATAGTTGATTCTCCTTTTCTTTTTCATACATTCATTGATACATTTATTCAATTATCTGGTCGGCGGTGCACGCACAAAGCGCCTCAAGCAATATATTGCTTGAGGCGCTAATAAGATTATTATTATCGCGGTACCACTCAAATTGACGAATCGTCCACTTTCTGATGTACTAACATACATTCCGGATTGGTAACGGGTTCGGTTCCCGGCATACCATACTCTCCTAAGATTTCAGGCTGCCCTCGAAAGGCCATTCAATTATCAGCTCCGTACAGCATTCCCACCATCTGCTGCTCTCTTTGACTTTGCCTGATAACCTACTCTTCTTTCTCAACGGTTTTTCGATTTGCTATTATTACTTTATTCCAATCAAACAAATTTGTCAACTAAAATTTAATTTCTATTTGTCAACGACCGGAACCGGAGTATCATCTTTCTTATCCAGATCATTTATGTATGTTTTTGTCTCTTTAACGATTACATTCGTCAACGCCCATACGGCGATGACATTCGGAATAACCATCAGCGCATTTAAAGCATCTGCTATATCCCAAACCAATGTTACGGTTACGATTGGTGCAATCGCTGCAACTGCGATATAAAGAACACGGTAAGGGATCAAACCTTTCTTACCGGCAAAATATTCCACGCAGCGTTCTCCATAATAAGCCCAGCCAAGAACTGTTGAGAATGCAAATGAGATAATACCAACAACCAGAATGATCGGACCTAATACCGGAATCTGACTAAATGCCATACTGGTAAGATCAGAACCATCTCTTACCATATCCATGTTGATATTCGTATTCTTCATAAGCGTTGTAACCAGAGTCAGACCGGTCATCAAACATACAATTACAGTATCCCAGAAAGTACCGGTTGAAGACACTAATGCCTGACGAACAGGATTTCTTGTCTGTGCCGCTGCTGCTGCGATAGGTGCAGAACCCATACCGGATTCATTCGAGAATAATCCCCGGGCAACCCCGTAACGCATCGCTGTCATGATACCACTACCGACAAGACCACCAACTGCCGCGCCTGGTGTGAAAGCCAGTTTACAGATCGTGCCGATCGCCGGAATAATATAATCATAATTCATACCACAGATAATCAGACATCCTAATACATAGAAGACAGCCATAAACGGAACCAGTTTTTCACAAACACTTGCAATCGTCTTAATACCACCAAAGATAACAAGCGCTGCTGCTATTGCTACTACAATTCCTACAATCCATCTTGGAATACCCATATTCGTTTCCACGATATTGGCAATAGCGTTAACCTGCACCGCACAGCCAATACCAAAGGACGCTACTCCGGCCAGCACAGCAAAGATCAGCCCCAGCCATTTCATTCCCAATCCGCGTTCCAGAGCGTACATCGCACCACCCTGCATACGGCCGTCAGAAGTTTTGACCCGATATTTGACGGCGATCAGAGACTCTGCATATTTGGTTGCAATACCGAATACACCAGTCAGCCAGCACCATAATACGGCACCAGGTCCTCCTAGAAAAATGGCGGTACCAACACCGACGATATTACCGGTACCAATCGTTGATGCCAAAGCGGTCGTCAATGCGCCAAACTGACTTACCTCTCCTTCAGCATCCGGATCCTTTGTAACGGATAATTTGATCGCTGTCCAGGTCTTGCGTTGGATAAAACCTGTACGTATAGTCATGTACAGATGAGTACCCAATAACACGATAATCATCGCCCAGCCCCATAGCACTCCGTTTACGGAATCAATAAATGATTGCAAAGTATCAAGCATAATGAAATCCCCCTTCTCTTTTTTGTTTCTAATTATGCGCTTCCTAATGCAAACAATTATAGCAGAGCGTAATATCTATTTTTTAAATACCACCTCTGCTACATCGCTTAAGCATATTTTACACGAATTGTCATTAAATAGCAATAATTATTTTCATTTTTATTCAAATTATCTGATTCTTATTGATTAATTTTGTCATTTTTTTAACATTTGATATTCTTTCTTAATTAATTACCTTATACCTCGTCAAAAAGACGGCGAATATTCTTCGGCTCGGAAACGATATACACCGCTTCACTGGCCTCCAATTCGGATCGGCTGCGAAATCCCCACAGCACCCCCACCGTATCCATGCCCGCATTCTTACCGGTCGCCATATCTACTTCCGAATCGCCGATATAGAGAATATCCTCCGGCGCTTCCCCCATAGCTGATGCAATCTCTAATGCTGCTGCCGGGTCCGGCTTACGGGGAAATCGGGTCTGTTCACCATATACCCGGACAAATGGTATGGAAGCAAAGAACTTCATTACCAGCGCTTCGGTATAATCATCCCGTTTGTTGGAGTTTACCGCCAGCTTCACGTCGCGGGCCGTAAACCATGACAGCAATTCTGCAATCCCTTCATAGGGTCCTGTTGCATTCATATATCGTTTCCCGTATACTTCCCGAAACATCTGAAACGCCTGATCGGTATCAATACGCCGCAGCTGATCGGGTGATATGCTGGATAAGAGCAGATTCTTCATTCCATTTCCAACCAGCATCTTGTATTCTTCAATCGGGTGTTCCGGTAAATTATAATATGTAAGAACTTCATTCATACTGGTACCTAAATCTTCAATGGTATCCAGTAATGTGCCGTCCAAGTCAAATATTATGCCTTTATATCGTTTCATTGCTTTTCCCTCTCTATGCAACGTTGTCAAAGCGGTTACGCGGAATCCGCTTCGCTGCTTCCTCGTAACCTTGCTGCCCTTTGTCCCCAACATCATAACATACAGCCTGCTGCATTTCAAATATCCTGCATCTCATATCTGCCCCTGATTTTACGAACAATCTGCTTAACGCGGGATCGTGATATTTTTTCACTTCTTCCAATTTCTTCATATGTATAGCCTTGAATGATACTCCCTAAAATTCTTTGCTCCCGTCCATTAAGCATATGATAGAAAGTTTTAGCCTGGTAGTTCGAAAACAAATCTGCTCCCTCATTACGAACCATACACTGTGTGACCTCATTATCTGTACCCTCTTCTATCAATGACATCAGTGGTGCACTGCGTTTCGCCGCTTGATTCTTGACCTGCTCTTTCGCAATTTCGTTCATAATCGAACGTGCGGCATATCTGCGAAACTCTGCCTCCGGCAGCCACACGCGATCTCTGGCTATCTCACACAATTTAATAGCTGCTGTATCATAATATTCCATCCGATATCGACAATCTATCCTTCGCAAGCATTTATCAATAAGATCATAATGCTGTTCTGCCAGTTTTCGTTGCTGCTCATTTAGCTTTTGGGTTTTTTCTTTCTTGTTTTGCACCCTTTATCTCCTTTATATCTGACATTTTCCGAACGTTTGTTCTGTTTTAATAAAATTATACCCTCTGTCCCATATTTTGTCAATCGCTTTATTAGAACATGTGTTCCCATTTTTTCGGCATTCCCCACTTTCAGAATTCCTCTGTCCTTAATCAAGCCAAAAACGATTTACAACTAATAAGCGAACAAACTAATTTAGGAGGACAACACCATTGAAAAAAGCAGGCAATTATCATTTTACTATTCCTTCCCGCCATACCTTTCACAAGGAGTATGCCGGAGAAATCAGAGTCGACGATTTCTGTACTCAGCATCCTAATCCACGGAAGTTCTATCCACTTACAAATACCGAGCGAAAACTGCCGAATTATAGCATCACTGAAAGGAGGGGGACGAAATAGCACTGGATAAGCAAATTCACTTATACTCTGTCGATACCGGCCACTTTTACAGCCGGCGGGAAGCCAGACTGCACCGGCTGAATCATAAATGCCGTCAGGAACGCAACTATATTCAAAATAAATTGAAAAGCAATATCGGCACGGAGACTGAACGCCAAAGCTGGCAGAACCTTATAGAACATAAACAAAGAAAGGCGAAAGAAGCTAAGGAACGCTTATTAACGATACTGAAAAACAAAGCTGATCAAAATCAAATATCCGATGGTAAAGATCATATAAGACAATTGAATCCATTACTGCTCAATGACCAAAGTGTTGTTTCTTCCTTTGACTCTGCTCTCACCCGGACACTGGGTGTGATACCTGATACACGGACTGATGCAATTATGATTGTTCAGGTTTACTACTTTGATCTGTTTAAAGATCTACTTGTATCCGGATTTACTTTTAACGGAAAGCGCTATCGCTATTTTACTTCTTCAGCCGGACAGATCCGAACCAAAAAAGCGGTATTCATGCAGGTTGATATTTGGAAGCAATATGAAACGAATCTACTATGTGGTCTGACCATTGAAAAAATCAATATCCTGGGTGGAAATAATGTCAATAAGCATCTTGCATACATGGCTCTGACTAATTCTGCCACTGAACCCTGGACAGACTTTGACATAGAACGCTCAATTGTAATTGATGATTTTGAAACCGAAGTATCCGGTACCTATGATTTCATTGATGAGATCAATTATTCGACCACCCGGCTAAATGGAACCATTCCTATCAATCATACTGATGGTGCGGGAATGGTTCTGCCCTCAGTACGAACTAAAAACGTTATGTTCCGTGCTCCGTGGATAAAAGGACTTCTGGGGGTATTTGATTTTCACGCCTTTATCGCCGAGCATGGATGTTCACCGTTAATCAGAGATATTTATGGTAAAGAATATGACGTCATAAAAGATAATATCCGTATTATATTCACCCGCAGCCAATTTAAAATGCACAAGTTCTATCACTCCTGGAAAGAATACAAAGATAATTTCCGCAGATACAATTGCACCGCCGGTTTGTGCAATGAGGAAGAAGACCGGATAAAAAATGCTAAAATTAATTATCAAATGCTGCAGACTCTGACCGATATCTCCCCTGAAGAAATAGAACTGCTGGCCGAAAAATCGGTTAACAGACTCAATAATCTGTGTGCCTCTGTGGAAAGCATCAAAGATGCGCTGGGGATTACTCCATATAACACCCGTATGACGCCGTTCCAGCAGGCTGTCAAGTTATACCCGGCCTTATTGAATGACCCTTACGCCAAAGATACGCTTCGCAATATCAAAAATAGTCTGGTTAAGAAGTACCGCAGCGGTAAATTAGAACTACAGGGAAAATATACTTTCATCCTGCCTGACTTTTACGCTGCCTGCGAATATTGGTTCAAACACGAAAAGGAACCGGCTGGGCTGCTTCGCGATCAGGAGGTTTACTGCCGTCTCTACCCACAGCACGATAAACTGGACTGTCTCCGCAGCCCGCACCTCTATAAAGAGCATGCTGTCCGCTATAATACCGCTGCCAAAGAATCTGACTCTGCCGGGTTGCGAAGCCGGTGGTTTCATACTCCCGCGCTCTATACCAGTTCACATGATCTAATCAGTAAACTCCTCCAGTTTGATGCAGATGGAGACAAGGCGCTGGTTGTAGCTGATCCGGAATTTATCAGAATTGCCGAACGCAATATGGAGGATATCGTTCCGCTGTACTACCATATGCGAAAAGCGAAACCGGTACAGCTCAATAATCAGACCATATATGATGGGCTGATCTCAGCCTTCACCGGCGGCAATATCGGAGTCTATAGCAATGATATCGCCAAGATCTGGAACAGTGATGTATTCGTAAACGGAACGCCGGATGAGCGTCACAAAGCACTCAATATCGTGAAGCTGCTGTGCTGTGAAAATAATTACACCATCGACTTTGCCAAAACTTTATACAAACCGGAGCGTCCTGCCCACATTCACACAACCATCGCCAAATACACCAGGACAAAATTACCTGCCTTCTTTATGTTTGCTAAGGATAAAGAACCTGAACAGGTCGCTCCGCCGAACGGCAGCTTCGTTAACCGGCTGTACGATGTAATTCCCAATAAGCCAATTAATACCCACCGCTTAAAATTAGATCCGATTGATTACCACAAGCTGATGTCTAATCCGGGAACACGCTGTTCCAAAGAGGTGCAGGAATTATTCGATCAGCTGAACCGGCAGTATCGTTACAAATTAAACCTGCTTGGGAAAGAAACGGGAAATGTTCCCTATGTTATGGGTGAACTTAGGAACCGCTTCACAGCTATCGGCTATTCTGAGGAAACCATCGCGGATATGCTGGTTCAATATCTCTATGGCAATGAAAAAAGATACAAGGAACTGCTCTGGTTTTGCTTTGGCCATTATCTGGTGAAAAATCTTCGCAGCAATATTGGCGAAACTTACAACAAATATATTCAATGCGCCGCGTGCGGCGAATGGATCGAAATACCCACCCGTTCCCGAAGCACCCGCTGTGCAGCCTGTCAGTGCGAACACCGGCGGATACTTGACCGGCAGCGGAAGCAAAAAAACAAATTCCGCAGATCTTAAAAGGGTGTTTTTCGTTCATTGCCAATGGCCTTTTTATAGTTCATGTGATGCAAAAAAGTCCATCTGGGATGGACGATAAATTGTGTATATACGGAAAAGACACGTCGTATTACATAACCAAAATAATTGGAAGGAGAAAACGATTTGACCATAACTCAGGAAATGCTGATAAAAGAAATCGCGGCGAAGGAAGATATTGATATAGCGATTGTAAGGAGGATTTTCCGGGCTCTGGAAAACACTTTACTGGAACACTTATCTTCCACCACTCCAACCAACCCGATTATTGTAAAGGTTTTAAAAGGCCTTCGTATCGAGTGTAGTTATATTCCGGAACGGATCATAAAAAGATATGAAACACTTACATGTAAATCCCGTATTTGGGCTCGTCCCAAGCTTACGAGATATTTCAACCGAAAATTGAATCCCGAATCGTCAGAACAGAAAGCAGGTGGCAATTGATGGAATTTTATGAATTAGGCAGTTACAAAGAACAGATATTAAAGGCTATAACAGCGGATGAAGATATCACGAATTTTATCTCTCCGGATTGTTGTCTCGATCTTCCCTATTTCCCTGGTGTCATACCGGACGGAAATAATTTTATCGGCGTAGACTCTTATATTATCAGAGCCGGCGGAACAGCCATAAAAGAAATAGGTATTGATATCTATATCATGTTTCCCAAAAACAACATGGCAATCACCGATGAATTAAAAGCTCAGTACAGAGAAAAAGGTTACAGCGGCAATCCGATCGATATTATTATACAATCTGTAGGGCGGTTGTTGAACGGCAGTAAAGATTTTGGTATCGGAAGTCTTAAACCCGCTTTGGAAAATCCGGTTCGGTCTTACATCCCGGAAGAAAATCCCGGACAGTATCATGGGAAAATACTATCCT